>Ga0070741_10016620_pt1 | contig 12226 bp, 16 predicted proteins | sample Coa_R1_4_FD_66440 | JGI IMG/M metagenome (GOLD analysis project Ga0070741, IMG submission 66440) | Surface soil microbial communities from Centralia Pennsylvania, which are recovering from an underground coalmine fire - Coalmine... | ecosystem: Environmental > Terrestrial > Soil > Unclassified ...
TGGGGTATACTGGCGTCGGCGAGGTGACCGGAGGAGGTCGGCGTGCCGGGATACAGCGACAAGAAGGGTGCGGTGCAGAACCGGTTGCGCCGGATCGAGGGTCAGGTGCGGGGTCTGCAGCGGATGGTCGACGAGGACCGGTACTGCATCGACGTCCTCAGCCAGATCTCGGCCGTCAACCGGGCGCTGCAGGCGGTGGCACTCGAGCTGCTCGACGACCACCTCGGCCACTGCGTGGCCGACGCCATGGCCGAGGGCGGCGCCGGGGCCAAGGAGAAGGTGGCCGAGGCGTCGGCGGCCATCGCCCGCCTCGTCCGGGCCTGAGATGTCCCACGTTCTGGCCGTGGTCACGCCGGGCGACGTCGGCGACAGCCTGCGCGAGGGCTTCTTCATGTTCTGGGAGACACTCTGGGCCCTCGTCGTGGGCTTCGGGCTGTCGGGCGCCGTGCAGGCCTTCGTCTCCAAGGAGGAGATGCAGCGGGTGCTCGGCGACCACCGGCCCCGGACGATCCTGCGGGCCTCGGGGTTCGGGATGGTGTCGTCGAGCTGCTCCTACGCGGCGTCGGCCATGGCCAAGTCGCTGTTCCAGAAGGGCGCCGACTTCGTCTCGGCGATGGTGTTCATGTTCGCCTCGACGAACCTCGTCGTGGAGCTCGGCGTCGTGCTCCTCATCCTCATGGGCTGGCAGTTCGCCCTCGCCGAGTTCATCGGCGGGCCGATCATGATCGCCCTGCTGGCCCTGGTGGGCGGCGTCCTGTTCCCGGCGGCGCTGGTGCGCCGGGCGCGCCAACGGCTGCAGCAGGGCATCGTCGGCGGCCACGACCACCAGGCCATGGTCGGCGTCAGCGAGGAGCGCCAGGCGGAGCTGGAGCGGACGCCGTGGTCGGTGAAGCTCCGGTCGAAAGCCGCCTGGTCCGACGCCGCCGGCTACACCATGGCCGACATCACCATGCTGCGGAAGGAGCTGGTGATCGGCTACGGCGTTGCCGGGCTGCTGGCCGTGCTCGTCCCCATGAGCGCCTGGAACGACGTGTTCCTCCGCCACCACGGCCTCTGGACCAGCCTGGAGAACGTCGCCGTCGGGCCGTTCATCGCCTTCATCAGCTTCGTCTGCTCGGTCGGCAACGTCCCGATGGCCGCCGCCCTCTGGCACGGCGGCATCAGCTTCGGCGGCGTGGTCAGCTTCATCTTCGCCGACCTCATCGCCCTGCCCCTGGTGCTCATCTACCGCAAGTACTACGGGAACCGTCTGGCCCTGCGGCTCTTCGGCGGCTTCTACGCCGTCATGGCCGCCGCCGGGCTCGTCACCGAGGGGCTCTTCGCCGCCGCCGGCGCCGTCCCCACCGACCGCCCGCAGCAGGTCGTCGCCACCCGCTTCGAGTGGAACTACACGACGTTCCTCAACATCGTGTTCCTCGCCGTGTTCGCCGTCCTCTGGTGGCTGCACCGCAACCGCGACCGCTTCGGCGGCGGACGGGGGTACGCCGTCGACCCGGTGTGCGGCATGCAGGTCCGCACCGCCGACGCCCCCGCCACCGCCCACCACGACGGCCGGCAGTACTGGTTCTGCGCCGACCGCTGCCGGGAGCGCTTCGAGGCGGCCCCGGCCCGCTTCACCCGGGGCGGCCCGCCCGAGCCGATGGAGCCCCCGCCGGCGGGCCCGGTGGCGATCACCCTGGGCCGCAAGCCCCCGCCCCAGGCCCCGGGTCCGGATTAGGCGAAGGCGCCGAGGCCGGTGACGTCGCGGCCCACGATCAGGGTCTGGATCGTCTCGGTGCCCTCGAAGGTGTAGATGGCCTCGATGTCGGCCATGTGCCGCATGACGTGGTACTCGAGCAGGATCCCGTTGCCGCCGAGGAGGTTGCGGGCCTCGGCCAGCACCTCCCGGGCCTTGGTGGTGTTGTTGAGCTTGGCCAGGGCGGCGATGGTGTCGGAGAGCTCTTCGTTGTCCCCGAGGCGCCCGATCCGCAGGCAGTAGAGCTGCATGGCCGTGACCTCGCACAGCATCCGGACGAGCTTCTCCTGCACGATCTGGAACCGGGCCAGGGGCTTGCCGAACTGGCTGCGCTGGCCGGCGTACGTGAGGGCGGCGTCGTAGCCGGCCACGGCGTGGCCGAGGGCGGCGAAGGCGCAGGAGGCCCTGGTCGCCTTGAGCACCCGGGCGGTGTCCTTGAAGCTGTTGGCGCCGGGGAGGCGGTTCTCGGCCGGCACCCGGACGTCGACGAGGTCGATGTCGGCCTGCCACAGCGCCCGCAGCGAGACCTTGCCCTCGATGGCCCGGGCGTCGTAGCCGGGCGTGCCCTGCTCGACCAGGAAGCCCTTGACCTGCCGGTCCTCCACGTCCCGGGCCCACACCACGACGACGTCGGCCAGCGTCCCGTTGCCGATCCAGCGCTTTGCGCCGTTGATGACGTACTCGTCGCCGTCCCGCCGGGCCTCGGTCTCGAGCGCCACAGAGTCCGAGCCGTGCAGCGGCTCCGTCAGGGCGAAGGCGCCGAGCTTCTCGCAGCGGGCCATGGCCGGCAGCCACCGCTGCTTCTGCTCCTCCGACCCGCAGAGGGCGATCGAGCGCATGGCCAGGCCCGCCTGCACGCCGACGAAGGTGCCGAGGCTGCCGTCACCCCGGTGGAGCTCCATGGCGATGAGCCCGGCGGCGGTGTTGCTCATCTCCGGGCAGCCGTAGCCCTCGAGGCCGTCGCCGACCAGGCCGAGCTCGCCCGTCCGCCGGAAGAGGTCGAGCGGCACCTCGGCCCGCTCCCAGTAGCCGTTGATGACCGGCAGCACCTCGTCCTCGACGTAGCGCCGGGTCCGGACGAGGTAGTCGAACTCCGAGTCGGTCAGCTCGTCCCGGATGAGGAAGAAGTCGGTCCCGAGGGCCTTGCCGATCCCGCGGTAGACGGGCCTGCTCGCACGCTCCACGTCGGTCTTCGTCACGGTCGCTCCTCTCCGGTGGCCGGGCGGCCGCCACCGTAGACCCGGCGGCGGGCGCCGGCTTCCACGGCGAGCCAACCGACGAAGCCGACGGCGATGATCCCGCTGCTCGGCGGGAGGCTGGGTCGGGCGTAGCTGAGCCACAGCCCGGCCCACACGGTGGCGACGGCGATGGCCACCGACGCCCCCACCGCCCGCCACGGCCGGTCGGTGAGGCGGTGGGCGGTGGCCGCCGGGGTGGCGACGAGACCGAGCAGCAGCAGGGCCCCGACCACCTGGACCAGCTGGGCGACCATGACGCCGGCGGCGACGAGGAACACCACGTTGAGGACCCGGACGGGCACGCCGCGGGCCTCGGCCACCCGGGGGTCGATCGAGGCGAACAGCAGCGGCCGGCCGACGAACAGCATGACCGCGACCACGGCGGCGGCGATCCAGGCCGTCCGGGCGGCGGTGGCGGAGTCGATCCCGAAGATCGAGCCGAACAGGACGCGCACCGCCCCGGCGCCGTTGCCGGTGGCTTTCGACGACGTGAACACCGACAGGAAGAGGACGCCGAGACCGAGCAGCCAGGTGAAGACGACGCCGGTGACCACGTCGCCCAGCCGGGCCCGCCCGCCGAGGACGGCGAGGAGGACGGCCACCGCCACCGTGGCGCCGAAGACGCCGGTGCGGGCGGCGAAGCCGAGGGCCAGGGCGGCCAGGCCGCCGGTGAAGGCCACGTGGCTGAGGGCGTCGGCGGCGAAGACCTGGTTGCGGAGCACGAGGAAGGAGCCGACGAGCCCGGCGGCGACGGCGGCGGCCGTCCCGGCGGCGAAGGCCTGGCGGAAGAAGTCCTGCGACAGCGGGCCGGCCCACGCCCCCGCCAGCGCCGTCATGCGACGACCACCCGCCGGCCCCACCCCGTCCGGACGGCGGCCGACCCCCGGGCGAGGACGTAGCCCCCGAACCCCACGGAGGTGACCCAGAACCCCACCGGCCGGTCGGTGAAGTAGGCGGCGGCCAGGCCCGCCCACACCGTGACGAGGGCGAAGGCCACCGACAGGGCGACCCCGGCCGCCGGACGGGCGGTGAGGGCCGAGGCGGTGGCCGCCGGGACGACGAGCAGGGCCAGGACGAGCAGGACGCCGGTGAACTGGCTGGCCTCCGCCACCGCGCAGCCGAGGAGCACGAGGTAGACGAGCGACACCGCCCGGACCGGGACGCCGGCCGCCTCCGCCACCCGGGCGTCGACCGAGGCGAAGAACAGCGGGCGGCCGAGGACGGCGAGGACCCCGAGCGCCGCCGCCGCCGTGACGGCCAGCACGATCACGTCGCCCCGGGTCACGGCGAGGAACGACCCGAAGAGGAATCCGCTCAGGCTGGAGAGGAAGCCGCGGTAGAGGCTCACGAACCAGAACCCGAGGGCCAGCGCCATCGCCTGCACGGCCCCGACCGTGGCCGAATGGCGTTCCCGCTGGCCGCTCCCCGGCGGGCTGAGCCAGGCGATGAGCCCGGCGCCGGCCACGGCGAAGGCGAAGTAGCCGACGAGCGGGGCCAACCCGAGGAAGACGGCGCCCGAGGCGCCGGGGAAGGCGACGACGGCCAGGGTGTGGGCGGCGTACGTCTCGCCCCGGAGCACGGCGAACCAGCCGATGGCCCCGCACATGACGGCGGCCACGGCCCCGGCGACGAAGGCGTGGCGCATGAACGGGTACTGGAGGAGCTGGTGGAGGTCGCGATGGAGGTCCCAGGTCAGGCGGGGGCCGGCGGCCAGCACGGCCGGCCAGCCGTCAATGGGCGGCATGGAACGACGCCGCCTCGGGCTGGCCGACGACGACCAGCCGGCCGCTCGGTGTGCGGATGACCTCGACCGGTGCGCCGTAGAGCCGGCTGAGCGTAGCGGTGGTGATGACGTCCTCCGGCGGCCCGGCCAGGGCCTCGCCGGCGACGATGTAGACGACCTGGTCCAGGTAACCGAGGAGCGGGTTCACGTCGTGGGCCACGATCACCACCGTCACGCTGTCGGCGCAGATCCGCTGCAGGAGCGCGGCGACGCCCTGCTGGTTGGGCAGGTCCAGGCTGTCCAGGGGCTCGTCGAGGAGCAGCAGCCGGGGCCGGCGGACCAGGGCCTGGGCGATGAGCAGCCGCTGCTGCTCCCCGCCGGAGATCTCACCGATCGGCCGACCGGCATAGCCGCCGGCGCCGACGCGGCCGATCACCTCGTCGAGCCGGCGCCGCTCCTGGTCGTCGCGCCCGGGGGCCATCAGCCGGCGGAGGAGCGGCACCGGCGTCCCCCAGCGGTGGCCGTCGATCCCCAGCCGGACCAGGTCGACGCCCCGGATGCGGACGGAGGGATCGAAGCTGCGCCGCTGCGGGAGATAGCCGATGTCGTGGTTGCGCCGCCCGGGCCGGTGGCCCAGGACCTCGAGCGACCCGCCCGCGACCGGGTGCAGGCCGAGCAGCATCCGGAGGAACGTCGACTTCCCGGCCCCGTTGGGCCCGAGGACCGCCACCAGCCGGCCGGCCTCCATCGTGACGTCGAGGCCGCCGAAGAGGGCCCGCCCGGCGACCCGGGCCGAGAGCCCGGCCGCCACCACCGTCGGCGAATCAGCAGGCGTCATGCGCCTCCCGGCGGCCGCCGGCCCGGAGCAGGAGGCCGCCGCCGAGGACGAGGGCGGCAACGGCCAGGAGCGCCAGCCAGCGGGCCGACGGGACGCCCGGACCGGACCGGTCGGCCCGTCCCGGGGCCGGCGGCGCCGCCGGAGTCCGGGCGGCGCTGACGGCCGGGTCCGTCCCGCCGGTGGCCCGGGCCAGGGCGTCGGCCAGGCTCTGGAGCTGGTTGGCCTGCCAGTCCTGGAACGGCGTCCCCCGGGGGGCGAGCGTTTCGGTGACGGTCACCACCGGGATCCCCGCCGCCCGGGCCTTGTCAACGAGGACCGCGACGTCGGGCGTCGAGTTCTGGGCGTTGGAGACGAAGACCTTGATCTCCCTGCCGGTGACCTGGTGGTCGACGGTGGCCTTGTCCCGGGCGGTCGGCTCGTTGCCTTCCGAGACGGCGTCGAGGAACGCCTCGGGCGTGAGGAGCTTCAGCCCGAGGTCCTCGGCCAGGGGGGCGAAGATGCTCTCCGATGCCCCGACAGGCGTGCCGGCGTACTGCGCTCTGATCCGGGCCCGGAGGTCGTCGTAGCGCTTCAGCCCGTCGGTCGTGAACGCCTGTCGCCGGGCGTCGAAGTAGGCGGCATGGGGCGGATCGGCGTTGCGGAGGGCCCCGGTGATGGCGTCCACGACGGCGCCGACGCTCGTCGGGGAGTACCACTGGTGGGGGTTCCCGCCCTCCTTCACCCCGACGACGCCGCCGACCGTGACGACCTGGCGGCTCGCCGAGGGGTTGGCGGCCAGCAGCTTGGCCGCCCAGCCGTCGTAGCCGATGCCGTTGACGATGGCGACCTGCGCCGTGGCCACCGCCGCCCCGTCCTCCGGCTTCGGTTCGTAGTCGTGGGGATCGGTGTCGGGATCGGAGATGATGCTGGTCACGTCGGCCCGGTCGCCGCCCAGCTGGCGGGCGAGGCTGCCCCAGAAGTCCTCCGCCGCCACCACCTTGACCTTCGCCGGCGGCGCGGCGCCCGCCGCACCGGCCCAGCCGGCCGACGCCAACAGGCCGACCGCCAGGACACAGGCCGACCCCCGCCGCATTCGCATCGTCCGTGTGCCTCCACCTCAGGGGAGGACCAGACTACTTTGCAAGTGATTCTCATTTCAAGTCAGGCGGGCCCGCGCCCATTGCCAGGGCGATCCAGCCGGTCTATCGTCAACGTTCATGCCTGCTACAAAGCACTTCGCCGTCGCCGCCGTCATCGCCGCGCTCTCGTTCACGGGCATCGGATTCGTCTCCGCCGATACCGCCCGCGCCACTCCGGCGTTGCACGCCGACCAGGCCAATCCCACCATCACCATCACCAACGAAGGCGTCAACTACACCTTCAGCCCGGCGCAACTCGACGCCAAGGTCGGGCAGACGATCACGATCACCAACAAGGACCAGAACGGTGTCCACAGCGTGACGGCCAAGGACCACTCGTTCTCGGTCGACGTACCGCCGCAGAGCAGCGTGACCCTCACGGTGAAGAAGGCGGGGAACTACCCCTACTACTGCCAGTACCACACCGACGCCCACAACCCGGCGTCGCTGAACATCACCTGACGGCGGTCACCTGCCTGCGGGACCTGGCTCCCGCCTCCGGCCGCGCAAGCACCGAGACGACGCCGGCGATGGCCAGCACGGCGATGAAGATGGCCGTGAGGTGCGCGAACAGCGAGCCACCGTCGTACATCGTGACGCCGACCGCCAACAGCGCGGCGGCCACGGCGCCCAGCGCCGCCGGATGCTGGTGTCGGAACCCCACGACGACGAGCGCCGCCGGTACGGCGTAGCCGACCTTGCTCGCGGTCCCCATGGCGTTGATCTCGGAGATGGCCCTGGCGGTGCCCGGGATGGCGTCGACGATGGACGTGAAGAACATCGAGCCGCAGTGGAACGCCAGGCCGGCGAGCCCGATCACCAGGACGGCGGCGTCGAAGACGGTCAGGGGCCCGGCGTGCGGACGCCAGGGAAGGCCCGGGACGAGGATCCGCGAGGCCAGGACCAGACCGACAACGACGCTGAGGCTGACGACATAAGGCGCCGGCACCCCCTCAACGTACCGGATGCCCCGGCGTCACCGGCGGGCGCGGACCTCGATGCGGCCACCCTGCACCCGGACGTCGTAGGCGGCCTGCGGGATGCTGGCCGGGCCGTGGATGACCGTGCCGTCCTCGAGGCTGAACACGCTCCCGTGCCACGGACACTCCACGCACAGGGCTCCGTCGTCGATCTTGCCCTCCTGGAGCGGCCCCCCGGCGTGGCTGCAGCGGCTCCCGATGGCGTGGATCCGGTCGGAGGCCCGGTAGAGCAGGATGGTGGCACCGTCGGCCTCCACCCTGGTCGGGCTGCCGGCCTGCAGGTCGCCGGCCTCCATCACCGCCGTCCAGTCCTCCGGCTCGTGCTGGTAGAAGGCGTTGTTCACGCCGACGCCCCGGGAGTAGCTCAGGTGGCCACCGAGGTAGCCGCCGGCCCCGAGCGTCGTCATCCCGGCGAGGCCGAGCATCCGGCCGAGACCCGTCCGGCCGCTCCGGCGGGCAGCCAGGGAGCCGGCGAAGAGCGACAGCGCGGCGACGTTGGACAGCGCGTGGACCACGCCGATGCGCTGCTCCGGGCCGTAGGTGTCGGACCAGTCGGCCAGCCCGGCGGTGGCCGTCGGCAGCGTGGTGACGATGCCGAGGGCCAGGAGCGCCTGCACTGCGTCCTGCGACCGGCGTCCGCCGACCAGGTCGAGGACGGTGGCGGCGACGAACGAGCCGATCGGGACGTCGGTGAGCGCCGGGTGCAGCGGATGCCCGATCCGCGACCCGCTCAGCAGGTCCTTGAGGGCCCCGGGCGGGATGAGCTTCTTGGCCGTCCGGGCCAACGGCCCCGCCACCTGGTCGATCGCCTCGATCTCCCCGATCCGCTGCGCCACGTCGTGCAATGTCATGCCGTACCCCCGCCGCTCGTGGGACTGCGCTACCCGACTGTGCTGCTACCCCGGGCGACGCCGGTTCATTGCCCGCGCGGTCACAGTACGTCGAGCAGGACCCGGACGCGCCGCTCGATCTCGTCCCGGATGGGCCGGACGGCGTCGATGTCCCGGCCGGCCGGGTCGTCGAGCTCCCAGTCCTCGTATCGCTTCCCCGGGACGTAGGGGCAGGTATCGCCGCAGCCCATCGTGACGACGACGTCGGCGGCGGCGAGGTCGGCGGCGGACCACCGCCTCGGACGGCGGCCGGCGATGTCGATGCCGACCTCGGCCATGGCGGCCACGGCGACGGGGTTGAGCGCGCCGGCCGGTTCGCTGCCGCCCGAGAAGGCGGCGGCGCGGCCCCCGGCCAGATGTTCGAACCAGCCGAGCGCCATCTGGGAGCGGCCGGCGTTGTGGATGCAGAGGAAGAGGACGGTCGGGACGGTCACGACCGCTCCTCTTCGGGGTGCGGGAGGACGACGTCGCCGGCGGGCAGGGCCGGGTGCAGGAACCGGGCCAGGGCGACGGCGAGGCCAGCGCCGGCGGCCTGGGCGGCGATGAAGGCCGGCGCCGACGAGGGCTTGATCCCGGCGAAGGTGTCGGTGAGGGTCCGGCCGATCGTGACGGCGGGGTTGGCGAAGGAGGTGGACGACGTGAACCAGTAGGCGGCGGCGATGTAGGCGCCGACGGCGAACGGCGCCGCCGAGAGCCGGCCGGACCGGACGACGCCCAGGATCACCATCAGCAGCCCGAAGGTGGCCACGACCTCACCGAGCCACAGCCCGCCGGAGGAGCGGGCGTGGTTCGAGAGGGTCACGGGCGGCAGGTCGAACATGAGGTTGGCGACCACCGCGCCGGCGCAGCCGCCGGCGAGCTGGGCCGGGAGGTAGGCGGCGAGCTCCCGATTCGTGAGGCCGCCGAGGATCCGGTCGGCGAGGGACACGACGGGGTTGAAGTGGGCGCCCGAGACCGCCCCGAAGGCCAGGATCAGGGCGACGAGGCCGGCGCCGGTGGCGATGGAGTTCTCGAGCAGCTCGAGGCCGCCGTCGGCCGGGCTGAGCCGCTGGGCGAAGATTCCGGAGCCGACGACGATGGCCACCAGGAGCGCGGTGCCGACGGCTTCGGCGGTCGCCTTGCGGGCCAGTTCCCGGTCCACCGACTCAGGAGCAGCAGCCGGCGGGCGGCGCCTCGACGTCGCCGAGGACGGTGTAGATCTCCCACGGCTCGCCGTCCGGGGCGTCGATCCAGACCTTGTCCTGAAGGGCGAAGCAGCACGCCACGCCGTCCTCGACCGCGGTGGTCAGGCCCTCGGCCTCCAGCCGCCGCCGGGCGTCGCTCACCTCGCCGGCCGACGCCACCTCGACGCCGAGATGGTTCAGCGTTCCCGGCTCGCCGCCGCCTTCGATCAGGACGAGCTTCAGGGCGGGCTCGACGACGACGAAGTTGGCGTAGCCGGGACGGCGTTTGGCCGGTTCGGTGGCGAAGAGCTTCGAATAGAAGGTCACCGCCTCGTCGAGATCGCCGACGTTCAGGGCCAGCTGTACCCGGGACACGGGGCACCTCCGATAGATTCGTGAGTATCGATTGATCGACTATCCTCGATAGATCGATAGATGTCAATGGGTTGCCCACTCCAGGAGGTCTCCGGCCATGGCGCCAACGGCTCGGGCCGCATCCGCCGCCGCCGAATCGTGCTGCGGCTCGGTCCTGACGGCGCCGCTGACGCAGGCGGACGCCGAGCGGCTGGCCCGGGGGTTCGCCGCCCTGGCCGATCCCGTCCGCCTCCGGCTGCTGAGCCTCATCGCCGCCGCCGACGAGGTCTGCTCCTGCGACCTGCTCCGGCCGCTCGGGAAGTCGCAGCCCACCGTCAGCCACCACACCAAGGCCCTCGCCGAGGCCGGCCTCATCGTCGGCGACCGACGGGGCCGCTGGGTCTACTGGCGGGTCGTCGGCGAGCAGGTCGAGGCCCTCCGCCGGGCGCTCGGGCCGTAGGCGGGCCGGCGCCCGGATCAGGCCGGCACCCGGGCGACGGCGTAGTGCGCCCGGTTGACGACGGCCTCGATGCGGTGCCCGGCGATGTAGGCGTCGCAGCGCTTCCGCACCTCGGCCACCGCCGGCTCGTCGAGCGCGGCCACCGTTCGCCGGAAGCCCGATCCCATGACGATGCGCCACCAGTCGTCGGACGACCGCAGCGGCAGCCGGTCGTCCTCGGTGGCGATCGCCACCTCGGTGACGCCGGCGGCCTCGAAGAGGCTCCGGAACACGTCGACGTCCTCGGTGCGCCGCCACGGCTGGAGGATCTCCACCCCCGGAGCCACCTCGGCGACCGACTCCACGAACACCTGGCGGAGGGGATCGAAGACGTGCTCGCCGAACACCGCCACCCCGAGCCGGCCGCCCGGCCGCAACAGGCCCGACAACGTCCGCAGCAGCTCCGGCATGTCGTCGGCGAAGAAGAGCCCGAGCGAGCAGACGACGACGTCGAAGGGCTCGAACCGGGACCGGTCGAGGGTCGTCATGTCGTCGACGGACAACGTCACGTTGGTCAGCCCCGCCGACTCCGCCTTCTCCCGGGCGATGGCCACCATCTGCTCGGCGAAGTCGATGCCGACGACGGACCCCGACGGCGAGACGTGCCCGGCGGCGGCGACGACCGAGGGGCCGCTGCCACAGGGGACGTCGAGGACCCGCTCGCTGGCGACGGGCTCCAGCCGCTCCAGCACCCGCAGGCAGATGTACTGCCAGAACTCCCGGGATGCGTCCTCGTAGTCCCGGGCCGCCTCGTCGTAGGTCGACTTCGGATCGAACCGGCCCAGTGCGTCGGCCATCGCCTGCCGCTTCCCCCGTCAGGCGCCGGGTTGGAGCCGGAAGTCGAGGTTCTCCTCGTCGCAGGTGGCGGTCAGGTCGGCCCGCAGCTCCGACAGGACCGTCGTCGAAGGAACCTGGAGGGCGGCTTCGAGGACGAAGAGCGGAGTGGCGCTGAACGGGGCGTGGCTGACCCGCGACTCCAGGTTGGCCACGTTGATCCCCCGGCCGGCGAGGATCGCCGTGACCGCATGGACGATGCCGGGCCGGTCGGCTCCGCTGACCTCGATGCGGTACGGCAGGGAGTCCGAGGGCGGCGGGGCGGCCGAGGTCTCCTTCAGGACGCAGCGCAGTCCGAGATCGGCCTCGACCCGCCCGCTGACCTTCTCCACGGCCTCGATGGCGCCGGGCGGGCCGGAGATCAGGAGGATCATGGCGAACTCGCCACCGAGGATCGCCATGCGGCTGTCTTCGATGCCGGCGCCCGCCTCGCAGATCAGCGACGACAGTTGATTGACGAGCCCGGGCCGATCGGGCCCTACGGCCGTGAGCACCACGTAGCGTCGGTCACCGTTCATCGCCAGGGGACACTACCGAAGCGCCGGGCTGCTCGAGCACGAACCCCGGCGTGGCCAGGGCGTCGCCCGCCGGGGTGATCACGAGGGCCTCGTACCCCGGGAGGGTGGCGATCGCCTCGAGCGTGGCGACTCCGGTGACGATCGTCGTGGTGGCGTAGACGTCGGCCCACAGCAGTGAGGGGCCCGTGACCGTCGCCGCCCGGAGCGCCTCGGCGGGTCGGCCGGTGCGGGGATCGACGATGTGCGCGCCCCGGTGGGCGCTGCCGGAGGTGGCGACGGCCCCGGACCGCAGCGGCACGACGCCGAGGATCCGGCGCACGTCGTCGGGGTCCTCGA
>Ga0070741_10016621_pt1 | contig 12226 bp, 5 predicted proteins | sample Coa_R1_4_FD_66440 | JGI IMG/M metagenome (GOLD analysis project Ga0070741, IMG submission 66440) | Surface soil microbial communities from Centralia Pennsylvania, which are recovering from an underground coalmine fire - Coalmine... | ecosystem: Environmental > Terrestrial > Soil > Unclassified ...
TTGATCCCGCCGAAACCGAACGAATTCACCGCCGCGCGGCGCGGCTCGCCGGGTCGCGCGATCCACGGCGACGTGCGCGTGTTGACGTAGAACGGCGTCTCGTCGATACCGAGCTGCGGATTGACTTCGTCACACAGCGTCGGCGGCAATACACGATGATGCAGTGCCAGTGCCATCTTGATCAGGCCTGCGATGCCGGCACCGGGAATGCAGTGACTGATCATCGACTTGACCGAACCCAGCGCCTTGACGCCAACGGCCGTCTTGCGTTCACCGAACACGCTCTTCAGCGAGGCGATTTCGGTCTGGTCGCCCAGCGGAATGCCGGTGCCGTGCGCTTCCACCAGCCCGACGGTCGCGGGATCGATGCCGGTCAGTTCGTAGGCGCGCCGGATCGCCAGCGTCTCGCCATCCTGACTCGGTGCAAGCAATCCCGCGCCTTTGCCGTCACTGGAATGGCCGACGCCGCGCAGCACCGCATACACCCGGTCGCCGTCGGCGACGGCGTCATCCAGACGCTTCAATACGACCACGCCGAGCCCTTCGCCCAGCAGCGTGCCATCGCTGCCTTTCTCGAATGGACGCACACGGCCACGCGCACTGAGTGCGCCGAGCTGCGTGAAACTGGTGGTGACATCGGCGGGAAGCGTCGCGTTGACGCCGCCGGCCAGCATCATGTCGCTGCGTCCGCTGCGCAATTCATCGGCCGCGGCCGCAACCGCCAGCAATGACGATGCGCATGCCGCATCGAGCACGTAATTGGGGCCGCGCAGGTTCAACCGGTTGGCGATGCGGCCCGTCATCATGTTCGGCACCAGGCCGGGCGCGTTGTCGGCAGTGGTGGGCGGCAACTTCCTGCGCAGGATTTCGCGGATCTCGTCCAGCGCCGCATCACCCAAATGCGGCAATGCTGTCCGCAGCAGATCCATCGTCTGATCCAGCACGATGTTGTTCTGGATCACCGTGACCTGACCGCGGTGCAGGTAGGCGCTGTGACCGAGCACGATGCCTGTGGCGTGATGGTCCGCATCGGGCCTGAGGTAACCGGCATCCGCCAGCGCATCGCGCGCGACGCGCAGCGCCAGGTATTGATCGGTTTCGCCGCCATCGACGGAATTCGGCATGATGCCGAATTCGCGCGGATCGAAACGATAGAGATCCTTCAGGAATCCGCCGCGCTGGGTGCGGATACGGCCCGCGGCGAGATAGCGTTCCGCGCCCCAATCCGGCACCGGTTCGCTGATTGCATCCACGCCGTTGAGGATGTTGTTCCAGAAACTCGCGATGTCCGGCGCTTCCGGGAAAATGCAGGCCATGCCGATGATCGCGATCGGCGCGGGGGTTTCGCGTGGCGTCTTCGCTCGCTTCATGCCACCACTCCGCGCGCAACGTTCGCGGTGCCACCGAAACGGTTGAGCGCCGCGCTGGCGATGCTGTCCAGTTCCTCGATCGCCATCACCGGCTCGCCCTGCTCATCGAAGAACGTGACGTTGGCGCGGATCAGGCTGGGATCGTCGGATTCGACGCGTTCGTATTCCATGTGCATGCTTTCGGGGAAACGCGCGCGATAACGGACCACGCGCCCAAAACGCGCCGGCAGCGCCGCCTCGTCGCGGAAAGCACGCGACCACAGCCATGCCATCTGGGCGGCAGCGTCCAGCAACGCGGGATCGAAAACCCAAGCTGCATCCGCGGTGCTGCCGTTCAACCACTGCCGCGGATGCGACACGCGCACGCGCGCGCTCGCGCCATCGCGCGACAGGCCTTCGATCTTCTCGATCACGCGGAAACGCGGACCGTGAAACAACCACTCGTCGTAGGCCTTCGTCACCGTCAGCGATTTCTCCGCGTGGCGCGAGCGTCCGGCCGGCACCGGTTCCGGCAGTTCCTGCACCAGGCGCAGCACCGCGCGATAGTGCATCAACATTTTTCCGGGCGCGAATTCGCTCTGCAGTTGCGCGGTGACTTCGAAACCTTCGCTGCTGCCGTAAGGCGGCGGAAGAATCAGGACCCGCAACCGGCGCGGCTTCGAATCCATCTCGACGCCTTTCATCAGCTTGTGCTCGCGCACTTCGGCTACCTGCCAGCCCGGCCACAACATGCGCCCGGCTTCGGCCAGCAACTCCAGCGCCGCGGCGGCCGGCAGCACCGGCTTGCCGTCGAGCACGTGTTCGTCGAGATAGAGATGCCGGGCACGATCAAGCTCGACCGCCACGATCCGCTCACCGGTCGGTTGCGCCTGCGCGGCTGCCGTGCCGAGCAGCGGTTCGCCCTCTCCTGCATGCGCTGAAGCTTCGGAAGGCGCCACTTCTTCCCGCAAGCGGATGGCGCCCAACTCGGCTTCGCGCGTATCCCATGCCGCCTCGCCGCATACGACTTCGACCGGAGTACCGGCAGTGCGCGTCAGTTCCTGGCGAAACAGTCTGCGTCCGAGTTCCGCGGAAACCAATTTCACGCCGACGCTCGCGAACTTGGCTTCGGTTTCTGCGGTGACCATACCCGCGCCGAATTTGGTCGCACCCCACGGACCCCAGCACAAGGCGCTCACCGCAACGCGCTTGCCCCAGCGCGATTGCAGCGCCACGCACAAGCGATTCATCAATTCATTGGCGCAGGCGTAATCCGATTGGCCGCTGTTGCCGTAGCGCCCGGCCACCGAACTGAAGACCGTGAAAAATTTCAGCGCATGCGGATCGAGATACTTCTGCAATAACAGCAGGCCGATGATCTTGGTTTCGACCACGCGCGACCAACTGTCGCTGGCCTTGTCGGCGAGCAGCTTGTCCTCGATGATGCCGGCGCCGTGCACCACGCCCGAAATCGGACCGTGGCGTTGCGTGATGTCCTGCACCAGCGCGCGGACGCCCTGCTCGTCGGTGACATCCACAGCGACGTATTCGACCTTGGCGCCCCCCGCTTCGAAATCCGCGATGTTGGCGCGCATCTCGCGCTGCGCCAGCACATTGCCGACAAGCTTCTGGATTTCGCGCGGGTTCCACTTCGCGCGGCCCGCGCGCACTTCGGCGACAAAGTAATTGCGCAATGCCGCGGCATTGGTGAGCCCAGCGAGTTCCGAAGGTTCGTTCTCGAGCGGGCTGCGGCCGGTCAGGATCAGGGTATTGCCGGGGCACGCCAGCTCGCGCAAGGTTTCGGCGGTGATGCCGCGCGCACCGCCGGTGGCAAGCACCACCAGATTCGTCAACGCAGCCTCACGCTGCGGATCGAGCGTGACTGTTTCCGGCACGCTGCGAAATATCGTGCGCCGTCCGCCCGGATAACCGACCTCCCAACGCCCGCCCACGAGCTCGATTTCGTCGAACAGATCGGCCGCGAGTGATTCCGGATCACGAGCGGGATCGAGATCGATCGCCTTGACGCGCAGTGTTTCCTGTTCCTTGCGGAACGACTTCAAGGTGCCGACCGCGCCTGCCACCAACCGCAGCGCGCCATCGCTGCTGTCGTCCCTTCCGAATAGTCCGCCGAGATCGCTTGCAGCGACCACGTGCGCACCGTCGACGAGGTGCGCGGACAATTCGCGCAGCAGCAGGAACAAGGCCTTCTCGTTTTGACGCAAGGCCAGCCGCCATTCGGCTGGAGAACCATCGGCGCTCAGCGCCGGAAGCCCCAACGTCGCGAGATGCACTACGCCCACGACCTTCGCTTTGTTGCGCGGGGCTTGGCAGCGCTGGATCAGGGCTTCCTCGCTTTGCAGCGTCTCCTGTTCGAGCAGAACGACTTCATTGCCGCGCGCACGCAGCGTCGATGCCAGTTTTTCGGCGACGCCCAGGCGATCGGCCGTCAGTACGAATGCGCCGTTGTTTAGCCGGCGCGCGGCGTTGGCCGGAACCGGTTCGGCGCATGCGCGCATTACCGAACGCGCGGCCGCCGCGATGACGCTTCCCGTTTTCGCCGGAAGGCTTTCGGCTGGTGCTACGGCGCGCGCACCCTCGCCACCATTCGCCTGCGCGGCACGGATGATTTCCAGGATGCCGCCAAGCGTGGATTGGGTATTGAGCTGCGTGCGCACTTCGACGAGGCGCGCACGCAGGCTTTCCGGCAGACCCTGCAGCAGCGTTCCGACGATCTCCACGCGCTTGATCGAATCGATGCCGAGGTCCGCTTCCAGGTTCCGGTCGAAGCCGACCATGTCGCGCGGATAACCGGTTTTCTCCTCCACGATTCGAAGCAGCGTTTCGCGCAGGTCGCCGAGCGGCGCGTTCGCCGCGGCAACGGCGGATGCAGCAGCCTTTTCGCGGATCACCGGAACGATCGCCGCAGGCTCGAGCGAAGCGGCGACGGGCGTCGCCGATTCCACACGCGCCCGCGCGGCCGGCGCAAGCGCGAAGCGGCGCGTGCCCGATTTCGCAATCGAAGATTTTTCCGCCTGTGTGCGCGGCGAAGTTTCCGGCGCGCGCGCATCCGCGCTGCGGCCCATCCACGCCGACATCACGCGTCCCTGCGTCTCCAGGAAATGACGCATGGTCGCGAAGTAATTGGCGACGACCGCCGGATCATGCCGGCCGGGCGTTCCGCGATTCGTCATCCCGATATCCTCCCCTCCTCTGCCGGCGGGCCGGGTAGTTCCACCGGTATCAACATCCATTGTGGCCTGCGTCAGGGAATCCAGGACCAGACATCGACCTGGAAGAAGTGCTGCAGTCCCTGCGTGAATGCCTGCCACACCGGTATGACGGGGCCATCAATCTTTGCCTCGCCGGTCATGCCAGTCTTCAATGCGCCATCGTGATTCTGGAAAGAAGCGATGACCGCCGCATAGGTTCCTGCCGCGTTGGTGGTCACGTTGCGGTCGATCTGGGTGACCACGCCCTCGAACTCGCGGTTGAAGTAGGCAGTGGGATGCAGCCGGACCTTGGATCCGATCTTCACGTACTGAAGGTCGGACTCATTGATGTTTATCTGCGCTGTTACGGAGCCGGTGTATTCCACCGCCGCGAACGGCGCACCCTTGTCCAGATAGCTGTTGATGCGATCCTTGAGGTGCAACGTCAGAATGTTGCCGTCGAAGGGCATTTCCAGCGTGGTGCGACCGAGCTTGCCCTCATACAGAGCCTTTTGTGCCTGCAGGCTGGCCAGCTTGGATTCGGCCGCGGCGATTTCGTCCGCGGTCGGCCCGGTCTTGGCGAGCGCCAGCGCGGCCTCTTTCTGCTGAACCTGCTGCGCATCGGTATCGGCCTCCTTGCGGTCCGTCTCCAGTTCTTCCAGCGGCACCGCGCCCTGTCGGTACAGAGCCTCTATGCGCGGCACCTTCTCGCGGCTGAACTTCGCCTGCGTCTGCGCGACGCGCAGGTCCTCTTCGGCGACCTGGATCGCCTCCGGTTTCGGCAGCGATTTGAGATTCGCGACGACCGCCTTTTGCGCCTCGATCTCCGAGTCGATGACTTTGATCTGCGCGACGTAATCATCGTGCTCAAGCACTGCGATGACGGTCCCTTTCTTGACCGATTCGCCGCCGTCGAAATAGACGTTCTTGATCAGCCCGGGCGTGTCGGTGGAAATCACCTGCTTGCGCACCGGAAAGATCTGCACCGTCCCGCTGACATCGTACGGATACGGTACAAACAGCAGCAGGAAAAGGAAGATCAGCGCCGCATATCGCCAGTAGTGCTTCTTCTGCACCTTGACTTCGGCGTCATCCAGGTCTTCGACCACCAGGGTACGCGAGCGCCAGCGGTCGTATTGCAGGGTCCGCAGATAGGTTTCGTTGACCTCTTTCAGCACCGTGTAGTTGCGCCACACGATGTAGCCGCAAATGCATGCCGCGATCAGGATCGGGCCCAGGCCGAGGGTGAAATTCGTACCCAGCCAGATGCCCAGCGCGACCGTTACCACACAGGTCAGCACCATCATGTAGAGGATGCAGACCAAGCCGTATGCCCGAAGGGCGTTGCTGTCGCCCTCCTGATAGGTCCTGCGGTGGATCTTGTTCAGCAATGCCACTACGGCCTTGTGGCGCAAGTTGGGCTCGTTGAGAAATGCGCACAACAGGTGGTAACCGCTGCCGTTCACGAACGGATTGCCGGTTCCGATCAGCAGGCTGGCGCAGCTGCACAAGACCAGCAGCACTCCCACCACATTGCCGAAGCTGCCGGGGCGGTCGATGTTGAAATACCAGACGAATATTCCGATCGACAACCAGAAGCAGTACATGAGCAATACAGCGCCGCCGTACCACATGTTCTGCGTGCGGGTGAGCTTGTCGAGATAACGCACGCCCACGTCGAATCGCGGCAAATACCCGGCGTCCAGGCGGTATCCGACAGCCTCGACCTGCGCCCCGTAGTTGTATGCCACACAGGCGCGCACGAACAGCACGGAAACGTTCATGGTGAGCATCCAGAACAGTAGATGCACACCGAGGCCTATATTCACGCGAACGTAGGAAACGGCACCAGCGAAAGCATGCCAGTGTGTAGTGATCAGCAACAACGCCAGGACCATCAGCGCCGGAATGACGTAAACGAGGCGGCGCAGCGGCGCGACCATGGGTCCAAGCCACCGCAGGACCGGACGCGGATCGAACAGATCGTGCATGTTCTCCCGGGTGCGCTTGTCCTGGCCCGGCAGATCGTGTCCACCCTCCCCGATGGGCCGCGCCTCGCCTTCAGGCAGCGTCTGAGTGGCCGTTTCGACCTTCGGTTCTGTCACATATCCGGAGCGCGGCGGATCCGGCTTGCGCAACTGCGTCATGAAGCTTTTGGGTACCGGCTTGCCGTTGACCACTTCGTACGTGCGCGTCGCGAATGCCGCCAGCAGCGGGTGCTGGAGCGCCGTGTCTTCATACAACTCCCGATCCGCGACCGAAGCGAGGAATTCGTCGAGTTCGTCGCGGGTCAGCAGGCGGTTGTACCTGTCCTTGAATACCGACTGCAGCTTCTCGAACGTCTCGCACCCGGGCAGCACTTCGAGGATGAAGTATTGCCAGGGATAGAAGTCGTAGGTCATGTGCCTGACCTTGTCGCGGACGATGTAACTGTACTCGTCGCCCTTGACGATGCGGAACGCCTCGCAACGGTGTGTGATGTAGGCGGGCAGCGCTACTTTTTTGCTGGCTTCGATCATTGCGGATGTCCCTGATAAGTCTTGGTGGTCGTCGGCACGCTGACTTGCGTGTCGGCCGGCGTCGCCGTCGCGGGGCTGACCTTCGGTTCCACCACAGCCGCGGAAGAAGTCTTCGGTTGCACCTGCGCGGTCTCGGATTTCCCGGCGGCACGCAGTTTGTCCTGCTCGACCATCCAGCCGCCGCCCATGGCCGCGTACACGGAAATCAGCGCGAGATAGGAATCTCGATGGCGGTTCACCTGATCGGCCTGCGCCTTGTACAGGTCGCGCTCCGCAGTCAGCACTTCCAGATAATCGGACTGACCGCCGTCGTAACGAACCTGCGCGAGCTTGAGGAGCTCGGTCAGAGTCCGTACCTGTTGCTCGCCGCGCAGCGCACCCTCGGCAGCCTTGACGTTGAATACCAGCGCATCGTCGACGTCGCTCAGCGCCGCCTGCACCGTTTGCTGATACTTGATCAACAGTTCGCGATGGTACGCCTCGGCTTCCTGCACCTGTCCGCTCAATCTGCCGCCGCTGAAGATAGGGCCGAGCAGACCCATGCCGATCGACGCGTGAGCGGCATCTCGTTTGGTCAACGTGTCGAGATCGCTGCTCGCGAAACCCAACAAACCGGTCAACGAAATCGAGGGGAAGAACGCCGCTTTCGCGACGCCGATCTTGGCGTTGGCGGAGACGAGGTCCTGCTCGGCTTCGAGTACGTCGGGCCGGCGCGTCAGCACGTCGGAAGGCACGCCGCCGGGAATCGCGGGCACTGCGGGTTCGTCGTCACCGTAATGGCGGATGATCTCGCTCGGGTTGCGGCCGACGAGCAGCGACAGCGCGTTCTCCATGTCGGCGATCTGCCGCTCCAGATCGGGAATCGTGACCCATACTTCATCGACGGCAGACTGGGCCTGCAGCACCGCGAGCTTGCTGGAGGAGCCGCCCTTGTAGCGCGTATTGATGAGCTTCAGCGCATCGGCGCGATTCTTGAGCGTTTCCTTCGCCAGGCGAAGCTGGTGATCCAGTGCCAGCAACTGGAAATAACTGGTGGCGACGTTGGAAACGACCGTCAGCATGACCGCGCGACGCGCGTACTCGCTTGAAAGCAGATCGGCCAATGCCGCCTCGTTGGCGCGCCGCATCTTGCCCCAGATGTCGAACTCCCAGTTCACGCTGGTGCCGACCTCGAAAGCGTTCTGGGTCGGCTTGGTCAGGATGCCCTGCGCTTGCGGACTCTCGATGCTGTAGTGCTCGCGGTCCGCCGAAGTGCCGTACTGGAGTTGCGGATACCTGTCGGCACCGGTGATCTTGAGTTTCGCCTCGAATTCCTTGACGCGTTCCGTGGCCTGCAAGAGATCCTTGTTGGCATCGATCGCCTGTTTGATCAACGCGTCCAGACTGGGGTCGTTGAACCCTTCCCACCAAGCGGTGTTTACCACGTTCGCTGCTTCGCCCGCGGGCGCGCGCCAAGTCTGCGGCAACGGCACCTCGGGGCGGTGATAGGCCGGTCCAAGTACGCAGCCGGTCAACGCCAGTGCAACGACTCCCGCGAGCAGGGGCCGGCCCACGGCGGGGAACGCGCGCGGTTGTCGGTTTTCGGTCGACGCGAGGTGCTTGTTCCGAATGTCACTCATCGGATTCGTTCCGCAGGAGGACTTCCAATGCCGCTTCTTCGATCTCGCGGAGTTTGTGCAAACGGTCGCGCATTTCCGCTGCGAAACTCTCCAGCCACAACAGCCGGTACTCGACCATCCGACGCTGCTCGACGATGTCTTCCAGCGGCGCGTTGGCGGGTGCGCGCTGGTTTTCGTCGAAAAGAAACTGGATGCCATTGATCAACTCGCGCACCGAAACGATGTGGTTGATCTGCTGCTGAAGATAGTTGCTCGATTTCTTGGCGTGGAACCAGTCCACCACGGACTGGCGCATCGCATCCTGCGGCACGCTCATCTTCGAGGTGTCCACACGTCCGTGGTCGTCCAGCGGAGCAGGAGCGAGCCGTTCGCGCTTCTTCGGCGCCGCGGTGGTCGCGACGGCCCGAGCTTCGCTTGCGGGCGCTTTATCCGCTTCAGGATCAGTGTTCATAACCGAGCTCACGTGCCAGAGACACCACTTCGGGATACAGGCCCGTGCCGTCGGTGCGCCACGGCAGGGGATCGTTCAATTTCGGAACCTTGGGTTTGTGCGGTCTGAACGTGGGACCTGCCAGGAACTTCGGATCGTTGCCGAACAACGCATCCACCGGTCCGAAGCACGCGAACGGCGAACGTTCCGGGTGCATCATCTCCTCGATCGCCTCGTCATCGTCGCGCCAGCCCAGCCAACGGGCGATCTCTCCGAGCTTGGTCCGCGGATCGGCCATGAGTTCCTCGCCAACGATGCGAATCTGCTGCTCGGCTGGCACGCTTTCCAGGAATTCCATGATGGTGAGATTGACGTCGTGCCACGCAATCTGCGGTTCCAGGATTCCGTAGTCCTCATGGAGCTCGAACGCGCCCATACGCACGCAAAACGCACCTTCCTTGAGCTCCATCACCGACTTGCACTGCGCGATCGGATGGCGCACCAAATGGATGAAACGCGCATCCGGAAACGTCCGATGCATGGCCTGCATGCGCCACACCGCGATCGCGTAGGACGGACTCTTGTCCACCACCACCAGCGGATCGAGTTTGTCGACGAGTTCGCGGTACACGCGCGCGGTCGTCCAATCTTCGCGCGCAGCCACCCACGCGCGCGCCATGTTGATCGCCGCGGCGGTTTGTTCGCCGCCGTAAACCTCGGCCACCGTGCGCATCAGGCCGTGGCGCCTTCTGGTCGCGCGGTCGGCACTTTCGTCATTGATACCGGTCCACAGGTCCACCAACTTTTCGGTGTTGAACAGGCACAGTTCCGGAACGCCGAACGCCTGCGGATGTTGCCCGATCATCGCGTTGACCAGCGACGTGTACGAGCGCGGCGGTGCGAGCAGGAACAGTGGCGCGGCCATGACTGCGGAACGTCCTCGAATCAGGTGGCCGCGCGCGACGCACGCCGCGCGCCGCACGGCTGCGGCTGCGGGCCGGTGACACCGCGGCTTCGCTTCTGCATGAAATCCCCCCCGCTGTTCGACACGATCCGATCCTCAGGCCGCAGCGGCCTTTTCGATACTGCTCGCGAGCAGATCCAGCATTCCGTTCAGCGTCGCCTGCGTGTTCAACCTGCTGCGGTGCTCGGTCAGCGCTTCGCGCTGCTTTTCGGGCAGCGACTGCAGCATCGCGCCGACCACTTCGATGCGCTTGATTGAGTCGATGCCGAGATCCGCCTCGAGATTTTGGTCCAGCCCGACCATGTCGCGCGGGTAGCCGGTTTTCTCCTCTACGATGCCGAGCAGGATGTTGGCCAGGCTGCTGCGATCCATCACCGCGTCGACGGCCGGCTTTTTAGCCCCTCCATTACTGTGCATAGACGCGGGTTGCGCTACTTCGGCCTTGGCCGGTTGCGGTATCGCTACAGGCTGTGCAACCGGAGCAGAAACGGGTGCATGCGCCACGCCATTGCTGCGCGCCGGTGAGCGCGCAACGTTAGGCGCCGACGGCGGCGCCGGCGCGAGCGCTTCTGTCAGACGCGGCGCAGAAATGCGGGGAGCCGGACCCTCATGCACGCGCATGGGCAGTGCGGCGGTTTCGCCCATGAAGGCGGCCATCACCTGACTCTGGGTATCCAGGAACTGGCGCATCGTTTCGAAATAATCCGCCATCACGGCGGCGTCCAATGTCGCTGCGGGCCGATGCTCGTTCATGCCAACTTCCTCTGAATTGCGGAGATGAATCGCGGTGTGCATCCCTCGTGCCGAGGGTCGCGCCATGGGGGTGTTCGGCGCATAAGTAGGCGCCTCGGGGTGGGGCCCCGGCGAAAGCGATACCACACGCAGCGCGCTGCCGCTGCGCGGAGCTTCGGCAGCCGCTGCCGGAGCAATGAACGGAATCGAGTCCGCGGCAACGTCGATCTGTTCCAGAGTCACCCCGATCTGCCGCTGCGGCTCGCTCGCACGGCGCGCAGAGCAGCCGTTCAACAGCCACGCGGTGCGCGGCACCGTCGGCTTGATCTTGAGTGACGCAAGTTTCGCCGGGTCGGCGATACGGCATTCACGGCCCTTGAAGAACGCCGGAACGTCGAGATCGATTCCCGCGCACAGCAATTGTCCGAACGCAATCACCAGATCGGCCAATCCGTTGCCCTTGTTCAGCGCCACCGCGACATGCGGCTGTTCGCCGAGAATGCGCTGCGTCAACCCGGTCAGCACGGATTTCGGACCGACCTCCACGAACACGCGCGCGCCATCGGCGTACATCGCCTCGACTTCCGACACGAACTCCACCGGATGAACCAGGTGTTCGGCCATTGCCCGCTTGAGCGATTCGGTATCACCCGAATGCGGGCGGCCACTGGCATTGGCGTACACCGGAATCTGTGGTTCGCGCCATTCCATCGAATCGATGGCAGCGGCGAATGTCTGGCGTGCCGGTTGCACATGTCTGGAGTGGAACGCAGCCGCGACCTGCAGCGGCGTCACCACGAAACCGGCTTTGGTCAGTGCCTGCGTGGCGCTTTCCACACCAAGGCGCGAACCGGAGATCACGACTTGCGAAGGTGCGTTGTGGTTGGCGATGACGACGTCGTCTATGCCGGCAATCGTGCGCACCACTTCCTCGCGCTGCGCCCGCACGGCGGCCATCGTGCCGAGTTCGCTGCCTGCCGCGCGCGCGGCATCGATGATCGACTGGCCGCGCAGTGCCGACAAACGCATCAAGGTTTCGAAGTCGATCGCGCCGGCTGCGTGCAGCGCGACGAACTCGCCATAGCTGTGACCGGCAACCATGTCCGCCTTCAGTCCCAGCTCCCGCATCAAACGAAGCAGCGCAACTTCGACCGCACCCAGCGCAGGCTGTGCGATGTCGGTTTCAGTCAACTTCTGAGCGGCGCGTTCGCGTTCGGCATCGTCGTAGGCGGCGCGCGGAAGGATGAAGTGATTGAGTCGTACACCATGGCCGTAGCGCTGTGCGAACGAGCCGGCCAGCGCAGCGTCGGCTTCGGCGAGCGTTTCCGAGCACGTCACAAAATGCAGCGCTTCTTCGCGCAACATGCCGGTGTATTGCGAACCCTGGCCGGGGAACAGCAA
>Ga0070741_10016622_pt1 | contig 12226 bp, 8 predicted proteins | sample Coa_R1_4_FD_66440 | JGI IMG/M metagenome (GOLD analysis project Ga0070741, IMG submission 66440) | Surface soil microbial communities from Centralia Pennsylvania, which are recovering from an underground coalmine fire - Coalmine... | ecosystem: Environmental > Terrestrial > Soil > Unclassified ...
CAGGGGCAGGAAGGCAGCTACGACGTCGCCGCGGCACCCGAAGCGCGGACGATTCCCGGCCTGCTCATGTACCGCTTCGACGCCTCGCTCCTGTTCTTCAACGCCGACTACTTCCAGGACCGCGTGCGCGCGCTGGTCGCCGCGGCCGACCCAAAGCCCGCCTGGGTTCTGCTGGACGCCGAGTCGGTCAATCTCCTGGACGTCACGGCCGCGGACGCGCTGGCCGCCCTCCACGCCGAGCTGGCCGATCAGGGCATCGTCCTGGCCGTCGCCCGCGCGTCGGGTCTCTTCGCCGTCATGCTCGAGCGAACCGGCGTGGCCGCGCGGATCGGGCGCGACCACCTGTTTCCGACGGTCCATGCCGGCGCGCAAGCCTTCTTGAAGACTCAGGCGGCGCCGTCCCGGAGCGACTGAAGCGGGCGCTACTGATCGCTGAGTGCCGCTCCAAACTCAGACGGCGGCCGGGTCCCGCCCGCGCGGCGCCGTCGCGTCGGCGAAGGCAGTCGCGCGCCCCGCCCGGTGGCGCGGGCGGGGCCACCGGTGCGGCCCGGGGCTTGGACGGCACGCGACGCGCTACCGGCGGGGAGTGCCCCGATGCCGCATGCGCCGGCCGGGCCTGGTCTGACGCGGTACGCGAACGCCACGCCGTATACCACACAAATACCGCACTTTGCGGCATGTGCAGTTCCAGGCCGCGGTCTACACTCTACTTGGGTCCGTCGATCACTCCCCCTTCGCTCGGGGCAGGGAGGCTGGCGAGCCTTCCTTGGTTCTCGACCAGGGCTGACGCTACGTCTGATGGGGGCGAAGTGGCCAGAGGTGACCAGGACCGCATCCGCCAGGACCTCCCTGAGCACCGCGACCAGCCGATCCTGCACCGTGACGCCAGCGGGAGGGGCACGTGGGTGACTTAGGCGAGCGCGGGGACGAAGCTCTGCCCCTAGGCTCCTCGCCTTGCTGCGCGGCTTCACGCCCCGCGACGGGCTCCGACGTCGAGCCGGCTGAATCCGGCGGCCCCGAACGGAGCGGGAACTCTACCGCTGGGATGGTCCTGCTGTCCGGCGGGGCGTTTTTCATGGGCACCAACGAGCCCACGGGCTATCCCGCCGATGGCGAAGGGCCCGTCCGCAGGATTCGGCTCAAGCCGTTCTGGATCGACGTCCATGCGGTCTCCGTGGCCCGGTTCGCGGCGTTCGTCGAGGCGACGGGCTACGTCACCGACGCGGAGCGCTACGGCTGGTCCTTCGTGTTCGCCGGGCTCCTGCCCGATGATTTCCCCCCCACCCGCGGCGTGGCCAACGCTCCCTGGTGGCGGCAGGTACACGGCGCCGATTGGTGCCATCCGGAAGGTCCGCAGTCCGACGCTAGCGACCGAGGGAGTCACCCGGTGGTTCACGTCTCCTGGCGCGATGCCCGCGCTTACTGTCGCTGGGCAGGTACGCGCCTGCCGACCGAGGCCGAGTGGGAATACGCGGCGCGAGGCGGGCTGGAGCAGAAGCGGTTCCCGTGGGGCGACGAGCTGACCCCGGGCGGCGAGCACCGCATGAACGTCTGGCAGGGGCGCTTCCCGACCGAGAACACCGTCGAGGATGGCTACTACGGCACCGCGCCCGTCGACGCCTTCCCGCCGAATGGTCATGGCCTCTACAACCTGACCGGCAACGTCTGGGAATGGTGCGCCGACTGGTTCAGTCCCACCTTTCACGTCCGCGGCCCGCGGAAGAACCCGAAGGGGCCGCCGTCTGGGACCCACCGGGTGATGCGCGGCGGATCGTACCTCTGCCACCACTCGTACTGCTATCGCTATCGCGTCGCGGCCCGAAGCGCGAATACGCCGGACAGCACCACGGGCAACCTGGGCTTTCGCTGCGCGCGGAACGCCTGAGGATTGACAGCGAGGTGATCTTCGTCCGGCTTTGCGAGGGCTTGCCCCGTCGCCACGGCGTCTTGCCTGGCCAACGCTGGACGCCGGGCCCGATCGTCTACTACTACAGCCTGACGATCTCGCTCGTCGTGGGGATCGTCTCAGCAGGGGAGGGTGAGGGATGGAAGAGATCACGCGAGCCGAGGCGTTCGTCCGCGCGGTGGGGCCCTGGCTGGTGCACATCGTCGAGGCCTGCAGCGTCCTCGCCATTCTCTATGGCGTCGCGCGCGCCTTCCTCTCGTCGCTGCTGTGCCTCGCGCGCGGGACCCATGCCGTGCCGCCGACGCGCATCCGCCTCGAGCTCGGTCGCTCGCTGTCGCTGGCGCTCGAGTTCCTGCTGGCGGCCGACATCCTCGAGACGATGCTCTCGCCGACCCTCGAGCAGGTGGCGATCCTCGGCGCCATCGCCGTGATTCGGACGTTCCTCAACTACTTCCTCGGGCGGGAGATCGAGCAAGAGGACAGGGAGCTGCGCGAAGCAGCCGCCACCCAGGTGACGCGGCCGACGGCCGTGACGGCGGGGGGCGACTGAACCGGCTCGCGGCTCCCTGCCGATCCGCAGACCCCGAACGACGCCTGCTTCAACATTGCTGGAGAACCGCGAAGGCCCCGCGGCCACGGCCGCGGGGCCTTGTTAGCTTGCTGGCTAACTGGGAAGCCAGCGGTGGACCCAGCTATCCTCGCGGTCCACGAACTCGGTGAGGAGGTCCGGCCGGCTGTCGCGGAGCACCTGCAGGGCCTCGCGGGTGGGGAGCGCCCGCCCGGCGATCTCGCGTAGGACCCGCGCCTTGCGGGACCAGGTGGCCCGATCCTCGCGGGGCTCCACGTAGCGGGTGGGGAGCTGCTGCCCGAACAGGATCGTATCGAAGGAGTGGTCGTCCGAGAAGAAGTCCGGCGGGTTGCCCTGGTAGAAGAGCGGCGTGCGGTAGGAGAGCGGCGCGCGCTCCTGGAAGAGATCGATCCGCTCCTGAGCGCCGGAGACGTCGACATCCTCGTGCATGGCCCGCCAGAAGGGCGTATCGAGCTTGCGGTTGTACTTGTAGTGGAGCGACAGGAACCAGCGCAGCGCATCCCAGCGGGTAGCTACCTTGCGATTGAGAAGCGGCTGGATCGCCCGATCGCGGCGCGAGGACGGGAAGTGGGTGGTCAGTAGATCGATCTGCAGCACGATCATGTGCAGCGCCGTCGACTCCAGCGGCTCGACGAAGGCGTAGGAGTTCCCCATCGCGATGACGTTGCCCTTCCAGAAGTCCTGGTGCCGGCCGCTGCGGAACGGAATGACGGCTGGATCGTCCATCCCCGGGTTCTTCGCCCTCATCTCGGCCACGGCCTGGTCGTCGCTGCAGAACGCCGAGCTGAAGACGTACCCGCGGTGGTCGTGCTCCTCGAAGGAGATGTTCCAGCACCAGCCGTTGTCCATCGTCTCAGCCAGGGTGTACGGCTTCACGGTTCCGTCGTGGGGCACCGTCGCCGCAATCGCCCGGTCGGTGTACAGGCTGCTCGCGTAGCTGAGGAACGGCGAGCCGAGCTTCTTCTCGAGGAGGAAGGAGCGGAAGCCCGAGCAGTCGATATAGAGGTCGAAGGCGAGACGCTCGCCGTCCTCGGTGATCAGGTGATCGATCGCCTGGCCGTCCGGCGTCAGCGCCGCGTCGGCGATGACGCGGTCGAGGTGCCGCACGCCGAGCCTGGGCGCCTCTTCCTGGAGGTAGCGCACGAAGCGCCGGTTGTCCAGGTGGTAAGCGAAGCGCACCGAGGGCAGCAGCGAGATGACCTCCTCGTCGCCACCGGTGACGACCGGCGCGCGATTCGCCGTGCTCAAGAGAGAGCCCAGCGACTGGGCGTCGAAGCTGCCGTCGTAGAGCTGCGATTCGAGCAGGCAGCCCCGCTGGAACGGGAAGTTGAAGTAGGAATCCCCCGGCGGGCCCCAGAAGAACCGGATGCCCAGCTTCCAGCTCGGCAGCACGCGGCGATAGAAGTCCACCACGTCGAGGCCCAGGAACTGCCGGCTGTGGAGGAACTTCACCAGCTCCGGGGTCGAGGCCTCGCCCACCCCGATGACCGGGATCTTGCTGGACTCGATCAGCGTGACGTCGAGGTGGGGCAGGCGAGCGCGCAGCCCCATGGCCGTGAGGTAGCCCGCCGTGCCGCCGCCGAGGACGCAGACGCGGCGGTAGGCGTCGGGAGCCGACGGCGGCGCCACGTTGGGCGATTCGGTCCAGGCCCGGCTGATCGCCAGGCCGAGGTCGGTCGACGCGTACTGCTCGAGCTGTCGCGCCAGCGGCCGTGAGTCGGCCGGCGGAGCGACGGCGCCACACTCGGCGCAGTCGCCGCGGGGAAACAGGGAGTCTCGCCGTCGCTCGCCGCCGGCGGTGAGCCAGAGCAACGCGCTGCCGTACAGCGGCCGGCGCGCGGGCCCGAGGATCGCCTCCGCTTCGTCGAGCGCCGCACCGCCCACGGCCTCGAGCAGTGGGCGCTGCGCCGCGCCGGCGGCGATCGTCCCGGCGGTCAGGAAGGGGAGCACGTCAGTGGCGACGCGCCCGGGATCACCACCGGGGAACCGCCCGGCGAGCTCTCGGCAGGCGAAGCAGGCCGTGACCCCGGGGACGTGCGTCGGACCCACCAGCACCTCACCGCCATCGGCGGTGATGAACAGGCACGGGACCCCGGCTTCCAGGCAGGCCTGATTGACGTCGAGGATGCCGCGGAAGGGGACCCCTTGGAGGGCGCAGACCACGAGCGCGTGGCGGCGCGCGAGCGCGGCCAGGCTCGCTACCGTGGCCTCGGCGAGCACCTCGGCGTCCGGCGCGCCGGCGGTCGGAGCGGCGCTCGCCGGCGGCCCAACGGCCGGCCCACGCGCCAGCACTCGCTCGGCCTGCTCGGCCAGGAACGCGGGCGAGCTGCAGCTTGCGAACGACGTCACCGTGAAGGCGCGGCAGCGTGAGAAGCCCGCCGCGACGAACGCCTCGTGGAGCGCGGCCTGGAGGGCTCCGTTGCCGACGATGGCCACCGGTTGCGACCGCACGCCGGGCTCGACCGCGTGGCGCGCGTTGGCCGGCCCCGACGCGGCGGCTGGCTCGACGCCCGGCCGCCCCGTCTGGAGTACGCTCCCGACCAGCGCGTCGACGATGCTCCGAACGTAGGCGGGATCGAGCTGGTCGGACAGCGCGGCGCACAGCTCGTCGGCGGTGCGCGAGCCATCCGCGAGCGCGAGCAAGGCGCGGAGGACCTCGGGGGCTACTCCCTCGAGGGCCAGCGTGCGGTCGCCCACGCAGGCGTAGCTCACGCCATCCACCGCGACGATCTGCGTCGATGAATCCACGGAAAGAGTCTCGATAGTACACCGTTCAGACTGCATCCATTCGCTCCTTGCGTGGCTCCGGCCCAATCGACCGGCCGGGTCTTCCCTACACTATTGTCTGCGCGAGAGAGTTCACGAGGTGTGAACTACTTCATAGATCGCGCCTCCTGTGACGCACTTCACTCAAAAAGTGTGCGAGAAAAATTGATCCGGCCTGGAGGCGCTGATATCGTTACATCAGGCTAAGGATTGCAGGTTGGGTCACGAACAGTCGATAGCTGGAAGAAAGGAGGCGAAGTGTTCGACACGATTGGCGGCATGATCGTACCCGTGACCAGCGTCGAGGACGCGTGTGAGTTCTACGGCGGGAGGCTCGAGCTACCCTTCATCGGCATGGTCGAGAAGAAGTGGGCTGGGTTTCGCGTCGGAGAGAAGGAAGTCTGGCTGATTCAGACCACTCCTGAGTTCCCGGTGAAGCCAGGCGGTGACACGGCCCTCTTCTTCCCGGTCGCGGACGTGGAGGCCACCATCGAGCACCTGGAGCAAATCGGTGTCTCTCCCGCGGGGCCAGGGGTCGAACTCCCGACCGGTGCGCGGCAGGTACCCTACCGCGACCCCGACGGAAACCTCTTCGTAGTTTACGAAGCCCCTCCCAGGACCAGGGATCACCGCTAAGGCAAGGAACGTCCGCGAGCTCGTGACCTAACCGGCAGAACGAGGCCAACACCAACCGATATCGGCCGCTACAGGCCGACACAGAAAGAAAAGGAGCAAAGCATCATGGCTCAGTTCAAGAAGATCACCGTGCAGGATGACGACAAGGCGGTCATCGTGACCAAGCCTGAGACCACGGGCTTCAGCGGCGACGTGCCGGGCGGCTCCCCGGTCAACCCGCTGGTCGCCACGCCCGTCAGCATCCGCGACCTGAAGGCCGGCCCGGCGACGCCGAAGATCGAGTTCGGCATGGTTCGCTCGACCATCATGTGCTGCTGGTAGCCGCACGGCTACCGAGCGGCAACCGCTGCACCGAACACGGCCCTGGGGCGACAGCCGACGCTGTCGCCCCAGGGTCTATCGCGACCGCGGAAGAGGGGTATTAGCGTGCGAATCACCATCTGCGGCCACGCTGGGCTCTGGGTGGAAACCGCCGACCAGCGAATCTTGATCGATCCGGTCTTTGCCTCGCGCCTCGCCGGCGGAGCCGTCGCCTACGTCCCGCGGCGCACCCTTCGGCCAAGCCGGCTGCCCCGACCAACGCTGCTCGTCGTGACCCATGGGCACTTCGACCACTGCCATCCCGAGTCGCTGCGGCGCTTGCCGCGCGATCTGCCGGTTGTCGCGGCGCCCGATCCCGAGCTGCTGGAGCAACTGCACGCGCTGGGCTTCGACCGGATCACGACGCTCCAGCCCTGGCAGCGGATCCGGATCGGCCAGACCGAGCTGCAGGCGACCCCATCGGACCACGACGAGCCGGAGCTCGGCCTGATCATCCGCGACCCCGAGGCCTCGTTCTGGCACATGGCGGACGCCGAGGTGGAGCCGGCCGTGGGCGAGCGCGTGCTCGACGAGCACGGACCGATCGACGTCGTGGCGACGAAGTACCAGCCCGTGGTGCAGTCGAGCATGGGCTACCTGCGCGGGCTGGGTACCGCGGTCGCCAAGCGAGAAGTCTTCGAGTGGCTCGAGACCGCCTGCGTCTGCCGCCCGCGGCTGGTCTTTCCCTACGCCTCCGGCGTCGGGTTTCGCGGCCGGCACGCCTGGTTCAATCGCTACGCCTTCGCGCTCAGCGGCGAGGAAGTCGCGCGGCTGCTCCAGGCGCGCCTGGGCGCTGCGGGGCAGGCCGCGGCCGTGCGGCCGGGCGACGTGATCGAGGCCGATGAAGCGGCGGTCTGCCTGCGGCGCCAGGCCTCACCCTTCGTCCGCGCCCGACCAGCGCCACCCCCCCGCTGGGAGCCGATCGACAGCAGCACGCTGGTCGGGCTGCGCAGCGCCGCCCAGCGCCGCGAGCTGCGGGAGCGGCTCGAGGCCCTGCTCAGCGGGCCAATCGCCGACTGGCTCGAGCAGGAGCTGGCCCCGGGCGGCGAGTGCGACGCATTCGTCGATTATGGGGTGGTGTGGCAGTTCGTGGTACACGCCGGTGGCGGCGAGCGCCTTGCCTACGCCATCGACTTTCGCCAGCCCGTGCCGGCGCTCCTGCGCGGCGAGCATCCCGAGGCGAACTACTTCGTTCACGTCGCCGGTCGCACCCTGTACGGCGTGCTGCGCGGCGAGGCCCCAGAGCGGCTGTTCTGGCTCGCCGGCGACGCGCGCATCTACGAGAAGATCCTGGGCGTCCGCGACGGCCGGTTCTGGCAGCCGCCGGAGGAAGGCTGGGACCTGTTCGAGCGACTCCCCGACCCCGTGACCTACTACCTGCGCCGCCACCCGGTGGCGGTGGCCCCCGAGCCAGTGGAGCGGCCGTTAGGCCAGCCGGTCGCTGCCGCGGTCTGAGCGGCCCGCGCCGCGGGCTAGCGGTTCTGGCGGGCCCGCGCGACAGTGGCACGGCAGACGGCCCGGAGAGCTGAGAGGAGAGACACGATGGCGCGTGCAACCGAAGTCCTGTCGATCGATCCCGCGGCGCAGCTAGTGCTCGGCGCGAACGACGACTTGCTCGTCCGCAAGGGCGATCAAACGATCGCCCTCAGCGGCGTGCCGCCGGCGGTGCTGCGGGCGATCCTCGACGCCGCCGACGGCAGCCGGACCCTGGACCAGCTCGCGGCGCGCCTGCCCGACGCCTACCAGTCGGACGACGGACGCGCCATCGTGGAGACCCTGGCAGAGCTGCTGCTCCAGCGCGGCGCGGCGGCCGACGGCACGCCTGACTCCCAGCCGACACCGCCGCCAGCGCCGGCTGTCGAGGGGCCAGCCCTCGACAGGCCCGTGGCTATCATCGGCAACGGGCCGCTCGCGGCGAGCATCCACGAGACCTTCCGCCGCAGCGGCTTCTCGGCCTGTCGGCTGCTGGTGGTGCGCTCCTTTGCGAGCTGCCTCGATCCGCGCTTCGTGTCGCGGCAGCAGGAATCGGTCCTGGCCGCCCCACGGCAGCCCGCGGCCCCGGCGGCACCGCTCGCCGACGAGGAGCTCGCGGCCGTGAGCGTCGCCGACCTGGCAGACCGCCTGAGGGGGCAGGCCCTGGTGATCTGCGCGCTGGAGCAGGTGCCGTATCGCGCCGTGCTGGACATGAACCGCGCGGCGCTGGAGACCGGCACATCCTGCATCTTCGTCACGGTTGACGGACCCACGGTCGTCGTCGGCCCGACGCTGGTGCCTTTCGAGACGGCCTGCTTCGCCTGCGAGCGGCTGGAGGCAGTGTTCGGCCAGTATCCCGAGCGACCGGTGGCCGCCGAGGCGCTGCCGCTGTTCGCTTGCGGCGGGATGGACCACGCTGCGGACGGAAGCCAGCTCGCGGCAGTAGGACGCGCGGTGCTCGCCGAGGCGGCTGCGCTGCTCGGCACACCGTCGCGGCCGACCCTGCTCACCAGCTCGCTCCACCTGACGGACGGCGGCCCGCCGCGGTCGGTGCCGGTCCTTCCGGCGGACGATTGCCCCGAGTGCGCCGCGGGCCGGGCGGCCCGGCCAGCCCACGACGCGTCCGACGGCGACACGCCGCTGGCCCGCCGCGGCGTCGTAGAGCTCGGCCTGGCCATGGAGCGCGCGGCGACGCTGCTGGAGCGGGGCGCGATGCCGTTCACGGCGGAGTCCCCGCGCACGGTCGGCATCCTGGGCGGCGGCACGGCCGGCTATCTCGCGGCGCTGACGCTGCGCGCCCGCCTGCCCCACGTCGAGGTCACCCTGATCGAGTCGCGCCGGATCCCCGTCATCGGCGTCGGCGAAGCGACCACGCCGCGCTTCGTCGAGTTCATGCACGGCCCGCAGAACCTGGGCCGCGACATCGTCGACTTCCACCGGCGCGTGCGCCCGATGTGGAAGATCGGCGTCCAGTACTACTGGGGGCAGCCGGGCGATTACGGCTTCCCCTGGCCGTTCCAGTACGGCAACCTGCTCGAGTCGATGCTCTACGACGGCAACCTTGACGCCCACTGCCTGGGCGCCGTGCTGATGAACGCGAAGCGGGCGCCGGTGATCGACAACGGTGACGGCACGTACACCTCCCTGCTGGACAAGGTGCCGGTCGCCTACCACCTGGACAACGCGCGCCTACTGCAGTACCTCCGCGAGGAGGCGGAGCAGGCGGGAGTGCGCCTGCTGGATCGCGTGGTCGTCGATGCCGAGCTGACGCCGGACGGCGAGGAGATCGCGGCCCTGGTGGCCGAAGGCGGCGAGCGCTTCCGCTTCGACGTGTACGTCGATTGCTCGGGGTTCCGCTCGTTCCTGCTCGAGCAGAAGCTGCGGTCGCCGTACACGAGCTACGACCGCAGCCTGTACACCGATTCCGCGGTCGTGGCCAACGTGCCGCACGGCGGCGTCGTGAAGCCCTACACGCTGGCCGAGTCGATGGACCACGGCTGGTGCTGGAACATCTCCTTCGAAGACTGCGACCACCGCGGCTACGTCTTCTCCTCGGCCTTCTGCTCGGTCGAGGAAGCGGCCGCCGAGATGCAGGCCAAGAACCCCGGCATGGGCGAGTGGTGGTCGCTGAAGTTCCGCTCCGGCCGCCACGGGCACTTCTGGAAGGGCAACGTCGTCGCCCTGGGGAACGCCTACGCCTTCGTCGAGCCGCTGGCCTCCACGTCGCTCCACATGCTGCTCTACGAGCTGGACCTGTTCACGCGGTACTTCCCGCGCTCGCCGCGCGACACCGCGACCAAGCAGGCGCTGAACCATCGCCTGAACCGCATGTGGGACAACCTGCGCGGCTGGCTGGCGGTGCAGTACCGCTTCAATCAGAAGTTCGACACCCCCTTCTGGCGCGAGTGCCGGGCGAGCGTGGACCTCGCCGAGGCGGAGGAGCGGGTGGCGCTGTTCCAGGACCGCGCGCCGCTCTTCTACCACAGCGGCGCGCTGTTCCAGGAGGACTTCGCCGGCCCGTTCCTGCCCGAGTACGCCGCCGACTACTTCGGCCAGGAATACGTCTATGACGTGATGCTGCTCGGGCAGCAGGTGCCCGCGCGCTACGCGGCGCCGAGCGAGACCCGCGAACAGTGGACCCGGCGGGCGAACACCCTGCGCACGGTCGCCCGCTGGGCCTTGCGCCCCGAGCAGGCGCTGGCCCTCGTGCGCGAGGAGCGAGACGATCTCCTGCTGCAGGTCGCGGGCGACCGCGACGGCTGGATCCAGAACCGGCGGTACTGAGAACTGGCGTCCATCCCCCGGGTGGGCTCACCGTCCACCCCGGGGATGGCGGATTGCGTTGCAGCAGTAGGAGGCCGCCATGCTCTCGTCGCTCGCGCTCTTGCTCTCCATCGGTGGGGCCGGCTACGTGCTGGGCTATCGCCTGCGGTTAGTGCCGGGGCCCCTCATCGCCCTGGTCCTCGGCGCCCTCGTCGGTTACGGGAGCCCGCTGGGGATGAACCTCCTGTGGTCGACCGGTCAGGCGCTGCCCCCCGAGCCGCTCAACAGCTTCCGCACAATGGGCGCCATCCTGTTGCTCTGGGGCGCGGGCGTGGAGCTAGAGGTCGGCATGCTGCGGCAGGGCCGGCGCCTACTGGGCGCGGCTGTCGTCGGGCTGGGAGGAGCCTTCTGCTCGGCAGGGTTGACCTGGATGCTCCTCGAGCTGGGGATCCTGGGAACGTTCCCGCTGTCCGAGCGCCGCGGCATCGCCCTGCTCGCCGCGGCGTCGGCGATCCCCGTACTCATCGCCATCGTCCAGTCCCTCGGCCAGCTTCGCCACCCCCGGACGCGGACGGCGCTCGCGGCGGCCCTGTTCGTCGACCTGGCCATCGTCGCGCTGATCCCCGTCGTGAGCGCCGAGCACCCCGAGGAGCTGCCGGTAGCCCACCTGGCGAAGACCGTCGGCTACCTCGCCTTGATGATCGGCGTGGCCGAGGGGCCCTGGCGCGACGCGCTACGGTCCGCTGGCCGGGCGATCTGGGGCAGCAGCCCGCGGAAGGCGGTGATCATCGCCCTGGGCTTTGGTGTCACGCTCGGCTGGGTGGGCCTCGTGCAGCAACTGGGACTCGATCTGGTACCGGCCGCGCTCGGGTGGGGCATTGCCTCGAAGCCGCTCTTCTTTCCCCAGGACGAGGAGGGCCCCAACCCCTTCTTCGATGCGCTGTTCCCGTTCGAGACCAGCTACTTCGCCCTGGCCGGCGCCATGCTCGACCTGCGGCTCGTTACCTGGGGCGGCGTGCTGCTTGGCCTGGTCGCGATCGCCGGTAAGCTGGCGGGCGGCAGCGTGCGCGGCGCCGAAGGGCTGCGCCTCGGCGTGCTGCTCGTGCCACGGGGCGCCGTGGACCTCGTACTCGCGGTGACCCTGCTGGCGAATGGCGTGCTCAGCACGTCGGGCTACGCGCTGGCCGTGACCATGATCGCGATCACCACCGTCGGGGGCGCCCTGCTCGCGCGCCTGGCCTTCGAAGGCCCGGGGGCGGAACCCGCGCGTGAGCCCGTACGGTTTCGTCGCGGGCTGGGACGCCACGGCCTGTCCGGGGCCGGTGTGACGTTCGTCACCGCCCGGGGGTGGGCTCCTTCACGGCGCCGCCAGGGTCAGGAATCTACAGTAGTTTAGGGGGTCGATCCACCGGGGATCGGCCCCAGCGCGGGCGAGCCCGCGCCTGGACGGAGATGATGGTACTGGTAAGTCCGACGCAGACCCCGCGACCTGTGGCGCGGCGCGCCGCGCGCCGGCGGCTGAGCGACGCGCTGCGGCTGCGCCTGCTGTACGAGGACGCGACGGAGTACGGCAGCGCGGTCACGAGCCAGTGCGACGCCACGGTCCGCCGCGCCTGCGCGGCGATCGTCGCCGCCCGCAAGCAGGATGGCCTGGCCTGCGTCGTGGCGCGGTCAACCGAGCTGCTGGCCGCGGCGATGACCTCGGGCGGCCTTGGTGAGCTGTACGAGCGGCC
>Ga0070741_10016623_pt1 | contig 12225 bp, 9 predicted proteins | sample Coa_R1_4_FD_66440 | JGI IMG/M metagenome (GOLD analysis project Ga0070741, IMG submission 66440) | Surface soil microbial communities from Centralia Pennsylvania, which are recovering from an underground coalmine fire - Coalmine... | ecosystem: Environmental > Terrestrial > Soil > Unclassified ...
CGCGCGGTTTCTTGCGCTCTGGCTCGTTTTCGCGTGGCTGCTGTTTTCCGTCGCAGGATACACGGCGACGCGCTACTATGTGCTGTTCTATCCGGCGCTGGCCGGGATCGCCGCGCTGACACTTGCGCATCTGGGCAGGCTGGGCGAGGCGCTGCGAACACGGCCCCGGCTGCGGTGCGGTCTGGGCGGTTATCTGGCGTATCATCTCTGGCTGGCGCTCCTGCCGCACACGCGGTTTCTCGACATCCTGCTGTTCTGCGGCGTCATGGGCGTGACCGTCCTGCTGCTCTACTACGCGCCGCGCTGGATGGAACGAGGAAAGAAGGAAGAGGGTGGGGGCCAACCCAACGTCCAACGCCTATTGCCCAACGCCTCGTCCTGGGACGAGGGAAGAGGGAAGAGAGCGGCAGTCGCGCTGCTGGCGGTGTGGGCCATCGTCAATCTCTACTGGACGGGCGACTGGCTGCGGCATCTGAGCTACCATCAGAGGGACGCGGATAGATGGCTGGCGGCGCATCTACCCGCAAACAGCGTGTTGCTGGGCGCGATCGCGCCGGGGCTGTGCCTGAACAACCGGTTTGTCGTGGTCAACGTGATGAAGGGTCTCTGCAACGACAGGAAGCCGGTGGAGCGATTTGCGCCCGCGCCGCGCTACATTCTTATTCTGGACGTGCCGTGGGAGGAGAAGTGGTGGGTCCAGCACTACCCGGAACTGGTCGCGCCGGAGCGCCGCCTGCACCTGTTCAAGCCCATCCTGCGGCGCGGCTTCTCGGTCGGCGTATATGAAGTGCCACAAGGCGATACGTATGCAAGCCCTGGAGTTGATGAGGAGCCATATCGTCAAGACCATCCCGGACGCGACGCTGGGAGAGGCGGTAGACCTGATGGACCTCTATCAGGTGAGCGGCCTGCCGGTCGTGGATGAGACGGGCGTGCTGGTCGGAATGCTGACCGAGCATGATGTAATCCGCGCGCTGCTGCCGGAGGGCCGTCTGGAAGCCGTCGAGCGGCGCGAAGGCGACACGGAAGCCCTGGTCACGCGGCTGCACCGGAACCAGGAGCTACGTGTCGGCGACTATATGACGGCCCCGGCGATCTCGGTCACGGAGACGACCGACCTGCTCGACGCGGCGGCGTTGATGCTGTCGCGGCGGCTGAAGCGGCTGCCGGTGACGGGAGAGGGTGGGCAGGTCGTCGGCGTGCTGAGCCGCATAGATGTCTGCCAGGCGATCCTTGAGGGAAATCTGTAGCCATACCATTCCTGCGTGCGTGTCAGTTGTTGGAGCGCCTGCGTGGAGGGGAACGCTGGCTGGCGCGCGCAGAGCAAGACCTATTCCTAATCTGGAGGGGAATTTCGATGCGATTTCCCAGGCTTGTGATCTTGGGGTTTCTGGTTGCGTCGCTTTTCGGCTGCAATAGCGCGCCGCAGGGCGGGGGAGGCGGCACGTCCACCGGGGGAACCGGCGCGGCGGCAGGCGGCGGGCGCGGCAATGCCGTGATCGGCGACACGATCCCTGTCGGCGCGTATCTGGCGCTGACCGGCGATCAGGCGGACTTCGGCAAATCCACGCAGCAGGGCATTCAGCTTGCGGTGGACGCCATCAACGGCGGGGGCGGCGTCAACGGGAAGAAGATCGAGCTGAAGGTCGAGAACGACGAGAGCGATCCGACCAAAGCCGCCAGCGCCGTGACCAAGCTGGTCACGAACGATAAAGTCGTGGCGGTTCTCGGCGAGGTTGCCAGCAGCAACAGCCTGGCTGCCGCGCCGATCTGCCAGAGCAACCACGTGCCGATGATCTCGCCGTCCTCGACGAATATCAAGGTCACGCAGGTCGGCGACTATATCTTCCGGGTCTGTTTCATTGATCCGTTCCAGGCGTATGTGGTGGCGAAATTCGCGCGCGGCGAACCGCTCAAGGCGCAGAATGCCGCCATCTTTACGGACAGTGGCAGCGCGTACAGCAAGGGGCTGACCTCGGAGTTCAAACAGAATTTCGAGCAGATGGGCGGCAAAGTCGTGGCGGAAGCCTCCTATGCGGCCAGCGATACGGACTATAAGGGCCAGTTGACGAAGATCAAGGCCGCCAATGCCAGCGTCATCTACGTGCCGGGCTACTATAAGAATGCGGGCGCTATCGCGAAGCAGGCGAAGGAACTGGGCATGAACGTCACGCTGCTCGGCAGTGACGGGTGGGACGCGCAAGACCTGTTCGTGACGGCGGGCGACACGCTGGAAGGCGCCTACTTCAGCGATCACATGGACATCAACAGCGCCGATCCGACCGTGAAATCGTTCGTGGATGCGTTCCACAAGAAATACGGCGCGGATCAGAAGCCGGGCGCGCTGACGGCGCTCGGTTACGATGCTATGATGATCCTGGCGGACGCGATGAAGCGCGCGAAGGCGCTGGATGGCACGGGCATTCGCGACGCGCTGGCGGAGACAAAGGACTTCAAAGGCGTGACCGGCACGATCACCATCAATGCGGAGCGCAACGCGGACAAACCGGCTGTCATCCTGCAGATCAAAGGGCGCGAGTTCCAGTACGTGACGACGATCCCGCATCCGTAGAGACCTCACATCGGCGAATGAATTCGCGGCTGGAAAAGCACGAAGTCGGCCTCCGCCGACTCAACCAACCCGCGCAGGCGGGTTTCGTGCCTTTGCAGCCGAGGTTTCAACCGCCGCTGATAGCGACCAGGGAGCCTGAGCGGTGGAGCAAGCCATCCAACTGTTCCTCCAACAACTGATCAACGGCGTCCAGCTTGGCAGCGTCTACGCGCTGGTCGCCGTCGGCTATACGATGGTCTACGGCGTGCTGCAGTTCATCAACTTCGCGCACGGCGATGTCTATATGGTCGGCGCGTTCATGGGCCTGTTCGCCGTGACCGGGTTCACGCTGGAGAAGGCCGACCGGCAGGCGATGGTCGTCGTGCTGGCGATGATCCTGATCGTCGGACTGCTGGTGTCGCTGCGCGGGCATGGACGCGATCCGAAAGCTGTCGCGCTGCGTCTGGTCGGGTTCGGAGTCGCGTTCGCGCTGCTGGGCATCTTCGTCAATCTGTTTCTCGCCCTCGGCGTCCGGCTGTTCGGCGGCATCACGGGAATGGCGCAGCAGAGCGTCATCACGGGCGGCATTCTGGGCCTGCTGGTCAGCATCGTCTGGTGCGCGCTTCTGGGCCTGCTCATCGAGCGCACGGCCTACAAGCCGATTCGAGGAACGGGTCGCCTGACCGCGCTGATCACGGCCATCGCCGTCTCGCTGCTGATCGAGAACGGCGGGCAGGCGGTCTTTGGGGCGCGCACGCAGGCGTACTCGATCGCGACGCTGCCGGGCGGCGACAAACTCGTAGGCGAGTCGCTCAATCTCCACCTCGGCAGCATCGCCCTCAGCATCAATCGCGGACAGGTGATCGTGCTGGTCGCCGCCGTCCTCCTGGTCGCGCTGCTGCTCTACATCGTGCGGAACACGCGGATGGGCAAGGCGATGCGCGCGGTCGCCTACGACCGGGAGGCCGCCGCGCTGATGGGCATCAACACGGACACGGTGATCGCCTTCACCTTCCTCCTCGGCTCGGCGCTGGCGGGCGCGGGAGGGTTCCTCAACTACGGCCTGACGCAGTTCTCGTTCGACACGCAGACGGGCGTCATGTTCGGCCTGAAAGCGTTCGTCGCGGCGGTGCTGGGCGGCATCGGGAACCTGGGCGGCGCGGTGCTGGGGGGAGTCATCATGGGCCTGGCGGAGACGTTCGTGGCCGGGTCGCCGTTCAGTTCCTATAAAGACGCCATCGCCTTCATCATCCTCATCGTCATCCTGCTGTTCCGACCTGCCGGGCTGCTGGGCCGCTACACGGTGGAGAAGGTGTGACGCCCATGCCGCGCCTACTTCGACAGGTTCTGCTCGTTCTTGTTGGGGCGCTGCTCCTCTTCGGCGTGGATCGGCTGCTCAACTTGCAGCGCAGCGACGGGCAGCCCGCGTTCAACCCCTTCTGGCTGCGTATCCTGCTCCTTTCCGGCATCTATGTGACTCTGGCGGTCAGCCTTAACATCGTCAACGGCTTTACGGGGCAGTTCTCCATCGGACACGCCGGTTTCATGGCGGTCGGGGCGTATGTCGGCGCGGCGGTGACCTACAAGCTGCCCGGTCTGCAAAACAGCCTGGGACTGCTGCTCTCCTGCCTGGTCGGGGGCGGCGTAGCCGCGCTGTTCGGCTGGCTGGTCGGCGTGCCGAGCCTGCGGCTGCGCGGGGACTATCTCGCCATCGTGACGCTCGGCTTCGGGGAGATCATCCGGGTCCTGCTGGAGAACACGGACAAGATACCGGGCCTGGAGTTCCTGGGCGGCGCGGTGGGCTTCAACGACATTCCGAAGCTGACGAACTTCTTCTGGGTCTTCGGCCTGGCCGCACTCACGATCACGCTGGCCCGCAACCTGAAACGTTCCCTGCACGGCCTCGCGTTCCAGTCGGTGCGGGAGGACGAGATCGCCGCCGACGCGATGGGCGTCAACACGACGAAGGTGAAAGTGACCGCGTTCGTGCTGGCGTCGTTCCTGGCGGGCGCGGCGGGCAGCCTCTACGCCCACAACGAGACGTTCATTCTGCCCAAATCCTTCAACTTCATCCTCTCCATCAACCTGATCGTGATGATCGTTCTTGGCGGGTTGGGCAGCATCACCGGCGCGACGATCACGGCCATTTTCTTTACCGCGCTGCCCGAATTTCTCCGCGCCGCCAATTCCGGTCCGATTGCGCAGTACTATAAGGACGAGTATCGGCTGGTCGCCTTCGCGCTGCTGCTGGCCCTGACGATGCTGCTGCGTCCGCAGGGGCTTTTCGGGCGCGGCGAGTTGACGCTGTTCCGGCGGAGAAAAATGGCCCCCTTCCCTGCGAAGACCCCACCCCAACCCTCCCCTTGCGAAGGGGAGGGAGCCTCAAGGCGTTCACCCTCTCCTTCACTAGGGGAGGGAGCCTCAAGGCGTTCACCCTCTCCTTCACTAGGGGAGGGAGACTCAATGCGCCCCTCTGCCTCTTCGCAAGGGGAGGGAGTCCCATCTGGCTCTCCGCCTCCTTACGAAGGAGAGAGCTACCAAACGGCTCCCCCTCCTTACGAAGGAGGGGGAAGGGGGGAGGTTCTTACTGAGGAGCCGTTGCGCTGCGAGGGCGTCACGAAACGGTTCGGCGGGCTGACGGCGGTGGGGGATTTCAATATCCGCCTGCGCTGTGGGGAGCTTGTGGGCCTGATCGGGCCAAACGGCGCAGGCAAGACGACCGCGTTCAACCTGCTGACCGGCGTGTATGAGCCGACCTCCGGCGCGGTACTCTTCGATGGCAAGCTGATCGCCGGGGAGCGGCCCTATCCGCCCAACGTGCGCGCCGCGCTGCTGGCCTGGGATACCGTGCTGGCCGCGCTCGGCGGGTTTCTCATCGGAACGGTCGTCTTCTCCTCGGTCACGCCGTTGAGCATCGGCCCGTCGGAACTGCTGAAGGTGTTCCCTCTGGCGGCGCATTCGGGCATCGCCTGGGGCTGCGTGCTGATCGCGATGGCGCTGGCATTGGGAACCGCGCCGCGCCGCCGCCGGAACCGGCCCGGCCTCAAGCCCTACGCCTGCTGCCGCCTCGGTATCGCGCGCACGTTCCAGAATATCCGCCTGTTCGCCAATCTGACCGTGCTGGAAAACGTCCTGGTCAGCGCGTATGGGAGGCGGCGCTCAAACCTGTTCTCCGCGATGCTGCAAACGGAAGGCACGGAGCAGGAGGAGCAGGAGGCGCGCGCGCGGGCCAGAACGCTCTTGCGTGAGTTCGGACTGGATCAGGAGGAGGGCGAGCAGGCGAAAAACCTGCCCTATGGCGATCAGCGCCGATTGGAGATCGTCCGCGCCTTGATGACCCGCCCCAAGCTGCTGCTGCTCGACGAACCGGCGGCGGGCATGAACCCACAGGAGAAGGGCGAACTGATGGGCCTGATCCGCCAGGTGCGCGACGAGTTCGGCCTGACCATCCTGCTCATCGAACACGATATGAAGCTGGTCATGGGCATCTGCGAACGCATCTACGTGCTGGACTATGGGCGCATCATCGCGGAGGGGACGCCGGAGGAGATACGCCGCAATCCGAAGGTCATCGCCGCCTATCTGGGCGAGGAACTCGGCGACGCGGACGGCGACGGCGTGCCGGATGGCGAACAGCAGGTCAAACCGGCGGCTGGGAAGAGGGAGTAGACGGTGCTGACTATCTCGGACATCCACGTCTACTACGGCGCGATTCGCGCGCTCGACGGCGTCTCCATCGAAGTGCAGCAGGGCGAGATCGTGACGATGATCGGGGCGAACGGCGCGGGCAAAAGCACGACGATCCGCGCTATCTCCGGGCTGGTGCGGCCTCGGTCGGGCGAAATTCTGTTCGAGGGCAAGCCGCTGCACCGCCTGCCGCCGCATGAGATCGTGACGCTGGGGGTGGGGCAGGCTCCGGAAGGCCGCCGCGTCTTCGCCACGATGACGGTGCGCGAGAACCTGGAGCTGGGGGCCTACACGCGGCAGCATCAGAAGGCGGCGGTGCGGGAAGACCTGGAGCGCGTGCTGACGCTGTTCCCGCGCTTGCAGGAGCGCATCACGCAGTCGGCGGGAACGCTTTCGGGTGGAGAGCAGCAGATGCTCGCCATCGGACGCGCGCTGATGATCCGCCCGCGCCTGCTGCTCCTCGACGAGCCGTCACTTGGGCTGGCTCCCTTCCTCGTGCAGAGCATCTTTCGCATCATCCAGGACATCAATCAGCAGGGCGTGACGATCCTGCTGGTCGAGCAGAACGCGCATCAGGCGCTTCGCATCGCGCATCGCGGCTACGTGCTGGAGACCGGGCGCGTCGTGCTGGCCGACACCGCCGCCAACCTCCTGCAGAACGACTCCGTGCGCAAAGCCTACCTGGGGGAATAGAACTACATCGCCTGGCGAAGGAATTCGCGGCTGCAAAGACACCAAGTCGGCCTGCGCCGACTCTCTCCTCAGACTCTCCCCTCTCCCACACTGCGGGAGAGGGGTCGGGGGTGAGGGCGTTTTTGCAGGTGCAGTTTCAACTGCCGCGACTCCCAACGTCTATGGATGACCTGCTTAAAAACCTGACGATAGGACTGTTTGCGTTCCTGATCGTACATCGGGGACTGGAAGATCGGGCGCGGCACGACACAGCGCGGCAGGTTCGGGAGGCGTTCGACAATACGGGGTCGGTCTGGGCGAAGATCGAGCCGCGCGGGATGTTGGGGCTGTTTGCCAGCGATGTCTGGGCGGTGGATATATATGGGAAGGGGATACGGACGGAACGGCTGCCGTTCTCTCTGTATCCGAGGCCAGGATGGAAGGGGAGCATCCGCCACCTGCGCCTGCACCTGACCGATTTCACGCTGGCCGGGCTGCCGATTGACCGCTTCGAGGCCGACGTGCCGTTCGTCACCTACGACATCGGCCATGCGCTCTGGAAAGACCGGATCGTGCTGCGGGATGCGGGAACGGGTTGTGCGGAGGTTCGGGTCAGCGCGCAGGGCTTGCGCTCGTTTCTCTTAAGGAAGTACGAGACAAGATTATCGGACGTTTTAATCTGGCAGCAAAATCGCAAAATCTATCTCCGAGGGACGTTCTCTCTCTTTGCCGCTCCCCTGCCTTTTGTTGCCAGTGGACGCTTTGCGCCGCGCGCCGGACGCTATATTGATCTGATCGAGCCGACTTTCTTTCTCAACCGCGCACCCGCGACGCCCCAGATGACCGAATTCATCCTGAAACAGATCAACCCGGTGCTGGACACGGAGCGCGATCTCGGCCTCGGCGGATTTTTCACGATCGAGACCGTAGAGATAGGGGAGGATGGATTGCGCATTCGCGGCCAGACGACGATCCCGCCTGCCTCCGAGACCCCAATGCGAAGACCCTGAAGGAACATGCCGATGGACACCGCTTTGAAACAGACTCCACTTTACAATGCTCACGTCGCTGCGAAAGCCCGTATCGTGGATTTCGCGGGCTGGGCCATGCCCGTTCTCTACACCGGCATCCTGGAAGAGAGCCGGGCGGTTCGCAGCGCCATCGGCATCTTCGACATCAGCCACATGGGGCGTGTCCGCGTGTCCGGCTCCGGCGCGACTGCCCTGCTGCAATCCCTGACCAGCAACGACGTGACCGCGCTTCAGTCCTCCCAGGCGCAGTACTCCCTGCTCACGAACCCGCAGGGCGGCATCATTGACGATATTATCGTCTACCGCGAGGCGGAAGAAGCCTACCTTGTCGTCATCAATGCCAGCAATACGGACAAGGATCTGGACTGGATACGCGCCCATACTCCGGCAGGCGTTGCGATAGACAATCGGACGGCGGCAACGGCCATGATCGCCGTCCAGGGGCCGAACGCGCCGCAGACGGTCGCAGAGTTGGCGCAAAATCCGGCGCTGCTGGCCCTGAATCGCTTCCAGTATGCGACCGGCACATTCTCCGGCGCATCGGCGACCTTCTGCCGCACCGGCTACACGGGAGAAGACGGCTTCGAGGTCATCGTTCCGGCGGAGGCGGCGGAGGCGGTCTGGAACGCGCTGCTGGCGGCGGGCGCGGTTCCCTGCGGCCTGGGCGCGCGGGACGCCCTGCGCATCGAGGCGGGCTACCCGCTCTACGGCCACGAGATAGACGACACGACCTCGCCGGTGGAGGCCGGGCTGATGTGGGTCGTGAAGTTGGACAAGGGAGAGTTCACCGGGCGTGATGCTATTCGCGCCGTCAAAGAGCGCGGCCCGAAAAGGCGGCTCGTCGGCCTGACCTTGCAGGAGCGAATCGTGCCGCGTCAGGGGTATACTATCTTCGATAAGAATACGGAGATCGGCGTCGTCACGAGCGGCGTTTTCTCGCCTACGCGCAACCACAGCATCGCGATGGGCTACGTCGCGACGCCCTACGCCGCCACCGGCACGCAGGTCGAGATCGGCATCCGCGATAAGCGCGCCCTCGCCACCGTCGTACCTAAGAAGTCGCTGCTTGGAGGATAAAGATTTTGCTCGGCGGTTGAAACCGCCGAGCAAAAGTCAGAACTATTCGAATCGGAGGCGTTAGAATGGCAAACGTGCCATCAGACTTGAAATACAGTAAGACCCATGAGTGGGTGCGGGTGGAGGGCGATGTAGCGACCGTCGGTATCACCGACCATGCACAGGCCGAACTCGGCGACATCGTCTATCTCGACCTGCCCGAAGTCGGCAGGATGCTCTCTGCAGACGATCAGTTCGGCGAGGTCGAATCGGTCAAGGCCGTCTCAGAACTGTTCTCGCCCGTCTCCGGCGAGGTCATCGAGACCAACATGGACATCACGCAGACCACCGAAGTCGTCAACGAAGACCCCTATGGCAAAGGCTGGCTCATCAAGGTACGCCTGAGCAATACAGGAGAACTGGCGAACCTGCTGGATGCTGCCGACTACGAGAAGTTTGCCGACGAGGGAGGCCACTGATCCGTGACCTACATCAGCAACACGGAGGCCGACCGCGCCGAGATGCTGGCCGCCATCGGCGTCCGTTCCTTCACCGAACTGCTCGCGCCGCTGCCGGAGTCCATCCGCCTCAAAGAGCCACTCGACCTGCCGCCCGCGTTGGATGAAGCGGCCCTCGTGCGTCACCTGCAAACGCTGGCCGCGCAGAACGCCGATCTGGAGTCGCACCTCTGCTTCCTGGGCGCGGGCATCTACGACCATTTCCGACCCTCTGTTGTCGGGGCGCTGGCGAGCCGGGGCGAGTTCGCCACCTCCTACACGCCGTATCAGCCGGAGATGAGCCAGGGCATGTTGCAGGCCATCTACGAGTATCAGACGCTCATCTGCGCGCTGACCGGGATGGAACTCGCCAACGCCTCCATGTACGACGGGGCGACCGGGCTGGCTGAGGCCGCGCTGATGGCAGCCGCGCTGACCGACCGCCCCGAGATCGTCCTCTCCCAGGCCGTGCATCCTCACTACCGGCAGGTGATGCGTACCTACCTCTATTCCTCCGGCTTCCAGCTCGTCGAGGTTCCCTACACCGGCACGGAGAGCGATCTGGACGCGCTGCGCCGCGCCGTCAGCGACAGAACGGCGGGCGTCGCCTGGCAGCATCCCAACTTCTTCGGCGCGCTCGAAAATGTCTCCGCTTATGTCGGAGCGGCCCACCGCGTCGGCGCGCTGGCGATCACGTCGGTAGACCCGATTTCGCTCGGCCTGCTGAAGCCGCCCGGCGAATATGACGTGGACATCGTCGTGGGGGAAGGGCAGCCGCTCGGCAGCGCGATGGGATTCGGCGGGCCGCTGCTCGGCTTCTTCGCCTGCAAGAAACAGTTCGCGCGCAGTTTTCCGGGGCGCATTGTCGGAGCGACGCACGATCAGCAGGGACGGCGCGGCTACACAATGACCCTGCGCACGCGCGAGCAGGACATCCGCCGCGAGAAGGCCACGAGCAATATCTGCACAAACGAGGCGCTGCTGGCGCTGGCCGCGACGATCTATCTCTGCGAACTGGGCAAGGAGGGGATGCGCCAGGTCGCCGACCTCTGCCTGCAAAAGGCGCACTATGCCCGCAAGCGGCTGACGGAACTGCCAGGCGTCTCCGCGCTCTTCCCGGATCGCCCGTTCTTCAAGGAGTTTGCCATTCGCCTGCCGGTCGCGCCGGAGACGGTCAATCAGCGTCTTTTGCCGCACAAGATCGTCGGCGGGCTGCCGCTCGGTCCGTACCATCCCGAGCTCTCCGACGCCATGCTCCTCTGCGTTACGGAGACGAAGACGAAGGAAGACATTGACCGCCTTGTGGGCGCCGTCCGTGAAAGCATTCGTTAGAAAGCGTTTTCTGCCTTTCTGTCCGCAGGACGGTTGGCGGAACGCCTGCCAGCCGGGTATTTCAATGCCCGGCCCAGAAGGAAGCCTTGATGAGTGAACCCGAAGCGTTGATTTTCGAGAAAAGCCGGACCGGGCGGCGCGGAGCCAGCCTGCCGGACTGCGACGTTCCGCGCGAAGACCCGTCCGCGCTGCTCGGCGGCGAGAACCTGCGGGGTGATCTGCCGCTGCCGGAAGTCTCCGAACTGGACGTCGTGCGCCATTTCACGCGCCTGTCGCACCGCAACTACGCCATTGATACCGGCTTCTATCCGCTCGGCTCCTGCACGATGAAGTACAATCCGAAGGTGAACGAGAAGACGGCGGGACTGCCGGGCTTTGCCAGCCTGCATCCGCTCCAGCCGGCCGAAACGGCACAGGGCGCGCTGGCCCTGATGTACGAACTCCAGGCGATGCTGGCGCACATCTGCGGCATGGCGGCCACGACCTTGCAGCCCGCCGCCGGGGCGCATGGCGAACTTCTCGCCATGATGATGATCAAAGCCTATCACGCCGACCGGGGGGAAGCGTACCGCAACATCGTCCTCATCCCCGACTCGGCGCACGGTACGAACCCGGCGAGCGCGGCGCGCTGCGGCTTCCAGGTGAAGGCCATTCCAAGCAATGAGCAGGGCCGAACCGATCTGAAGGCTTTGGCAGGCGCACTGGATGGCCGCGTCGCGGCGCTGATGCTGACCAATCCGAACACGGTCGGGCTGTTCGAGACCGACATCGTGGAAATCTGCCGATTGGTGCATGAGGCGGGCGGACTCGTCTACTGCGATGGGGCGAACATGAACGCCATGCTGGGCATCACACGCCCCGGCGACATGGGCTTCGATGTCATGCACTTCAACCTGCACAAGACGTTCAGCACGCCGCACGGCGGCGGCGGGCCGGGCTGCGGCGCGGTCAGCGTGCAGCCGTGCCTCGAACCCTACCTGCCCGTTCCGGTGATAAAGAAAACCGAGGGCGCAACTCCTGCCTACATGTTCGACTTCGACCGTCCGCACTCCATCGGCAAGATACACTCTTTCTATGGCGCGTTCCTGATCGCGGTACGCGCCTACACCTATATTCGCAGTCTGGGGCCGGAGGGCGTTCGGGAGGTCGGCGAGAACGCCGTGCTGAACGCCAACTATGTGCGGGCGCGGCTTTCCGATGTTTTCGAGGTCGCTTACGGCAATCAGCCCTGTATGCACGAGGTCGTTCTCTCGGCGCAGCGCCAGAAGCAGCAGAGCGGCGTGCGCGCCCTGGACATCTCGAAGCGCCTGATGGACTTCGGCTTCCATCCGCCGACCAACTATTTCCCGCTCATCGTGCCGGAAGCCCTGATGATCGAGCCGACGGAAACCGAAAGTAA
>Ga0070741_10016624_pt1 | contig 12223 bp, 11 predicted proteins | sample Coa_R1_4_FD_66440 | JGI IMG/M metagenome (GOLD analysis project Ga0070741, IMG submission 66440) | Surface soil microbial communities from Centralia Pennsylvania, which are recovering from an underground coalmine fire - Coalmine... | ecosystem: Environmental > Terrestrial > Soil > Unclassified ...
GTGCTCGGCGCGAAGTAGGTCGGACGGCCGAGCTCGCGCCGCCGGCGGTCGCGTTCGAGCCGCCGAAGCTCCCGCTCGCGATCGGCGTCGCTCACACCGCGCAGCGTACGTCAGCCGTCGGTGCGGCGATCCCGTCCCGAGCGGCGGTCCGAGCCCTTGCGGCGGTCACCGCCGCCGCGACGCTCGCCGTCCGCCGGCGGCCCGTCGTCCTGCACCCGGCGGTCGCCGGTACGCCGGTCGGAGCCTCTCCGGCGATCCTTGCCCGAGCGCTTGTCGGCCATGGCGCGCGTGTTCCCGCTGTCCGTCCGATCTCCTGCCGCTTGCTACCATCCGCCGGCCCGCAGGTGCGGGCGTTTTCACGCCGATGCCGAACATCAGACAACAGGAGAAGCGCGTTCGCCAGGCCGCCCGCCAGCGCTCGGAGAACCTGCGCTGGCGCTCGACCGCGAAGACGCTCATGCGACGCCTCGAGGAGGCGGCCCAGGGCGGCGACGCAGCGGCGACCGGCGAGCGGCACCGGGAGCTCGTCCGCTGGCTCGACAAGGCGGCTGCGCGGGGTGCGCTCCACCGGAACACCGCGGCCCGCCGCAAGGCGCAGGCTGCGAAGCTCGTCGCCGGGAAGTAGCGGCTAGGCCGCCCGGCGCGTCACGTCGACGAGGGCACGCTCGAGCTCGAGGTCTGCAGGCAGGCGCGAGCCTCCCCGCGCTCGCGCCTCGAGCTCGGCGAGGCGGACGACGACGTCGCCGAGCTCCTCCGACGAGAAGTTCGCGGCCTGCGCGAATGCCTTCTCCGCCGCGAACGGGTGCATCTTCAGCCGCGGCGCCGCGTCGCGCGGGCGCACGCCCTCCTCCGCGAGCTTCTGGCATCGCCGCACCCGGCCGACGTGCGAGACGAGCGAGGCGATGATCCGCATCAGCTCGCCCGACCTCGGACGGTGCGAGCGCTCCATGATCTCCTCGGCGGCACGGAGGACGCCGCCGACGTCACGTCTCCCCCACGCGTCGGTGAGCGCGAAGATGGCCGTCTCGGCGCGCCCGGCGGCGAGCAGCTCGACCTCGCGGATCGTGATCGGCGTCGCCGGCTCGCGCGCCCAGGTGGCGAGCTTCTCGATCTCGCTCGACAGCTCGTCGAGATCGTCCCCGACGACCTCGATCAGCGCGCGGCAGGCCTCTCCGTCGGCCTTGGCGCCGGCGCGGGCGAACTGCTCGGCGACCCACTCCGGCAGCTTGCGCTTGGGGACGTCGTAGCTCAGCACCTGTCCGGCCTTCGCGACGGCCTTCGCGAGCGCCGAGTCGGACTTCAGCTCCTCGGCGACGAGCGCGAGCACCGTCGACGGCGCAGGCGCCCCGAGATAGGCGGCGACCGCCTTGGCGTCCGCGGCCTTCCAGCGCTCGACCTCGTCGACGATCACGAGCCTGCCCTCGCCGAGGAAGAGGCCGAGCGCGTTGCACGAGGCGACGGCCTCGTCGCCCGAGACCTCGCGCGCGCTCAGGTGCTCGGTCGCGTCGTCGCCGATGCGCTCACGCAGCCGGCGCACCGCGCGCGCGATCTTCGGACGGTCGCTGCCGTGCAGGAGGTAGACGGGCTTGAGCTCGCTCGGCGGCACGACGCCAAGCATAGGACGCGACGAGGAGCAGGCCCGCGGCGAGGGCTGCCGCCGCCGCGGGCGAGCGGATCTGCGCTCCCGGGAGCCCGCCGAAGAAGCGCGCGCAGCCGGCGAGGTACCACGCGCACCAGCCGTTCAGCTGCGCGAGCAGCGGCCCGGCGGGCGGGACGATCGCCGCGAGCAGTGCGAGCGCGAGCAGCGGCGTGACGACCGGCGCGGCCGCCAGGTTCGCGGGCACGGTGACGAGCGGCACCGCGTGGAAGTGCCACCACGAGATCGGTGCGGTCGCCGCCCCGCAGGCGGTCGAGAGGGCGACGCCCTGCGCGACCGGCTTCGGCACGGGGTAGCCCTCGAGCGCGCGCTCGATGCGCGGTGCGAGCGTGAAGATCGCGGCGACGGCCGCGAAGGAGAGCTGGAAGCCGGGGTCGCGCACGGTGTACGGATTCCAGGCGAGCAGCGCGATCGCGGCGACGAGCAGCGCATACCAGCGGTCGCGCTGACGGCCCGTGAGCCAGGCGAGCGACCCGAGCGCGCCGACGACGCCCGCGCGGAGCACCGACGGCTGCGGGCCGACGGCGAGCACGTAGCCGCCGATCGCGCCGAGCGCCGCCAGCTCGGCGACGAGGCGCGTCGCGCCGAGGAGGAACGCGATCCCGGCCGCGCCGCCCGCGACGACGATCACGTTGCCGCCGCTCACGGCCAGGAGGTGGTAGAGCCCGGACGCGCGGAATCGCTGCCGCAGCCCGTCCGAGAGGCCGCCGTCCTCGCCGAGGACGACGCCCTCGATCACGGCACGGCGCTCGCCGTCGAGGCCGGGCGCCGAGGCGCGGGCGAGCCAGGCGTGCAGCCGGTCGGCGAGGCCGCCGCGCACCCGCAGCACGCGGACGGTCGACGCGCAGAGGACGACGTGCGCGCCGTGGAATCGCAACCAGTCGCGCTCGTCGTCGGGCGGCGCGCGCAGCGTTCCGATCACGCGCAGCCGCGCGCCCTGCGGCGGCGGCGGGCGCCTGCCGCGCGGCAGCTCGAGCAGCACCGGCTCGTGCTCGCGCGCGCCGTCCCAGCGCAGGACGGTGCTGCGCACGCGCACGTCGAAGCGTCCGATGCGCGGCGGCTCCTTCACCTCGAGCACGGCGATGCCGGCGGTGCCGACGAGCGGCCGCAAGGCGCTGCGGTCGAGCTCGCGCAGCCGCAGCGAGCCCCACCACCAACCGCCGACGAGCAGGACGATCGCGAGCGCGAGCCGCGGCGAGAGGAGCGCGGCTGCGAGCACGACGGCTGCGGGCGCGAGCGCGAAGCGGACGAGGTTCGGCGCGACGAGCCCGAGCGCGAGCGAGCTGCTCAGGAGATACGCGCGCCGGATCACGGAATCACGAGCCCCTTCAGCTGCGCGATGCGTCCCTGGCCGATCCCAGGCACCGCGTCGAGATCGGCCACCGATCTGAACGGGCCGTGCGCCTGCCGGAAGTCGACGATCTTCTGCGCCGTCGTCGGCCCGATGCCGGGGAGCGCGTCGAGCTGCTCCGCCGTCGCCGAGTTGAGGTCGAGCGGCCCCGCCGGTGAGGAGGCTGAGCCGCTCGACGCTCCCGCCGCGCCCGACCCGCGCACGGGCACGACGATCTGCTCGCCGTCGGCGACCGGTGCGGCGAGGTTGACCGCGTCGCGGTCGGCGCGGCGCGCGAAGCCGCCGGCCTCGACGAGCGCATCCTCGATGCGCGTCCCGCGCGCGAGGCGGTAGAGCCCCGGCCGCCGTACGGCGCCTGCGACGTCGACGACGAGAGGCGCGCCGCGCGACACCGCCGCACCGCCCGCAGGCGCAGCCGGCACGCGCACGGGCGGCGGGACCGCGACGCCGCCGCCGCGGTGCAAGAGCCGAGGCGCACCGAGCAGGACCGCGGCGACGAGCACGACGACCGCGACGAGCAGCCGCCGCTGCGCAGATGTGAGCGAGTCGAGGGACACGCGGACACGATGCCGCGGCGACCGTCACGCATGTGTGACGGCTTCGCGATACTTTCGCGCCGATGGAGGAGCGCGTCCGTACCGGCCGGTGCCTCTGCGGCGCCGTTCACTACGTCGTGCGCGGCGAGCCGCTCCACGTCGGCCTCTGCCACTGCACCGACTGCCGCAAGGAGTCGGGCAGCGCGTTCACCGTCTACGCGCAGTGGCCGCGCGACGCGTTCGAGCTCAGCGGCGAGCTCGCGGCGTACGGCGACCGCAGCTTCTGCCCGCGCTGCGGCTCACGGCTCGGCTCGTTCGACGACGACGACCGCGTCGAGATCTGCATCGGCTCGCTCGACGACGCGCCGTGGCGGCTCCGGCCGGATGCGGAGCTCTGGGTCGAACGCCGCGAGCCGTGGCTCGCCCCGGTCGAGGGCGCCTCCCAGCACGAGGCGAACCGCCTCTAGCCGACGACGAAGTTCACGAGCTTGCGGGGCACGACGATCGTCTTGACGATCGTGCCGCCGTTCAGGTGCGCCTGCACCTTCGGCGAGCCCTTCGCCCGCTCGACGAGCTCCTCCGCGGACGTGTCGACATCGACCTCGAAGCGGTCGCGCACCTTGCCGTTCACCTGGACGACGAGCTCGAACGTCGCGCGCGCGAGCTGCGACTCGTCGGCGACCGGCCACGGGGCCTCCCAGAGCCGCGAATGCCCGAGCCGCTCCCACAGCTCCTCCGCCAGGTGCGGCGCGTACGGCTGGATCATCGAGACCGCCGTCTCCGCCGCGAACCGCGCCGACGGATCGTCGACGCCGGCGTGCGAGAGCTCGTTCGCGAGCTCCATCACCGCCGAGATGGCCGTGTTGAACGAGAGCCGCCGGCCGATGTCGTCGGTGACGCGCGCGATCGTCTCGTGCGCCTTGCGCGACAGGTCGTTCACCGCCGGCTCGCCGTGCGACGCATGCTCCGCCACCTCGCACACGAGCCGGAACAGACGGCGCATGAACCGCACCATCCCCTCGATGCCCTCCTCGGTCCAGTCCATGTCCTGGTCGGCGGGGCCGATGAAGAGGATGTACAGCCGGAGCGCATCGGCCCCGTACCGCTCGACGTTCTCGTCCGGGCCGATCACGTTGCCCTTCGACTTCGACATCTTCGTGCCGCCGAGCTGCACCCAGCCGTTCGTGAAGAACTTCGCAAAGGGCTCGCGGAAGCCGACGAGGCCCAGATCGTTCAGCGCCTTCATGAAGAAGCGCGCGTAGATCATGTGCATCGTCGTGTGGTCGATGCCGCCGATGTAGAGGTCGACCGGGTTCCAGAAGTCGACGAGCTCACGGCGCCACGGCTCGGCCGCGTTGTGCGGGTCGCAGTAGCGGAGGAAGTACCACGACGAGTCGACGAAGGTGTCCATCGTCTCGACCTCGCGACGGCCCTCCTTGCCGCACACAGGGCACGGCGCACGCACCCAGTCCTCGGCGGACGCGAGCGGTGCGACGCCCCTCGGCTTGAAGTCCTCGATGTCCGGCAGCAGCACCGGCAGCTCCGACTCGGGCACGGGCACCGCACCGTGGTCGTCGCAGTAGACGATCGGGATCGGGCAGCCCCAGTAGCGCTGGCGCGAGAAGCCCCAGTCGCGCAGACGGTACGAGATCGCGCGCTCCCCGCGACCGCGCTCGGCGAGCCAGTCGACGATCGCGCCCTTCGCCTCCTCCGCGTCGAGCGACGAGAACTGCGCGGAGTCGATCAGCGTCCCGTCCTCGTCGATCACGGGAACGATCGGGAGGTCGAAGCGCTCCGCGAACTCGCGGTCGCGCTCGTCGTGTGCGGGGACGGCCATGATCGCGCCGGTGCCGTAGTCCATCAGCACGTAGTCCGCGACCCAGATCGGGATGCGCGCCTCGTTCACCGGGTTCGTCGCGAAGAAGCCGGTGAAGATGCCCGTCTTCTCCGCGGCCGCCGCGCGCTCCTCGCCGCGCTTCGCGGCCGCACGGCGCACGTAGTCGCGCAGCTCGTCCCCGCTCGTGGAGCGCTCGACGAGCTTGGACACGAGCGGATGCTCGGGCGCGAGCACGAAGAACGTCGCGCCGAAGAGCGTGTCCGGCCGCGTCGTGAAGACGGCGACGTCCTCGTCCAGCTCCTCGACGCGGAACTGGATCTCCGCACCCTCGGAGCGGCCGATCCAGTTGCGCTGCATCGTCTTGATCTTCTCGGCCCAGTCGAGCGAGTCGAGCTCGTCGAGCAGCTCCTGGGCGTAGGCCGTCGTGCGGAAGAACCACTGCTCGAGGTACTTCGCCTCGACCTCCGCACCGCAGTACTCGCAGCGGCCGTCGTGCACCTGCTCGTTCGCGAGCACGACCTGGTCGACGGGGCACCACTTCACGGGCGCGGCCTTGCGGTAGGCGAGGCCGGCCTCGAAGAGCTTCAGGAACAGCCACTGGTCCCAGACGTAGTAGGTGGGCTCGTGGGCGGAGATCATGCGCGACCAGTCGAACGCCCAGCCCATGCGGCGCATCGACCGCGTGATGTTCGCGATGTTGCGGTCGGTGATCTCGCGCGGGTGGCCGCCCTCGCGGATCGCGGCGTTCTCGGCCGGCAGCCCGAACGAGTCGAAGCCGATCGGGTGCAGGACGCTCCAGCCGTGGCGGCGCCGGAAGCGCGAGATGACGTCGCCGATCGTGTAGACGAGGACGTGCCCGATGTGCAGCGTCCCGGAGGGATACGGCCACATCTCGACGACGTAGCTCGTCGTCGCCGGGTCGCTCCTTGGCCCGGGATCGGCGACGCGGTTGGCCTGCGCGTCCTCCCAGACGCGCTGCCACTTCGCTTCGGTCGTATTGGCGTCGTAGCGTTCCATGGGTACAAAAAAGCCTCTCCTGAGAGAGGCCGAGGGGAGCCGCCGCGGCCCTCGCCGCGTGCCTCTCCCTGGTCTAGAGAAGCAGCTCCGTCATCGTCGTCCGATACTAGCAACGTGCACGATCTCCTTCCTCTCACCGCGCGGATCGACGGGTCCGAGCTCGTGCTCGGAGGCGTGTCCGCGACCCGGCTCGTGGACGAGCACGGCACGCCGCTCGTCGTCTACTGCGAGGAGACGATCCGCGCACAGGCGCGCGCCTACCGCGAGGCGGCGCCGGGCGCGCTCCTCGTCTACGGGACGAAGGCGTTCGCGAACGTCGAGCTGCTGCGGATCCTCGCCGGCGAGGGCGCCGGCGCCGACGTCTCGACGCTCGGGGAGCTCGCCTTCGCCCGGGCGGCCGGGATTCCGGGCGGGCGCCTGCTCTTCCACGGGAACAACAAGTCGGACGAGGAGCTCGCCGCGGCGGCGCAGGCCGGCGCCGCGGTCGTGCTCGACGCGCCGGACGAGCCGGAGCGCGCCGCCGCGGCCGGCGTCCGGCGCGCGCTCGTGCGGCTGCTGCCGGGCGTCGAGGCGGTGACGCACCGCTCGATCCAGACGGCCCACGACGAGTCGAAGTTCGGGATGCCGGCCGAGGCGGCGCTGCAGGCGATCCGCGACGCGCGGCGGCTCGGGCTCGACGTCGAGGGCGTGCACTTCCATGTCGGCTCGCAGCTCGCGCGCGTCGAGGAGAGCCTGCAGGCGGTGGAGCGGCTCGCCGCGTTCTGCGGGCGCGCGCGCGAGGAGCTCGACTGGTCGCCGCGGCTGCTCGACATCGGCGGCGGGCTCGGGATCCGGTACACCCGCGAGGACTCGGTTCCCGGGATCGCGGAGTTCGTCGCGCCGCTCGTCGGGCGCCTGCGGGAGCTGTGGCCGCACGAGGTGCAGATCGTGCTCGAGCCGGGCCGCTCGCTCGTCGGCCGCGCCGGCGTGACCCTCTACCGCGTCGGCGTCGTCAAGTCGAGCGGCGGCGTGACGTTCGCGGCGATCGACGGAGGCATGTCGGACAATCCGCGGCCCCAGCTCTACGCGGCGCGCTACGAGGCGCTGCTCGCGAACCGGGCCGACGAGCTCGCCGACGGGGTGTTCCGGATCGCCGGCAAGCACTGCGAGACGGGCGACGTCCTGATCGAGGCGGCGGAGCTGCCGCATCCGCGCCGCGGCGACCTGCTCGCCGTGCCCGCGACGGGCGCGTACACGCTCGCGATGGGCTCGACCTACAACGGCGTGCCGCGGCCCGCGGTCGTCGTCGTGCGCGACGGCGAGGCGCGTCTCGTGCGCCGGCGGGAATCGACCGACGAGCTGCTCCGTTACGAGGAATCGTGACCGCTACGCTCAAAGCGATGCGCATTCCGGGAGTGGCGTTGATCGCCGTCGCCGCCGCGATGTGGGGCACGGATCCGATCCTGCGGAAGCCGATCGCGAGCATCGACGCGACGACGATCGTGTTCGGGGAGCACGTCTTCCTCGTCGTGCTGACGCTGCCGCTGCTCCTCCCGGCGCTGCGTGCCGTGTGGCGCGCCGGCCCGCGCTACCTCGCCGCCGCCGTCGTCATCGGGGCCGGCGCCTCCGCCGTCGCGACGATCCTCTTCACCGAGGCCTTGCGGCACAACTTCATCTCGGCCGTCGTGATGCAGAAGGCGCAGCCGCTCGTCGCCGTGCTCGGCGCGGGCGCTCTGCTCGGCGAGCGGCCGCGGCCACGGTTCGGCCTCTTTCTCGTCGGCGGCCTCGCCGGGCTCTGGCTCGTGAACCAGACGCACCCGCTCGACCCGAGCGCGCACGGCCTCCTCGCGGTCGGGGAGGCGCTCGCCGCCGCCGTGCTCTGGGCGATGGGCACGGTGCTCGGCCGGTACCTCGGTCGCGAGCTCGAGTTCGAGCACATCCTCGCCCTCCGCTTCTGCTTCGGGCTGGTGGCGAGCGCCGTCGCGGTCGCCGTGATGGACGCGCACTGGTACGCGGGCGTGCACGCGAGCGGCTGGATCCTCTCGCTCGCGCTCGTGACCGGCCTCTTCTCGCTCGCGCTCTACTACTACGGCCTGCGCACGACGCCCGCGGTCCTGTCGTCGCTCGCCGAGCTGACGAACCCGGCCGTGCTCGTCGTCGCGGGCATCTACGCCTACAACGCGCACTTGCTCTGGTCGCAGTGGCTCGGCTTCGCGATCATCGTCGCCGTCGTCACGCTGCTGCCGGTCCAGCGCCGGCGAGAGGTCGTGCGCGTGCCGGCGGCGGACGCGGCGCTCGCGACGGGCTAGCGCGACAGCCCCTCCTAGTACGAGCAGGCGCTGCGCGCGTACAGCGTCACGCGCTTCGCCGTCCACGTCACGTAGACGATCGGGTGCAGCGCCGCGCCGCTCAGCACCGCCATCCGCCCCGAGAGGGCCGAGCCGCGCTTGTCGAGCACCGCGTGAACGCGGATCGCGATGCGCGCCGCAGCGAGACAGCTCTCGGAGATCTGGCCGACCGAGGCGTCGACGAAGGCGTACTGCGGCAGCCCGGCACGGTCGAGCGGCGCACGGGCCGCCGCGCGGCAGCCCTGCTTGCCGAAGGTGACGCCGCCCGGGTGGGAGCCGTACGCGCCCACGAGCTGGAGCGGCTGCCCCTCGCCGGGCTTCAGCTCGAGCGTCCAGCTCGCGCCGCGCGACACGCCCGCCTCGAACGCGAAGGCCGCCGGGCTCTGGTCGCCGATCGTGCAGGAGATCGTCCGGTCGATCGTCCGCGCCTGTGCGGTGCCGGCGAGCGCGAGAGCGGCGAGCGCGATGCTAAGCAGACGCATGGTCCGGTGTTAGGCTCGCGGCGTGGACCTGCGCGACACGCCCGACGAGGCTGCGTTCCGCGCCGAGCTTCGGGACTGGCTCGAGACGAGCCTGCCCGCCGAGAAGCGTGGCGGCCGCGGCGGCGCGCAGCGGTTCGACGACGCCTTCGGGCGCGAGTGGAGCCGCACGCTCTACGAGGCGGGCTACGCCGGGCTGACCTGGCCGAAGGAGTACGGCGGCGCCGGCGCGCCGTACAGCTTCCAGGCGATCCTCTACGAGGAGATGGCGCGCGCGCAGGCGCCGGCGCACGTCGGCGTGATCGGGCTCGGCATGGCCGGGCCGACGATCATGGCGCACGGCAGCGAGGCGCAGAAGCAAGCCCATCTCGCGAAGATCCTCTCCGCGGAGGAGATCTGGTGTCAGGGCTTCTCCGAGCCGGACGCCGGCAGCGACCTCGCCGCCGCGCGCACGCGCGCCGAACGCAGGGGCGACGTCTACGTCGTCAACGGCCAGAAGGTCTGGTCGTCGTTCGCGCACATCGCCGACTATTGCATCCTCGTCACGCGCAGCGACCCCGACGCGCCGAGATATCGAAATCTGACGTATCTGATCGTCGACATGCACGCCCCCGGCGTCGAGGTGCGGCCCCTCCGCCAGATCACGGGCGAGGCGGAGTTCAACGAGATCTTCTTCAACGACGTCGCGGTGCCCGTCGAGAACCGGCTCGGCGAGGAGGGCGAGGGCTGGCAGGTCGCGATGACGACCCTGCTGCACGAGCGCGGCACGCTCGGCTTCGCGCTCACGGCAGCGCTCGAGAGCGGCGTCAACCGGCTGCTCGACCTCGCGCGCGACCGCGTGAACGGCGACGAGGCCGCGCGCGAGCGCGTGGCTGCGGAGTGGATCGAGCTGCAGGCGCTGCGCTACACGAACTACCGCTCGCTCGGCACCTACCAGCGCACCGGCGTCCCCGGCCCCGAGGGCTCGGCGATCAAGCTGCGCTGGTCGGAGCAGAACCAGCGCATGACGAAGCTCGCGCGCGAGCTGCAGGGGCCCGAGGGGATCCTCGACGACGGGTGGTGGGCCTACCAGCAGCTGCGGAGCCGCGGCAACACGATCGAGGCCGGCACGTCCGAGGTGCTGCGGAACATCGTCGCCGAGCGCGTGCTCGGCCTGCCGAGGTCGCGCTGATGGACTTCGCGCTGAACGACGTCCAGCAGGAGCTGAAAGACCAGGCGCGCGGCTGGCTCGGCGAGCGCTATCCGCTCGACCGCGACTGGGAGGCGCAGGACGACCGCTGGGACGAGCTCTCGGAGCTCGGCTGGCTCGACGTCGCCGACGCGGGGCTCGGCTTCGTCGAGGAGGCGCTCCTGCTCGAGGAGCTCGGCTACGCGCTCTACCCCGGCCCCTATCTCGCGCACGTCGCGGGCCAGAACGGCGCGATCGAGCTGAGCGGCTTCGCGTACGGCGGCGGCGGCGACGTCGCGACCGTCGACCCGTCGCGGCCGCTGCGTCGCACGGGCAACGGCGGCTCGCAGGAGACGCCGCGCCTGCGCGCCGCGATGGCGGCGGAGGCGCTCGGCGTCGCGCAGCGGGCGCTCGAGCTGGGCATCGACCACGCGCGGACGCGCGAGCAGTTCGGCAAGCCGATCGGCGTCTACCAGGCCGTCTCGCACCAGCTCGCGAACACGTACGCAGACGTCGAGCTCACGCGCTCGCTCGTCTACTGGGCGGCGTGGTGCGTGGCCGAGGAGGACGAGCAGGCGCCGGTCGCCGCGGCGGCGGCGAAGGCCTTCGCGGCCGAGGCGGCGGTCGCCGCCTGCGAGCGCTCGATCCAGGTGCACGGCGGCACGGGCTTCACGTGGGAGCACCCGCTCCACCGCTTCTACAAGCGGGCGCTCTGGCTCGAGGGCTTCGGCGCGCGCCCGGCGGAGCTGCGCCGCGTCGTCGCCGACGCCGTGCTCGGCGTCACCGTTCCCGCCTAACCGAGGAGGCCGCCGTGGACGGGCAGATGATGGACTTCCCGCTCACCCTGACGCACATCCTGCGCCGCGCCGAGACGTACCTGGGGCGCGGCGAGATCGTGACGCGGCTGCCCGACCGTTCGTTCCACCGCACGACGTACGCGGAGACGATGCGCCGCGCGAAGCAGCTCGCGGTCGCGCTGCAGCAGCTCGGCCTCGAGCCGGGCGACCGCGTCGGCACGCTCTGCTGGAACCACGTCCGGCACCACGAGGCGTACTTCGGCATCCCGTGCGGCGGCTTCGTGCTGCACACGTTGAATCTGCGCCTGCACCCGAACGACCTCGCGTACATCGCGAATCACGGCGGCGACAGGGCCGTGATCGTCGACCGTTCGCTCGTGCCGCTCCTGGAGCAGTTCCGCGACCGGACGCAGATCGAGCACGTCTTCGTCGTCGAGGACTCGTACGAGGAGCTGCTCGCGGGTGCGTCGGCCGACGACTGGACGGAGCCCGAGCTGCACGAGAACGATGCTGCGGCGATGTGCTACACGAGCGGCACGACCGGCCTCCCGAAGGGCGTCGTCTACTCGCACCGCTCGACCGTCCTGCACGCGCTCGGTGTCGCGTCGAACAACCCGTTCGGGCTCGGCACGTCGGTGAACGACGCGATTCTGCCGGTGGTGCCGATGTTCCACGCAAACGCCTGGGGCTACCCGTACGTCGCGACGATGGTCGGCTCGAAGCTCGTCTACCCGGGGCCGCACCTCGACGCGGTCAGCCTGCTCGAGGACTTCACGCAGGAAGGCGTCACGTGGTCGGCGGGCGTGCCGACGATCTGGCTCGGCATCCTCGCGGAGCTCGACGCGAATCCCGGGAAATGGGATCTCTCCCGGATGAAGGGCATGTTCGTCGGCGGCTCCGCGGTGCCGCGCAAGCTGATCGTCGACTTCGCGCGGCACGGCATGACGATCGTGCAGGGCTGGGGCATGACCGAGACCTCGCCCGTCGCGACGACCGGCGCGCTGCCGCACGACCTCGCGGACGCCGACGCGCAGACGCAGTTCGACCTCAAGGC
>Ga0070741_10016625_pt1 | contig 12223 bp, 10 predicted proteins | sample Coa_R1_4_FD_66440 | JGI IMG/M metagenome (GOLD analysis project Ga0070741, IMG submission 66440) | Surface soil microbial communities from Centralia Pennsylvania, which are recovering from an underground coalmine fire - Coalmine... | ecosystem: Environmental > Terrestrial > Soil > Unclassified ...
AAGATCGTTATCACCGGCCACATTGAAAAGTAGCGCCACCACCGCTTCCGGGCGTCGCGCCAATGCTACTGTGGCCTGAGTCACTACGCCGAACGCGCCCTGCGCGAACAGCCCGTCCAAGTATGGACCGACCCCCCACTTGTAGACCTTCGCCAACTCGCCCAAGCCCAGACTGCGAAGCGATGAGCGATAAATGGAGCCGTCTGCAAGCACGGCTTCGAGACACATCAGGGACTGAAAGTGATCGGCCAGCGGAGTGATCCCGAAACCTCGCTCTAGGAGATTTCCGATAATGCTTGCTTTAGGCCCGGCGCCCGTAGTAGGGACCATAAAAGGAACTCGGCGGCTATCGAGAAAGCGGGCCAAAGCACCCTGCGTGACGCCCGGCTCAAGCGTGGCGAGCCCCAACTCATGGTCAAAGTGGAGAATTCGGTCCATGCGCTCGAGGCTCAAGACGACGCAGTCTGAGCGCGGCGGATTTCTAGTGCCGTAACCCCAGTTGTTTCCGACGCTTACGGGATAAAGTCGGATCTTATGCTCCTTCGCTAAAGCAATGAGCTGCTGCACTTCAGCGCTGGACCTAGCGAATACGGCGGCTTGTGCCGAAGCAAAACCTGAGGTGCAGCAGAACAGATCGGGCTTCGTGTCCACCGTTGCGACGCCCGTTGCGCCGACGAGATCCTTGGCTCGTTCAAGGAATTGCTGTTGCATTGCAGGCCTCATCGCCAATCAGCCTTTCGCCGGTGAGTCAAGTGTCGGCATCGTTGACATCTTGGAATGGCTAGGCCGGAGCTGGTAAGTCTATGAGTTCCTAAGACTACTACTCGTCTTTACGGTCCATCAGCGAGAGTTTGCAGCCTGCCGCTCGGCGCGCGCGTCGGCATTCTTTACAGCTTCACTGGTAAACATATCTTTCTATCCCCAACTTATTGATAATGCGTTTGTATTTTCGATGGCACACGGGATGCTTAGATGCCTTGCGAGAAATGTTTCCATGCATTCTCGTTGCCAAATCGTAAGGAGACTAGAAAGAATGAAGATGCTTAAAGAATCGCTACTAGGCGCGGGACTCGCCTTGGCCCTTACGTCGGCCAGCGCTGCAACCGTAAGCCAAAACTTATTCTCCGGCTTCCAGCAATTATCGGACAATAGCGCGGAGGCTCTCATCAAGAGCCCGAACAATACTGGCGGCTCGAATATTGTCGAAGCAGGCGACCGCATTCGAGGCGTGTTTGACATCCAGACTGCCGAACAGAATGGGGTGACCCATTTCATCGGAGTGAACGGTAACAATGAGCTGACAGGCATTTTTGACATTGTTGTTGTCAGCAAGACCACAATCGTTCCGCCTAGTGGGAGCAACCCGGGCACGTTTTTGTTTGCCCTGGCCCCCAGTGGAGTTCTGGGAACGAACGTCGCGGTTCAGCTATATGATGACGCCACACCAGATTTCCAGCGGACCGGCGCCATTACTCAGGCGCAGTCTGAAGCCACAGCGGTTGACGGTAATCCATGGGCTACGCTTGGATTTGGCCCTAATGGTTTCTGGCAGCTCTTGTCTACCGCAGGTGACAACGTTACCAACGTGACGGCGATTCCCGCGCCTGGGAATGGTGGAACTGCTAACTTCGGTCTGGATCTCCTCGTCAACAACACCGGCCTCAACTTTGGTCAAGTGGCCTGTCTGAATGGTCCTGTCACCGTTTGCGGTTCGGGCAATATCTTGGGAACGGGCGGCGTGCAAACACCGTGGCCGATATTCGATAACGTCGATCTGACGATTAACGTGACTCAGGTCCCCGAACCCGGCGCGCTGTCTCTGTTCGGGCTGACGGCCCTTGTGCTAGGCGGCTTGTCGCTTCGCACTCGCAAGAACAGCTGATCCGAAGCAGCAGTTTCGGAGTAACATACAGGCCCTTCCGCCTAGGCGGAGGGGCCTTTCTTATTCTGACCTCGTGCTTGTAGCTACATCCATCCCTACTGTTCTCCGAGAGGTTTTCGGGCCGCGACGATTTCCCCGAGAGCCCGAGCCCCCGCTAATGGAGGATGCGGACCAAGTCCAGGCTTACTCAGCCACCGGAGAGTCCGGGGGACTACTATCTGCGTCCTACGTCTATCACACTGAGCAGATTACGCGGGTAATCCAGGGCGCAAACTCGGTAATCGATCTTGGTTGTGGATCTGGTCGGCAGCTATGCCAGATTGCAGCGGTCAACCCAAACTGTTCCTTTCTGGGAATCGATTTATCGTCGAACATGCTGGCAAGCGCGAGGCAGTATTCGGAGAAAATAGGTCTCAAGAATATTAGCTTTCTACACGGCGATATTACTGACCTCGGCGCAATTCCTTCTGGATCAGCCGACGCAGTAATCAGTACCCTCGCTTTACACCACTTGCCTTCTCGGGCTCATCTGAACAAATGCTTTGGCGAGGCCTCTCGCGTGTTGCGGGCAAATGGAAGGATCTATATAGCGGACTTCGGAAGACTTAAATCCCTTAAGTCCGTGCTGTATTTGGCTTACATGGATGCCGCTGATCAGCCCCACATTGTATCGCTTGATTATGAGCGCTCGCTGAGAGCCGCCTTTACCCTTGAGGACTTTCGCGAAGCCTACCTTCTAGTCTCAGCGCACGGCGCTGGGCTCTTCTCGACCTTCAAGGTGCCTTTCTTGGTTGTCATCAAGACCCCTTCGTTACCCCTATCCGCCATGCACGCCGCGCACATCTCCCAGCTGCAGGCTGGACTTTCACCTAAGTACCGACGAGTGATACGTTTGCTCAACACTCTTTTCTTCATGGGCGGTATGCGCTAAGAATCAATAGGCGGCATATCACCTCCAGCTCGGTGAATTTACTTGCCGCTACCGGTGCCGCTCAGCTGCTCGTCCCCGTCACCTATGATTCTGCTGTAAATGTCCTCGTAGAGCGTGTGGATGTAGCCCCGCAGAGCGGTTGTAACCTCCGCAACTTCGATCATCGAAGGAATTCTCATTCCGCGGTACTCGATAGGCTCTCCAATGGGGATGATACCAACACCTATCCGCCCAATATGGGTTGCCAGGCGGGCCTCCGACAGGAGGTAGAGGCGCTGCATCTTCTCGATACTCGCCGAGGCCAGGATGCCCAAGTAGAGACCAGCAAGAATGAACGGGAAGCGAGATCCGGGCGCCTCGGAAAAGTCCTCATGGGATAGAGGCGCTGGGCTTCCAGCATCGCCCTTACGACGCCTATATCGCGAGACCACTGCGAGCCGAGAAATTTCGCCCACGCTGGCCCGATTGACCGGCCTGCTGCATAGCAGCGACTCGTTTAACCTTCCTTGCGTTGCGACCTCGAATGGCAGAGGATCCGCAGGTGAGCAGGGATTCGTGTGAACGATTCTCGCGCAGGCGATAAATTCGCCGGCCGGCACATCGCGAATCAGGATAGATGTGGAGCAGTGGTCATATTGATCGCGCTCAAGACCGTCTTCGCTGATCCGCTCAAACCTAAACTCCTCGCAATACACTCGATGGCGGACCCGATAGACTTCGTCCCGCAGCGAATCACTATTGGCGGGCACAACTTCAAAGCGAGCTTGAAAGCTTTCTACGAGCTTCTGCCATCCGTGGTGCAACATTCGGGTCTTCCAAGGAGGAACGAATAGAGCGACTTAGGCAGCCGCCATGAGGTTCAAGAACTTGAAGTCATGCGGGTTACGAGAGGACTGCGGGCGTCCAACTGCTGTAACGACATGTCGGTTACCGTCTTGAGATAAAACGCCTTAAGCCTTCGCCAGCCTGGCACTGATCCTGCGGGGCCGGTCATTCCCGCCGATTCCGAGCCAACTTAGCAAATAAGGGCAACAAACGGTGGATCGTCGAGTTCTGAGCAATAGATCCAATTCCAATAATCCGCGTACATATATAATCCGTTTTTTTCCAGTACCTTTGCAGACCATACTAAGAAGCGGGGGAGTTTCATGTCTTGTCTGATCGTGTTGAGGATCACAAACATCTACCGCGTCGTTGCCCTCTTTTGTGCGCTTGCAACAGTTGCCTGCACCACGGCCGCGAGATATCCCGCCGCCCCTGTAACCGTTGCCGCCCACGAATACAACTACCTGATCGGGCCGGGCGATAACATCAACATCATTGTCTGGCGTAACCCGGATCTCTCCACATCAGTTCCTGTACGGCCTGACGGCAAGATTACAGTCCCTCTGGTCGAGGATTTACCAGCAATTGGCAAAGACCCGTCCACCTTGGCCCGGGACATAGAGAGCGCCTTGTCTAAGTATATTCGTGACCCCGTGGTCACGGTCATAGTGACCAACTTTGTTGGCCCGTACAGCGAGCAAATTCGGGTGATTGGAGAAGCGGCGAAACCGCAAGCGCTGCCATATCGGCAGAATATGACACTGCTCGATGTAATGATCGCGGTCGGCGGGATTACTGAATATGCTGCGGGCAATCGCGCAAGCATCTTGAGAACGTCCGAAGGGAACAAGCTATATAGCGTGCGACTGGCGGATTTGATACGCGACGGTGACATCTCAGCGAACGTTTATGTCAAGCCTGGCGATGTGATTGTTATTCCACAGAGCTGGTTCTAAACCGTAAGTGAAACTATGGATCTTCTCCTTGAACAACTGAAGGATTATCTGCGAGGCGCCTGGCATCGGCGTTTTTGGGGAGTCGCCGCTGCATGGGCGGTAGCAGTTATAGGATTTATCGTTGTTCTCCTCATTCCACCGAAGTACGAAGCTAGTGCTCGACTCTATGTCGACACTCAATCAGTTCTAAAGCCACTGCTGTCAGGACTTGCGATTCAGCCCAACATCGAGCAGCAACTTTCGATGTTAAGTAGAACGTTGGTAAGTCGACCAAACGTCGAAAGATTAGTCCGAATGGCTGATTTGGACTTGGATGCCAAGACTGCAAGGGAGCGAGAAGCGTTGATCGACGAAGTAATCGAGACGATCAAACTGGGGGGCTCCCCCAAAGACAACTTGTTCTTTATCTCCTACCGGGACACAGACCCGGCGCGCGCCAAAAGAGCGGTGGAGTCTCTGCTGTCCATCTTTGTGGAATCGGGCTTAGGAAATAAACGCCGCGATACCGCAAAAGCTCAGCAGTTCCTGGAGCAGCAGATCAAGGACTATGAAAACGAGCTAGAAGCAGCTGAACGACGGCTCAAGGAATTCAAGCTAAAGAACCTCCAGTTCCTAGGAACAGGGGATGACGCCATCACACGCATGCTCTTGTTAGATGGGCAGATCGCACAGACGCGTAGTGATCTTCGTGCCGCGGAACAGGCGCGGGAAGCCATACGCAAGCAGTTGGAAGGCGAGGAGCCGGTATTCCTGCCTCCGCCGGGCGACGTTGGCAAGGGCTCTACTGGTTCAAGCATAGCCGTCCCGGATCTTGACGCTCGTATTGAAGCACTCGAGAAGAACCTCGACGAGATGCTCCGCAAATACACCGATCAACATCCTGACGTCGTAGGTAATCGAAGAATCATCGAGGATCTCAAGAAGCAGCGCCAGGAACGAATTGATGCGATGAAGGCAGCATCTGCAAATGACAGCACTGCCGAAGCGCCACGCTCCTCGGTGAATCTGAATCCTGTCTATCAGCAACTCAAGGTGTCAGTAGCCGATGCCGAAGCAAATGTCGCCAGCTTGCGTGCGAAACTCGCGGAGGCCGAGAAGCGCTACGGTGAGATTCGCAACACGGCTCGGTTGCGACCTGAATTAGAGGAACAGCTTTCGCAGTTGAACCGCGACTATGCGGTCCACAAAACCAACTACGATCAGTTACTCGCTCGTAGAGAGTCGGCCAAACTCACTGGAGACCTCGATGAGACTGCCGGCGTGGCTGATTTTCGTGTCATCGATCCACCTCGGGTTGCGCCCAAACCCGTGGCACCTAATCGAGCAGCCCTAATGGGAGCCGTAATAGCGCTCTCTTTGGGAGCTGGCATGGCGGTGAGCTTCCTCATCAGTCAGCTGTTACCGACATTCTCTACCCTCACCTCATTAAGAACGAAAGTGCAGAGGATGGCTTTGGGTACAGTCTCGCTCCAAGCCACACCCGCTCAAGCCGCAAGGCAGAGAAAGCAACGCTACGTATTCGCAGGCGCGCTCGGCGGCTTGGCGATCCTATACGGTGTGGTAATGGCACTATCCCTCCACCTCCCAGCGATAGCGGGTTAGCCAATGAGTTTAGTCGAACAGGCGGCTCGCCGCCTCGAAGCATTGCGGAAGGCTGGTTTGAGTGTTGGCGAGAGTTCGTACCCGGTTGAAGAAGCGCCCAGCACTGCGCCAGAATCTGGTGCGGAGGCTATTGAACAGGCGGTGGAGCGGTTAAGGGGTAGCGCCGACGGCCTCCTAATTTCGGATAGCTCATCCCAGGCAGGCGCTGAAGAGCTGAGTTTTGCTCACGCCGAGCCAGGCATTGCAGTCTCCGAATCCGTCGTCGAGGCCCCCTCCGTATGTCGACCCCAGAATCGACAGCCGTCGCGCCTAACTCGTAAGTTAGAAATCAACCTTGAGCGACTCTCTGCCGCCGGTTACCTCACTCCGGAAAAGACTGAGTCGGGGATTGCGAACGAACTGCGAAGAATCAAGCGACCGCTCATCAATGCTTGCCACGGCAAACTCGCGAACCCAATTCGGCACGCGAATCGAATAATGGTGACGAGTTCTTTGCCGGGAGAAGGTAAGAGTTTTATCTCCCTTAACCTGGCGATCAGTGTCGCGATGGAACGCGACAGCACCGTTCTCCTGATAGATGCCGATACGTCTCGCCCAAGCCTTTCTCATCTCATTGGTGCTGCAAATGATTTAGGGCTTCTCGATTTGCTTACTAGAGATGACCTCGACGCAGCTGACACGCTCGTTCGCACAAACATTGATCGTCTGGCTTTTCTGCCCGCCGGCGTTCAGCGCCCTCATGCCACTGAGCTACTCGCGAGCGAAGTCATGGCAAAACTGGTCGAAGAGCTCGCCTCACGCTATTCCGATCGCATCCTTATTTTCGACGCGCCGCCGTTGCTAGCGGCATCTGAGCCAGCTGTATTGGCCAGCCACATGGGGCAGATTGTAGTTGTGGTTGAGGCACAGAGAACAACGCATAGAGCACTTCAGCAAGCACTCAACACGATTGATTCATGCCCAGCAGTCATGACGGTCTTGAACAAGGCGGCGACAGAAGACAACGGCAAGTACGTTTATTTTGGTTGAATTGAGCTCGCTGAGCTAATCTTGGTACGAACCGCGGGTCGAAAACAACAATGCGTCGTCTACTCACCGTGCCCGCAATCATGCTCTCCTTGGCACCTTACGGTGAGGCGAATAGCCAAGATGCACGTCTGAGCACGTCGCTCTACACTCGTGCAACGCTCACCGACAACGTTCGGCTCGCTCCTCGTGGCCAAGAGGAGACGGACCTGTTCTTTGAATTCATCCCATCGTTCCGCTTAAGTAGGGAAGGCGCGCGCCTAAGGCTATCTTTTGACTATTCCCCATCGTTAGCCGTCTATCCTTTTACAGGGACGTCGTCCAGCATCACCAACAATCTCAGTTCTTTTGCGACCGCGAGACTGCTCGAAAACTTTCTTTTTCTCGATGCGAGTGCGATAGTCACTCAGACGTACTTATCCCCGCTTTCTCCACGTCAGTCGTCTAGTGCCAACCTAATTGATAACCAGACTGAGCGCGCAACCTTCAATATAAGCCCATACATTCAGGGAGTCTTGCCTGGGGACTTCACGTACCTCGTACGAAACGAGACTTACTGGACAGCCAGCCAGGACCCGGCCGTACGAGATCTGATTGAGGACCACGCAGTTGCAAGATTGGATTCTCGAAGGCAGGCGCGGTTACGTATAGGCTTCGACTACGACTATCGATATACGAAGTTCGAGTCCGAGCCTTATTACTATCAAACGATTGGTCGGGTGCGGCCCGGGATCCAGCTGCGACCTAATCTCGTTGCCAGCGGTCGCTTCGGCTACGAAAAGAACAATTACGCGGCAGAGCGAACTGGTGTGGTCTACGGAGCCGGCCTTCAGTGGTCTCCTACGCCGAGAACCAACTTAACGGCTTTTGCTGAGAAGCGGTTCTTCGGTACAGGTTACAACCTTGAGTTCTTGCACAGAACGCGACTAACTTCGTGGCGCCTATTCGCGTTCCGAGATACGCGAACTTATCGAGAGCAGGGTCTGCAGCTCCTGCCCGGTTTTACCGAAGAGACACTGAATCAAGCACTGCTTGCGCGCCTGCCTGATCCTTTTGAGCGACAGCAGGCGATTGAGCGCATCCTCGCGAGTGCCGGTTTACCACCTGTACTCAGATCCCCGTTCACCTTCCTTGCTAATCAACCCTACCTCGTTCAACAAGCCGACGCATCTGCTGCTTTGATTGGCCAAAGGAATACCGCAACCCTACATCTCTTCTGGCAAAAGAGCGAGCCGATCGTGACGACTGGCGCCATCGCCCTTGTGCCGGATGTCTTCTTAGGTTCTAACAATCTGAAGCAGTGGGGTGGAGGCCTGGTTTTGAGCCATGCGATATCTGGAACTACAACTGCCACAGCCGACCTGGCAAGAACATATGCTAAAGGTCTCGCAATACTCGCCAACGTTGGCGCTCCAACAGACTCTGTTACCGATTCGGTACGGCTCTCACTAACCAGGCAGCTTGGCCCAAAAACTTCAGGGTCCGTAGGGGTCCGGTGGGTGAATTTTCGCTCCGACATTAGCGACTTCGTCGAGCACGCCGCTTACGTCAGCCTTAACCATCAGTTCTGAGGTTTCCATTTCATGTACGAGCCCTACTATCGCTTCTCTGCAAAGCCATTTCAGCTTAGTCCCGACCCGCGGTTCTTTTACGAGAGTCGAGTGCACAAACGGGCCTATGCGTACCTGGAGTATGGCCTGTTCCAAGGTGAAGGATTCATCGTAATCACGGGCGAAGTGGGAGCGGGTAAAACAACCATCGTTCGCAACCTGCTTTCCCATCTGAATCCCAGCCAGGTCGTTGCGGCACATCTTGTAAGCACGCAGCTCGATGCTGATGATTTACTCCGGTCGGTGGCCACGTCGTTTGGCCTGACGGCAAAAGGGACAGATAAAGCCTCCCTCCTCGCGGAGTTGGAGCGTTTCCTTCGCCAGCTTACCGGCGAAAAGAAGAGGGCATTGCTAATCGTCGACGAAGCCCAAAATCTAACGGCCCGGGCGGTCGAAGAGCTTCGAATGCTTTCGAATTTTCAGGCCGGCGACCGAGCCCTGCTTCAAAGCTTTCTAGTCGGGCAACCCGAGCTACGCAGAATCCTCCGTGCTCCGGACATGCAGCAATTTCGCCAACGAATCATTGCTTCGTACCATTTAGGTCCCCTAGATCGCGGCGAAACGGAGGCCTACATTCAACATCGACTGAAACACGTGGGCTGGGTCGGAAATCCAAAACTCGAGAACGACGTGTACGACGCGATCTTTGCGTTCACGGCTGGGATCCCACGGCGCATTAACCTTGTGGCCAACCGCTTACTCTTGGCGGGATATTTGAACGAAAAGCACGTCCTGCGCGGATCCGATGTAGAAGAAGTCGCGAAGGAAATGAGCGAGGAGCTCGGCGGAGCGGCGCTTTCAGTCGATTCGACTGCGGATGGAGGACGGACAGACGTAGCTGCGGTTCAAAAAGAGAGCCCAGAGCCAGAAAGGACCACGTGGCCGCTGTCCACAGATGAAGGGGCGGCTTCTTTGTTGCCAAGAATCATCAGGCTTGAGAAAGCGCTTGCACGTGTCCTCGGCCTCCTCAAGCAGGCCACCCAGAATGCAGAGCTTGTGTGACCGTGGGCGCAGGTGTTCCAAGCATACTGTGCGTAGTGGGTGCGAGGCCGAACTACATGAAGATGGCACCCCTCGTGCACGCATTGAAGTCGGCACCGGCACTTCCAGGTCCGACCCTCGTGCATACCGGCCAACACTATGACTTGGCAATGAATGAGAAGCTCTTTGCCGATCTTCACATGCCGACGCCCGATATTAACCTCAACGTTGGATCGGGATCGCATGCTGTACAGACGGCGGAAATAATGCGTCGTTTTGAGAGCGTTCTCGATGCAGCAAAGGTCGCGTGCGTAGTTGTCGTAGGCGATGTCAATTCAACCTTGGCATGCGCGCTCGTAGCGGCGAAGAAGTCAATTCCCGTAGTGCATGTCGAGTCAGGCCTTCGCAGCTTCGATCGCCGGATGCCTGAAGAGATCAATCGAGTGCTTACGGATCAGCTTTCTGACTTACTCTATACGACGGAGCGCTCGGCACATTCGAACTTGACGCGCGAGGGAATTCACCCCAGCAAGATTCACTTCGTCGGCAACTTAATGATCGACTCTCTGTTGAGCCAACTATCGCGCGCTGTACCTGTGGGCCAGATACTCGCCCAAGCCGGGTTTAGCGGTAGTGCGGCTGCCGGCTGGCAGCGCTACGCTGTGCTAACTCTTCACAGGCCCTCCAACGTAGACGATCCAGAAGCATTGCAGTCCCTACTCACTGTCCTGAGACAGGCGAGTACCAATATCCCCGTTATATGGCCAATGCATCCCAGGACTCGGGCGAATATTGAGCATTTTGAGTTGTCGCACCTCCTTGACGCGCCCACTATTCTTACGTTGCCGCCTCAAGGCTACTTGGAAATGCTCGGATTGATGTCCACTGCCACATTGGTGATGACGGATTCTGGTGGCATCCAAGAGGAGACCACTGCGCTAGGGATTCCTTGTATGACGCTTCGCGAGAACACTGAGAGACCGATTACTGTAGAGGAAGGTACAAATATCGTGGTAGGCCGTGATCCCGATGCGATTATGTCTACACTACGCGACATTTGCGCTACCGGCGGCAAGCGGGGCCGTATACCTGAGCTGTGGGATGGGCACGCAGCGGAGCGTATTGCACATCACCTTGCAGATTGGCTTGCATCACAGCATCTGAACCTGTAACACGTTCAGACTTTGCCAGACTCGAGACTGCAACTGTGCTGCTAGCGAATGCCCTCACTATCGACGTCGAAGACTACTTTCAAGTCTCCGCGTTTGCAGCTCACATAGATCGCTCCGAATGGGATCGGATGCCTTGCAGAGTCGAGCGCAACATAGACCTGATCTTATTTCTGCTCGATGCAGCGCGCGCAAACGCCACTTTCTTCACGCTCGGTTGGGTAGCCGAACGCTACCCGCAGGTCGTACGAAGAATCGTCGATCAAGGACACGAGATTGCCAGCCACGGGTACAGTCATCGGCGGGCAACAGAGCAGGAACCAGACGACTTCTTCGCCGACATTAAGCTCGCCAAGCGACTGCTAGAGGACATCTCCGGCCAGGAGGTAAAAGGTTACCGAGCCCCAAGCTTTTCGGTGAGCAAGAAGAACCCATGGGCTTTCGAGTGCATACGAGACGCGGGCTACCGCTACAGCTCCAGTATTTACCCGGTTCGTCACGACCACTATGGGATGCCCGATGCCCCGCGATTTCCCTACCAGCCCCTGGCTGGGCTAACAGAAGTTCCGATAAGCACCAATCAGTTTTTCCACACGAATGTGCCAGCGGGTGGCGGGGGTTATTTTCGGTTACTTCCCTATGGTGTGTCGAAATGGCTAATCACCCGCGTCAATCGCGTAGATGCAAAGCCCGCTATGTTCTACTTTCACCCATGGGAGCTGGACCCGGAGCAGCCCCGCGTTAGCGCGGCCGGATGGAAATCGAAGTTCCGCCACTACGTCAATCTACATCAAACAGAACAACGACTAAAGCGCCTCCTGAGCGACTTCCGCTGGGATCGCGTAGACCGAGTCTTCCTCGACCTGCCATGATCCACGCCCAAGCCGAGATCGAGCTTCGCCCTACCGCCGGACCAGTAGTCACCGAACTTACTGCCTCCTCACGTCAGAAGTGGGATAACTTCGTCCGGCAGTGCAAGCAAGCGACGTTCTTTCACCTATCTGCTTGGAAGAACATCATGGAAGATGTCTTCGGGCATAGGACGCGCTTTCTGATGGCACAACGAGAAGGCCAGGTAGTCGGCGTCCTTCCTCTCGTAGAAGTGAAGAGCTCACTCTTCGGACACGCGGTCGTATCGTTACCCTTCTGTGTCTACGGCGGCGCGGCTACCGACGATGATGATGCAAGCGCGGTGTTGCATGAGAACGCTGTCCGCTTCGCAAAAGGAATCGGCGCGGAGT
>Ga0070741_10016626_pt1 | contig 12223 bp, 5 predicted proteins | sample Coa_R1_4_FD_66440 | JGI IMG/M metagenome (GOLD analysis project Ga0070741, IMG submission 66440) | Surface soil microbial communities from Centralia Pennsylvania, which are recovering from an underground coalmine fire - Coalmine... | ecosystem: Environmental > Terrestrial > Soil > Unclassified ...
CGGTCAGGATGAGATGCTTTCCCGGCAGCAGGAACACCGTCGCGAGCGCAAGGGCCCAGAACACGTATTCGGCGGGACGCCAGCGCCTGCGACGCGCGAGATGCTCCCGCACGTCCTGGGCGAGCGCAGCGAGCGCCGTGCCGTCGCTCATCGCCGCCCGCCTCGCACCAGCAATCCGTACGGCCGGAAGATCAGCATCACGATCATGACCGTGTAGATCACGAAGCCGCCGAGGGTCGGAACGTAGTACTTGCCGGCGACGTCGGCGATGCCGAGCAGCAGCGCCGCGATGAACGGTCCCGTCACGGTGTTCGTGCCGCCGACCGCAACCACGATCAGAACGTAGATCATGGTCTTGAGCGGAAAGGTCGGATCGAGGCCGAGGATCTCGGCACCGAGGGCGCCGCCGAGCCCCGCCAGTCCGGAGCCGACGGCGAACGTGATCGCGAACACGCGACTGACGCGTATGCCCAGCGCGCGCGCCGTCGGCGCATGATCGACCGCCGCGCGCAGGCGGCTCCCGAACCGGGTACGCGTCAGGATGAGCTGCAACAAGAGCGCGAGCACGCCGCAAATCGCCACGATCAGGAGGCGATACCGACCGATGCCGATGCCCATCACGTCGAAACGCCCCTCGAGCGCGTGGGGCACCTGCGCAAACACCTGCTGCGAGCCCATGAGGTAATCCGCGCCCGCGACGGACATGAACACGAGCCCGATCGTGAACAGCACCTGGTCCAGGTGACTGCGTGCGTACACGTGTCGATACACGAGTCGCTCCATGAGCGCGCCGAGCAATGCCGCGCCGGCGAACGCGAGCGGCAGCGCGCCGACAAATGGCACGCCCCAGCGGTTGACCAGCAGCACGCAGACGTAGCCGCCCGCCATCGCGAATGCGCCGTGGGCGAGATTGATGAAGTTCATGAGGCCCAGCGTGACCGCGAGCCCGCAGGCCAGCACGAACAGCAGCATGCCGTAGGCGATGCCGTCGAACGCGATCGTCAACATGGGCAGCTAGAGCGGCGCGGACAAGTCAAGGCCGCGAGCGTGTCGCGGCCTTGCGTGGGAATGAAGGCGGGCGCTACTTCTTCGCCTTGCCGGGATCCTTCACCTGATCGAACGTGGCGAACTCGATGCTGTAGAGCTCGCCGCCGACTTTCTCGACCTTGCGCATGTAGATGTTCTGCACGATGTCGCGCGTCTCGGGATCGATCTGGATCGGTCCGCGCGGGCTCTCCCACGACAGGCCCTTCATCGCATTGATGAGCGCATCGCCGTCGGTATTGCCGTTGGTCTTCTTGAGCGCGGCGTAGATGAGATGCATGCCGTCGTACCCGCCGACCGACATGAAGTTGGGGCGCATGCCGTTGTTGGCCTTCTTGAACGCCTCGACGTAGGCCTTGTTCGCCGGTGAGTTGTGCGCGGCGGAATACATGTGAGCCGTGACCACGCCCAGCGCGGCGTCGCCCATGCCGGGCAGGAGATCGTCGTCGACCACGTCGCCCGGACCGATGAGCTTGATGCCGGCCTTGTCGAGCCCGCGCTCGACGTATTGCTTCATGAACGTGCCGCCCTGCCCCGACGGTACGAACACGAAGATGGCGTCGGGCGACGCGTCGCGCGCGCGTTGCAGGAACGGCGCGAAATCGGGATTCGCGAGCGGCACCTTGAGCTCGGCGAGGACCTGACCACCGCCCTTGGTGAACACGCCCTTGAACGATTCCTGCGCATCGGCGCCGGGCGCGTAATCGGACACGAGGGTCACGACCTTTCTGATGTTGTTCTTGAGCGCCCAGTCCGCCATGATCGTCGACGACTGCGGCAGGGTGAAGCTCGTGCGCACGAAATACGGCGAGCGCTCGGTGATGATGGAGGTGCCTGCCGCCATCACGATCGCGGGCACCTTCGCCTGGGTCGCGAGCGGCGCGACGGCGAGCGCGGCCGGTGTCACGCCGAATCCGGCGATGAAGTTGACCTTGTCGTTGACGATGAGCTCCTGGGCGATGCGCTTGGTGTTGTCGGCGACGGCGCCGTCGTCTTTCACGATGACTTCGATCTTCTTGCCGGCGACGGTGTCGCCGTTCTGCTGCATGTAGAGCTTCACCGCCGCCTCGATCTGCTTGCCCGTCGAGGCCTGCTGGCCCGTGAGCGGGATGATGAGGCCCACCTTGACCTGCGCGAACGCCGAGCCCGACAGCAACGCGCCGAGCGCCATGGCCGCAGCACTGCGCACAAGATCGTGAATGCCCATGCCTACTCCTCCTCCGGTTTCGCGGCTTTCGCGCCGCGCCTCGCGGCAATGGTACTTGGTGGAAGCGCGAGCGTCACCGGGTGAGAGGCAGGCCGTCGAGCCAGCGCCTGCCGTCGGCATAGAGCTGCTCGACTTCCGGGCCCTTGAGCTGGGGCATGTCGCGTTTCACGGTGAAGCCGATGCGCGTCTGCGCGTACGCGAGGTGGCGATAGCCTTCGGGAAACTGGTCCAGCAAGTGCCGATCGAGCACGAGGCGCGCGGCGGGATCGAGCGGGTCGAGGCGATCCTTTTCGTAGATGGGCTGGCGCAGCCTGATGGCCCAATGCCCGTTCTGCGTTTGGTCGAGACGCCGTTCGAAGAAATCGTAGAACCGGCCGGTGCACACGATATCGCAGCGCACCCCATCCACCTCGGCGCGCTGCGAGATCGTCATCTTGGTCTGCGCGATCGCACGCTCGCCCGCCACGTCGATCGATGAGCCACCGAGGAAATGCAGGATGCTGACGCCCTTGCTCCACCCTTCGCGGCTCGCCTCGATGAATGCGTGCGCGGAACCCTGGAACCAGGTCGCCATCATCCGGCCTTCCGGATGCCATACCGTGCGAAAGCGCTCCCAGTCGCCCGCGTCGCGCCACACCGCCCAGTTCTCCACGACCTCGCGTATGCGCAGCCGCTCGACCATCATCGAATCCATACATGCACTCCTGGAAATTTGTCGGCCTGCGCGTGCCGCTAGCGCAGGTATGCGAGCAGCGGCGATCCGGGCTGGCGTCGCACCAGCAGATCCTCGGCGACGCGCATCTCGCCGGGATCGAGTTTCGCCTGCCACTGCACTACACCGGCGATGCAGGTCGCCACCACGATGCCGTCGCGATAGAGCAGGCGATTTCCGGTCAGCGCGGGCACGCGCGCGCCGGGCAGAACGATGCCGGCGAGATTGAGCGGATCGGCGCCACTCACCGAAATGAACGTGGCGCTCGCCTCGGCGCGACGGGTCTCGCGCAGAAGCCCGACCGCCTCGGGCGACGCGAACTGCTCGCCCGACACGCCCGCGACAAAGCGGCCGCCGCGCAACTCGCCGCGCGCTTCCCGCCGGCGCAGCGCGCGCAGCATCTCGCGCCACGGCGGCAGCCACGCCGCTTCGCGCTCGAGCAGACGCCAGAACACCACCCCGTACCGGCGCAACAGCGTGTCCACGACGTGCTCCAGCATCTCCTGTGCGCGTTCGCGTTCTTGCGCGCTCATCGGCGCACCGGTTTCGTCGCGGCGCGCGCGCTTGATGAGCGCCCAGCGTCCGGCATCCTCGACCCCGAACATGGTCTTGCGCCGGCGCTTGCCGCCGTGCAGCGGCTTGCGCTTTTCCGAGGGCGTGAGAAGGGCGCGCAATCCGGCAAAGCTGTCGGAGCTCACGAGGCCCCGCGCGACGAGCTCACCGAGCGCCTCCTCGACCTGGGTACGCAGCATCCCGGTGCCGTCGACGATCTCGTCGTAGAAGGATGCGCCGTGCTCGCGAAGGTAATCGACCACGCGCTGCGCCCGCGAGGAAAGCTCGATCGCGCCTGCGCTGTCGCTCGGCTGGCGCGCGGCGCGCGTCCACAGCGGTGCGCTCTTGCGCGGCAGCAACGTCACGGGCGTGGTGCGGATCGGTCCTGCCGCCGTGCTCGCCATGGCGCCGGGCAGGGTGAGGCGCGTCCACACGGCGCGGCCGGAAAGACAGAGGTCGTCGAGCCACGTGAAGTCGTAATCCTCGAGGCGCAACGGCAGGATGTCGGATTCCCATGCCGCCGCCGGCGCTTCGTAGCCCTGCAGTTGCGCGATGATCGCGTCGAGCGCATCGGGACCTTGCCTGCGCTCCGCCGGCACCGCATGCTGCCAGCGAAACAGGAAGCGCATGAAGTCCTGGCTGGTGACGGGCTCGATCTCGGCGCGCAAGCGCTTCACGGTGTAGCGATGGATGCGCGCGAGCAGCGAACGGTCGCACCACTCTTCTCCGTCCGTCCCGGGCGTGAAGGACCCGCGCATCGCCACACCTTCCGAAGACAGACGCACCAGCGTCGCTTCGACCTCGTCGCGATCCACGAAAAGCGAGTGCGCAAGCACCTCGCTCGTCACGGGTCCGAGACCCTCCAGGCGGCTGCGCACGAGCTCCTGCAGCGCCGCTTCACGCGACCAGCCCCGCGCGGCGAATTCCGCCGGCGCCGCGATCGGCGGCGCGAGCGCGGCGCCGGCATGAACGGCGAGGAGTTGCGGCAAGCGCTCGGCTGCAACCCACACCCCGTGCTGCGGCGCAATCGAGGCACGCGTCGCACGCCGCGCCACCGCGAGGGCATCGAGCCATTCGCGCCAGGACGGCCGCTTTGCTTCATCGTCGCTCACGAAACCGAGGCCCAGGAGCGCATCGTGCAGCTCGTCGGCGCTGGCGGGCTCGGGCCATGCTTCCTCGCGCACGCGATCGATCGCGGCCACATCCAGCCGGCCGAGATCGCTGGCGGTCGCCTCGTCGAGCCAGCGTCGATTGATCACCGCCTGCGTGCGCCGTTCCTCGAGCGGCGCATCGTCGAGGTACGCGTACGGTCGCGCCGACAGGATCTCGAGCGCAAGCGGCGACGGCGCGGTGAGCTCGCGCGCAACGACCTTCACCTCGCCCGCCTCGATCCGGCGCAACAGCCGTTCGAGACCTTCGATGTCCATCGCGTCGTGCAGGCAATCGTGCAGCGCCTGCCGCACGAGCGGATGATCGGGGATCTCGCGCTGCCCCACCACGTTCTCGGCGCACGCGATCTGATCGGGAAACACCGCGGCGATGAGATCCTCCGCGCGCATGCGCTGCAGCGGGGCCGGCACTTTCTTGCCGCCGCGAAAACGCGGCAGCGCAAGCGAGGTGGACGCGATCCAGCGCCAGCGCGCGGTGAACATGGGTGATGCGAGCACCGCCTGCTCGAGCACGGCGCGCACCGAGCTCGAATGCAGATAGCGCGCGACGTCCTCGAGGGGAAAGCTGTGGCTGGTCGACAGCGACAGCACGATCGCGTCCTCGGTGGCCGCAGCCTGGAGCTCGAAGTCGAACTTCACGCAAAAACGCTTGCGCAACGCGAGGCCCCACGCGCGGTTGATGCGGCTGCCGAACGGCGAATGCACCACGAGCTGCATGCCGCCGGATTCGTCGAAAAAGCGCTCGAGCACGATCGTCTGCTGCGTCGGCAGCATGCCCAGCGCGGCGCGCGCCGAGGCAAGATAGCCGACGAGCTGGGTCGTCGCCGCGGTCGCGACGCCGACCTCCTGCGCGATGCTGTCGCTCGCCTGCTCCTTGTCCGCCACGCGATCGAGGGCATCGCTCACGTCGTCGCGCAACCGCGACACGGCCTGCGAAAGCTCGTCGCTGCGGCCCGGCGCCTCGCCCAGCCAGAACGGAATGGTGGGCGCCTGACCGTGCGCATCCTCCACCCGCACCCGTCCCGCCTCGACGCGCAGGATGCGATAGGACGTGTTGCCGAGCTGGAACACGTCGCCGGCAAGACTCTCGACGGCAAAGTCCTCGTTCACGGTGCCGACGAGCTGTCCTGCGGGCTCCATCACCACGTCGTAGTCGGCGCTGTCGGGAATCGCGCCGCCGGACGTGAGCGCGGTCATGCGCGCGCCGCGACGTCCGCGCAACACGCCATTGACGGCATCGCGATGCACGTAGGCCGCGCGATGACCATGCCGCGTCGTGTAGCCCTCCGCCAGCGTGCGCACGATGTCGAGAAACTCGTCGCGCGTGAGCGTGCGATAAGGATAGGCGCGGCACACGAGATGCCACAGCGCTTCTTCGGGCCAATCCTGGGCTGCGACCTCGGCCACGATCTGCTGCGCGAGCACGTCGAGCGGCTTTTGCGGGATGTCGATGCGATCGAGCTCGCCACGGCGAACGGCATCGAGCAAGGCCGTGCATTCCACGAGCTCGTCGCGCGACAGCGGAAACAATCGGGCCTTCGGCACGCCGCCGACCTGGTGACTCGCCCGTCCGGCGCGTTGCAGGAAGGTCGAGATGGCGCGCGGCGAACCCAGCTGGCAGACGAGATCGACATCGCCGATATCGATGCCGAGCTCGAGGGATGCGGTGGCGACGAGCACCTTGAGCGCACCGGCCTTGAGACGTTGCTCGGCATCGAGCCGCAGCTCCTTCGCCATGCTGCCGTGATGCGCCATCACGTTGTCGGCGCCGAGGAGCTCGCTCAGATGGCGCGCCGCGCGCTCGGCCATGCGCCGCGTGTTCACGAACACCAGCGTGGTGCGATGCTCGCCGGCGAGCTCGGCGAGACGCCGGTACACCTCCGCCCAGATCTCGTTGGACATCACCGCCGACAACGGCGAGGACGGCACCTCGATCTCGAGATCGCGCGGGCGGATGTGACCGGTGTCGACGATCGCGCACGCGTCGCTCTCGGCTGCGTTGTCGTCGTGCGCGCCCACCAGGAAGCGGGCCACCTCCCCGATCGGCTTCTGGGTCGCCGAAAGGCCGATGCGTACCGGGGCTGTCGGCGTCAGCGCCGAAAGCCGCTCGAGCGACAGCGCGAGATGGCTGCCGCGCTTGTTCGAGGCAAGGGCGTGGATCTCGTCGACGATGACGCTGCGTGTGGTCGCGAGCATCCTGCGACCCGACTCGGAACCGAGCAGCACGTACAGCGATTCGGGGGTCGTGACCACGATGTGCGGCGGCCGCTTGCGCATGCCGGCCCGCTCCGACTGCGGGGTGTCGCCGGTGCGCACCAGGGTGCGGATGTCGACGTCGGGCAACCCTTGCGCCTGCAGCTCCGCGCGAATGCCCGCGAGTGGCAGCGCGAGATTCTTGTGCACGTCGTTCGAGAGCGCCTTGAGCGGCGAGACATACACGACGTAGGTCTCGTCCGCGAGCGGCGCCTGCACCCCCTCGCGCACCAGGGCGTCGATGGCGGCGAGAAAAGCGGCGAGCGTCTTGCCCGAGCCGGTCGGCGCCGCAATGAGCGTGTGCCGGCCCTCCTGGATTAAGGGCCAGGCCCACGCCTGCGCCTCGGTCGGGCCCGGGAAGTGGCGCTCGAACCACGCAGCGACGGCGGAATGGAAGGCGAAAGGGCGGGACACTCGACGCAGATGAGGTCGAAAGACGACGCCGCAAGCTACCATGCGGCGGCGAGATCGCAGGAGGCGTGCTTAAGCGCGTCGTCGCGATACCGCGCCAGGGCCCCCGTGCACGCCGCGCTTCGCACCCCAGGTGCGGCGATGCGCGTCCTGGTCGGCCCAGGCGGCCCAGTGTAGGCTCTCGCGCTCGGCGACCAACCTGCTGAATGGATGAACGACTCTCACCTCGAGGCGGAGCTTCCCGGCACGCTGTTGCACAAGCATGCGGCATCGACCGGAATCGTTGCGCGGGCGCTGCTACTCGCAGCGTTTGCGCTTTTGCTCGGTGTTTGCGCGAGCGCGTTCGCACAGGACGCCATCGTGCGCGACCTGCCGCCCGGCCTGCACGTGCCCGCGGCCGCACAGCCCGGCCCCGGTTTCGACGTCGACAAGGCGACCGAAGCCTATCTCGGCCTGCTCACGCCACAGCAACGCGCGCTGTCCGATGCGTACTTCGAAGGCGGGTACTGGCTGATCCTCTGGAACGCGCTGTATGGCATCGGCGTGATGCTGCTGTTGCTGCGCAGCGGAGCGAGCGTACGGTTTCGCGATCTCGCCGAGCGCATCACGCGCCGGCGATTCCTGTCGACGCTCGCGTACGGCCTCATGTTCATCGTGGCCGGGTTCGTGCTCACGCTGCCGCTCGACATCTACCAGCAGTTCGTTCGCGAGCATCAGTACGACCTGTCGAATCTCACGTTCGGTGGGTGGCTGCGCGAGGACCTCATCATGCTGGGCGTCACGGTGGTGATCGGCGCGCCGGTGATCGCGCTCGCCTACGCCGGGCTGCGCCGGGCCGGCACTCGCTGGTGGATCTGGGGCACCGGTTTCGTGCTCGTGTTCACGGTGTTCATCACGTTCATCTGGCCGCTTGTGATCGCACCGCTGTTCAACGATTACAAGCCATTGCCAGAAGGTCCCGTGCGCGACGCGATTGCCAGGCTCGCTCGCGCCAACGAAATCCCGACCGCACACCTCGATTGGTTCGATGCCTCACGACAGACCAAGAGGATCTCGGCCAATGTGTCCGGCATCGGGCCGGTCGCGCGCATCAACCTGAACGACAACCTGCTCGACAAGACTTCGCTGCCCGAGATCAAGGCGGTGCTCGGCCACGAGATGGGCCATTACGTGCTCAACCACAGCTGGCGACTGACCGTGTACCTCACGTTGCTGGCGGGCGCGAGTCTCGCGATCATCGCGTACCTGCTCGAGAGGGTGATCGAGCGCTGGGGCACGCGGCTGCGCTTGCGTGGGCGCAGCGATCCTGCCGCGCTGCCGATCATAGTGGCGCTGTGGACGGCGGTAGCGCTGCTGTTCACCCCTGTCTCGAACACGATTGTCCGCAGCGCCGAGACCGAAGCGGATGCCTTCGGCCTCAATGCCGCGCGCGAGCCGCAGGGGTTTGCCATGGTGTCGATGCGGCTTTCCACCTACCGCAAGCTACGCCCGGGCCCGCTCGAGGAATTCATCTTCTACGATCACCCGAGCGGCTACGATCGCGTACGCCGCTCGATGATCTGGATGAAGGAGAGCATGGGTCAGTGATGACGCCGTGTTCGGCGTACCTCCCGCGCCGCCGCCATGGCGAGCAGCAGCACGAGCAGCACGAGCAGCGCCGGGCCGAGCGCGGGAATCGGCGTGGCGATGCTTGCCGGCGTCGGATTGGAGCTCGGTAGCTGTGCCACGTCGGCCGCGCTGTTGTTGGCGAGCACCGTGTCGCCGCCCCCGGACACGCTGGCCGTGTCCGTGATCATCGTGGCGGCGCTTGCACCGACATCGGCGATCAGCACGATGGCGGGGTAGCTCGCGCCCGGCGCGAGCGCGTCGCTGCGCGTGCAGGTGATGCTGGCGACGCTGCAGGTCCATCCCGGTCCCGCCATGCTGAGCGCGCTCAATCCCGGTGGCAGCGTATCGGCAACGGTCACCACACCGCTGCTGGCCGTGCCGCCGATATTCGACACCAGGAGCGAATACACCGCGCCCGCGGCTCCGCGTGACATGGCGCCGTGGGTTACGGCGATCGTGAGATCGGGCCCGCTGGCGCCGGCAAGCACGCTCGTGGTGTCGTTGGCCGAGTTGTTCGCCGCATTGAGGTCGCCCCCGCCCGACACCGCCGCGCTATTGACGAGCGATGACGCGGCATTGCCTGCGACATTCACGGTCACGGTGATCGGGGGATAGCTCGCACTCGGCGCGAGACTGTCGCTGCGGGTACAGCTCGCAGTGGCGACGGTGCAGCTCCAGCCGTTGCCGGCGATCGCGGTCACGGTCAGGCCCGTGGGTACGGTGTCGGTCACGCTCACGGCGCCGCTCGTCGATCCCGTGCCGACGTTGCTCACGCCGATCGAGTAGGTCGCGCCGACCTGGCCCTGCGTGAAGCTGCCTGCGTGGGTCTTGGTGATGGCGAGATCCGGCACGAGCGAGCTCGCGCTCACGTAGCCCGTGCTCCTCGTGACGGCACCACCACTGGGAACGACGGCGCTGGAGGGATCGCTCGATCCCGGCGCCACCGCCATGCCCGGCGGCAGATCGGCGTCGTTCACATCGAGGGTGGCACTGCCCGCCGCGACCACGCGCTGGAAGTGACCGAAGCCATCGGTGATCACGCTATAGAGTGTCGACGTGCTGTCGGTGATGTCGACCCGCACGCCGGTGAGCGGCGTATCGGTGCCGGCATCGTAGGTGCCATTGCCATTGATGTCGACGAACACGTAGCCGTCGAGCATGCCCGTGCCCGAGGCGAGCACGGTGACGTCCTCGGCGGTCGTCGACAACGGATCGAACGCAACCGTGCTTGCCGCCGGCAATGCCGAGGCATCGTTCTGGTACGTTGCCGCACCGGTGGTGCTTGCGATGTTCGCGACGAACGTGATCGCGAGCTTCGCGCCCGCGCCGACGGTGAAGGTCCCCCACGCGAGGCTGGTGTCGCCGGGCGCAGGCATGCTCGTCGCGCTCGCTGCCACGCCGTTGTTCGTGATCGAGGTGGTGGAACCGTAGGCGAAGCCCGGTGCGAGCGTATCGGTCGCGGTCACGCCGCCGATCGCGCCACTGGACGTGTTCTCGATTTCCAGGATGTAGGTCGCGCTGCCTCCGGCGACCGCCACTGGCGTCGTCGTGCGCTTGGTGACCCGCAATCCCCCGGCACTCGTCAACGCGCTCGCCACGGGCGTGTTGCACCCGCTGCACGTGGCGGACGCCGCATTGTTGATCGCACCCGGTCCATTGGGAATGAGCGCAAGCTGCACCGTTCCCTGTGCGCCCGGGGCGACATCACCCGCCGACCAGGTCACCGTGCCGGCGGAAAGCACCCCGCCATTCGACGCGCCGGCGAACAGCACGCCGGCAGGAAGCACGTCGCTGATCACGGTGTTGAGGGCGGTTGCCGTGCCCACGTTCTGGTACGTGATCACGTACGGCACGGCGGCGATGACGGGCGTTGTCGCCGCTGCATTGATCGCCCCGCTCACGCTGACGGTATTGCCGCTGATGCCGGTAATCGTCACAACGTTGCCGGCGACCGACACCAGGCTGCCGATCGCAAGCTGCGACGCATCGCCGACCACGAACGACGCGCCGCTTGCGGGCTTGGCCAGGGTTGCGGCCGGATACGGCACCGCCGCCGGCGCGCGCTTCGCCACGATGAGCGATGGCGCAGCGCTCGCCGACGCGCTCGCGCTTGCGGTGCGTGTCGTCGCATTCGCGGCGCTGGCCGTGGCGGTATTCGCGATGGTGGTCGCGCCGGCGGGAAGTGCCGCAACGGTCACGTCGAAGCTTGCGGTGACGCTCGCACCGGCCGCGAGCGTGCCCACGTCGATGCGCACGCGGTTGTTGACGGCATCGAACGCCGCGCTCCCCGCACTCGTGGCGAGATTGCCCGCGTACGCGGTGCTTGCCGGAATGGCATCGATCACCACGACGCCCGTCGCCGCGGCGCTTCCCGCATTGCCAACCGTCATGCTGTAGGTGATGGTGTTGCCGGGAAGCAGTCCGGAGACAGGATTCGCGCTCTTCGCCAGTGTGAGGTTGGGATTGCCGTTGAGCGATACGTTGACCGTGTTGCTGTTCACGCTCGACACACCCGTTGCCGTGGCCGAAGCCGCGTCGGGGATCACGGTGATGCCCGCTGGAAGTCCGCTCGATGCGGCGAGCATCGTGAAGGTCCGCGTCGCGACCGCACCGGGCGCGAGCGAGCCGAGGCTCCACGACAGGGTGCCGCTGCTGTTGCTGCAGCCGCCGCTGCACGTTCCAAAGCCGTAATAGGCCGCGATCGGCAGCACGTCCGCGGCCTGCACGTTGCTTGCCGTTCCGCTGCCGGTGTTCACGATCGTGACGGTGTAGGTCACGGTGTCGCCGGGTGCCGCGCTCGTGCGATCGGCGGCGAGGCTCACCGCGAGTGCCGGCGTTCCGCCGCCGCCCGCCGTGATCACGTCGGTGCTGGCGGTGGCAAGGACCGCGAGCGTTTGCGCACTCGAAATGCTCGCGTCGTTGGTGAGCGTGCCGCTCGCCGAGGCGCCGATCGTGGCGTTGATCACGATCGTGCCGGAGGCGCCACCCGAGACTTCGCCCGCGACCGCGTCGGTCGACGACTGGATGTTGCCGAACGTGAGCTGCTGACCGGAAATGCCCGGCGAGACGCTGCTGCCATTGAGCGTCGCGCTCACGAACGTGACATTGGCCGGCAGGTTGTCGGTGACGGTCGTGCCGGTGGCCTTGCTCTGGCCCGTGTTGGTGAAACGCAACGTGTATTGCACGGCGCTCGCCGAGCCGCCGGTGACCGACGCCTTGTCGACGCTCTTCTGCAGCGTGAGGTTCGCGGGCGGTGTCACACAGAAG
>Ga0070741_10016627_pt1 | contig 12223 bp, 9 predicted proteins | sample Coa_R1_4_FD_66440 | JGI IMG/M metagenome (GOLD analysis project Ga0070741, IMG submission 66440) | Surface soil microbial communities from Centralia Pennsylvania, which are recovering from an underground coalmine fire - Coalmine... | ecosystem: Environmental > Terrestrial > Soil > Unclassified ...
CTGCTCTCCATCGTGCAGATGCCGGGCGGGGTGCCAGTCGCCACCTTCGCGATCGGGGAGGCGGGCGCGGGGAACGCGGGGCTCTTCGCGGCCGCGCTCCTGGCCGGGACCGATCCCGCGCTGGCCAAGCGGCTGGCCGAGTTCCGCCGGGCCCAGACCGAGCGGATCCTCAAGCTCGAGCTCCCCGACCTCACGTGATCCGTCCCGGCGCGACCCTCGGCGTCCTGGGTGGCGGCCAGCTCGGGCGCATGTTCGCGATCCGGGCCCGGGAGATGGGCTACCGGGTGGTCGTGCTGGAGCCGGACCCGCTGAGCCCGGCCGCCGCGGTGGCCGACCAGCACCTAATCGCCCCCTACGCCGACGAGCGGGCCCTGGCCGAGCTGGCGGAGCTCTGCGCCGCCGTCACGGTGGAGTTCGAGAACGTCCCGGCCGACGCGCTCGAGTCGCTCGCGCGGTCGATTCCCGTGCGGCCCGCGGCCGCGGCGGTCGCGGTGGCCCAGGACCGGCTGGCCGAGAAGGAATTCCTCCGGGCGCACGGGCTCCCCACCGCGCCGTTCGCCGCGGTGGACCGCCAGGCCGACCTCGAGACCGCCTTCGCCGAGCTGGGGCCACCGGCCCTGCTCAAGACCCGGCGCCTGGGGTACGACGGCAGGGGACAGGCGCCGGCGGATTCACCGGACCAGGCGCGGGCGGCGTTCGCCGGGTTCGGGAAGCGCCCCTGCATCCTGGAGCGGCGGCTGGAGCTGGAGCTCGAGCTCTCGGTGGTGCTGGCGCGGGGCGCCGACGGGAACGTGGTCGCCTTCCCGGCCGGCGAGAACACCCACCGGAACGGGATCCTCCACACCACCGTGGTGCCGGCCCGGGTTCCGGCCCGGCTGGCGCGCGAGGCGGGCGAGATCGCCATCGAGGTGGCGCGGAAGCTCGAGTACGTGGGCGTGCTCGGGGTCGAGCTCTTCGTGGCGGGCGGGGGCCGGTTGTTCGTGAACGAGCTCGCGCCGCGGCCCCACAACAGCGCCCATTACACCCTGGACGCCTGCGCCACCGACCAGTTCGAGCAGCAGGTCCGCGCCCTCACGGGGCTGCCGCTCGGGGATCCGCGGTTGCTCTCGCCCGTCGCCATGGTCAACGTGCTGGGGGACGCCTGGGCCGGGGGCGAGCCCCGGTGGGAGCGGGCGCTCGCGCTCCCCGGCGTGAAGCTCCACCTCTACGGGAAGGCCGAGCCCCGGCCCGGCCGGAAGATGGGCCACCTGAACTGTCTCGCGCGCTCGGCCGACGAGGCGCTGGGGCTGGCCGAGCGCGCCCACGCGCTACTCACCACCGGAGCGGAGGACCCTCCATGCTGATCCTGCTCGCGTCCCTGGCGCTCTCCGCAGGCGGCACGACGGCGCCGGCCGCCGCGGCGCCGCCGCAGCCCGCCTGCATCACCATGAACACCGACCGGCTCCCGCTCGCGACCCGGAAGAGCCCGCTCGACTCGGTGTCGTTCGCCGTGGGCGGCGCCCGGATCAAGGTCTGCTACGGCCGGCCCTCCCTCCGGGGCCGGAAGATGATCGGCGGCGAGGCGGTGCCCTACGGGAAGCTCTGGCGCACCGGGGCCAACGAGCCCACCATGATCCACGCCACGGGACCCGTCGCGATCGCGGGGATCGAGGTGCCGGCCGGGAGCTACTCGCTGTACACGGTGCCGGGCCCCACGGAGTGGGTGGTGATCGTGAACCGCTCGATCACGCAGTGGGGCGAGGAGTCGAACTACACCGAGGCGGTGCGGAAGCAGGAGGTGGGGCGCGCCACGGTGAGGGCGGAGACCCTGCCGTCGCCGGTCGAAACCTTCACCATCCGGCCCGAGCCCGCGGGCGGCGACGCGAAGGCGCTCGTGCTCGAGTGGCAGACCACGCGGGTGCGCATCCCGCTCGCGCCCGCGCGCTGACGCTCAGCGGCCGCGGGCCAGATCCGCGACCGCCTCGAGCAGCCGTTCCACCTCCTCCGGGCTGGTGTAGCAGGCGCAGCCCGCCCGCACCAGCCCGTCGCGCCCGTGGCCCAGCCGCTCGGCCACGGTCGCCGCGTAGAAGTCCCCGCTCGAGAGGAAGAGCCCGCGGTCCGCCAGCCGCCGGGCCACCTCGTCCGCGGTCCAGCCCTCCAGCACGAACGCCACGGTAGGCGTCCGCGGAGCCTCGGGCGGCGGGCCGTAGAGCCGCACGCCCCGGATCTCCCGGAGCCCGCGCCAGAGCCGCGCCACCAGTTCCCGCCCCCGCCCGTGAAGCTCGGCGTAGGTGGCGGCGAGCCGGTCCCGCCGGGTGATCCCCGCCCCCGCCCCCGCCCCCGCCCCCGCTCCATCCGACGGCCGCGCGAGCGAGGCGAGGTAGTCGATCGCGGCCGCCGTCCCGACGATGCCCTCGTGATTCTGGGTTCCGGTCTCGAGCCGCTCCGGCGCGCTGTCCGGCGCGGGGGCGAGCTTCGGCACGTCGAGCCCCTCGAGCAGCTCGCGCCGGGCCCAGAGCACCCCCACGTGCGGCCCGTAGAACTTGTAGGCCGAGCACACCAGGAAGTCGGCCCCGAGCGCCCGCGCGTCCGGAAGGAAGTGGGGCGCGTAGTGCACCGCGTCCACGTAGGTGAGGGCGCCGACCGCGCGGGCCGCCACCACCGCGCGGCGGACGTCGTTCACCGTGCCGAGCGCGTTCGACGCCGCGCCGATCGCGAGCAGCCGGGTGCGCCGGGTGAGCAGCCGCTCTTCCAGGGCGGTCCAGTCGAGCTGCCCGGTGGCGGGATCGAACGGCACGGCGCGCACGGTGAGCCCCCGCTCGGCCGCGAGGGCCCGCCAGGGGTCCACGTTGGCGTGATGGTCGAGCTCGGTGATGACCACCTCGTCGCCCGGCCCCCAGCCGCGGCCGAGCGCCCGGCTCAGGTGGAACGTGAGGGTGGTCATGTTGGCGCCGAACGCGATCTCCGCCGGGTCGCCGTTCAGGAACTCGGCCACGGCGGCGCGGGCGGCCGCGATCCGCTCGTCGGTCTCCCGGCTGGTCGGGTACTGCCAGTGGGTGTTGGCGTTGTGGTGAAGCAGGTAGTCCACGATCGCCTCGACCACCGGCCGCGGCACCTGGGTGCCGCCGGGCCCGTCGAAGTACGCGACCGGATGCCCGGCGTGGACCCGGGCGAGGGCGGGAAAGGCCCGCCGGATCTCCTCCACCGGAGCGACCGCGATTCCGGCTCCCACCTCGGCTGACCCCCTCATCTCACCGCTCCTCGGCCGATGCGACCACCTGATAAGTCACGTCATCAGGTGCACGCCAAATCCGTATACTTTCGGCAGTAATCGGGAACATTGAACGAACCTTGGACAAAAACGGCCGCGATCCGGGCCCAAAGATAGCCGTTTTCGGGGGAACCGGACGGTCTCGGGCCAAGGCTGCGGCAGACCGCTCCGGCGAGGCGAGTCGGCCGCCGTCGCGAGCGGGCTCGCCGTCGCCAGGTCCGTTGGGTGGCGGGCGGGGCGCAGGTGCGGAGGGTGGACGAAAGAAACACGGCGCCCCGGATCCGATGATCCGGGGCGGAGGATGCGCAACGTACGGTGCGGGGTGAGGCGGCCGCGCTGGGGGGGGCCCGGTCGTTTCGGGCGCGATGGAGGCGCAGGGAATCGAACCCTGGTCCGAGTCGGGCTCCAGAACCGCCGCTACGTGCGTAGGCTCGACTTCTTGCCTTCTCCCCGAGCCGGCGTCGGGCCGGCCTGCCCGGGGATCAGCCTCTGAGATCTCGCCCGAGCGCGTCGAGGCGGCGCGCCGGGCCAGTCCGGTTTTCCGATTCGGCGGCGGCGCCCCGGACGGGCTCCGTTCGCCGAAGGCGCGTGGTCGAGCTCAGCTCGACTTACGCGGCCAGCGCCAATTCAGAGTTGGCAGTTGATGCTTTCCAGACGGTTTAACCAGGAATCTGGACCTGGGCACGCTGCGATTCCTTCATCCAACCCGTCGAAGCCAGTCGCCCCCGGGTCGACTCGAAATATAGCCGGTCGGGTCCCGATCGGCAGGCCCGGGCCTGCGCCCGCCTCCCGGGGCGCCCTGCACCGCACCGCGCCCCGCCCTAGACGTCGCGCGCCTCGAACCCTCGGAGCCGCTCCGCCCGGAGGGGGCTAGCTCCGCTGCGCGATCCCTGGAAGGGGGTGCGCCGGCTCGCGACGATGGGAGACCTACAGGTTCTCGCCCTGGCCCGGCCCCGCCGCCTCCACCCGGTTCCGCCCCCTCCGCTTCGCGAGCGCGAGCGCCCCCTCGGCCGCCGCCACGAGGTCGGCCGGATCACGGGTCGTCTCCGGGGACGCGGCCACCCCGAACGACGCGGTGAGCGGCCATGGGCGCCCGCGCCAGTCCCACGGCGTGGTGCCGAGCTTCACGCGGATCCGCTCGGCGATCCGGAGCCCCAGCTCGAGCGAGGCTTCGGGAAGCCAGACCGCGAACTCCTCCCCCCCGATCCGCGCCGCCACGTCCCCCGCCCGCACCTGCTCCCGGATGAGGCGGGAGAAGTGCACCAGCGCGGCGTCGCCCGCCGGGTGGCCCAGTGCGTCGTTCACCTGCGCCAGATGGTCCAGGTCGGCCGCGATCAGGGCGCCCGGCCGCCCGGCCCGCATCTCTTCATCGAGCCCCCGGCGGTTCTGGAGCGAGGTGAGCGGGTCCACCCGTGCCGCGCCGCGGGTCCGCTCGGCCTCGAGCGCCCGGGCGAGCCGCGGCCCCGCATTGGCCAGCGCCTCGACCAGCTCCGCCCGCGCCGGCCCCGCCGGCTCCTGCCCGGTGGGAAGGTGCACCGCGACCGCGCCTACCGCCGCTCCGGCGGCGGGGATGGGCACGAGCAGGGTGGCGCCCTGGCGCTGCCGCCGGTCCGCGACCACGCCGCCCAGCGGATCGCCGGCCACCAGGGTCTGCGCCACCTCCCCGGCCGCGACCCGCGCGAGCGGCGCCTCCGCCGGGAGCACCGCATCGAGCAGGCGCCGGTCGCCCCGGCCCGAGATCCCGACCACCCGAACCCCGGCCGGCTCCCGCACCGCCACCACCACCTCGCCGCCCAGGTTCCGCTCGAGCTGGTAGGCGAGCCGGAGCCCGACGCTCCCCACCGATTCGAGCGACGCCTCGCGCGACTCCGCCTGGGCCAGCGCCACGACCCGGGGGCGCTGGCGCACCGCCTCCAGCAGCCGGTCCAGGTCGCAGCCCGCCGCGGCCACCGTCCCGGCAGCCGGCTCTCCCGGAAGCAGCATCCCGACCGCGACGCCCGCCCGGGCCCGGAAGACGAGCGTGTGGTCCGCCACCCGGTCGGACCCGCTCTGCTCCTCGTCCCGCGCCCGCTCGAGCCGGCGGTCCACCGCGGCGATCTCGGCCACCGCGAGCTCCTCGCCCACGGTGCGCTCGGCCCGCGGACCTTCCTCGCTGGGATCGAGCTCGGTGATCCAGAGGCCCAGCGCGCCGTGGGACCGGAGCAGCCAGCCGAGGGCGGGCTCCGGCAAGAGCTCGGCGGTAAGGCCCGCGGCCGGCAACTCCGCCCGGCGCTCCCGGCCGCGGACCGCCGGGCGGCCGCCGCGGCGGCCGAGCACCGCCCAGACCAGCCAGGCGAGCGCGAGCCCCAGGGCGAGACCCGCGGCGAAGGTGATCACGCGCCCAGGATGCGGCTCGCCGCGGCCGCGGCCCCGAACCCGTTGTCGATGTTGACCACGGTCACGCCGGCCGCGCAGGAGTTGAGCATCGCGAGCAGGGCCGCGAGCCCGCCGAAGCTCGCGCCGTAACCCACGCTGGTCGGTACCGCGATCACCGGCACCCGCACCAGCCCTCCGACCACGCTGGGGAGCGCGCCCTCCATCCCGGCGACCACGATCACCACGTCGGCCTGGTGGAGCCGCTCCTCCTCGGCGAGCAGGCGGTGGATGCCCGCGACGCCCACGTCGGCCAGGCGCTGCGCCCCGTGCCCGAACGCCTCGACCGTGACGGCGGCCTCCTCCGCCACCGGCAGGTCGCCGGTGCCGGCCGAGACCACGAGGACCGTCCCGGTGCGCCGGGGCGGCCCGCCGGGGGGCGGGAGATAGACCGTGCGGCCCAGGCGGTTCCACTCCAGCCGCTCGAACCGCGCCGCGAGGGCCCGCGCCATCTCCTCGCTCGCGCGGGTGCCCAGGAAGCTCTCGTTCGCCTCCGCCAGCCGGGCGCAGATCTCCACCACCTGCTCCACGGTCTTTCCCTGGCAGAAGACCACCTCCGGGTGGCCCTGGCGCAGGGGCCGGTGATGGTCCACCCGCGCGAACGGGAGATCTTCGAAAGGGAGGTGGCGGAGCCGGGACAGCGCCGATTCGGGGGAGAGGCGGCCGGTCGCGACCTCGACGAGGAGGGCCTCGAGCCGCTCGGGGGTCACGCCACCCAGGCGACCGGCTCGAGGTACTCGAGGAAGATCGCCTCCGCCTCCGCGATGGACTCGACCTGGAACAGCCGCTGGCGCAGGTCGCTCGCCCCGTGCAGGCCCTTGGTGTACCAGCCGAGGTGCTTGCGGAACTCGATCACGGTCTTCCGGGTGTCGCCCTGGAGCCGGATCGCGAGCCGCGCGTGCTCGAGGGCCACCCGGAACCGCTCGGCCGCGTCGGGCGGCGGGGGCGCGGGCCGGCCGGCCAGGAGCGCCTGCGCGTCGCGGAAGAGCCAGGGGTTCCCGAACGAGCCGCGGCCGATCATGACCCCCGCGCAGCCGGTGTGATCCCGCATCCGCACCACGTCCTCCGCCGTCTGGACGTCGCCGTTCCCGATGACGGGGATGTCGAGCGCCTCCACCACCCGAGCGATCTCGTCCCAGTCGGCCCTGCCCGAGAACATCTGGGTGCGGGTGCGGGCGTGCAGCGTGAACGCCTTGGCCCCGGCGTCCTGCATCCGGAGCGCGATGCCCACCGGGTCCCGGGTCTCCTCGCTCCAGCCGCTCCGGGTCTTCACCGTCACCGGGAGGTGGGTGGCGGCGATCACCGCGCGGATGATCCGCGCCACGAGGTCCATGTCCCTGAGGCAGCCGGACCCGCCGTTCCGCTGCACCACCTTCTTCACCGGGCACCCGAAGTTGATGTCGATGAACTCGGGGGCGTAGTGCTCGGTCACGAGCGCCGCCGCCTCCGCCATCGCGTTCGGGTCGGAGCCGTAGATCTGGATCCCGATCGGGCGCTCGCACTCCTCGAACTCCGCCCCCTCGAGCGTGGTGCGGACCCGCCGGCGGAGGGCCTCGGACGAGAGGAACTCCGACAGCACCACGTCGGCGCCCATCCGCCGGCAGATCTGGCGGAACGGCGCCTCCGACACCCCGGCCATCGGGGCCAGGAGCAGCGCGAAGCGGTGCGCGGACGGATAGGGCAACTGCATGCGCGCAAAATACTTGTTGACACGCTCGCGGGCGAGGGGGTAGGTTCGTGCGCCATGCGACTCCGGGATTTCTTCGGCGACGACTCGGTGAAGCTCAGGCTCGAGGGGCGCACGCCGGAGGCGGTGCTGCGCGAGCTGGTGGCCCTGCTGCACCTGAGCCCGGATCAGGCCGAGGCGCTGGTGAAGTCGCTCCTCAGGCGGGAGAGTCTCGGCTCCACCGGCGTGGGCCGCGGCATCGCCATCCCGCACTGCCGTTCGCCCGGGGTGAGCCGGGTGCGGCTCGCCTTCGGCCACCAGCCCGAGGGGGTGGACTTCCACGCCATCGACGGGAAGCCGGTCCACCACTTCTTCCTCATCGTGGCGCCCCCGGACGAGGGCGGCCTCTACCTCCAAGTGCTCGGCCGGATCGCCCAGTTCGGGAAGGAGCCGGACGTGCCCGAGCGGCTGTGCGCGCTCACGGAGCCGGCGGAGTTCTTCGGGCTGCTGGACGAGCGCGGGGTCTGACCCGCGGCCCGGCGGAACCGGGAGCGCGCGGCCCGCCTCTCACTCCCACTCGATCGTGGCGGGCGGCTTGGAGCTCACGTCGTACACCACCCGGTTCACCCCGTCCACCTCGTTCGCGATGCGGTTGCTCACCCGGGCCAGGAGATCCGGCGGCATGGGGAACCAGTCGGCGGTCATGCCGTCGCGGCTGGTGACCGCGCGGAGCGCCACCACCCGATCGTAGGTTCGGTCGTCGCCCTGGACCCCGACCGAGCGGATCGGGAGCAGCACCGCGAACGCCTGCCAGATCGCGTCGTAGAGCCCGGCGGCGCGGATCTCCTCGAGGTAGATCTGGTCGGCCCGCCGCAGGATCTCGAGGCCCTCCGGGGTCACCTCGCCCAGGATCCGGATGGCGAGCCCGGGCCCGGGGAACGGGTGGCGCCCCACGATCTCCTCGGGGAGGCCGAGCTCGCGCCCCACCTGGCGCACCTCGTCCTTGAACAGCTCGCGGAGCGGCTCCAGCAGCGCGAATGGGAGCCGTTCGGGCAGCCCGCCCACGTTGTGGTGGGTCTTGATGGTGGCCGACGGGCCTCCCCGCGGCGAGAGCGACTCGATCACGTCGGGGTAGAGCGTGCCCTGCACCAGGAAGCCCACGTCCGGCCCCACGCAGCGGGCCTCGCGCTCGAACACCTCGATGAAGGTGTGGCCGATGCGCCGGCGCTTCTCCTCCGGGTCGGTCACCCCCCGGAGCCGCTCGAGGAAGAGGCCCGCCGCATCCACCACCCGGAGGTCGATGCCGAGGTGGCGGCGGAACGTGCTCTCCACCTGGTCCCGCTCGTGGAGCCGGAGCAGGCCGTGGTCCACGAAGATGCAGGTGAGCCGGTCGCCCACCGCGCGGTGCACCAGCGCCGCCGCCACCGAGGAGTCCACCCCGCCCGAGAGCCCGCAGATCACCCGCCGGTCCGGGGGGACCGTCGCGCGGATCCGCTCCACCTCGGCCTCGATGAAGTGGCCCGGGGTCCAGTCCGGGCTGCAGCCGCAGATCTCGAACAGGAAGGTGTTGATCAGCTCGGTGCCCCGCGGGGTGTGGGCCACCTCGGGGTGGAACTGCACGCCGAAGAGCGGCCGCCGCCGGTCCTCGAACGCGGCGACCGGCGAGTTGGCGCTGGAGGCGGTGACCGCGAACCCGGGCGGCGGGGCGTCCACGTGGTCCCCGTGGCTCATCCAGACCGGGGTCTCCTCGCCCGCCTCGAACCCGCGGAAGAGCCGCCCGCCCTCCACCCGCACGCTGGCCCGGCCGTACTCCCGCCGGTCCGCCCGCACCACCTTGCCCCCCGCCAGGTGGGCGATGAGCTGCATCCCGTAGCAGAGCCCGAGCACCGGGATCCCGGCGTCGAGCAGCGCGGGGTCGGCCGTGGGCACGTTCTCGCCGTACACCGAGCTGGGCCCGCCCGAGAGGATGATCCCCTTGGGGTTCCAGCGCCGGATCCACTCCACCGAGCGCGAGGGCGGGTGGATCTCGCAGTACACGTGCGCCTCCCGCACCCGGCGGGCGATGAGCTGGGTGTACTGCGACCCGAAGTCGATGATCAGGATGCGGTCCTGCACCTCCGCCATCAGGCGCCTCCTTCGCGCGGGGCCGCGGCGCGCTCGTCCCGGAACAGGGCCTCGACCGTCTCGCGGGGCCGCGCCACCCACCAGCGCCCGCCTTCGACCGCGACCTCGGGCGGCCGCGGGCGGCTGTTGTAGTTCGAGGCCATCACGAAGCAGTAGGCCCCGGCGCCCAGGATCGCCACCCGCTCGCCCGGCCCGAGCCCCGGCAGCAGGCGGTCGAGCGCCAGGAAGTCGCCGGTCTCGCACACCGGCCCCACCAGGTCGATCCGCTCCGGCGGCCGCCCCCGCGCCTCGAGCTCGACCACCTCGTGGTAGGCCCCGTAGATGCTGGGCCGGAGGAGGTCGTTCATCCCCGCGTCCAGCACCGCGAACTCCTTCCCGCCGGAGTGCTTGCGGTAGAGCACCTCGGCGAGCAGCACGCCGGCGCTCCCCACCAGGTAGCGTCCGGGCTCGACCACCACGCCGAGCCCGCTCTCCCGGAGGCGCGGCAGCAGCGCCGCCGCGAACCGCTCCGGATCCAGCATCCGCTCGTCCTGGTAGCGGATGCCGAGCCCGCCGCCCAGGTCCAGGGTGTCGAGCGCGGGGGCGCCCAGGGCGCGGACCTCCCGCACCAGGCCGAGCAGGCGCTCGAGCCCCTCGACGTAGGGTTCCGGGTCGAGGAGCTGGCTCCCGAGGTGCATGGCGAGGGTGGTGAGCTCGAGGCCCGGGTGGGCCAGCGCGACCCGGGCCGCCTCCACCACCCGGTCCACCGGGATCCCGAACTTGATCCCGCTCCGGCCGGTGGCGATGTAGGGATGGGTATCGGTCGTGACGTCGGGGTTCACCCGGATCCCGATCCGCACCCGTTTCCCCTCGTCCTCGGCCGCCGCGCCGAGCCGCTCGAGCTCCGCCGCGGACTCCACGTGGATGTGGCCGACCCCGGCCCGCACCGCCTCCCGGAGCTCGGCCGCGGTCTTCCCCACCCCGCTGAACACGATCCGCTCGGGCGCAAACCCGGCCGCGAGCGCGCGCGCGAGCTCGCCGCCGGAGACGATGTCGGCCCCGGCCCCGAGGTCCCGGAGCGCCGCGAGCACCGCCAGGTTGCCGTTGGCCTTCACGGCGAAGCAGATGCGGTGCGGCACCCCGGCCAGGGCCGCGTCCAGGGCGCGGTAGCGCTCCCGCACGGCGTCCAGGTTGTACACGTAGGCCGGCGTCCCCACCTGCTCGGCGATCTCGGCGAGGGGGACGCCCGCCATGAGGAGCGAAGGGCCCCGGCGCGCGAGCCCGGCGTCGGCGAGCAAGGCCGCCACCCGGTCCCGCCGCCCCGGGGGCTCGCCCGCTTCCGCCGGCCCCGCCGCCGCCCCGCTCCCCCGCCCGATCAATACGCCTTCGCCCACACCGCCTCCTCCACCGCGGGGGCGCCGCACCACATACAGGCGGCGGGCGGCGTGGGCGACCGGAACTCGGGGTCGGGGATCACCCGGATGGTGGCCTTGGTCTGGTCCTTGATCTCGGCCTCGCAGGCGGGGCTGCCGCAGAAGCCGCCGTAGGCCAGCCCGCCGTCCCGCTCCATGAACTCGATGAACTGGCGCTTGGTCACGTTCCGGATGGTGTTGGCCTCCCGGCGCGCGCGGGCCGCCTCGAGGAGCTCGCGCTGCATCCGGTCCATCTCCTGGAGCACGCGCTCGGCCGCGCCGCCGATCGGGACCGGCTCCTTCTTCCCGCCGGTCCGCCGGGCGAGCGTGGCGGCCCCGGCCGCCACGTCCCGCGGGCCGATCTCGAACCGGAGCGGGACCCCGCGCTCCTCCCACTCGTAGTACTTGGCCCCGGGCGTAAGCCCCGGGCGGGCGTCCAGGTGGACCCGGATGCCGGCGGCGAGGAGCGCCCGCCGGAGCCGCTCGGCGGCCTCGAGCACCTGGGCGCGGTCCGCGTCCGACTTGTAGATCGGCACGATCACCACCTGGTGCTGTGCCAGGCGGGGCGGGCAGACCAGCCCGGTGTCGTCGCCGTGGGTCATGATGAGCGCGCCGATCAGCCGGGTGGAGACGCCCCACGAGGTGTTCCAGACGTGGTCCAGCTCCCCGCTCGCGGTCTGGAAGGTGACCTCGAAGGCCCGGGAGAAGTTCTGGCCCAGGTTGTGGCTGGTGCCGGCCTGGAGCGCCTTGTTGTCCTGCATCAGCGCCTCGCAACTGTAGGTGCGGAGCGCGCCGGCGAAGCGCTCGCTGTCGGTCTTCCGGCCGGTGATGACCGGCATCGCCATCCAGTCCTCCATGAAGGTGCGGTACACCCCGAGCATGCGCCGCGCCTCCTCCTCGGCCTCGGCCTCGGTGGCGTGCGCCGTGTGCCCCTCCTGCCAGAGGAACTCGGTCGTCCGGAGGAAGAGCCGGGTCCGCATCTCCCAGCGCACCACGTTGGCCCACTGGTTGATGAGCACCGGGAGGTCGCGGTAGCTCTGGATCCACTTCGCGTACATCGCGTAGATGATGGTCTCCGAGGTGGGCCGCACCACCAGCGGCTCCTCCAGCTCCTTCCCGCCCCCGTGGGTCACCACCGCGGTCTCCGGCGCGAACCCCTCGACGTGCTCCGCCTCGCGGGAGAGGAAGCTCTGCGGAATGAAGAGCGGGAAGTAGGCGTTCTGGTGCCCGGTCTCCTTGAACATCCGGTCCAGCGCCTGCTGCATCTGCTCCCAGATGGCGTAGCCGTTGGGGCGGATGACCATGCAGCCCCGCACCGGGCTGTAGTCGGCCAGCTCGGCCCGGATGACCAGCTCGTTGTACCAGGCGCTGAAGTCGACG
>Ga0070741_10016628_pt1 | contig 12222 bp, 11 predicted proteins | sample Coa_R1_4_FD_66440 | JGI IMG/M metagenome (GOLD analysis project Ga0070741, IMG submission 66440) | Surface soil microbial communities from Centralia Pennsylvania, which are recovering from an underground coalmine fire - Coalmine... | ecosystem: Environmental > Terrestrial > Soil > Unclassified ...
AGGTGGCGGAAGATGTTCTCCATCATGATCACCGTCGAGTCGATGACGATCCCGAAGTCGACGGCGCCGAGCGAGATCAGATTCGCCGGCGTCCCCGAGCCGACCATTCCGCAGAACGCGATCAAGAGCGCGATGGGAATGTTGACGGCGGTGATGATGGCCGCGCGCGTGTTGCCGAGAAACAGGAACAGCACGATCGTCACGAGCCCCATGCCGACGAGCAGGTTCTCCATCACCGTGTGCGTCGTCAGCTCGACGAGCTTGCCGCGATCGTAATAGGGCTCGAGGTCCATGCCCGGCGGCAGCAGGTGGAACTTGCGGATGTAGTCGATGCGATCGTAGATGCCCGCCAGCGTCTTCGGCGTCTCGCCGCCATAGCGCATGAGGATGATGCCCTGCACCACGTCTGGCTGATCCGACGCGTCGCACGGCTCGCGGTTGTGCACGCCGCGCGCGCGGTCGCGCTCCTCGTCGAATTGATCGTTGCAGCCGAACTTGCCGACGATGCCGAGCCGCGGCGCGTAGCCGATGAGCACGTTGGCCACGTCGCGCACGCGGATCGGCGTGCCGGTGGCGCTGCCGTCGGCGCGGTGCGCCTCCATCACCACGATCTCGCCGATGTCGCGCAGTGACTTGATGAGCCCGATGCCGCGCACGTTGAACGACTGCTCGCCGATCGCCAGCCGCTGCCCGCCGACGTTGACGTTGGCGTTGCCGATCGCTTGGACGATCTGCGGCAGCGTCACGCCCTGCCCGCGCAGCCGATAGGGATCGATCTCGACGTGGTACTGCTTGGTCTCGCCGCCGTAGCTCACCACGTCGATCACGCCCGGCACCTGCTTGAACTGCCGCTCGAGGATCCAGTCCTCGGCGGTCTTGAGATCTTTGAGCGTGTAGCCTTTGCCTTTGACCGTGTAGCGAAACACTTCGCCGATGGCGTTCCACGGCGAGAGCTGCGCCTGGATGCCGTTCGGCAGCGACACGAACTGCAGGCGGTTGATCACCTCCTGCCGCGCCTTGTCGTAGTCGACGCCCCACTTGAAGTAGCACTTCACGTCGGAGAGCCCGAACAGCGACTGCGAGCGCACGTGATCGAGCCCGACCATTCCGGCCAGGCCGATCTCCAGCGGAATGGTCACCTGCCGCTCGACCTCCTCCGGGCTCCAGCCGTCGGGCTGCGTGATCACCTCGACGAGCGGCGGCACCGGATTCGGATACGCCTCGATGTCGAGCTGCCGGTAGGCGAACAGCCCGGCGGCGATCAGGAACACGACCAGCGCACCGACGATCACGGGCGCGCGCAGCGCCAGCGAAACCAAACGAGCGATCATGGACGACCGAGGCTAGCGGGCGGCGCGACGAAGATCCTTGCGCGGAAATTACATTCGCGTAATACGCACCGTCGGTGACACCCGCGCCAACATTACATTTGCGTAAGACTGAAGCGCCCGCGCCGCCGCTCCACTATCGTATGGACGCAGTGAAGATCCTGGTCGCAGAGGACGACCGCAAGCTGGCGCGCTTTCTCCAGCGCGTGCTCGGCGAGGAGGGCTATGCAGTCGACGTCTGCTCCGAAGGTCCGGACGCGCTCGAGCGCGCGCGCTCGGGGATCTACAATTTGCTGCTGCTCGACTGGATGCTGCCGGGCCTCGACGGGCTGGAGCTGTGCCGCCGGCTGCGCGCCGGCGGCTCGACGATCCCGATCCTGATGCTGACCGCGCGCGGCGAATTGCGCGAGCGCGTGCTCGGGCTCGACTCGGGCGCCGACGACTACATGGTCAAGCCGTTCGAAGTCGACGAGCTGGTGGCGCGCATCAGCTCGCTCCTGCGGCGGGCGAGCGGCGCGCACCGCGTACAGCTGGGGCCGCTGTCGATCGATCGCATCGAGCGGCGCGCGCTGCTCGATGGCAAACCGGTCGAGCTCACCACGCGCGAGCTGGCGCTGCTGCTGCACCTCGCGCTCAAGCACGACAAGGTGGTGACGCGCTCAGAGCTGCTCACGCAGGTCTGGTCGACGCAGTTCGATCCCGAGTCGAACGTGGTCGAGGTGCACGTCAGCCGGCTGCGCGACAAGCTCGGCGCGCACGCGTGGATGATCGACACCGTGCGCGGGCGCGGCTACCGGCTGCGCACGCGGAGGGCGCCGTGAAGTTTCGCCGCCGCATGATCGGCACGATCACCGCGATCACCGTCGGCACGCTCGGGCTCGCGTTCGCGGTGGTGTCGCACGTGGTGAACGCCAGCCAGGAGCGCCAGCTCGACGAGGCGCTGCTCGCCGAGGCGCGCCAGGAGGCGGGCGAGGCGGCGCAGATCGGCGGGCACGAGCTGGCCATCTCGAGCGGGCCGGGGCCGTCGGCGGACGACGTCGGGCCGCTCACCAAGTACGGCGCGATCTTCGACGAGCGCGGCAAGGTGGTGGCGGCGACGCCGACGTTCAACGGACATCCGCCGCGCTTTGAGTCGGTGCGCCATCCGCCCGAGACGTGCTTCAACACCTGGTTCGGGCGCGAGCACCTGCGCGCGGTGCTCGAGCCGGTGCCCGGCTATCCGGGGACGCTGCTGATGCTGGCGGCGCCGCGCCTCGATCTCGACGGCGACGCGACGTTCCTCAAGCGCGCGATGCTGCTGGCGCTGCTCGCCGCGCTGGCGTGGACCGGGCTGATCTTGAGCTGGGTGGTGCGGCGGCTGACGCGCGGACACGAGGCGATCGCGCTCGCGGCGCGGCGCGTGGCCGACGGCGATTTCAGCGCGCGCGTGGGCGCGCCCGCCGGCGACGAGGAGGTGGCGCAGCTCGGCCGCGACGTCGACCACATGATCGATCGGCTGTCGACGCTGGTGACGGCGCAGCAGGAGTTCATCGTCCACGCCGCGCACGAGCTGCGCTCGCCGCTGACGACGCTGTACGGCGAGCTCTCGCACGCGCTGCGCCGCTCGCGCGACGGCGAGGCCTACCGCCGCGCCATCGAAGAGTCGCTCGACTCGGCGCGCCGGCTCAAGGAGCTGGCCGAGGATCTGCTGGCGCTGGCGCGCGTCGGCGCGTCGACGGAGGCGCCGGCCGAGATCATCGATCCGCGCAACCTGGTCGAGCGCGCGGCGCGCACGGTGAGCGGCGAGGCGGCGGCGCGCGGCGTCGACGTGGTGATCGGCGGCGACTCGACGCCGGTGAGCGGCCGCCCGCACGATCTCGAGCGGCTGTTCCGCAACCTGCTGGAGAACGCCATCCGCCACTCGCCCGCCGGCGGCCGCGTCGACGTGCGCGTCGCGCGCCAGAACGGCGCGGCGGTGGTCAGCGTCAGCGACGAGGGCGCCGGCGTGGCGGAGCAGGATCGCGAGCGCATCTTCGAGCCGTTCTACCGCGGGCCGCGCGAGAGCGTCGACGATCTGTCGGGCGCCGGCCTCGGCCTCGCCATCGCCCGAAAGATCGCGCGCTCGCACGGCGGCGATCTCGAGCTGGCGCAGCGGCGCGGCCCCGGCGCCGAGTTCGTGGTCCGCCTGCCGAGCTGATTCGCGCGCGGAGATTTCACCAAAAAGTCACATCTCGCGTTTGCGATCGCGTTAGGCTGCGGGGCATGGGCGAAGCGCGCAAAGTGGTGTTGATCGTCGACGACGAGCCCGATCTGCGCGCGCTGCTCGACTTCAATCTGAAGCAGGGCGGCTATCAAACGGCGCAGGCGTCGAGCGGGGCCGAGGCGCTCACGCGCGCGCGCTCGCTGCGGCCGAGCGTCATCCTGCTCGATCTGAACCTGCCGGACGTCTCGGGCACCGACGTTTGCCGGCTGCTCAAGAGCGACGAGCAGACGCGCGCGATTCCGATCCTGATGTTGACCGCGCGCGGCGCCGAGGCCGATCGCATTCTCGGTTTGGAGCTGGGCGCGGACGATTACGTGACCAAGCCGTTCAGCGTCCGCGAAGTGGTGCTGCGCGTCGACGCGGTCTGCCGCCGCCACCTGCCGCCCGGCGCCGGCGGCCGCCCGCAATCCGACGCCAGCCGCATGCTCAAGGCCGGCCCGATCGAGCTCGACCTCGACGCGTACCTGGCGCGCATCGGCGGCGAGGAGATCCCGCTCACGCTGCTCGAGTTCCGCCTGCTGGCCTATCTCGTCGAGGGCAAGGGCCGCGTGCGCACGCGCGAAGGGCTGCTCTCCGACGTGTGGAACACCTCGCCCGAGATCGAGACGCGCACCGTCGACACGCACGTCAAGCGCGTGCGCGACAAGCTCGGCGCCGCCGGCGAGCTGATCGAAACCGTGCGCGGCCTCGGCTATCGAATTCGCCAGCCGGGTGATTGACACGTGAGCGGCGCGTGAACGAATTCACCAAACTGTTTCACAATCGCAGCCAATAAGACGTTTTCGACTGATATGCGGGGAGGCATGTCCATGCGATCGATTGCCGTCCTGACGTTCTCGCTGATGTGCTGCACCGCCGCCGCGCAGGAGAGCGCGCCGCTCGCGGGCTACGCGAACGGATCGTTCTTCCTGCGCGATCCGCACGATTGGTTCGTGCTGTTTCCCAAGGGGCGATTGCAGGTCGATTGGTACAACTTCCTCAATCGCGGCGACGCCAAGCCGACGGTCGATCCCAACTCGTCCGGCGATCCGCGCCCGAAGAACACGCTGTTCGTGCGCCGCGCGCGCGCCGAGCTCCAGGGCACGATCTTCAAGCACTTCGATTTCCACATCGCCGGCGAGTTCGCCTCGGTGCCCGGTGCCGGCGCGTACGGGACCGTCGCCGACGCGTACATCGTCGTCAACTACTTCGACTTCCTCCAGCTCGAGGCGGGACAGTTCGACGCGCCGTTCACGCTCGAGAACCGGACGTCGGATAAATATTTCGACTTCATGGAGCGCTCGGTGATCGTGCGCGCCTTCGGCATTCCGCAGAACAAAGAGAACGGCGCGTTCCTGTTCGGCTGGCTGCCCAAGCGCGTCGCCTATTACTCGTTAGGCCTGGCCAACGGCGATGGGCAGAACTTCAAAGATCAATCGAACGGCATCGCCGTCATGGGCCGCGCCTTCATCGCGCCGCTCGCGCCGTTCGCGCACGGCCGCCGCTGGATGGAGGACATCTGGGCGGGCGGCAGCTTCTGGTATCAGCACGACACCAACGAGGGCGGCGTGGTCGGATCGAACTTCGCCAACCTCAGCGGCGCGACGCAAAACGATCTGGCCGGCATGAGCACGCAGGGCGGCTTCGGCTTCTTCAGCTCGAACTACAACAACGGCAAAGACACCGCGGGCAACAACATCCGCGAGCACCTCGCGCCGTGGGGCAACACCTATCGCGCCGCCGCCGAGCTGAACGTGCCGATCAAGAAGCTCGGCCTGCGCGCCGAGTACGTGTGGCAGCAGGTCGATCTCGCGGCGTACTTCGATCAAGCCAACGCCACCGGCACCACGCGCACGATTCAGCACGGCGCGCAATTGAACGGCCAGGGTTATTACGTCGAGGTCTACGGCTGGATCCTCGGCGACGTGAACTTCCTCGAGACGCCGGGCCTCGAGCCGATGCCGCACATCAAGAAGTTCGCGGCCGCGCCCGAGCCGAAGTGGGGCTTGATGGTGGCCGGCAAGTACGAGTTCCTGTCGTTCGACCTGAACGGCCTCGCCGCCAACGATCCGGGCAAGGGCAACTACCAGATCCACGTCGCCGAGCTGGGGGTCAACGGCTGGGCGACCAAGCACGTGCGCCTGACCGCCAACTACGTGATGAACTACATCACCTCGAGCGCGGGCACGCAGGCGCCGGCGAACTTGCAGAAGAACCTCTATTACAACCGCGCCGAGCACGAGCTCCTCTTCCGTCTCGCCATCGCGCTCTAGCGACGCAAAGTTCGCCAAAACGTCACATTCGGGTGACGCCCGATCGCTTAGCTTCACCGTCATGACGACCATCTTGATGGCGCTGCTCATCAACGGCGCCGGAGCGACGTTTCCGTTTCCGCTCTATTCGAAGTGGTTCAACGAGTACAACAAGCAGCACGCCGATCTGCAGTTCAACTATCAATCGATCGGCTCGGGCGGCGGCATCAAGCAGATCACCGAGCGCACGGTCGACTTCGGCGCCACCGACGCGCCGATGAGCGAAGCCGAGCTGGCGAAAGCGCCGGGCATCCTGCACGTGCCGATGGTGCTCGGCGCCGTCGCCGTGGTGTCGAACGGCGTGCCCGACGGAGTCAAGCTCGGCGGCGACGTGCTCGCCGATATTTTCCTCGGCAAGATCTCGAAGTGGAACGACCCGCGCATCGCCGCGCTCAACCCCGGCGTGAAGCTGCCCGACACCGCGATCGCCGTCGCACACCGCTCGGACGGCTCGGGCACGACCGCCGTGTTCACCGACTACCTCGCGAAAGTTTCGCCCGAGTGGAAGAGCGGCGTCGGCGCCGGCAAGAGCGTCAAGTGGCCGGTCGGTCTCGGCGGCAAGGGCAATGAAGGCGTCACCGGTTTGGTGAAGTCGACGCCCGGCGCGATCGGCTACGTCGAGCTGGCGTACGCCAAGCAGAACGCGCTGCCGATGGTGGCGCTCAAGAACGCCGACGGGCAGTTCGTCAAGCCGAGCATCGAGTCCACGTCGGAAGCCGCCGCCGGCGTCGAGATGCCCGCCGACTACCGCGTGTCGATCACCAACGCCAAAGGCAAGGGCGCCTATCCGATCTCGTCGTTCACCTACCTGCTGGTCTACAAAGATCAGGGCGACGCCGAGAAGGGAAAGGCGCTGCAGGGATTTTTGTGGTGGGCGATCCACGACGGCCAGAAGCTCGCCGCGCCGCTCGACTACGCGCCGCTGCCGAAGGCGGTGGTCGCGAAAGTGGAAGGCACGGTGAAGTCGATCACCGTCAAAGGCGCGAAGAGCGACCTTGCGACGGCGAAATGATCCATCCGCCGGCGGCCACGCCGGCGACCAGGTGTTCGCCGGCTCGCTGACGCTCTTCGGCGGCGGCGTGTTGGTGGTGTTCGGCCTGATCGTCCTCGTGTGCGTGCAGCTCTCGCGGCCGGCGTTCGCCAAGATCGGCTTCTTTCATTTTCTCGCCGGCAGCGACTGGAATCCCGTCGAGGATTCGTTCGGCGCGCTGCCGTTCATCTACGGCACGCTGGTCACCGCCGCGATCGCGATCGTGGTCGCGGTGCCGGTGTCGATCGGCCTGGCGCTGTTCCTCACCGAGATGGCGCCCGCGCGCGTGCGCCGCGTGGTCGGCTTCTTCGTCGAGCTCCTGGCGGGAATTCCCAGCGTCGTGTACGGGCTGTGGGGCCTGATGGTGCTGGTGCCGCTCCTGCGCTCGTCGGTCCAGCCGGCGCTCGGCAAGGCGTTCGGCTTCGTGCCGCTGTTCTCCGGCCCGCCGCTCGGCCTCGGCTATCTCGCCGCCGGCTTGATCCTCGCCATCATGATCCTGCCGACCATCGCCTCGGTCTCCGTCGAGGTGCTGCGCACCATGCCGTCGTCGCTGCGCGAAGGCGCGCTGGCGCTCGGCGCGACGCGCTGGGAGGCGATCCGCATGGCGGTGCTGCCGTACGCGCGCCGCGGAATGCTCGGCGCGGTGATGCTCGGCCTCGGCCGCGCGCTCGGCGAGACCATGGCGGTGACGATGCTGATCGGCAATCAGCCGGAGATCCACGCGTCGCTGTTCGCGCCCGGCTACTCGCTGGCGTCGGTGATCGCCAACGAGTACGCCGAGGCCACCGGCGCGATCCATCCGGGCGCGCTCACCGGCCTGGCGCTGGTGCTGTTCGGCGTCACGCTGCTGCTCTCGGCGAGCGCGCGCCTGCTGGTGCGGCTCTCGACGGGCCAGCTGCGGAGCGCCGCGTGAAGGAGCAGGCCGACCCCATGGCCGCCGAAATGCCGCGCGCCGTCGCCCGCCGCACGCCGTCGCCGTATCGCTGGCGCCGCGCCACCAACGCGATCATGACCGGCCTGTGCGCGCTGATGGTCGCGATCGCGGTCGTGCCGCTGATCTCGATCTTGTATCTGGTGATCTCGCGCGGCATCGGCTCCTTGTCGCTCACGTTCTTCACGCACCTGCCGGCGCCCGTCGGCGAGACCGGCGGCGGCATCGGCAACGCGCTGGTGGGCACGCTCTACATCGTCGGGCTGGCGTGCTTCATCGGCTTGCCGTTCGGTATCGGCGCGGGCGTGTTCCTCGCCGAGCGCGGCGACGGCAAGCTCGGCCACGCGGTGCGCTTCACCGCCGAGGTCTTGAGCGGCGTGCCGTCGGTGATCATCGGCGTCGTCGCCTACGGCCTGGTGGTGATGCCGATGCACCGCTTCTCGGCGATCGCCGGCGCGGTGGCGCTCGGCATATTAATGGTGCCGACGCTGGCGCGCTCGACGGAAGAAATGGTGCGCCTGGTGCCACGCAGCTTGCGCGAGGCGTCGCTCGCGCTCGGCGTGCCGGCGTGGAAGACCAGCCTGTTCGTCGTCCTGCGCACCTCGCTCGGCGGCCTGGTGAACGCCGCGCTGCTCTCGGTGGCGCGCGCCGCCGGCGAGACCGCGCCGCTGCTGTTCACCGCGCTCAACAATCAATATTGGAATTTCCGCCCCGATCAACCGACCGCGTCGCTCACCGTGCAGATCTACAACTACGCGATCAGTCCGTACGAGGACTGGCACCAGAAGGCGTGGGGCGCGGCGCTCTGCCTGCTGCTCTTGGTCGGCCTGCTCTCGCTCACCGCGCGCGCGCTCGCCGGCCGCCGGCAAACCGGTCCCGCATGACCGCCGCGCGCCCGAAGCTCGAGGTCGAGAAGCTCAACGCGTGGTTCGGCACCACCCGCGCGCTCAAGGACATCTCGCTCGGCGTGCAGGCGCGCAGCGTGCTCGCCATCATCGGCCCGTCGGGCTGCGGCAAGTCGACGTTCGTGCGCTGCTTGAACCGCATGCACGAGCTGACGCCCGGCGCTCGCTCGGAGGGCACCGTGCTGCTCGACGGCGAAGATCTTTTCTCCGGCGGCATGGACCCGGTGCGCCTGCGCCGCCGCGTCGGCATGGTCTTCCAGCGGCCGAACGTCTTCCCGACCATGTCGATCCGCGAGAACGTGCTCGCCGGCCTCAAGCTCAACGGCGTGCGCGGCGACTACGAAACCATCGTGCAGAAGACGTTGCAGCAGACCGCGCTGTGGGACGAGGTCAAAGACCGCCTCGGTGAGAGCGGCATGCGGCTGTCGGGCGGCCAGCAGCAGCGGCTCTGCATCGCGCGCGCGCTCGCCGTCGAGCCCGAGGTGCTGCTCATGGACGAGCCGGCCTCCGCGCTCGATCCGATCGCCACCGCCAAAGTCGAAGAATTGATTGACGAGCTCAAAGAGCACTACACTATCGTCATCGTCACCCACAACATGCAGCAGGCGATTCGCGTCTCCGAGTACACGGCGTTCTTTTACATGGGTGAGCTGATCGAGTACGGGACGACGAAAAAGATATTCACGCATCCGGAGCGGCGGCAGACCGAGGACTACGTAACCGGGAAGTTCGGGTAGGAGCGGCGGTGGAGAAGGCGCATCACACGAGTCGGGAGTTCGAGCGGGAGCTGCGCACCTTGCGCGACCGGCTCCTCTCGATGGCCGGGCGGGCGGAGCAGCAGATCGCGCGCGCGCTCGAGTCGATCTCGAATCGCGACGACGAGCTGGCGGCGACGGTGATCGCCGAGGACGTCAAGATCGACCAGGACGAGCTGGAGATCGACGAGCAGGCGTTCTTGATTTTGGCGCGGCGGCAGCCGGTGGCGTCGGATCTGCGCTTCCTGATGCTGGCGCTCAAGATCGTCACCGACCTCGAGCGCATCGGCGACTTGGCGGTGAACATCGCCAAGCGCGAGCGCGACCTCAAGCGCTACGCGCCGGCGCCGGCGTCGCGGCGCATCGAGCTGCTCGGGCAGAAGGTGCTCACGGCGCTGCAGCAGACGCTCGACGCCTTCGTGGCCGAGGACGCGGACGCCGCCGAGCAGGTGATCGCCAACGACACCGAGATCGACGCGCTCAACATGCACCTGATCGCGGACGTGATCTCCGACGAGAACCAGAGCGCGCAGGACGTGGCGCGCTCGCTGGCGCTGTCGTCGGTGTCGCGCTACCTCGAGCGCATCGGCGACCACACCACCAACATCGCCGAGATGATCATCTACTACGTGCGCGGCCGCGACGTGCGCCACCACGGCCCGCCGCGCAAGGCGCAGTAGCCCGTCAGCGGTCGTCGGCGGGGATGACCAGCTTTTCGGCGGTGTGGCTGGGCGAGAAGGCGACCACCTTGACGTCGACCAGGCCGGCGGCGCGCGCGGCGCCGAGCACGGCCGACTCGCTCACCGTCGCCGACGCGCCCTTCTTGCGCAGGATCCACAGCGCGCCGTTCGGCTTGAGCGCGCCCTTGAGCGTCCCGAGCCGCGCCAGCTCGTCGGGCGCCTCGACGGCGAAGAACACCAGGTCGCTCGCCTTGGCAGCCTTGCCCTCGCACAGCTCGGCCACGCGCGCGCGCAGCTCGTCGCGGAACGCCGGCTCGACCGGCCCCACCAGCGAGACGCGGTGCTCCGCTTTGACGCCCAGTTTGTCGTTTCGATTGCGCGGATTTTTGATCTTCTGCAGCCACTTCTCCGCCGCCGCCCCCAGCTCGAAGCTCGCCTCCCCGTCGGAGAACGCCAGCACCAGCTTGCCCGCCACCACCTTCGCCGATTTCACATCGGCAAACTTAATATCGAGCTTAAAGGGGCCTCTAAAGATCAGCACATCGGTCTCGAGCAGCGCCTTCCCCTCGCCGCTGCGCCTGCCGTGCTTCGCCTTGCAACGCGCCTCGAGCCCCATGATCGCTACGTGAGCGGCACGTCGTTGTACGCGACCGGCGGGAGCTGGTTGGCCGCGAGGACGTGGTTGGCCGCCTCGATGCCCGAGTTGGCGGCGGCCTCCATGCCGATCGTCCCCTTGGACGTCCAGTCGCCGGCGAGGAACACGCCCTGGCCGAGATCGCGCTCGGCCGGCTCGGGCTTCTTGGCGAACTCGCCGCGCGTCCAGCGCACGTAGAGCTGCTTCGACTCGCGGTGCACGCGCGTCCACTCGACGGTCATCGCCGCCACCTCGGGGAACAGCCGATCGAGATCGTGCTTGAGCAGATCGATCAGCAGCCTCTCGTCGATGTCGGCGCCGCCCGGCAGCAGATCGGCGTGCCCGACCTCGACGCGCAGCACGCTCTTGTCGCCCGCGTACTCGGTCCAGAAGCGCGACAGATCGGTCACCACGCTGAAGCTCCAGAACTCGCGGCTGGTGCCGAGCTCACGCCCGTCGCGCGAGCTGGTCACGCGCCCCGACAGCGCCAGCACGACGGTGATCACCGGCGTCACCGGCTGAAGCTCGCCCCAGCGCGCCTGCGCCCACGGCAGCAGCGCGCGCGCGTCCCACGGCTGCAGCGCCACGATCACGTGATCGCACTCGCGCTCGGCCGCGCCCGCCGCCGACTGAAACTTCACCCGCGTGCGCGTCTCGCCCGCGGCGCGCCCGACCGACAGCGCGCGCGCCGACGTCAGCACCTCGCCGCCGAGCGCCAGGATCTTCTTGCGCATCGGCTCGGCGAACACGCGCGACAGGTTGCCGGCCGGCAGCTGATACGACAGCCCGTGATCGGTGCCGACGAGCAGCCGGTGCTTGCCGCCGAGGATCGCGCCCGACTGCTCCTGCACGAACAGGTTGGTCAGCCCGAGCGACGCCGAGTTCCACGTCCAGATGCCGATGTCCGAGTAGCCGAGCTTCTTGCCGTAGTCGTACGACGTGTACTGATCGAGCTCCTTGAACTTGCTGAACGGCGTCAGCAGGAGCTGCAGCGCCGCCCACGCCGCGCGCACCTTGTCGCAAAACGAGAACCACGGCACGCGGAAGATCGACGGCAGCACCTTGACCAGCGTCGGCAGCCAGCTCGACTGCGTCAGGTACGCGCGGCGGCCGTAGGGATCGACGATGGTCCAGCCGTCGACGCGCGAGAGCGCGGGCATGTCGGGCGCGAGCGCCGGATCGGCGCGCAGCTCGTCGATGAGCCCGGTCACCGTCTGGTAGTAGCCGAAGAACGCGTGGCTGCCGTGCTCGACCGTCGCGCCGTCGACGATGAAGGCGCGCGCCTGTCCGCCCGGCACCGCCTCCGCCTCCAGCACCGTGACCCGGAACGGTGCGCCCGGCTGCTTGAGCAGCGTATATGCCGCCGTCAGCCCGGAGATGCCCGCGCCGACGATTACCACCTCTTTGGCCGCCATTCAGGGCCGCG
>Ga0070741_10016629_pt1 | contig 12221 bp, 17 predicted proteins | sample Coa_R1_4_FD_66440 | JGI IMG/M metagenome (GOLD analysis project Ga0070741, IMG submission 66440) | Surface soil microbial communities from Centralia Pennsylvania, which are recovering from an underground coalmine fire - Coalmine... | ecosystem: Environmental > Terrestrial > Soil > Unclassified ...
GCCTGGCGCCCGCCTGCCTGGCGCCCGCCTGCCTGGCGCCCGCCCGCGCGCCCGATCGCCTGGCGCCCGCCCGCCGGCCTGTCCCGTTTCGCCAGCGCGCGGCCGAACTCTTCCGGTCCTATACCGAGCGCGTCCGGACCGAGCCCAGCGAGCACGCGGTCGATGTCGGCTGGCCCCTTGGCGAGCGTGATGCCCTGGAGCTTGCGCATGTCGCGGAACCGCAGTTCGCCGCCATCCACCACGAATATCACCCGGTCGTGCCGGTGCCGCGGTTCGCCGGGGTCAGCCCAGCGCAGCTCGCCGGTCATGCCGAAGTGCATGAGCAATGCCGGGCCGTCCGTCCGTGCGATCAGCCACTTACCGTGCCGTGCCAGCACCGCGCGGAAGCCCTCCACGTCCGGCAACTCCGGCATTCCGCTCCGGTTCCCAGCGCCCCGTGCGGCAAACGTTTGAACGGCGGGGCCGTTGGAAGAGCGGAGCATGTGTTTGCAGACTTCGACGAACGCCGTGTTGATCTCGACGACGCATCGATCTTTGTGCGCCACGGGGGTGACGGTCCACCGGTCGTGCTGCTCCACGGGCACCCGCGTACCTCGGCCACCTGGCATCGGGTCGCGCCACGCCTGGTCCAGCGGGGCTTCACGGTCTTCTGCCCGGATCTGCGCGGGTACGGCCGGTCGCTGGGGCCTGAGCCCGCGGCGGACCACGCACCGCACTCCAAGCGCGCCGTCGCGGGCGACATCGTCGCGGTCATGCGCGCGTTCGGCCATCGCCGGTTCGCGCTGGCCGGACATGACCGAGGCGGCTATGTCGCGCTCCGGCTCGCGCTCGACCACCCCGATGCGGTGGCACGGCTCGCGCTGCTCGACTGCGTGCCGCTGAGCGAGCATCTGTCCCGGATCACCCCGGAGTTCGCCACGCGATGGTGGCACTGGTTCTTCTTCGCCCAGCCGGAAATCCCCGAGCGGGTCATCAACGCCGATCCTGACGGCTGGTACCGCGGCGATCCAGAGGCAATGGGCCGGGAGAACTACGACGAATGGTGCAGCGCTGTCCGGAATCTGCGGGTGGTCCGGGCCATGCTGGAGGACTACCGCGCCGGCCTGACCGTCGACCGGCGGCACGAGGAAGCGGACCGGGCCGCCGGGCACCGCGTGCGGTCGCCGCTGCTGGTGCTGTGGTCGAAGCGGGACGATCTGGAAGACCTCTACGGGGACCCGCTGATGATCTGGCGTTCCTGGGCCGACGATGTGCGCGGCCACAGCATCGACTCCGGACACCACGTGGCCGAGGAGGCTCCAGAGGCACTTGCCGCGGCCCTGGGCGACTTCTTCAGCCCCGCATAAAAACCCGCATAAAAAAACCTTTTCCTCGCCTCACGATATACCTCCGGCCGTTCGGGTACCGGGACCACGTTGACGAAAGGAAGGAAGGTCGCTACCTATGGCCGGTGAAGCAGAGCGGAACGGCGGACCGTCAATTCGTTCCTCGCTGACGGCGGTCAAGGACACGCCCCGCTATACGTATCTGGTGGCCGCGATGGCGGCGATCGGCGGGATGCTGTTCGGCTACGACATCGGCGTCATCAGCGGCGCGGAAAACCTGCTCAAGACCGCCTATCACCTCAGCAGCGGCACCGAGGAGCTGGCCGTCGCCGCGGTCCTGATCGGCGCGGTCATCGGCGGCGCGATCGGCGGCCCGATGGCGAACCGGTTCAGCCGCCGGTACACGCTGCTGACGATGGCGATCCTGTACGCGGTCGGGGCCATCCTCACCGCGATCTCGTTCGACCTGGCGTCGTTCGTGGCGTTCCGGATCATCACCGGCGTCGCCGTTGGTGCCTCGTCGCTGGTGGTGCCCATGTACATCGCCGAAATGGCGCCGGTCCGCATCCGCGGCGGGCTGGTGATCCTCCAGCAGCTCGCCATCTCCGGCGGCATCTTGATCTCCTACCTGCTGGACTACGCGTTCGACTCGGCGGGCTGGGGCTGGCGGCCCATGTTCGCCGCCGCCGTGCTGCCCGCAACCGCGCTGGCCATCGGCATGCTGATGATGTCCCACTCGCCGCGCTGGCTGGGCATGCGCGACCGGTGGGACGACGCGAGCGCCGTGCTCGAGCGGATCAACCCGCGGGAAAAGCAGCAGGAACTCGAAATGCTCCAGCACAACGTCGAGGAAAGCGCCAGCACGTCGTGGCGTGAGCTGCTCCGCCCGGGCATGCGCGGCGCGCTGATCGCGGGTGTCGGGCTGGCGATCTTCCAGCAGTTCGTCGGGCCGAACACGGTCCTGTTCTACACGCCGACGATCTTCGGCTACGCGGGCGTGACCGGCAACCCGCTCATCCCGACGATCTACGTCGGTGCGGTGCTGTTCGTGTTCGTCCTGCCGACGATCGCGTTCGTGGACGTGGTCGGCCGCAAGCTGCTCTTCTACCTGGGCCTGGTCGGCATGGGGTCGATGCTCGTGCTGCTCGGCGCGGCGTTCGCCGCCGGTGCCAGGAGCTGGGGCTTCGGCGTGGTGGCGATCCTGCTGATCTACGTGGCGTGCTACTCGCTGTCGATCTCGCCGCTGTTCTGGCTGATGAGCGCCGAGGTGTTCCCCAACCGGCTGCGCGGCGCGGGCGCGAGCGCGTCCACGGTCGCGAACTGGGGCGCCAACCTGCTGATCACCGTCACGTTCCTGTCGCTGATCACCGCGATCGGCAAGTCCTGGACGTTCTGGATCTACGCGATCTTCGCGGGGCTGGCCATCGCGTTCATCTGGCGCTTCGTGCCGGAAACCAGGGGCCGCCGGCTGGAGAGCATCGACCGGTACTGGACCGAGGGCCGCCGCTGGCCGCGGTCCGGCGCGCCGCGGGACCGGGCGGCGTAAACCGTCTCATCGGGCACGAATTCCAGGGCGTCGAAAGCGGCCCGGTTGCGCCGCATCGTGAACTCGTCCTCACTGCCGGTTTCCAGCGAGCCGCACAGCGATCCAGCTATCCCTGGTCACCCCCGCTAAACAATTGGCCCGAACGGCCAGGGGTGCTTGTCCCGGCTCCGATTAGACCGGCCCCAGGTGGGAAGTACAGCCTCCCGTAAGGAGGCGATATGGGTTTCGTCGACAAGATGCGCAACATGTTCAAGATGGGCAAGGGCCGCGCCAAGGAAAAGACCGGCCGGGCCACTGGCAACGTTTCCATGGAGACCAGCGGGGAGGCGGAGCGCTTGAGCGGTGGCGCCCGTCAAGTTGCCGAGCAGATAAAAGACGCCGGCAAGGCGGCTCGCCGGGCCACCAAGCCGTAGCGCTGACAATAATTCGCCCGGCCGCGGATACCGAGCTATCCGCGGCCGGGCTGTTTCTCAGGGCCCTTCGCGCGGCAGCAGCGTCCCGAGCGGACCCAGGTCCAGGTTGAGGTCCTCGGCAGTGAGGCCGAAGTGCTCCTTGAGTTCGGCCATCCGGGCTTCGAGGGCCATCAAGGTCGATCCGACCCGCTCGATCTGATCGTCGGTGAGCGACCCCTGTTCCACCCGGCGCAGCGCCTGACGTTCCATCAGCTGACGCAGCAACTCGACCAGCGTGAGCACGAGGGCCACCAGGCCCTTCTCCACCGACTCCGGGTCGGCGTCGACGCGGAGCCGGCGTACCGTCTCGCCCATCAGCCGTACTCCTGTCGCGGCGGTTCGTCCATGGTGTCCATCAGCGCGCTGACCGACGACACCAGCGCGCGCACTGACACCCTGACCAGATCGACATCGGCGATAGACAACGTGACGTCACCGACGATGACGACACCGCCGGCCAGGACCCGGTCAAGCAGGTCCACGAGCGCGATGGGTTCCCCCTGGACCACCGGGTCGTACCCCGTCTCGGTCATCGTGGGCCTGGCCTCTCGCCTTCGCCGACGAAGGAGTAGGCGGGCCACGGTCCTGTGATCGTGAGCTGGACGAACCGGTGTCTGGTCGCCAGCTCGGTCACCGCTGAGGCGAACTCGCCGGCTTGCTCGTTGGCCACCAGATACGCCGCGTTGAGGACCATCGGCGTCGGCTGCCCGGCCAGATCCGGGGTTTGCGGTGGATAAAGCCGCGCCGAGACGGCCAGCCGGCCTAGCTCGGCATAGACCGCTTGGGCGCTGGCCAGCGCTTCCTCGCGGGCATCTTTGCTCGCGTTCAGCTGGGCCCGGCGCCGTTGCAGGTACGCGGCGCCCGGTCCGGTGGCCTGGGACGCGGGGGCCACGGCCGGTTCAGCGGGCTTGGCGGCGTATGCCTTGACACCCCATTCGCTGCGCGCGCTGACCACAGACAGCGCCCGGCGGAGGTCGGCCGCTCGTTCCCGCAGCATGCCGATCACCCCGTCGTCGTCGGCAAACAGGGTGGCGAGCCGCATGGGGACCACGGGGTCTCGCGCGGTGACGGCCTCGAGGACCGCGTGGTGCGCGCGCGCTGTCCGGGCGAGCCAGTCCAGGTCTTCCAGGTTGCGCGGCAACACGACCTCGCCGTACTCGCGATCGCCTACGTCGCCCACGATGGCGGTGAGCCCGGCGGCGGTGATCGTGCGGGGCGGGCGGCCGCCTACCCCGGCCACGTCGCCGGCGACGGCCTCGAAACCGTCGCCGGCGACTCCGTACAGCCACACCCAGCCGCTGTCACTCGTCATCGCGTGATCCCGCCTCCAGGGCCTCGACCCGGTCGCGCAGCTCGCGGTTCTCCCGTTCAAGCTCCTGCCTCTTCGAGCCGTTCGCGGCGTCGGCACTGAGCCATGGATCGGACTTCCACCAGTTGATGCCGACCTGATTCGCCGTGTCGAGTGAGGCGATCACCAGCCGCAGCTTGATCGTGAGCAGCTCGATGTCGAGCAGGTTGACCTTGATGTCACCCGCGATCACGATGCCCTTGTCCAGCACCCGCTCGAGGATGTCGCCAAGGTTGGCCGGCTGCGGGCCGCCGAGCGAACCCGTGCTAAGCGCCGGGGACTGGCCGCCGCCCAAGGAACCTTGACTCATCTCACTTTTCCTCGGCGTCGCCGCGGCCGCGGGCGTACCGCCTGACCCGGCGGTAGGACACTAGCTCGCCGTCCGCGTCGACGGTCGTCTCGTAGGTGGCGAGGATGTCGGCCGACGAGGGGATCCGCTGGTCCTCGAGGAGTTCGACGCCGACGGTCCAGCCGTCTTCCGTGCGCGCTATCTCCGTTATGCCCTCGGGTTGCTTGGACGTGAGCGTCGCGATCTGCCGCAGCGCTGCCTTGGCGGCCTCACCGGCCGACATGGCCGGACGGCTCTGCCCGTCCTCTTCGGGTTCTTCGGCGTCGACGAGCTCCTCATCTTCGAGGGGCTCGGGCTCTTCTTCGTCGATCTCCTCGCGCTCATCCCGATCGGATGGCTGTCGACTGCGGGTGCTCGCGCTCCCTTTTCGTCGTTCTGCCATTTAAATCAGGCCTCCCTCGTCGGATGGGGCCGTGGTCTCGCGACGGGCCTCAGCGAACTCTGCGAAAGCCGCTTCTTCGAATTGAGCGGCTTGCTCGTCGGAGATCTCACCGGACGCTTGCGCCTGCTCGGCGCGCTCCAGCTCCTGCCGGATCGTGGCGGGACTGGCCATCTGCCGTTCGGCCTCGTCCTTGATGACCGAGGTCAGCTTCACGAAGCCCTGCACGGGCAGCAGCGGCAGCCGGAACAGGAGCGTGAGGAGGTTCATTTCAGCCTCCGTTGCCCACGAAATCGTACGGTGCTATCGGGCCGCGGACGGTCAGCTCGACTCGCCCGTCCCAGCTGTCGCCGAGATCATCGACTGCTCGCTTCAGGTCGTCGGCCTTGTCCGCCTCGACGAGGAACGCGACGTAAGCCGCGTCCAGCTCGCTGGTCGCTTCCCGTGCGACGCTGTCCGCGCAGTAGTCCTTCATCGCGGACATCAGCCGTTGCGTATCCGCCTGGCGCTTCTGCTGGATCGCGTCGTTGACGATCTCGCCCAGCTGAATTCTCAGCTCGCGGGTGGCGTCGGGGTCGGCTCCCCGGATCCGCTCCCGCAGTCGCGCCGCTTGGGAATTCTCGGACAAGACCTCCTCGAGAATGGCCTGCTCGTCATAGCGGCCCCGCACGATGTACTCGGCGAGCCCTTCGAGCTGCTCAAGAGCCGCGGTGAACTGGTCGTGGTTGGCCTCGAGCAGCTCCTCGGCGACCGCCTCCTCGCTGGTCAGGACCGCTCCGAAGCGGGACGGCAAGACGGGTGCGTCAGCCACGGTCGCGTCGAGAATTTCCTGGTGCGCCCGGAGGTCTTCCGGCGTTCCCAGCGGCTTTGCTGTGTCGACGTCGCTGACCAGGGCGGCCAGGTCGCCGGAGCGCACCAGCCTGATCTCGCCTGGCGGATCACCGACACCATGGACACCGGGGTTCAGCTCCACGTCTCCGGGCACGATCCCGTACACGTAGACGCCGGTACCCTGGCCTTCTTCGGCCCTGGAGTCTTCTCGCGTCGACGTTGCCATCTCAGTCCTCCTTCTGCCGGCCGCGACGTGAGCCCTGGCGCTCCTGCTCGTTGTCGCCCGCGAATTCCCGCAGCCTGTCGGTCGCGGCGTCGAGCACGCCCTTGGTCTTGTGCTTGGCGCCGCCTTCCTGCATGTCGCCGACGAGACCCGGCAGGCCTTCCTTCTCCTGGCTGATGTCCAGGCGGTTGACGGCCTCCGCGAACCGCAGGTACGTGTCGACGCTCGCGATGACGACACGCGCGTCGATCGTGAGCACCTCGATGCCCACCAGCGACACACGGACGTAGGCGTCGATCACCATTCCCTTGTCGAGGATCGTCTCGATAACGTCCGCTAGACCGGTTGGCGACGGGCTCGAGCCGCCGCCTTGCATGACAGTCATGTGTTACCTCCTCGCTGCGACGTGGCACTCGCGCGCCTGCGCCCGGTCCCTTGGCCTGTCTTGCTCCGGCTCGAGCCGGACCGGCTGGTGCTGCCCTGGCTTGCGCGTCGCGTTGGCCTGGCTTGCCCCGCGGGTCGCCTGCCGCGGCGCCCGTCGCTCTCCGAGCCCGCCTCCTCGTTGTCTTCCTCGCCGGGTTCCTCGTCGCTCTCCGCGCGAGCGCGGGTCTCGTCCTCACCCTGGTCGTCATCGGCCTGCCGGGACTCGTCCCGGCCGGCGCCGTCCTGCTGCTCCCGCTCGACGGCGTCCTCGTGACTCTCGGCCACCTCACCGTCGTGGACGGTGCCGCGCCAGCCCTCGATGTCGTCGGGGTGCAGCACGCTCTGCGTCATGATGTGCCGCTGGAAGTGCTTCAACTCCAGACGGGCTCGCCTGCCCTGCGCGCGCCAGAGGTTCCCGGTGCGCTCGAACAGACCCTGCGGGTGGTACTCCAGGACAAGCAGGATGCGGGTCAGGTTCGGGCCGAGCTCATGGAAGGTCACCGCGCCGTCGACGTGGCCCTTCTCGCCCTTGGACCGCCAGACGATCCGTTCGTCGGGTACCTGCTCGACGACCTTGGCTTCCCAGGTCCGGTGCGACCAGAAGACCTGCGCCTTCCAGTTCACCTTCTGCTCTTCGTCGCTCTTGTCCTTGTCGGCGCTCTCGACCTTCTTCATGAACTTGGGAAAGTCGTTGTACTGCGTCCACTGGTTGTAGGCGAGGGTGACAGGCACCCCGACGTCGATCGATTCGACGATGTTGGTCAGCTTGAGCTTCCTGCCTCCGCCGCCCTTACCGCCCTTGCGGAACATGCCGGAGATCTTCTCCTTGGCCCCCGCCATCCCGGCGCTGAGCATGGACCGGCCCGGAGACTTGCCCTCGGCCAGGCCCTTCGCCCCGGTGACGGCGGCCATCAGGCCTGGGCCGGCGCCGCCTTCGACGTAATCGGTCAGGCGGCCGGTCGTTCCCTCGACTTTGCCGAGCAGTGATGTCACGGCCCGGTTACTGAGCGCCCCGACGAGCCCGCCGACTTCGCCCTTGAGCCGGTCCATCGGCTGGTTGCGGCCGTCTTCGTTTTCGCGCGCCACGCCGGTCACCTCCTGGCCCTGGCGACTGGCGAACGAGTGGTCCTGCGCCGCCGCGGTGCGGGTCGATCTTCTTCGGTGTCGTCTTCTAGTGGTTCGTCGGCTTCATCGGCCGGCGCCTCGTCGAGATCTTCTTCGTCTTCGTCTTCGTACTCGTCGGCAGGCTCTTCGTAATCTTCCTGGTCCGGTTCGTCCTCGTCGTCGGATGCCCGGCCACGACGACGCAGGCCGCCTACGCTCCGGCCGGCTCGGCCGACCGTTTCCTCGGCGGTATCGCGCGCCTTGCCCACGGCTGCTTCGGGATCCCGCAGCGTCTCGGCCCGGTCGTGCAGGCTGTCGCTCAGCGAGTCGATCCGGCTGGTCACCGCGGCCGCAGCGGCACCCTTGGCCGCGTCGAGCAGTTCACCGCGAACGGTATCGACGATCTCGGTTACCTGGGGACCTAGCGAACCGGCGATATCGGTTTTGCCAAGGAGCTTGGCTCCTTGCTTCATCGCGACTGGCCCGAGCCGGGCCGCGCCTCCGGTCGCTGCCCCGAGAGCAAGCATCGTAGCTAGGCGCATCTTGCGCCGGCGACCGAGGATGTAGCCGACACCGATCGCCACTGCGGTCTGTGCGCCGCCTTTCATGACAACCCCTTCCTGCGGGTCGTGGGATGTGATTCGAAGGTCTGCGCCTACCCCCGCGCAGCTCAGCGAAACAACGCGGCGCGTTTCGTTGGCACGACCGGAATGACGGCGGCGTCGCTGGGCAGCTGAAGCTGATGCGCTACGTGGCCCCCTACCTGCACGCTGGCCGGGACGTCGCGACCAGCCGGTGGCTGCGCGGACTGGCCCGGGCGGGCCTGGTGGCCCGGGGAGTGAACTACCTGCTCGTCGCCGCGCTAGCGGCACAGATCGCCGTCGGTTCCCGCCGCACGCAGGCGGACACCACCGGCGCGCTGCGAGCCGTCGCCAGGCACCCGGGCGGCATCCTCGTGCTGTGGGCGCTGGCGGCGGGCTTCGCCGGCCTGGCGCTGTGGCGGTTCGCCGAGACCGCGTACGGACAGGCCGGACCCGGCGGCCGGACCGTTCCCAAGCGGCTGGCTTCGCTGGCGCTGGGCGTGCTCTACGCCTGCGTCTGCGGCGTCGTCGTCAATTTCATCCTCGGCGCCGGCCGGGACAACTCCAGCGACACGGAGTCGAAGAGCTTTACCGCCCGGCTTCTCGCGCACAGCGGCGGCCAGGTGCTTGTCGTGCTCTGCGGCGTGGCGCTCGCCGCCGCGGGGGTTGGTATCGCCGGCTACGGGCTGCGCTGGAAGTTCGCCGATCACCTGCACAAAGCGCGGATGAGCGCCGGTGTGCGCAGGGCGGTCGAGTGGCTCGGCGCCGTCGGCTACGTGACGCGCGGAGTGGTGTTCTGCGTTGCCGGCGCGTTCTTGATCAACGCCGCGGTCAGTTTCGACCCGCAGAAGGCGCAAGGCCTCGACGGCTCGCTGCGGCAGACCGCGGCCACGCCGCTTGGCCCGTGGCTGCTGTTCGCCATCGCGCTCGGGCTGGCGACCTTCGGGTTCTACTCCTGGTGCGAGGCGCGGTGGCGGATGGTGGAGCCCGGCTAGCGCTTGCGGTCCTTGCCGCCCTTGGCCAGGTCACGCCAGTCGGACTCGGACACCTCGACATCGAAGCGTTTCGCCGCGGCCTGAATCCGTCGCCACGCCTTGTCCCGTTCCGCGTCACTGACGCCCTCGACCTGGTCGAAACGCGCGATCGCGTTGCGCACGTGGCTGGCGTCGGTCAGCGGCTCCTTGCGCTCGTCGGGAAAGGCGAACTCCTGATCGTCCAGCCTGTCCTTCTCCGCTGTGCTCATGCCCTGGCCACGGCGGGGGACGTCCTTGCCATGTGCCCTGGCGCTCTGCGCCTGCCGGGCCCGCTCGAGGTTACGCCGGGCCGCTTGCTTCTGCTTGTCGGTGGCCATGCCCGCCTCCCTACCCGTCACCAGCCGGATTATTGCGGGCACGCGCCCGCACCCCACGCGTCCCACTCCAGTCATACGGGCAACTCCATTTACGCTACACGTGTCTTCTTACCCGAACGTCGACCGCATACCGGTACAAATCGGGTCGCGTAGCCCTCCGAACGGGTAAAAAGACAACCGTATCGCTACAGTTGTGTGTCAGATCGGGGTGCGCGGGCGCGCGGGGTCAGAAGCGTAGCGTCGCCGCGATGCCGTCGGGCGGCGGCTCGGCGCTCTCGGGCAGGAAGAACAGCTCGGCGTCGGTGCAGGCGATCGCCCGCGCGATCGCCGCGTCGGCGCGGTCTCGCACCGGTTCGGCGACTCCCCGCTCGGTCATCGCGTCGCTGGACAGCGCCAGCTCGGCGCCGCCGGGACCGGTCCAGACCGTAGCGGTCGAGCCGGGATCGTCCCGGAGCAGTACTTCGGCGGCGCGACCGTCGGTGAGCGCGTCGACGGTCTGCGCCAGGCCGGCCACCGCGGCGCCGTCGGCCATGCGCGAGTGCCATGTCTCGAGCCGGGACACCACCGTACGTTCCGAATAACTGGTGGTAATGTCCTGCGCGGGCCGCGACATGATTGGCCAGCTCGCGGGCGGCGTCCCATTCGGCCTCCGGACCGTGCTGGTTGCTGGTCTGGCCTTCGGACGACTTGTGCAGGGGCCAGCCGCCGTGCGCCCGCCACTCGTCCGTGACCCGGCCGGTGGCGGTGACCGCGAGGACCTCGCCGCCGGCCCGGTCGCGGTGACCCGCAGGTGCGGGACCCGCGGCGGGCGCTGGGCGAGCAGCGGCATGACGTGCGGCGGCGCGGCGAACCTGGCGATCTCGCGGCGTGGCGCGGTGCGCAGCCGGGCCAGCATGGCGATTCTGCCGTGCCGGGCCAAGACCGCGATCCCTGGCGCGGCGTTCGCCGGGTCGGTCACGGCTTCCCCGACGGCATCCAGGGTCGGCGCATCGGCGCCTTCTTCGGCCAGCCGGTCCCGGGCGGATCGCCACCGCAGCTCGACAGCGCGCGTCGCGTCCTCGGCGGCGCGGGACACGTCCAGGTAGACCGACACATAGCCGCCCTAATCCTCATACAGCGGACGCAGGTACCCGAGTTTCATCGGTCAGTTCCCTCACTCGCCTCCTCGGCCGGTTATCGCGTCCCTGAGCTTGTCGATGAGCCCGGCCGCCGGACCCGCGGTCTTCTGCACCCCCGGCGTGCCCGGCGTGGCTGGGTGCGGTCGCGTCGGCGCGGCCCGCTTCGCCTCGACGAACAGCTCTCCCAGGTCCTCCGCCTCCGCGGCGGTCAGACCGGTGCGCAGGCTGGGCCACACCTGCTTCTCCTCGAAGTCGATGTGCTCACGGGCCGCCGAGGTGAACAGGGCGAGCATCTGCTCGAAGTCAACGTCGCTGGCCTGGAGCTTGTCCAGCCTGTTCAGGATCTCCTTGGCCTCCTGTTCCTGCACGGTCGCCTCGTCGGCGAGCCAGTCGCCATCCTCGAGCTTCTCCCGCACCAGAGGCCAGAAGTACATTTCCTCGACGGCCTCGTGCCGCGATTCCTCGATGACGAGCTGCTCGGTCATCCGCTTGCGGAGAAGCAGCTCGTCCTCGCTCGCGCTATGCGCCGCGGTCGGGCCGGTCTCCAGCTCAGCCAGCATCCGCCTGACTTCCTCGTGGTCCTTCGCCAGGACCTCGAATACCGTAGCCATCTGCCCTCCTTTTCGGTCAGAACACACCGGCTATCCACGGGGCGTGCCGCCAAACCAGTTGCCGCGAGCCCGTTTATCACGGCCGGCATCCGGTAGCGGACGGCCATGCCCAAGACGAACAAGAGCGGGGAGCCGCTCGCCAGTGAACTGCCCGGCACGCTGCGCCGGTCGCCGAAGAAGGCGCAGGAGACCTTCGCCAAGGCACACGACAGCGCGCTTGAGCAATACGGCGACGAGGAACGGGCGCACCGGGTGGGGTATGCCGCGCTGAAGCACACCTTCCAGAAGGTCGGCGACCACTGGGAGGAGAAGAAGCGGCGGGGACCGTCCGATCCGCGCGCGGCCGATCCGCGAGCCCGGGAGGATCACGGGCGGTCGTTCGGCGGAGTCGATTACTACGGCAGCTCCAAGGAGGAGCTGATGCGGCGCGCCGCCGGGCTCGGCGTGCGCGGCCGCTCCCGCATGACGAAGGCGGAACTGGCCGACGCGATCGCACGCAAGCAGGACTGAGCCGCTACCTACCGCAGCCGAACCGTCGGGGAACGGGTGCGCCAGGGCGATGTCCGGGTGGACCCAGGAC
>Ga0070741_10016630_pt1 | contig 12221 bp, 17 predicted proteins | sample Coa_R1_4_FD_66440 | JGI IMG/M metagenome (GOLD analysis project Ga0070741, IMG submission 66440) | Surface soil microbial communities from Centralia Pennsylvania, which are recovering from an underground coalmine fire - Coalmine... | ecosystem: Environmental > Terrestrial > Soil > Unclassified ...
GCGCCCGCGAGCTGCTGCTGCGCGAGCGTGAGGAACGACCGGTTGTTGCGCTCGAGGACCTCGGTCGACAGCGCGGTGAACCGCTCGGCCAGCCGCGCCTCGGCCTCCTCGCGGGCCGCGAGCCGCTCCGCGCTCACCGCGCGCTCCCGCTCGAGCTCGGCCCCGGCCCGGGCGAGGTGCTCGCGGACGGCGGCGAGCTCGGCGGCGAGCTCGTCGTGCTCGGCGAGGAGGTCGGCCTCGCGGCGCCGGGCGGCGGCCGTGACGCCGGCCGCGGCGAGGCCGGCACCGGCGAGGAGGGCGAGGATGACTGCGACGATCACCATGCCCAGGATTGTGACGGGGGGGTGTGACAGTGAACGGGATGCTCGCTGACCTGGGGCGACGCCCGGTCGCCGGCCGGCAGTGGCCGGGAACGTCCGTTATGCGCCGCCCCCGTCGACCTGGATCTTCTGGCCGGTGACGTAGCCCGCGGCGTCGGACACGAGGAACGCGACGACGTCGGCGACCTCCTCGGGCCGGCAGACGTGCCCGAACGGTGAGCGGGCGTCGAGCGTGTGAATGTCCGCGACCCCCATCGCGCCCTTCACGAGGCGCCGTCCCATCTCGGTCTCCACGAGGCCGGGCGCGACGACGTTCACGTGGATCCCGTGGCGGCGCTCCTCCTTGGCGAGCGTCCAGGCGAGCGCCTCGAGGGACGCCTTGGCCATGTTGTAGGGCGACGAGTTGGGCCCCCATGCGCTCGTCGCGTAGCTCGAGATCATCACGACGTCGCCGCGTGGACGCGATCGCATCGCCGGGACGAGCAGCTTGCTGAGGACGAACGCGCCGAACGCGTGCGTGCGCCACACGCGCTCGATCTCGGCCGGGTCGGTGTCGGCGACGGACAGCCCGCGGCTCGCGATCCCCGCGTTGTGGACGAGGATGTCGACCCCGCCGAAGTCGTCCAGGACCGCGCGCGCCATCGCCTCGTCGTCCTCGACGGAGTCGACCGACGCCTTGTACGTCGCGCCGCGTCGCCCGAGCGCCGCGATCTCCTTCACGGTGTCGCGGGCCGCGTCCTCGTCGCGCCGGTAGTTCACCGCGACGTCCGCGCCGTCGCGCGCGAGCGCGATCGCGATCGCGCGCCCGATCCCGCGACCCCCGCCGGTGACGAGCGCGACCCGTCCGTCGAGACCTGCCATGCCGTGTGCTCCCGTGCTCAGTGCCCGCGCTTCTCGGCGAGGTCCTCCGCCCGCTCGACGAGCCGCTTCGCGTCGAGCCGGTCCGCCCATTCGTGCAGCTCGGGCCGTGGGCCCGCCCACTCCCAGTCGTCGACCGTGCCGACCGCCGCGTCCGTCCGCAGCGTCGCGAGCACGAGGAACAGATCGGCGAGCTCGCGGTTGTCCTCGAGCGCGGTCGCGAGCGCCGTCGCGCCACGCACGGGGACGTCCCACTCGTGCCCGAAGCGTGGGATGTCGCCCACGTGGCCGTAGCGCCTCAGCACCGCGGCGGCGCTCTTGGCGCCGAAGCCGGGGATGCCCGGGAAGCCGTCCGCGCTGTCACCGACGAGCGCGAGCCAGTCGGGGATCGACTCGGGCCGGACGCCGAACTTCTCGATCACACCCGCCTCGTCGCGGAGTTGCCGCTTGCGCCGGTCGAGCTGCACGACCCGCTGGTCGACGACGCACTGCGCGAGATCCTTGTCCGGCGTGCAGATGACGACGCGTTCGACACGCGCGTCGAGGTCCGCGACGCGCGCCGCGGCCGCGAGCGCGTCGTCGGCCTCCTGCTCGACCATCGGCCAGACGGCCACGCCCAGCGCGGCGAGCGCGTCGTCCAGGATCGGGAACTGGCCGCGCAACGCGGGATCGACCCCCTCGCCCGTCTTGTAGCCCGGCCAGAGATCGTTGCGGAACGACTCGATGACGTGGTCGTTGGCGACGCCGACGTGCGTCGCGCCCTCCTCGAGCAGCGTGAGGACCGAGTACACGACGCCGCGCGTCGCGGCGACCTCGACACCCTCGGCGTCCCGGTGCGACGGCAGCGCGAAGTGGTGCCGGAACAGCTCGTAGGTGCCGTCGACGAGATGGACCTGCATCGCAGGAGCCTCGCGCACCGACGCCGTGGCGCGCGGTCGAGCACGCCCACGCGGGCGCGGTCGTGCCGGTCCCTCTCATTCGTCCAAGGCCGCACCGCCGGTCGTGCGGGACGATCTCCGTCGACGTCCGACCACGCGACCCGGAGGTGCCCATGCCGTCACACCCGCAACCCGTCCCCGAAGGCCTGCACACCGTCACGCCGCGCCTGGTGGTGAGCGATGCGGGCGCCGCGATCGAGTTCTACGAGGCGGCGTTCGGCGCCGAGGAGACCGACGCGCGCTTCGCGGATCCGTCCGGCCGCGTCGTGCACGCCGAGATCACGATCGGCGACTCGGTCGTGCGCCTGACCGAGGACAGCCGTGACGGGAACGGCATCGCACCCGACCGCAACGACGGCCAGGTGACGACGATCCTGGCGATCACCGTGCCCGACGTCGACGCGTTGTGGGCGCGTGCGACCGCGGCCGGCGCCGAGGTCGTCTTCCCGCTCGCCGACCAGTTCTACGGCGACCGCGGCGGGCGTCTGCGCGACCCCTTCGGCCACCAGTGGATGCTGAGCACGCACATCGAGGACGTGAGCCCCGAGGAGCTCGAGCGGCGTGCCCGCCAGCTCGGCACCGGATGAGGCGGACATGACACAGTCCTCCCCGTGTCGCTGCCCGAGCAGGTGTCGAGCTATCACACGGTCTGGGTGACGTCGCCCGGGCGCGAGCCCGTCGCGGTCCGGTACGCGACCGCGGGCGAGCGCCTCTACTGCTTCGGCGACGACGAGCTGCGCGACGTGCGCGACGGCGCGCGGGTGACCGCGGCCGTCCACCGGATCGCGTCGGGACCGCCGGTCGTGTCGTTCTCGGCGACCGTCCGCGACGTCCCGGGCGAGGCGGTGGACCGGGAGGCGCTGCTCGAGCTGGTCGCGCACGTGCCGCTCGGACGCTCCCTCGACGAGGTCGAACGCGCGCTGGAGCAGCACCGCGGCCGTCGTGTGGTCGAGCTCGTCGGCTGAGGACGGGCTCGGGTCGGCTCAGCCGTCGTGCGCGGCTGCGGCGAGGACGCGGCGTCCGGTGACGAGCTCGGTGTCGACGCTGACGAACCGGTCGGCGTCGCCGTCGAACGCCCACGAGCGCAGCGGGAGGCGTCGGACGCGCGCGAGCGCGGTCTCGTCGGTGATCTCGCGCGCGACGCCACGCACGAGGACGCTCCAACCGGACTCGCGCTCCCCGTCGAAGCTGTCGGCCTCGAACGCGACCACCGCGTTCGTGAGCGCGGCGTCGAGCTTGGTGCCGGGCACCGTGCGGAAGACGACCGTGTCGCCGTCCACGACGTAGTTCACCGGCAGGACGGCCGGGATCGCGCCGACGCTCACGCCCACACGACCCACGGACGCGGTCTCGAGCAGCGCCATGCACTCGTCGCGCGACAGGCCCTCGACCTGCGGGTGATCCATGCCTCCTACGTTCGGCTCGCGTGCGGCCCAGCGGCAAGGGACCTAGGTCCCGAAGCGACGCGCCGGAGGTCATTCGTGCACGCACCGACGGGGTACGAACATCGCGGTGGTGTCCGTCGTCACGTGCCCGTCGTGCGAGAAGCGCAATCGCGTGCCCCTCGCCGCGTCGGGACTCCCCCGCTGCGTGCGCTGTCACCGGGATCTGCCGTGGTTGGTGGACGCCGCCGACGACGACTTCGACGACGCGACGCGCTCCACCCTCCCCATCCTCGTCGACCTCTGGGCGCCGTGGTGCGGGCCGTGCCGGGTCGTCGCGCCGGGCGTCGAGCGTGCGTCGCGGGAGCTCGCCGGACGACTCAAGGTGGTGAAGGTCGACGTCGACCGCGCGCCGGCGGTCTCGGCCCGCTTCGGCGTGCAGGGCATCCCGATGCTGCTCGTGCTGCGCGACGGTCGGCCCGTCGCGCAGCAGGTCGGCGCGATCCCGCCCGACCGGCTGGTCGAGTGGGTCCGCGCCGCCGTCGGGCGCGTCGCGTGATCCGCGGGTGAGGCCGGGTCCGACGCTGGCGCAGTCACACCGCCTCACCGCGTGAAGTCACGCGCGTTTCGCGCGCCCGCTCCCGTGGGCACCCACGGAGTAGCGCCGTTCAACGACGATCGGCGCGGGCGCACAAGGAGGCTCGACGACATGGCGATCTACGCAGAGGAACGAACAGAACGCGAACGGCCCTCCTTCGTCCGGTGGCAGGCGGTGCTGAGCGGCGCCGCGGTCGGTCTTGCCGTGTTCTTCATCCTGTCGGCGCTGTGGTTCGCGCTCGCCGGGAGCACGCGCACCGGCTTCTTCGGGAAGAACCTCGCATGGTTCGCGCTCGGCGACGCGCTGTTCGCGGCGATCGTCGCCGGCGGCGTGAGCGGCTACGTGCACAGCATCCGGGGACGCGGGCCGGGCATGCTCGTCGGGCTGACGACCTGGGGCCTGATCATGTTCGCGGCGTTGCTCATCGGGACGCCGCAGCTGACGACCGTGTTCCAGGCGAACACGACCGGCAACGCCGCGGCCGCGCACACGCTCACCAACAGCCAGCTGTGGGCGACGTTCGGCGCGTTCGTCGGCGGCTTCGTGCTCGCCGGCCTCGCGGGCTCGTGGGGCGGTGGATCGCCCGAGATGCACGCGGTGCGTCGCCGTCGCGACCCGGCCGCGCCCGAGCGGATGGAGCGCCGGGCCGGCTGACATCGCCCTTGGGCGACCGGCTCCTCGACCCGACCGGGCGCCACGTGCGCCCGGTCGTCGCGCGCGCGGTCGTCTGCGTGGACGTCATCGCCGGCCCGTCAGCAGGGCGACGATGCGCTCGACGATCGCGTCGGCGCGCCCGTCGACCGCGGCGTCCTCGATGCCGCCGAGCGGGTGGTCGACGACCGCGATGCGACAGTCGGGCAGCCCGATCGTCGTCGCGACGCGCGCGGTCAGGTCGACGAAGCGCGTCGTGGTCACCACGACGGTCGGCGTGCCGAGCTGCTCGAGCTGTACGGAGTCGTGGACACTCCACGACGTACAGCTCCCTCAATCGGCGGACCCGGTGAGCACGACGTCGACGTCGCGTGCCAGGGCGGTCAGGACGTCGTCGGCCGCGGCGGTGGCCGCGTTGCGCTCCGGGCCCTTGCCGGTCACGACCGTGACGGCCGCGCCGGTGCGCGCCGCGACGCGCTCGGCGGCGCGGGTGAGCAGCCGGTGCGCGTTCGGCTTCCCGTTGTCGAGCACGCCGATGCGCAGACCGGTGAGCACGGTCGGCGCGGCGGCGAGCGAAAGGGGTTGCCTCCCCACCACGCCGTCGGGTGCGTAGATCCTCATCGTCGTCTCCTGCTCTCGGTGTCGGACGCCTCAGGGCTCGACGGGGACGGTGACGCTGCGGGTCATCCCCCAGCTGGGGACGACCGAGCTGTGCTTGCCCGGCCCGCCGCACACGAACACGCGGATGTTGCCGGGATGCGCCGTCATCGGGACCGGTGCGTCGTCGTCGAGGGCGTGCATCCACGGCTCCCACGCGAGGTTGTCGAACGCGGCGCGCAGCACGCGTGCGGGGACACGGGCCCGCTCGAAGAGGTACGACGCGACGTCCGCGCGTGACCAGCCGTGCGACGCGATCGTCGCCGCGTGCTCCGGGCACAGCGCCACGAAGTACTCGCCCTGCGAGATCGGCGCGTTGTTCTGGCCGAGCGACGCCATGGCCGACGCGCACTTGTCGAGGATCCGCGCCGGCGTATCGCTCTCCATGTCGTGGAAGTTGTGCGGTGGCTCGCCGCAGTGCACCGTCACCGCGGACGGCGCGTCGACACCGACGCTCGCGGCGTAGCCCGCCCACGGCGACGCGGCAAGGTTCTCGGCGACGCAGTACGAGTACTTCGCGGGGCCGCCCTGCGTCGACGCGTCGCCCGGGCCGGGTACCGCGCCCGCGACGTGGAGGAGCACGAGCCGGACCGCGCGCCCGGTCGCCGCGTTCGCGACGTTCCCGGGGCCGAACGCGCCGACGCCGCCGTTGTAGCCGGCCGTCTCGGCGACCTCGCCGTGCACGACGAGCAACGGCGCGACCGGGTGGGTCGTGGCGTTGACGCCGCGCAGGTTGACCTCGGGTCGCGCGAGCGCGCGGACCGCGCTGACGAGCACGACCAGATGCTCGGGCCGGCAGCCGGCGAGGACGGCGTTCACCGCGAGGACCCGTCGTGTCGCCTCGCCGTCGCGCGGCGGCAACGTCGCGAGCACCTCGTCGGGATCGACGGGTCCCAGCGCGGCGAGCATCGCGTCGACTCGCTCCGGTGTCGGCGCGACGAGCGGGAGCCCGTCACCCCAACCGTGCTGCTCGTAGAGCGCGGCGACCGCCTCCGGCGAGTCCTCGGCGATCTCCAGGAGCGCGGCCGCGTCGAAGCCCATCAGGCGAGAGTCTGATAGGTTTCGACTCGTGGCGCAATCGGGCCGGTGGCCCGGCCCCGGAGTCCGCTGATGGCCGCGCCCGTCGGCCTCGACCGCCGCGCGGTGGTGGACGCCGCCGCCGCCGTGGTCGAGGTCCAGGGTGGGCTCGAGCCACTGCCGTTGCGGGAGGTGGCGAGCCGGCTCGGGGTGCGGACGCAGTCGCTGTACGCGCACGTCGACGGGGCCGACGGGCTGCGGCGCGAGCTCGCGCTCCGCGGCCTGCGGGACCTCGGCGACGCGCTCACGTCCGCCGCGATCGGAAGGGCGGGCGGCGACGCGATCGAGTCGATCGTCCTCGCCTGGCTCGACTTCGCGGCGCGGCATCCCGGTCTGTACGCCGCGTCGCTGCGGCCACCGGGCGACGACGCCGAGCTCGCGGCGGCGATCGCGGCGGCGACGCGCCCGCTCGACCTCGTGTTCGCGTCGTATCGGCTCGACGGCGAGACGGCGGCGCACTGGCTGCGGATCCTGTTCGCGACCGTGCACGGGTTCGCGCTCCTCCGTCGCGACGGGCTGTTCACGATGCCCGCCGACCCGGACGACACGGTGCGCCGGATGGTGAGAGGGTTCGCGCGCCAGATCGAGGCCGACGCGCCCTGACGCAACCCGGGGGGGATGGCGTGAACGAGCTCGGGATGTGCCCCGCCACGTTGCTCACCGATCCGATGGGCGCGTCGCCGTCGGACGTGCGCGACGCGGTCGACGCGACCGCCGCGAACGACCTCACCCACGTCTCGGTGTGGGCCCACCACCTGGGCGCGCTGGGTGACACGCTCGACGACGCGCGTCGCGGCCTCGAGCGGCGGGGGCTGCGCGTGAGCGTCGTCGAGGCCGCGCTGGCGTGGGCTTCAGGCGATCTCGAGGCGAGTCGCGCCGAGGGCGAGCGCCTGCGTGCCGCGGTCGACGCCACCGGCGCGTCGCTGGTGCTCGCGGCGTGCATGGACCCGCCGATCGACGACTTCTCACGCGCGCGCGACGCGCTCGGCGCGCTCGCCGACGCCGTGGCGCCCTCCGGTGCCACGGTCGCGCTCGAGTTCCTGCCCTGGAGCCCGGTCGCCGACCTGGCGACCGCGTGGAGCCTCGTGGAGCCCCTCGGCGAGCGCGTGGGGATCACGCTCGACACGTGGCACTGGCAGCGCGAGCCCGGCGGTCCCGACATCGCGCTCCTTCGCTCGATCCCGGGCGAGCGCATCGTCTGTCTCCAGCTCGCCGATGCGGCCGCGACGCCGTCGCAGGAGCTGCTCGTCGAGGCGATGAGCGCGCGGCTCCTGCCCGGCGACGGCGTCGTCGACTACGGCGCGCTCCTCGGCGCGCTGCGGACGACGGGCGCGCGCCCCGTCGTCGTGACCGAGGTCTTCCGGCCCGCGCTCGTCGCCGAACGCGGCGCGCGCGACGCGGCGGCCGCGATGCGCAACGCCGCCCGCGCAGTGCTGGCCGCGACCGCGCGCTGATGGCGATCACGATCGACCACGCCGGCAAGGTCGTGCTGGTGACGGGCGCCGGTGCGGGCATCGGTCGCGAGATCGCGCGATGGTTCGCGCGTGCCGGTGCCGCGGTCGCGGTGAACGACGCGCGCGACGAACGCGCGGGAGACACCGTTGCGGAGATCGAGCGCGAAGGCGGCCGCGCGGTCGCGGTGGTCGCGGACTGCCGCGACGACGCGCAGGTCGAGGGCATGGTTGCGGCGACCGTCGAACGCCTCGGCCGTCTCGACGTCGCGGTGAACAACGTCGGGATGCTCCCGCCGGGTCGGACGGTGGCGCGCTTCGTCGACATGGACGGCGCGTACTGGCGCGACCTCGTCGACCAGGACCTCGTCCTCGGTGCGCTGTGCGCGCGGGCCGAGGCGCGCGTGCTCCTCGACCAGGGCGAGGGCGGTGTGATCCTGTTCGTCACGTCCGGCGAGACGACGCGCCCGTCGCCCTACAACGCGGCGTACGCGGCCGCCAAGGCCGCGCTCAACCACCTCACCACGACGCTCGCGGTCGAGCTGGGGCCCTCCGGCATCCGGGTGTGCGCGATCGCGCCCGGCACGACGCTGACCGAGTCCGTGCGCGCCGCGTTCACCGACGAGCACGTCGCGCAGATCGTCGAGTCGACCCCCCTGCGCCGGATGGTCGAGCCCGACGAGCTGGCGCGCCTGAGCGTCTTCCTCGGCAGCGACCTCGCCCGGTGCATCACGGGACAGCTCGTGCTCGCGGACGCGGGTGCGTTCCTCTCGCGCACGCGCCCGCCCAACCTCGATCCGAGCCGCGACCAGGAGGGTTCGTGACATGGCGTTGTTCGGCCTGCGGTTCGACTTCCGCAACCCGCCGATCGCAGGCACGACGATGAGCGAGCGGTACCGCGCCGCGCTCGACATGTGCGAGTGGGCCGACCGTCTCGGCTTCGTGGTCGTCGTGCTGTCCGAGCACCACGGCAGCGACGACGGGTACCTGCCGAGCCCGCTCACCATGGCTGCCGCGATCGCGGCGCGCACGAAGCAGGTCCGCATCCAGATCGCGGCTCTGGTCGCGTCGTTCCACGACCCGCTGCGCCTCGCCGAGGACCTCGCGGTGGTCGACCTCGTCAGCGACGGTCGGCTCGACGTCGTCGTCGCGAACGGCTACGTCGGCAGTGAGTTCGCGATGTTCGGATGCTCGCCGTCGGAGCGGGTCCGGCGCACGACCGAGGTCGTGGAGACGCTGCGCGCCGCGTGGACGGGCGACGAGTTCGTGTTCCGCGGGCGCGCCGTGCGCGTCACCCCGACACCGGCGAGCGACCACGGCCCGACGATCATGCTCGGTGGGAGCAGCGAGGCCGCCGCGCGTCGCGCCGCGCGCATCGCGGACGGCTTCCTGCCGTCGACACCCGAGCTGTGGGACTTCTACCGCGACGAGATGCTCGCGCTCGGGAAGCCCGACCCGGGGCCGGGCGTCGGCGCGGACACCGGCATGTTCCATCTGGCGCACGATCGCGAGAAGGGTTGGGCCGAGATCGCGCCCTACGCGCTCCACGAGGTCGACGCGTACGGGCGGTGGATGGCGGACGCGGGTGTGGGTGCGAGCGGCGGGTACGTGCCGGTGGAGGACGCGGACGCGTTGCGCGAGACGGGCCAGTACCGGGTCCTCACGCCGGACGAGCTCGTCGCCGAGATCGAGCGGAAGGGTCCGTTCGGCTTCACGCTCTTCCATCCGATGATGGGCGGCATACCGCCGGATGTCGCGTGGGAGAGCCTGCGCCTGTTCGAGCACGAGGTGCTCCCCCGCGTCACGCAGCAGTAGCTCCGCGCTTCGTCGCGGTCACGTGGATCTTGCGGATGCGCGCCTCGAACCGGCCGGCGGCGTCGCGCTCCCGTTGCTCGACGACCCACTCGCGAGCCGCTTCGCGGTCGACGCGGCCGGCCGCGACCGCTCGCTCCACCGAGAGCGGGAAGCCCGCGACACGCTCGAGCGTTGCGAGCGACCGCCGCACGGAGAGCTCCTCGACACGGTCGAGCACCGTGCAGCCGGCCGCTTCGACGAGCTCCCACAGGCGGGCACCGGCGTCGGGGTGGCGTGCGCTGCTGATCCATCCCGCGCCGTCGTCCATGACGTCGCTGACCACGGTGAACGACGACCAGTCGGGCTCGAACGCGGTCAGCAGCCCGCCGGGCCGGAGGCAGCGAACGATCTCACGGAGGGCCGCACCGGGATCCTCGACGTGCATCAGCACGCGCTCGACGCGACACCCGGCGAACGTCTCGTCGTGGAACGGCAGCCCCGCTGCATTGGCGCGCACGAGCGCGAGGCCGCGCACACCTGCCGACCGCGCCTGCGAGGCCGCGATCATGACGGCGCTCGGGTCGACCCCGATCACGCGCAGCCCGTGGCGCGCGAACAGCACGGCGTCGTGTCCAGCGCCACACCCGACGTCGAGGATCGGGTCGCTCGGGGCGCGCGCCACGTGGGCGACGAGCGCGTCGTGCTTCATGCCCGACTCGGCGTCCGCCGCCTCGTCGAGGAACGCGACGAGTGCACGCGGGTCGGGAGCATCGTCGACGAACGAGAAGAGCGACATGGCGGACCTCGTCGCGGGGATCCAGGCGGGCGGTTCCCGCTGAACGCCCGAGACCGCCGGTCGCCGAGGCGCGAGTCTCGCACGGTCCACGTCGTCGCCGGCGGCAGTCTCTAGGCTGCACCGGTGCGCACGTGGGCAGACGTCGGGTTGCTGGTCGCGCTCGGCGCGGTGCTGTGGCTCGTGATCCGGCTCCTGCCGCGTCGCGTGTCGACGAGCCTCGTTCCCTACGCGGTCGCGGCCGCGATCACCGCCGCGGGAGCCGTCGCGCTGGGCGTCCGCCGCGAGCACCGCGAGCTCACCGCCCGCAGTGTTGCCGTCGCGGTCGGGGGGATGTGCGTGGTCTGGTTGCTCGCGTGGCTGCAGCGGCCGCGCGCGCCGCGCGCGGAGCCCGTCGCGACTGCCCGACCGGAGCCCGACACGGCGCCCCGACGCGAGCAGCCCGTCGTCGACGACACGTACGTCCCGATGACGCGGCGCGAGCGGCGGCAGGCGGCACGGCGGCACTTCGGGCTCCGGCGTCGCCGCAACCCCGCTCGCCGCGACACCCGTGCTCGGGAGGACCTCGATCCCGAGCCTGCGTGACCCGCGAACACGTCGCATCGCGATCACGGCCGGCATCCTCGTCGTGGTCGTGTGGGCGGTCGCGCTGACGTACGTCGCGCTCCGGGGGACGACGCGCTCGACGCGCTCGACCACGACGCGCACCGCCCCGCCGTTGTCGGCGCGTCCCGCACCCTCGCACGACGATCCGCACGCGCTGTGGCTGTTCGGCTTCGACACGCTCCGGCTCGACCCCGCGCATCCGACGCGCGTCGGGCACCTCGGCTACGCGGCGTTCGGTGACGTCGCGGGCGCGCCCGGACGCGTGATCCTCTACGACGCGACGACGGGCCGCTTCGGTGTGCTCGACGCGGAAACCAACCGGATCGTCGACAACACGACGATCGGCTCGCGCGACGTCGACCGCGACGTGCGTCCCTTGCTCGCGCCGCTCGGCGACGCAGCATGGCTCGTCACCGCGCCCGGCTCGATCACCCGGCACGCGCTCACCTCCGGGTCGAGCGACCGCACGGTCGCGCTGCCCGTCCCGGTCGCGGACGCCGGCGCGCGCGCGGTCGGGACACGGGTTGCCGCAGCGGGGAGCACCGTGTGGGCCGTCGTGGACGTCGTGGTGGCGGCGGGTCGTCGCGACGTCGTCGCGTACGCGCTCGACGCGGGCACGGAACGGATCGTCACGACGCGCTCGCTCGGCGACGTGGACGTGGTCACAGTCGTGGCACTCCCCGGACGCGCAGCCGTCGTCACCCGCAACCACGTGATCGTCGTCCCCGTGTCCGCGAACGTGCCGCCGACCGCGTCGCCGGGCGTCCCGGTCGCGCTCCATGACGGCGTCGGCGTGGACGGTGCCGTCTGGCTGCTCGACGACGCCGCGCAGCTCACCCGGCTCGACCCGGCGACCGCGACGCTGGCGCGGCCGATCCCCCTGCCGGCATCCGCCCGCCCCGTGGGCGCGGGCTCACGGGTCGTCGCGACGGGGTCGACGTTGTGGGCGCTCCTCACGGGACCACCCGGCCAGCCGTTCCATGCCGTGCTCGCGTCGCTCGACGCCCACAGCGGGCGCTCCGCGTTCGCCCTCGGTCTGCCCGACGACCTCGCGATCGCCGCCCTCGCCGCGACGTGAGGCAGGCCCGCCACGGCG
>Ga0070741_10016631_pt1 | contig 12221 bp, 17 predicted proteins | sample Coa_R1_4_FD_66440 | JGI IMG/M metagenome (GOLD analysis project Ga0070741, IMG submission 66440) | Surface soil microbial communities from Centralia Pennsylvania, which are recovering from an underground coalmine fire - Coalmine... | ecosystem: Environmental > Terrestrial > Soil > Unclassified ...
GGCTTCGTCTGTCAGGACTTGCTGAGGTTGATGCGGTGGTCAACACGAGTGGCGGACCCTCAGATCCTCACCACGCCAGGGGCCCGGCCCCCCTCGTACACCACCCCCGTGGACGTGAACCGGGCCACCGCCCCCACCTTCGCCACCGTGGCCCACCGCCACGCCGTCGGTGTGGTGCGGGCCTGGGTCGAGGGGCGGGGCCGCGGCTACCGGTGGGTCTGCGAGCGGGAACTGCGCGACGGCCTCGACCATCCGGCGGGCGGGCGGCGCGACCATCTGGCCGACGGTGTCGTCCTCTCCACCGCGGCGGACGGGCGGGTCGGTCGCAGCGCCATCGAAGTCGAGCTCACCCGCAAGACCAAGGGCCGGGTCGAAGAGATCCTCCGGGGGCTGCTGGCCCGCCACGACGACGTGATCTACTTCGCCGTCCCGGCGGCGGCGGGGACGGTGCGGGCGGCTGCCGATGCGGTCGGCGCCGCCGGGCGGGTCCGGATCCGGCCCTACCCGCCGGAGGCGCTCGCCGCCGTCGCCTGAGAGCGTTTCGAGCGGACTGGCGCCCTCCGGCGGCAAAGGCAACCGGGACCGATGATGGGGTCAGCGGCGTGATCCCGGACCGCCTCCGCGACCAGTGGCCGTCGGGCCCCGTACCCACCGGGCAACGCTGCGGCCTCTGCCCGGCGCGCTGCAGCGGTTGGCGGCGATGAAGAGACGGCTCCCCGGTCGAGCTCTGGCCTGCGCGGGGCCGCGACGCGGGCCGATGCCCACCACATCCCGGTTACATGTAACATGGGGGGATGAGTGAGCGTGACGGGTCGCCACCGGTCCGGGAACGGGTCGCTGCCTACCGGGCTCGGATGCGCCGCCAAGGCATGCGGCCGGTGCAGATCTGGGTACCCGATGTGCGGGCGCCCGGCTTCGCGGCGGAGGCCCATCGCCAGTCGGCGCTGGCGGCGGCCAGCGACCAGGCGGTCGACGACCAGGCATTCGTGGACGCCATCTCCTGGTTCGGCGAGGGAGGCGACGACCAGGACGACCAGGACGAGTGAGACGGGGCGAGCTGTGGACCGCGGCGGGCGGGCGGCACGACGCCGGCAAACCCCGACCGGTGCTCATCATCCAAGATGATCGCTTCGACGCCACCGACTCCGTCACCGTCTGCCCGCTCACCACCGACCCGACCGAGATCCCGCTGCTGCGGATCCCCCTCACCGGGGCGGATACCGGCCTGGCCCAGCCCGGCCGGATCATGGTCGACAAGGTGACCACGATGTCCAGGACCAGACTCGGCCACTACGTCGGAACGGTGACCGACGCCGACCTGCTCGCCCTCGGCCGGGCCCTCGTGGTCTTCCTCGGCCTCGCCTCGTAGCCCGACCGGCAGGGCCGGCGCCGCGACCAGCCCCGACCTCGTCCAAGACGGGCGACCTGTTCAGCGTCGACACCTCGTCGACATGCTGGCCGCCGCCTCGGCGTCGAGTTCGACGCGCTCCCGGCCGGCCAGCACCCGCCGGGCGGCCTCCGAGGCGCGGAAGATCACGAAGCCGGTGAGGTCCGAGCCGCTCACCTCGGCGGCGCGGGCGATCAGGGCCCGTTCCTTCTCGAGGGCCCGCAACTCGAGGCGCCGGTTGCGCCGTCTGGTCTCGGCCGACGTTCCCATCCCGCCACTCCCTCAGCCGCTTGTACGTCCAGTGCACGGGCACGCCTTGGCTCGCGGCCAGCAGGAGAACGCGCGCATCGACACCGCCGTCAACTCAAGCTCGAGCCCCCTCCGGCCCGGAGCAGCGGCCCGGATCACCCGCGACCCCTTCCTGTCCATGGTCGTGAACGGCACCCACCCCCCTAGTTTTGTCGTACAAAATCTGCTACGGTTGTTGGGATGCGGCTGATGTGGACCAGCGCCATGCGCCGGCACCGGGTCAGCCGCCGGCAGGTCCAACACGTCATGGACCATGCCGGGCTGATCTTCCTTCAGCCCGCACCCCCAGGCTCGATCCTTCAAGACCCCAGGCTGGTGTATCTCGGAGACGACCACACCGGCGCCGCCATCGAAGTCATGGCTGTCGAAGTCCAGACCACCCAGGGGGAAGAGGCCCTGATGGTGATCCACGCCATGCCGATGCGGGAGAAATACAAGCCCCAGTACGAGGAGGCGACACGATGGCGAAGATGAAGTCCTCCGAAGCGGTGAAGGCCAGGCATTCCGGGGCGGTCATCACCGACGGCCTCGTCGACGAACTCGCCGACGAGGCCGAAGCCGGCTACGACCTGCGCCGAGCCGAGCGCCGCCAGGTCGGCCGGCCCTCACTCGGGGCGGGCACGTCGCCCCGGCTGCAGTTCCGGGTCTCCCCCGACCTCTACGCCGCCGCCGAAGAGCGGGCCCGCCAGGAAGGCCGGGCGGTCAGCGACATCGCCCGTCAAGCCCTGCGTGCCTACCTGCACGAGGCGTCGTGACCGCAGCCCGTCACCATCGAGCGCGGCGGAGCAATGTGGGCGGGCGGGCCCCGCTTACCAGTGGGTGACCATCACTACGTGCGGCCCGGAGAACGACGTGACGAGGTGCGAGGAGAGCGACGTGTGGCCGAAGACGAAGGTCCACACCGGCGGCCTCGGCTACAACCCCACAGCCGCCTTGATGGTCGCCGCCGGGTGCGGCGACCAAGGCCCGGTGCTCTCCTGCGATGAGTGACCGTCGGTCGCAACGGGCCGAAGGGGCATTCGTTGAACAAGGCCCTCGCCGTCCTGCTTCTGTCCGCCGCCACCGTGGCCGCCCTGGCGGTACGTGCAGCTCGTCCGCAGCTTCAAGGACGTGCAGGAAGCCCCCGGCTGCTGATCCCGGGAACGAGGGAGCCCCCGGCCTCCGAGACAGACTCGGGACCGGGGGCTCCCTCTTTGCCCTGGAACCGGTACGAACCGGGGCGAAGCTCCAGGGACATTCGCTTGACTTCCGTGGGGCACGATCACCTCGCCGACGGCGTCGTCGTCTCCACCGCCCCCGACGGCGGCAGAGCGGCGCCGTCGAGGTCGAAACGACCCGCACGACCCCCGGCCGGGTCGAAAAGATCCTCCGGGGCCTGCTGGCCCGCCAGGACGACCTGATCCACTTCGCCGTCCGGGCCGCTCCACCGTCCGGCGGCGGCGGAGGCGATCACGGCCCGGCGAGCGGGACGGTCCCGACGACGGGGAGGCGGCCCGTCCGGACTTCCGCGAGGTTTTCCCGGCCCGCCTCGCCGGGTTTGGCCCGGGGGACGGTTGCCCGCCGGGCGCGCCTTCGGCCGGGCTCCCCAAAGGAGGTTCGGAAATTCCCGGGCTCTCAGGGCTGGAGCTTGTGGAGATCGTGGGGGTCTGGTCACGTGGCCGCCCGCGTACTACTCCTTGCGTAGCTACGCAGCGAGTAGTATCTTGAGGGGCATGGCTCGCAACAACGATCCGCCCCTGCTGATCCTCATCAGCCTCGCCGCCGGGCCGAAGCACGGCCACGCCCTGCTGAAGGACATCGACCGGTTCGCGGGAGTACGACTTGGACCCGGCGCGCTCTATGGAGCGATTACGCGCCTTGACGAACGGGGGCTCATCGAGCCGGTCCCGTCCGACGATCGGCGCCGGCCGTACCGGCTCACCGCGGCGGGCGCAGCCGCGCTGGCCGGCGCAGTGCGCGATCTGACCGCGATCACCGAGGTCGCGACAACCCGTCTGCGCACCGCAGGAGTGACGGCGTGAGCTCGCAGCGCACCACTTTGGGACCGCTCCTGCGCTGGTATCCCGCCGCCTGGCGGGAACGCTACGGCGACGAGCTGATCGCGCTCCTCGAAGACATGCTCGACGGGAAACGGCCGCCGATCACCATGCGGCTCTCGGTCGCCGGCGCCGGCGTCCGCGAACGTGCCAGATCGATCGGCCTGGTGGGCGACGCCGCGTCGCCGAGCGAGCAGCGTCGTACCAGTGCGCTCGTGGTGCTGTTCGCCTGGACGCTGTTCGTGCTTGCCGGCTGCGCCTTCGCCAAGCTCTCCGAGCACGCCGGCAGCGCCGCGTCGGCCTCTGCGAGCCGCAGCGTCGGGCTGGCCTACCAGGGGGTTGAGATCCTCGCGCTGCTCGCCGGCGTCGCCGTCGTCGTCGGGAGCGTGCTGTGCGTCCAACCGTTCATCGCCTACCTGCGTGCCGGGGGCTGGCCTGTCATCCGGCGATCGGTCATCACCGCTGGCGCGATGACCGCCGTATCCGCCGCGGGAACCATCGGTCTGGTGATCTGGGCCCACCGGCTGCCGCCCGCCACCCGCCAGTCAGGAGCGTGGCCCTACGGACCCGCGTTCCTCACCTGGGGAGCGACGGTCGCCCTGGCCATCATGGCCACGAGCCGAGCGGCTGCCATCACCGCTCGCCGTCTCGATCTTTCTGACCGCCTCCTGGGGGCGGAAGTTCTTCTGAGTCGCGTCGTGCTCGTCGCCATGGTCGGCATGACCGTGGCCACCATCGTCTGGTGGCGTGTCATGGCGGCAGGCGCGCCCCAATTCCTCGGTAGCCCTGCTCGCATCGCCACCGTCACCGCAACGATGCTCATCGCCGATCTCATCGGGGTCGTCGGCGCAGCCAGAGGTTCACGGGCCGCGCTGGCACCCGTCTGAGGCTGGCCGCGGTTCCCTGCGGGTGCAACCCTCGGGCTGCCGCTTCACCGGATCGTGCTCGTCGGCTCCGGATGGAGCCCCCCTCGGCTGAGACGAGATACCTGTCGGCGTTCACGGAATGAAGTACCCCGGGTTTGGTGCAGAGCAGTTCGAGGGAGCCTTGGTCGTCGGCGGCCCTCAGGAACCCGGGTCACCGGCATGAGCGCCGTTCGGCGCTGGAGGAGGGAGGCGTTTGCGGTGTCGTTCGGGCGCGGCGTTCGCTGCTTCGCCGTTCTGCCGGTCGGTGGTGGGCCGAGGGTTCAGCGTGCGTCTCGGGCGGCGTACTCGGTCAACGCGTCCCGGCTCACGTCGGCCAGTCGGCGGCCTTGCGCGTTGGCGATGCTCTCGAGCGCTGCCCGCACGTCGGGGGGAACGCGTACCGTCAGGTTGGGAGTCCGGACGGTGACGTCGCTGACGGAGGGTCGACCGCGCCAGCGGGCCTGCGTCAGGACCCGCTCGGAGAACGCTTCGGCCTCGGCCTCCGTCAGGTGGGTGCCGTCGGCGAGGTAGACCTCTTCCTTGTCGAGGTCGATGTCCGCACCGACCGGGCCGAGTTTGACGGTGCGCTTCTTGGCCATCACTTCCTCCTCCGGTAGGTCGGCGATGGGTGACGACGAAGTACGTTTCCTTTTCGACCGCCACGATGGTCGATTCCACCCCCCGTGTGTCGGGGCCGACCCAGAACAGCGCGGTGTCGCCCGACTTCGGGGTCAGTCTCTTCGCTGACCGGGGCGGTGACCATGACGTAGAAGACGTGCGCTTTGCCGATCCGGTGCTTCCGGGCCGCTTGGCTACGCTATATCGCAGAAATCGAGGTTGACGTGGTGATCTCATACACCACTCCCTCGGGCGCGACCTTTCGGCTCCTGGCGATGAGGCTGCGATGAGCACTGGAGGACGCCCAGAACGCCGCCTCCGGTGGGTCCTCGAGCAGCAGCACTGCTCCGGCGGCGAGCTCGGCCAGTTCGAACCTGCAGTAGGACCAGCCGCCCGCCGCCCTGAGCGGTGGGATCGGACGGATCCCACCGCTCGGGTCAGTGCCCATGTCTCGATCGGCGGCCCGTTTCAGTGGACGTGGACGGTGACCTTGAAGCTCGACTCGGAGGGTGGGCAGCCCATCGCCTCACCGCAGCTCGTGCGGCTGGCGGTCACCCCGGCGGTGCCGGCGTGGGCGGCGGTGTAGGTCTGGGTCACGGTCCCGCAGCCGCTGCCGGGGAAGCTCGGGCAGTTGGTGCCCGGGCCGGTCTGGGAGCCGCCGTCGACGGCCAGCACGGCGGGGTTGCTCACCGGAGCGAACTGCCAGTAGGTCGAGTGCAGCACGACCTGGAGACGGTCACCCCGGGCGAGCGTCACGGTGGAGCCGTTGGCGCCCTCGCCGACGGTGACGGTGTGGCCCGGCGGGGGGACGCACATGGCGCCGGGCGGGCACCAGGGCCCGACGGTACTGGCCAGTAGCGTGCCCTGGTGGGTGCGGTCGTGCTTGGGGCTGAAACGGGCCTGGATGCGGGCCTGGCCTCCGGCCACCTGACGGAGCGCCTTGGCCACGGCCGGGCCCTGCGCCACGATGTGGTACCGGGCGACGTAGTTGGCGCACAGCATGCCGGCCCCGACGGGACAGGGCTGCCCGACGTAGTCGAAGTGGCCGCCTTGACGCTGGACCTGGCCGATCCACGTCTGCGTCTTCGAGTTCTTCACTGGCGTGGTGCTGGCGGCGGCGCCGGCCGGGCCGGCCCCCAGGGACATGGCCGCCAGCGCGCCGACGGCGACGACCAAGGTTGCGATCCGAGCTTTCCTCACCGAGAACGTTCCTTTCGATGCCACCGCGATCTCCACCTGACCAGGCGGAATCACGGCCCCCAACGGACATCCCTATGGTGGCCGGGCACCGGTGAAATCAACCGGACGCCGGCGGCAGGGCGTTCAGGCGGCGGTCAGCCCCCACCCCGTCAACGCGGCGCCGCTCTGACAGCCCGAAGCGCGGCCGGAGACGCGCCGCCGACAGCGCCCGCCCGAGCGGCGGCCAGGCCTCCCACGCGAACCCTCCGGTCGTGCGGACGTGCCCGTCGTGGTCAACCGGGGCTCCCGACACGACCCCCGGCCGTGGTCCCGCCGTCGCCCGACCCGCCTCCCAACCGACGGCGATGCCCAGCCTCGACGACGTCGCGGCCACTGTCCGCAGGCCGGCGGGCATTCCGATCGCGTGTGTCGTCCAACTCACGGACCCGGCTCGGATGTAGCAGCCGGGTTAAGCCCGAGGCCGCTGCCTCGACAGCGCCGCCTACAGCTTCGGCTACGTCGCCCACTGGTCCGCCGGCGACCCGAAGGCCGTGCGGGACACCGCCCAACGGGTTGGTGTCGTCGCCCGGGAGTCTCCTCGAGGCCTGCGGCCTCGGCCAGCCGGCTGTCCGGGAACCCCTGGCCGCATGACCGAATCGTTTCGGCCGCCGGCCAAGCCGGCGGCCGAACACATCCTCGCCTCACCGGCGAAAGCACCTGCCCCGGACCGAGCCGGTCAGGAGTCGTCATAAGAGAAACGATTGTTCCAGATATGAGTGGTAAGGTGACGTGGTGGACTTCGCCCGTCCGATCCAGGCCCTGATCCCCGGCGCCCAGGGCCGGATTCTCGCCGTGTTAACCGAGACGTCGGCGGAGCTGAACCTCCGCACCCTGGCGAGGCTGTCCGGGGTCAGTCTGGCCCAGGCGTCCCGGGTCATGCCCGGCCTCGTCGACCTCGGGGTGGTCACCCGCCGGGAGGTGCCGCCGTCGGCCCTGTTCCGGCTCGTGCCGGACCACGTCGCCGCCCGACCCCTGCTGGAGCTGGCCCGGGCTCGAACCACCGTCCTCGAGGAGCTCGGCCGGCGGGCCGCCACGCTTGAGCCGCAACCGGTGACCGTCGTCGTCTACGGCTCGCTGGCCCGGGGTGACGGCCGTCCCGGCAGCGACATCGACGTGCTCGTCGTCCGCCCCGACGGCGTCGCCGACGACGCCCACTGGCATGAGCAGCTCGAAGGGTGGCGCCGCCGGGCGGTCGAACTTTCCGGCAACCCGGTGGAGCTCCTCGTGGTCGACGGCGCCGCCGCTGCTCGCCACCTTCGCAGCCGGCGTCCGCTGTGGGCCGCCATCCGCCGCGAGGGCATCGTCGTCCACGGCGCCTCGCTCACCGACCTGGCCGGGCGACGCAGTGCCTAGTCCCAGGCGGACCCGTCCGGTGACCGCCGCGCAGGTGCGGGCCTACGCCGCCAAGGCCGCCGAGTACCTCGCCGCCGCGGAAGCGGAACTGGGGGCCGGTCGCCACATCGCCGCCACCAGCCTGGCCATCCACGGCGCCATCAACGCCGCTGACGCCGTCACCGGAACCCGGATCGGCCAGCGCGCCGCCGGCCAGAACCACGACGAGGTCCTCGCCCTGCTCCGGGAGGCCGGACCGGCCGGTGCGGAGCTCCATGGGCAGCTGATCCGGTTGCTGCCGCTCAAGACGACGGCCGAGTACGACCCCGGTGACATCCCTGGACCGGCGGCGAGGAAGGCAGTCGAACGGGCCCGTCGTTGCGTGGCCGTCGCCCAACGGCTCGTGGCCCAGCACACCTGACCCCCGGGCCGGCCTCGACCTCGGGCGGCGAGTGGCGAGCACCGCCGGAGAGTTTGTCCGGGTTCGGCCACCTTTCGGCCGTCATGAGCCCCTTGCACCGCCGTCCATAAACCAGAGACGCTCGAGCGAGGTGCCCGCCCGTGAACCCGAGGGCTCCCCCCGATCCCACGCGCCCCCGACCGGGGCCCGCCCCCTGGCCGGTTCGGCCGGCCCCGGCCCCCACCCCGGACAGCCGCCAGGCCCGCCCGGCCACGACGACGGCTGGATCAACCTGGCCGGCGTCGCCCTGGCTTCCCTGGCCGTGCTGGTCCTGGCCACCGACGCCGCCATCGTCGGAGCCGCCGTCTACGTTTTCATCACGTGGCGCCGCGGCCGCTGGTGGCCTCCCGTCCTGGCCGGTCTCGCCGGCCTCATCGTCGCTGTCGCCTCGGGCGGCCCAGCCGTGGCGTTGCACCACCATCTGACCGCCACCCCCGAGCTCACCGGCCCCCACCCGGATGGCCTCGCCGATCTGATCGGCCGGCGGCTCCCGGCCTGGCTGGCCCGGCCAGCCCGCTGCACACGGCCGCCCGGGCCCAGGGCCAACGGGGCGCCCAGCATGTCCGGGGGAGATGGTCGCCAACCTGCCGTCTCGAGACGCTGGCCGGGCAGCTCGAGACGGCGAAAATCTTGACCGGCTGGTCGACCTGCGCCCGACGCCGCCGGCGGCGATTGGCCGTGACGTCTGATGGAAGCCGCGGCGGCGCATCCCGTCGAAGTCGACCCGCCCGTCGCCGTCGACCACGACCAGCTCACCATCGAGGGTGGTTCCGGCCGGCAGGACCTTTCCCGGGACTGGCCGGCCGCCGGCGTCGGGGGATCCTGATTCTCAGGCGCGCCGAGCTGTGGGGGGATCAGGGGCAGTTCAGGATGCAGCGCTGCTGGTCGATCGACACGGTCCAGGCGTCGTCGTGAGCGCTGGTGAACGTATCGGGCTCGACGTAATAGGTGCCAGCGTGATCAGGGTGGAGAAGGGGCTCACCTTGCTGGCCGAAATGAGCCGACGTGTCGTTGAGCTGTTCTCCAGTCAGCCTGGTTCCCTGTTGCCGGATCTCCGTCGGACGGCGACGCGGGCGAGGACCGGTTCGTCTGTCCGCTCAGGTTCGACCCGCCCGCTTCACGCCGCAAGGGTCGCTCTACCCCGACAAACCCGGAGGTTTCGCCGGGGACCCCAGACGCTCCCCAAGGGCCGGTGCGGGACTGCGCTGACGCTCCGTTCCCGTGTCCTCGCTCGGCCTGCGGCCGTCCCTTGCGCCGCTGCGCCGCCGGGTCGGTGCTGGCGACCATCAACCCGGCCCCCCCGGAGTTGGTGGGCATTGCCGCAGACGACGATTCGCTCCACCCGGACACCGGCGGCCGCGGCAGCGCCGTTCACCACCGTGGCTTGCAGGACGGGCACCGATCGGCCTCGATGGGGAGCGTTCGGCTGGTCAACGTCACGACACCCCCAGCGGGACGGCGATGGCCACGACCCGCCGGACGATGATCCCGGCGACCGCCTGGTTGGCCTGGCGCCCTCATGAGGCGTCGCGCTCCGCGGGCGGGGCGTTCGTCTCGCACCCGGCGTTGCCTCCTTGGGACCGGCAGAAGAGGACCATGTCCCACGTGCGGTCGCCGCGGTCGCCGGGATAGGTGATGTCGACGTCGTACTGGGCGGCTTCGACCTGCGGGTGGTCGACGGCCAGTGCCAGGTCGCAGCTGTACCGGGGCGCGGGCGCCCCGGGCCCGGCGTCGGCCGCGGAGCGGTACGGTCCGCACGAGGTGCTCCGGCCGTTGACGTCGCGGCTGCCGTTGTTGTCCATGCGGGTCACCGCCGTGTCGAGGTCGAACACCCGGTGCTCCCGGGTGGGGCACCCGCTGGCGGGCAACGACACCTGCACCGCGAGCTGGCGGGGGTCGTAGTGCGTGTCGACCGTGGGGACCGGACAGGGCGATCCGCCGCCGGAGCCTTCGGCGTGGCCGGCGGAGGCGGGGCCGACCACCAGCGGGACGGCGGCGAGCAGGAGCAGTACCTTTCGCACCGCGGCACCTCCATGACGTGCGGGCCGCAGCTGGGGGGCCGGCCCGATCGTCCTTTCCAACGGCCCCGCCCCCGAGCCGTGACGCGGCGTTCGCCCCGAAAGCCGGGATTTCCCTCTGCGTCGGTCCCACGCCACGTCTCGTGGGCAGAAGGCGGTTTTCCTGCAACGGGGCGACCGCGGCGCCATTTCGGAGCCGCTGGCTCCCCGACACACGGCTCGTCGGCCGCCGGCACACCACGGCAGCTGGTCTGACACGACGTCAAGGCCCGACGAAATGGTCACCACCGGGACGACAGAATGCCTAGTAGGATGTCGACGAAATGACTAATAGCCTCGCGTCCGGGGAGCGGCCTCGGCGGCTGACGCCGGTGGTGGAGCAGGCGCTGCGGGCCTTTCGGGTCGTTGTCGTCACCGGCCCCCGGCAGGCCGGCAAGACCACCCTCGTCCGTCACGTCCTCGGTGGCGCCGGCACGCTGGTTCGCCTCGACGACGAGGCGACCCTGCAGGCCGCCCGCCGAGACCCGGCTTCCTTCGCCCGGCTGGGTGAGTTCCCCCGGGCCTTCGACGAGATCCAGCGGGGCGGCGATCCGCTCGTCCGGGCGATCAAGGCGGTGGTCGACGACGAGGCCCGCCCCGGCCAGTTCCTGCTCAACGGATCGGCCGACTTTCTCACCGTCCCGTCCATCTCCGAGTCGCTCGCCGGGCGGGCCGCCTTCGTCGAGCTGTGGCCGTTCACCCAGGGCGAACTGGACGCCGGCCGGGACCGATTCGTCGACGTCGCCTTCCGCGACCCGCAACGGTTCCGCCACGGGCCGGCCAGTCGCCTCGCCGTCATCGACTATCTCGAGCGGGTCGTCGCCGGGGGCTACCCCGAGGCCGTGAGCCTCGACGCCCGCAACCGCCGGACCTGGTTCTCCAACTACGTCCGTATCGTCACCCAGCGCGACATCACCGAGCTGACTGGGGCCCGGCGGGCCGATCAGCTCCCGAAACTCCTCCGGCTCCTCGCCGCCCGAACCGGCCACGAACTGATCCGCACCCACATCCAGGCCGACGCCGGTCTGAGCCGGGTCACCACCGATGTCTACATCGGGTTCCTCGTGATGACCTATCTCATCGGCCTCGTCCCGGCCTGGTCGAAGAACCTGACCACCAAGGAGAAGCGCCACCCGAAGCTGCACCTGACCGACAGCGGCCTGGCCTGCTGGCTGTGCGGCAAGCAGATCGATGCCCTCGCCCGTCCCGCGGACCGCAGTCGGGGCCCGTTGCTCGAGACGTTCGCTGTCAACGAGCTGCGACGTCAGCTCACCTGGTCCGAGACCGATGCGACCCTCCATCACTTCCGCGACCGCGACGGCGCCGAAGTCGACGTGGTCCTCGAAGCCGCCGACGGACGGGTCGTCGCCGTGGAGATCAAAGCCTCGGCCACCGTCGACGGCGGCGACCTCCGCTGGCTGGAACTGTTGCGGGCCAAGCTCGGCGACGAATTCGTCCACGGCTTCGTCGGCTACTGCGGGGATCGTCCGCTGCCCTTCGGTGACCGGCTGACGGCCATCCCGCTCGCCCACCTCTGGGACGGTCCCTGAGCCGGACCGCTGGGTGGGTCCTGCCGGTTTGTCCCGGGTTCCGTCACTTCGGCCGTCATGCCCGCCATGAACCCGATGGCTCCCCCCGATCCTCACGCGGCCCCGACCGGGCCCCGGGGCCCCCGGCAGCGAAGCGGAGCGTGGCGGACCCGTCGTTGAGGATTCTGGCGAGATCCTCGTCTCAGGCCATCTCAAAGGGATCTGAGGGCTAAGCCTCGATCCACCGTTGGTTGATTTCCATGGTGTCGTCGTGGGCGGTGTGACCGCTGTTGAGGGTCGCTTGGGCTGAACGCCTTGGCGTGCAATGGGTTCTGCCGGCCAGGGCGGT
>Ga0070741_10016633_pt1 | contig 12217 bp, 12 predicted proteins | sample Coa_R1_4_FD_66440 | JGI IMG/M metagenome (GOLD analysis project Ga0070741, IMG submission 66440) | Surface soil microbial communities from Centralia Pennsylvania, which are recovering from an underground coalmine fire - Coalmine... | ecosystem: Environmental > Terrestrial > Soil > Unclassified ...
GGTCGCCGGAGGATCCTGCGTGCCGGCGACGGCCGGGCACCAGCCGGACGGGAGCGATGCGCTCGCGCGACCGGACTGGTTCTTGGCAGCGTCGAAGGCGTAGACCTGGATGAGATGGCCAGAGCCGCAGCTGAGCCCGGTGAGCGTCTTCGAGGTCGCATCGGTGTGTCCGGCGGGACGGCCGTCGACGAGCGGCAGGTAGCCGGTCACCCCGACGTTGTCCGTGGACGCCGTCCAGGTCGCGGCGACGGTGCCCGCCGAGACGACCGTCACCGACAGGCCGGTGGGCGTCGTCGGCGGAGTCCTGTCCCTGCCCCCCTGAGCACCGAGCGGAAGAAGCGCCGCCCCGGAGAGAGCGAGCACCACCGCAAGCGGACGAAGCCGAGCCGCAGCAAGCATACGACAGCCTTTGTCGACACCAACGCTCGAGGACTAATCACACGATCGAGTGAAGTAACTGCCTGCATACGCGCGAAAACGCGCTGATCGAGCCGCGTCGCCGTCCGGCCGGCCGGCGACTACACCAACGTCCGGGTGACGCCCTGTCGTGGAGCGAGTAGCGTGAGATCGGCGTGTGCGGGATATGCGGGGTCATCCAGCTCTCTCGTCGTCCCGGCCCGGTCGCCGACCTCGCCTCCCTCGATCGGATGACGGACGTGATGACGCATCGGGGTCCCGACGATCGGGGCGCGTACACGGGGAATGGGGCAGCGCTCGGCGTCCGTCGCCTCTCCATCGTCGACGTCGAGGGCGTGCATCAGCGGGTCTCGAACGAGGACGGTTCGATCTGGGCGATCCAGAACGGGGAGCTCTACAACCACCTCGGGCTGCGACGCGACCTTCGCACGCGCCGGTTCCGGAGCAAGCGTCGATGGCGCGCTCGCTCGAGGTCAGGGTGCCGTTCCTCGACCACAAGGTCGTCGAGCTGAGCGCCCGCATCCCGACCGAGCTGAAGCTGCACGAGCTGACGGCGATCTCCGTATGACGAAGCTCCAGTACGCGGTGATCACCCCCGTGCTCAACGAGGTAGACAACATCGGCCGGGTGGCCGAGTGCCTCGTCCGGCAGAGCAGAATGCCGCAGGCCTGGATCGTCGTCGACACCGGCTCGAGCGACGGGACCAGGGCCGCCGTCGAAGCGCTCGCCCGAACGTACGCCTGGATGCGGCTCGAGTCGATTCCGCCGTCCCGTGACGAGGGTCGCGCGCCGCCGATCGTCCGGGCGTTTCACCACGGGCTGTCCGCGCTTGCGGAGCGGCCCGAGATCGTCGTCAAGCTCGATGGCGACGTCTCCTTCGACGACGAGTACTTCGAGCGGATGCTCGCCGAGTTCGAGCGCGATCCGCGGCTCGGAATCGCCAGCGGCGAAGCCTTCGAGCTCGACAACGGGCGCTGGCGCGTGCGGAACGCGACCTGGGCGCCGGTGTGGTGCGCATCCCGGGCCTACCGCCGGGAATGCCTGGCAGACGTCCTCCCGCTCGAGGAGCGCTTCGGCTGGGACACGATCGACCTGGTCAAGGCGACCGTCGCCGACTGGGACTTCCGGGTGGTCGAGGGCCTGCCGTTCCGCCATCACCGTCCCGAGGGCCGCCGCGAGCGAACGCAGTGGAGCCGATGGGTCGCCCAGGGACGGGCCTCGCACTACATGGGGTACCGCTTCCCGTACCTGGTGCTCCGGACCTTCTACCGCGCTAGGCGCCAGCCGGCCGCGGTCGGGATCTTCGCCGGTTTTCTCCTCACGGCTCTACGTCGGGAACCGCGCTATGCGGATGACGCAGTTCGTGACTGGATTCGGAACGAGCAGAGACTCCGGCGCTGGCCTAAGCGTGTCCGGGAGGCGCTGCGGCGCCGCGTCGAGCTGCAGAGCCCGCTCGGCTCGAGCTGACCTGCCGTTCAGCGGGAGGTCTCGGGCATGGACGGAACCGGCTGACGCCCGCGCTCGATCGCCCACATCGCGAGCGCCAGCACTCCCAGGACGAAGAGGAAGAACTTGATGCTGGTCGACTGGAAGAAGTCGAACAGGACCAGCCCCGCGGCCAGCACCACGAGCCCGAAGCCGAACGACCCGCTGCGGAACGGGGTTGCCGGCACCCGCTGCTCCGCGACCACGCTCACCTCCGTCCGAGGGTGAAGCAGGACGAGGGCCCCCGAGATGCCGAGCAGCATGAAGAAGACGAACGTCACCTGGACGAACGAGAAGACGTCGTAGGTGAGCATGCTCGCGCCGAGCCCGATCGCGGCCGCGAGCAGTCCGAGGACGAGCCAGCCTCGTTCGGTGTCGTCCTCACGCGCGACGCGGCCGAGCCGGCGGAAGAGACGGACGAACAGCCATACCCAGGCGAGCCCGCCGATGATCCCCGTCTGGAGGACGACACCGAGCCACTGGTCGTCGAGGATCGGCGAGTTCCTCTTCGGACCGCTCACGATCCTCGTTCCCCACCCGATGCCGAGCAGGGGGTGCCGGTCGATCTGCGCAAAAGTCGGGTCGAGCCTCGCCCTGCCCAGCCTGCCCGAATCGAGGAACCCCTGCTGCTCTGCGGTCAACCCACCCTTCGGCGAGAAGGCGTGCCACACCGCGTCGACCGTGCCGGGCGCGGCGAGATGGACGACGACAACGAGCGGGACGAGAGCAGGCAGGAGGCTCTTCAGCGTCGTGCGCCGCAGCCCGAAGAAGACGATCGCCTCCACCGCGAGGACGAGCACGCCCGTTCGGGAGACCGTCACGAGGCACCCGGTCAAGATCACGATCGCGAGGACTGCCCAGACCTTCCGCCGTTGCGTATACGCGAGGACGCCGGCGATCGGAACCATCATCGCGAGCGCAACGCCCAGGGCGATCGGGTGCTCGGCCGGCCCGGTTGCGCGGAGCAATCCGTCACGCACGGTCTCGGTCGCGCCCCTGTTCCGCTCCAGGAACGGCAGCACGCGGTCGACGTGGTCGAAGACGTTGTACCCGGTGCGCGCCTCGACCACCGCGAAGAACGCGACGACCCCGGTTCCGCTGACGGCGACCTTGAGCAGGAAGACCACGTCACGGATGTTCCGGATGACGCTCACGATCAGGTACATGACGAGGACGTAGCTGAGGAAGAAGGTCACGGACTTGAACACCTCGCTGTCGAGGTGCTGCACCGAGATCCGCCGGTTGTTGACGATGATCGAGCCGATCATCGCGCCGAGGAAGAGCAAGATCGGCAGATCGAATCCGGTAAGGCGGGGCTTGACTCTGCGGTCGATCAGCAACGACGTCAGCCAGCCGGCCGCAAGCAGGGCGACGAGGATCCGGTACGGCTCCAGCTGGAAGGGAAGGCTGCCCGGCAGGATGAACCGCCTGATCGGGACGAAGAGGATGACGACGATCAGGAGCGCGATCAGCGAGCGCCAGCTCAACGTCGGTTGCCGCATCAGCACCACGACGAGGGCGGCCGCGGCCGCGGCCGCCACGCTCTCGCCCGGGCGCCCCTGGAGCGCGAAGAACAGCGCGACCATGACCGCGCCGACGACGAAGACGATCGCGAGCGTCGAACGCGGTCGTGCGTCAGCCGGACTCGGGCGCAACGTCAGGCGCTGCGCTGGCCGTACGCGGCCGGCTGCCGCTCGGACGCCTCGCCGTACGCGGCCGGCTTCCGCTCAGTCGCCTCGCTGAAGGCCACCGCGGGACGCTCGCTCGTCTCTCCGTATGCAGGCGGCGTCCGTTCAGGCGCCTCGTGCTTCGCACGGTTCGCGGGCCGCGGCCGGAGGTTCTCGAGCAGGAACGCCAGGCCGATCGTGGCGAGCAGGACGGCGAGGAAGACGACGATCGGCCGCGTCCAGGAGCGCGGCCCGGTCAGCTGCGGCTCGCTCGCCGGGGTGACGACGTCGAGGATCACGCGCTTGTCCTTGTCGATCTGGTTCGCCCGCTGCTCGTTCGTGACGTAGGTGACGAGGGCGCGCGTGGCCCTGCGGGAGAGCGCGACAGCCGCGGCCGGGCTGTCCGCGGTGCCATAGACGTTCACGAAGGGAAGGCCGATGGCGGAGGTTCCGAGCGGAACCGTCGGCTGCGTCGCCCCCACGGTGCCCTTGATCGGCCCCTGGCGGAGCATGATGCTCTCGATCACGTCGGTGCCGACCAGGCTCGCGTACACCGTGGCGAAGCTCGAGAACCGGGACGGGTCGGAGAACTTCGACAGCGTGGTCGGATCGCTCGGCGAGCCGGTCTTCAGGAACTGGTCGTAGACCGACCGCCCGAGCGGGAACCCTTCCTGCGTCACCCAGACCGTCGACGTGCTCGTCCACTTCTCGGGCGTGCGGTATCGAAGCTTCGGCGTTGCCCCGTCGAAGCTGATCGAGGCGACCGAGATGATGGCCAGCTCCGCAGCGAGGGCAACGCCCACGATCGTCAGCAGCCGGAAGCGCCAGAGCACACGAAAGAGCAGCCAGAGATCCATCAGCCCACCGTCCTCTCGACTCTGGAGCCTTGCCCGGCCTCGACCGTGCTCCGCAGATAGGCCGTCGCGGCCTGGGTCCGGTTGCCCACGCCGAGCTTCCGGTAGATCGACGCGAGGTGGAACTTGATCGAGTGCACGGTCACCGAGAGCTCGTTCGCGATCGCCTCGTTGGTCAGTCCCTGGGCTGCGAGCTCCAGCACCTCGAGCTCGCGTCGAGTCAGGGCCGCGGACGGCTTGGCCACGCTCGGACGCCGGTCCCTCACGTCCTGGAGCTTAGGGAGGCCGGGCGAACCGACGCCACACTCGATGGGCGAGCATGGAGCGAGCGGCGTACTAGCTCATCGGCTAGGTCGAATGCTGCCCCTCCGATCGAGGTTGCCCGCAGCGGCCGGGACTAGGGTTGCAGGAGAGTGGCGGAACCGTGGCGATGAGCAAACGGCAACGGCCGTGCGCGCGCGACAACCTAGCCCGGAGGATCGACGAACCGGCCGCATCCTTGGACGTTCTGCGCCGGCGAGTGGTCTCGGGACTCGCCTGGAAGGGCACGACTCAGGTCGTCGGACAGGCCGTCCGGCTGGGGGTCGCGATCATCCTCGCGCGACTCCTCCTGCCGCACGACTACGGAGTCGCCGGCATCCTGCTCGTGCTCGTCGCATTCGTCCTCGTGCTGTCCGATCTCGCCCTCGGGCTGGCGCTCGTCCAGCGGCGAACGCTTTCCCAGCTGGATTGCTCGACCGTGTTCTGGATGAACATCGCCGCCGGGGTGGTCTTCACAGGCGCCGGGATCGCCGCGGCCGAGCCGATCGCGACCTTCTTCCGGGAGCCCGAGCTCACATCGATGGTGCGCGTGCTCTCGATCAGCTTCATCCTGGCCTCGATCGGGCTGACCCAGAGCTCGCTCCTCGTTCGCGCAATGGACTTCCGGAGCCTCGAGCTCCGACAGATGGCGTCGATGCTCGCCAGCGGCGCCGCGGCCGTCGTCGTCGCCGCGCTCGGCTACGGGGCATGGGCGATCGTCGCCCAGCAGCTGACGCGGTCGGTCGTCTCGTCCTATCTCGTCTGGCGGTTCTCCTCGTGGCGACCGAGCTTCGCGTTCTCGATCTCCACGTTGCGGGGGCTCGCCGGCTTCAGCGGCAACGTCCTCGGCCAGAACCTCGTCACCCAGCTGCGGTCGACGTCGGACAACATCCTCGTCGGGCGTTTCCTGGGCGCGGCCGCGCTCGGCGCGTACTCGCTTGCCTACAACCTCATCCTCGTGCCCTTCAACCGGGTCGCGCTTCCGCTCTCGCAGGTGCTCTATCCGGCTCTCGCGCGCCTCCAGGACGAGCGCGACCGCGTCGAGGACTACTGGTTGCGCTCGGTGCGGACGATCGCCGCGGTCGCGACGCCCGCCCTCGTGGGGTTGATCATCGTCGCGCCGGACTTCGTGCGCGTCGTGCTCGGCGAGAAGTGGTCGAGCGCCGTTCCCGTCGTCCAGCTGCTCGCCGTCGTCGGCCTCCTGCAGACGCTCCAGTTTCTCAATCCCGCGATCCTGCAGGCCCTCGACCGAACCTCGATCCTGTTTCGGTTCACGCTGTGCTCGTACGCCGCGACGTTGGGAGCGTTCGCGATCGGGCTGCAGTGGGGAATCGTCGGGCTGGCGGCGGCATACGCAGTGGTCGCGTCGATCACGGAGTCGTGCTACGCGTACCTCACGGCGCGAGCGATGGGCTCCTCGATCGCGAGGCTCGCCCGGGCGCTGACCGGCGTGACAGCCGCCTCGGCGGTGATGTCGGGGGTGGTCCTGGCCGTGCGTCTGCTGCTCGTCCACTGGCACGTCGGAGCCGGCATCAGGCTGCCGGTCCTCGTCGCGCTCGGCGCGGCCGTCTACGTCGCGGCGGCGGCGAGGCTGTCGCCGCAAGCGTTCGGCGAGATCCGTTCGCTCTTGCGGCGGCGGCGAGCCGGGCCCTCGCTCGAGCCCGACCGGGCCAAGACGGCGGAGCTCCTCGGCGGTGCCTCCTCGTGAGCACGCACGTCCAAGGCCGGAAAGCTCCCAGGGTCTCCGTTGCGATTCCCGCGTACAACGCCGCTCCGTGGATCGAAGAGGCGGTGACCTCCGTGCTCGGCCAGTCGATGCCGGACTTCGAGCTGATCGTGGTGGACGACGCGTCGACCGACGCCACGGCGGAGATCGTCCGGGCGGTGGCCGACCCTCGGATCCGCCTCGTCCGCAACGACGTCAACCTCGGCCAGAACGCGAGCTGGAATCACGCGATCTCGCTCTGCCGCGCCCCGTTCGTGAAGTTCCTGTGCGCCGACGACCGCCTCCGCGAGGACTGTCTCGAGCGGATGCTGAACGTCGCCGAGCGTTCCGAGCGCGTCGGAATGGTCTTCTCGCTGCGCCTGATCGAGCCCGAGCCGGGCGACGAGAACGGGCGGCGCTGGGCGGCCGCCCATGCCCGCACGCACGAGTACTTCGGCCCCCTGGACGAGGTCAACGGCGGCCGACGCCTGTTCGACGTCTATTTCGAAGCCGGCTTTCCCGACAACTGGATCGGCGAGCCGACCAACGTCATGCTGCGCAGGGACGCGCTCGACTCGCTCGGCGGGTTCCATCCCCACATCAAGCAGGCGCTGGACATGGACCTGTGGGTCCGGGCGATGTTCCACTACGACGTCGGATTCGTCGACGAGCCGCTCGCCGTCTACCGGCTCGTGCAGAGCTCGGTCAGCAGGACCACCGCGCAGGCGGGCAGCCGCTGGCTCGACCGGCTCTGGTTTCTCGAGTCGCTGCTCGCCGACGACGAGATTCGATCCGCCTATCCCCAGCTGCGCGCGATGGTGCGAGGCGAGCGCCTGCGCGCTTCCACCCGGCTCGTCCGCCGCCTGGCGCGGATGTCGCACCCTCGCGACCGGCTTCGCGAGGCGCGCGTCTATCTCGGCTACGCGCTGTAGCTCGACCGACGGGCCGGCGCGGGCCCGGCGGCGGCCGGGAACGGCACGCGTCTCGAGCCGAGCGTGATGCGCAGCCCGGCGGCTGCGGCGGCGCGGTTCGCGGGCGAGGAGCCCGGGAGCGGCACGGAACGGGCCCCGTACCGGGCTCCGAGCGCAACCCGATGCGCCGCTCGTCCGAGCCGGCCGAAGTGCTTCTCCGCGTACAGGAGCCGCGAGAGAGCGTGTTGCGCCTCCAGGCGCTCGCTCGGCTCGCCCTTGTCGGCGTGGTGGAGGATCGTCATCAGCGGCAGGTGCCGGATCTCCCAGCCGGCGCGCCGGATCCGCAGGCAGAGGTCGACCTCCTCGCGGTAGAGGAAGAAGCGCTCGTCCATCAGGCCCGCGCCGAGCAGCGCTTCACGGCGGACGAGCATGAACGACCCCGTCGTCCAGTCGCACGCCGTCTCCCGGTCGTAGAGATCCAGCCGGAGCTCCCGCTCGCCCAGCAGGCTCGAGTGGAACGGCCAGCGTTCCGAGGCGAGCGCCTCGCCGAACGCGCGCAGGACGCTCGGGAACCGGCGGATCGTCAGGAGCAGGCTGCCGTCGGCCCCCACCTGCCGCACCCCCGCGAGCCCCACGCCGAGGTGCTGGTCCATCCAGCCGACCAGCTCCGCCAGCGTGCCGTCGAGGATCTCGGTGTCGGGATTGAGGAAGAGGGCGTAGCGCGCGTCGCACGTCCGCCACGCGACGTTGTTCGCGTACGCGAACCCGCGGTTCTCGCAGGTGACGACGCGCGCCCGCGGGAAGCCGACCTCGACGAGCTCTCGGGCGCCGTCCCCGGGCTGGACCTGTGCGACGACGACGTCCAGGGCCAGGCGGCCGGCGTGGGCGAACACGCTGGAGAGCGCGGGCCCGAGCCAGTGCGGCTCGTTCGGGCTCGAGACGATCACGACCGCGAGGTCGGCACGCGGCCGCTCGCTGCTCCGGGCGCTCACCGGGCCCGCCCGCGTGTCCGTTCCGCTCTGCCTAGGCCGGCGTTGCGACGCTCTCGCGCGGCTTGTCGGGGAGCAGTCCGTTCAGCTGCGCCCACCGGCTCGCCTCGGTTCGGTTCGCGACGTTGAGCTTCCGGTAGATGTTCGACAGGTGGAACTTGATCGTCTGCTCCGTCACCCAGAGCATCCTCGCCAGTTGCGAGTTCGAGTGCCCTTCGGCGACGAGCGTCAGGATCTCGAGCTCCCGTCTCGTCAGCTCGTTCTGCCGGTCGCGGTTCTTCCACGCCCCGTTCCCGTTTCCGTTGCCGTTGCCGTGCTTGACGCCGGCCAGATACACGGACCGTTGGAACGACTGCCGGATGGCTGCCGCGAAGTCGTCGGGCGCGGCGGACTTCGTGCAGAACGCCGACGCGCCTTCGGCGAACAACGCCTCGATCATCTCGAGGTCGGCGCCCTCGGAGACGACGATCACCTTCAGGCTCGGGTGAACCTCGAGCGCATTGCGAAGGTCCGAGAGCGCCCTCTGCTCGTTGGTCAGGTCGACCTCGATCACGAGCACGTCGGGACGGTGATCCTCGACCAGCGAGACGAGCGCGTCGTGGTCGGTCGCCTGCCCCAGCACCTCGACGCCTATCCGGTTGAGCAGCTGACTGAACGCCTGCATCCACATGGGATGCCGATCCATGATGACCGCAGTGCGATCCTTGACAGCGTCATTCATCGAAAGGGCCGCCTTTCGAATAGTGATCTCCCCCGCCTCCCCACGAGGCGCTGATCAGGGCCTACCACATTCCGCCGCTCATGTGAAGGGGCGAGGCCAGGATTCTGGACCTTTGCATCGGTACTTTTGGCCAGCGCAGCGCCTCGACCGGCCGTTCTCGTCGGTGTCACACGGGACAACTCCGGTTCGTCGTCTCAGCTGACAACAGCCGGGCGAAACGAGCGCCACCGGCTCGGCGGGCCGGAAGCGGACGAGAAGGAAGGGGGCTGAGCCGCCCCGAGCAAGCAAGGCAGCCCAGCCTCTGACGCTATCGGCACCCCGCCGCAGCCGCATGAGGCCGGGCGTGCGCCCGACCGGTGAACCCCCCGCACCCCAGCCGATCGTCCGGTGACCGCCCGGCCCACGAGGAATAGGGTGACCGGTGCATTGCTCGGCCGCGGGCAGTGCGGCGGCGGGCGCCCCGGCGGGCAAGCGGGGTGCCCGCCTTTCTCGTGGACCGGCGCGGCCGGGGTCGACGGCCGTCGTCGCGCGGTGCTCGCTCCAGTACAACTTCGCGCGTGGCCCGCTTCGTCGTGACAGGGTGCGCCGGGTTCATCGGCTCGCATCTCGCCGCCGCCTTGCTCGAGCGCGGCGACGCCGTGAGCGGCATCGACTCGTTCTCGGACTACTACCCGCGCGAGGCCAAGGAGCGGAACCTCGAGCGAGCCCGCCCCCACGAGGGCTTCTCGTTCGACGAGGTCGACCTGCTCGACGCGGACCTGGACGCGATCGTGTCGGCCTCCGACGGCGTCTTCCATCTGGCGGCCCAGCCGGGCGTCCGTGGGAGCTGGGGCGCGACCTTCTCCGTGTACACCCGGGACAACGTCCTCGTCACGCAACGGGTCTTCGAGGCGGCCGCGCGCGCCGGCACGCGCGTGGTGTTCGCGTCCTCGTCGTCGGTGTACGGCGACGCCGAGTCCTACCCGACGTCCGAGGACGCGACCCCGAGGCCGGTCTCCCCCTACGGCGTCACCAAGCTGACGTGCGAGCAGCTCGGCTACGCTTATGCGCGGCACTTCGACCTGACCCTCGTCGGCCTGCGGTACTTCTCCGTCTACGGGCCTGGGCAGCGGCCCGACATGGCGTTCGCGAGGATCGTCGACGGGCTCCTCACCGGCGGCACCTTCACCGTGTACGGCACCGGAAAGCAGACTCGCGACTTCACGTACGTCGGCGACGTCGTCGACGCGACGATCAAAGCGATGGACCGGGGGCCGGCCGGCGCCGTCTTCAACATCGGCGGCGGCTCCGAGGCAAGCCTTTCAGACGTGATCGACCTGCTCGGCTCGCTGGCGGGCCGGAAGCTGGAAACCCGGCACGTTCCCGCGGCCAGGGGTGACGTGCAGCGAACGGCCGCCGACATTCGCCGGGCCGAGGCGGAGCTCGGCTGGCGACCGCGGACGTCGCTGCGCTCGGGCATCGCCGCCCAGCTCGAGTGGGCCGCGACGCAGCACGGCTAGGTTCGACCTCTAGCTCGTGCGCCCGGGGACGGACCGGCGACCGGTCGTCCGCGAGGACGACGCCGTTGCGAGCACTCGCCGGGGCGGCTTGCTCGCCTCGGCATCCGGAAGCAAGCCGACCGCGCCTGCGTCGAAGGTCGACACCGAGCGGGACAGCACGCGGTAGCCCGGATCCTGGAGAACGGCCCCGGGGCGTGCCGGCTGCCAGGACCCGCCGCGAGCGGCCGCGATCGAGACCCGGGCGAAGCGGTAGCTGAAGCCGTTGCACACCGGTCGGCCGCCGTCCCAGCTCTCGCCCATCGCCATCGGCGTGAGGCGGCCGCCGCCGCCCAGCCAGATCGGCGGCGTCACCGGGCGACCGTCGACCCAGACGCGCCAGGCGCCGGGCATCGCCGCGACCTCGAGCACGGCGACGCGAAACCGCTGCCCGGTCGGCACGTTCGTGGCGATCTCGCCGTAGCTCACGCCCGACCCGGGCCGCATCACCTCGTAGTAGAGGGTGTTGCCGGTGTTCGGCAGGCCGTTCAGGCCGACCTGGATCCACTCGTCTGTCCCGCCCGGCCCCTCGCCGGGGCCGCCGACCCCGACCCAGCCCGCGACGTGCCCGCTCTCGACGGAGGGGGTGGTCAGCGCGGTCAGAGTCGCGGAGATGCCGTGCCCGCTCAGGCCCGACTGGATTCCGGCGTATGCGAAGCCGCCCGGACCGCAGGTGACGTCCGCGCGCGCGGCGACGGTGGCGTTGCACGCGGCGGCGGCGAGCGCCGCTGCGAACGCGATGGCCCAACGGAACCGCAAAGACGACCTCCTCGTCGACCTGAGGGAGCCGCGCGAGCGACTCGTGCGAGAAGGGCATCGACTGTCGTTTGGGGGGCCTTCATCCCTCGGACACCGTCACTCGAACGGGTTGCCTCGCGCGAGGGAGACGAAGGGCCTCGATTGCCCTAGGCTGTGAGCGATGGTGGAGCTCGCCGCGCGCAGCCTGCGCATGCCTGCGGTGCATGCGATCGCCGTGCGCAGCCTGACGTTCGGCGGGATCCTGGTCGGCGCCACCGCGTGCGTCGCGGTCGGAGCGCTCGGGTTCGCCAACGGCGGCTACTTCCCGGTTGCGTGGGGATGGGCCGGGATCGCGCTGCTCGGTGTGCTCGCGCTCGCCCTCGCGCTCGGCGTCTCGGTCGAGCTGAGCGGCCTCGACTGGTTCTTCGTCGCGGCCCTGGGCGGCCTCGCCGGCTGGATCGCCCTCTCCTTGCTCTGGACGCAGAGCGTGCCGCGGACGGTCCACGAGGTCGAGCGCATGGTCGTGTATGTGGCCGCAGGCCTGGCGGGCGTCCTCCTCGTGAGGCGGAGGTCGGTGACGACGCTCGTCGTCGGCGTCTGGCTCGCGATCGCGATCGTCTCGACCTACGGGCTCGGCAGCAGGCTCTTCCCCGACCGGATCGGAACCTACGACCCGATCGCGCTCTACCGCCTCACGTATCCGGTCGGCTACTGGAACGCGTTCGGGATCCTGGCCGCGGTCGGGACGCTGATCGCGCTGGGCCTGGCGGCCCGCAGCGGGCCCGTCGTCCGCTGCTTCGCCGCGGCCTCCATCCCGGTCCTGATGCTGACGCTCTATTTCACGTACAGCCGCGGCGCATGGCTCGCGTTCTTCGCCGGCCTCGCAGTCACCGTG
>Ga0070741_10016634_pt1 | contig 12217 bp, 12 predicted proteins | sample Coa_R1_4_FD_66440 | JGI IMG/M metagenome (GOLD analysis project Ga0070741, IMG submission 66440) | Surface soil microbial communities from Centralia Pennsylvania, which are recovering from an underground coalmine fire - Coalmine... | ecosystem: Environmental > Terrestrial > Soil > Unclassified ...
AACAGGCCCTCGTGCAGGAAATCTCCAAGCTTCCTCCGAACGCGTGGGTGGGGCTCCTGCGCGACCAGGACGGTCTGCACGTGCTGGCCGACCCCGGCCCGGACCGCAAGGCGGTCATCGAGGCCATCCAATCCTATTCCAGCAGCGGGCAGCCGGGATTTCTGGAAACCGTGAATTCGGCACTGTCGCTGGCAGATATGCTCATCCGAAAATCTCCAGTGCGGGTCTCGGTGCTGTATCTTACCGATGGCAGCATTTACAGCTATCGTGAAGACTACACGAACCCTGTGATCAATGAGAGCGATCCGCACGACCTCAGCCGTCGTTTTGGCGGCACGTTGATCGAGGAAAAATTCTCCAAGCTGACGAACGCTCTCGGGTCGCTCCAGGCGCCGGTTTTCGTGGTTCATCTCAATTATCGGCGGGATCAGCTGAACGAAATCTATCAAAATGGCCTGGTAACTCTGGCCGAAGCGACCGGCGGCAGGACGAACCTCTGCCGTTCCGTGCTGGAGATCCCGGAAGCGATCTCCGGAATGTTCGCCCGGATTTCAAGCTCCTGGCGGGTTACACTGAAGGTTCCGGAGAAGATTCGCAGCAACATCCAGATTCACCTGAGCGCCCCATGTCCAGATGGCAACCAGCGGATGTCATGGCGGACGCATTTCCATCCGAAGGAGGGATAAGACGATGCGGCTGAGACGCCTTGAAATCGCTCTCCTGCTCGCTTTGGGTGTGATTCTGGTTGCTTCGACGGTGGTGATCTATCGCCTGTCCAAACAGCTTGCCGCTTACCGGCAACAGTGGGCCGCGGACGCCGAGACCCTGCGCAAGCTTCGAGCGGCGCTCGCCGAGCGCGATCTTCAGAAAGTTCCCGCCCAGGGCGAGGAGAGCGTAGCCCCCGGAGACGAGCGGGCGGCCCTGGCCAAGCGCAATGCGACCATCGAGCAGCTCAACCAGGAGCTGGCGGAGGCCCAGGCCAGCATGGCTGACCTTCAGGCGCAGCTTGCTCGATCCAACGACGAACGCGAGAAGGCCCTTGCCGCTGCAAGCGAGCGCGAGCGCCAGCAGCGGGAGGACTGGCAAAACCAGCTCGACTCGCTGAAGCAGGAGCTCGACTCAGTTCAGGCAGAAACGCAGGCTTCCCGCCAACGCATCGCTGCCCTGGAGGCGGAAAACGCCAAGCTGAGGGAGGACAACAGCGCAGGCTCGGCCCGTGCGGCCGAGGTGGCGCGACTGGTTGCGAGCCTTCAGGACCTGGACCGCCGGCGGGACGCCTATCTGACCTCCATCATGCGACGTTACCGGGATATCACCAACCAGTTTCGAGCCATGACCGGCATGGTCGATACATCGCGCGACCCGAGTTCAGGCGCCTTTACCAGCGTTGAGCTGACTCGAATTCAGAACGCGGTCACCTCGGCGGACGATGACCTCCGCCAGCTCAGCGAGTTGAATAACCAGGCTCGACAGATCGAGAAGAAGCTGGCTAAGAAGTAGGCCATCCGCGCGGGCCCTGAATTTCGCGGCGGCCGGTTGACTCTTGCCCGGAAATTACTCAACGCCTCAATGCGGTTTCGATTGAAGGTCGGGGAACACATTTGCCGCTTATTCATGGAGTGTTTCGCGATTCGCGTCCAATCCTTCCGCACCCGACTCCGGGCACGCGGCGAGGCCTGCGGGCTCCAGGCCTGAGCGGCGTTCTTACGGGGTTGTCCTTTGCCCGCTGGATGCGTTGACTTCTCTTTTCAGCTAACGGTAGAATGCTTGTTTTGATGGAGTTGGGCTTCGGGTCGAGGGTAGGAGGACCGCAAATGAATCTGGAGGAGAATCGTCAATCGCTGCAGGACGCAAGTCCTGCACCGGACAGCACAGACGGGCCCAGCGAACCCGAAGCCAGTTCCGAGGACTCAAGCGAGGTTGGCAATCTTCTGGAGAGCATGGAAACCATTGCGCCATCGGCGGCCGCGCAAGGTGAGATCGTCCAAGGGAAAGTCCTCGACGTGTCGAACTCCGAGGTGATTGTGGACGTCGGCCTCAAGTCGGAAGCCGCCATCCCCCGCAGCGAGTTCCTGGGGGCGGACGGTCAATTGACGGTTGCGCCCGGAGATACGGTCGATGTGCTGATTGAACGGCTGGACGAAACCGGCGACCCGGTCGTTGTCTCGCACCAGAAAGCAGTTCACTCCAAGGCTTGGGAGGAAATCGAGAAGGCTTTCCGCGACCATACCACAATACGCGGGCGGGTGATTGAGCGCATCAAAGGTGGCTTGGTTGTGGACGTGGGGGTGCGGGCGTTCCTTCCCGGCTCTCACGCGGACATCCGGCAGCACACGAACCTGGATACCCTGATCGGCCAAGAGATTGAGTGCCAAGTCCTCAAGTTGAACCGGAAACGGAACAATCTGGTCATCAGCCGCAGGCAGGCGCTGGAGGAGGAGCGAAAGCGTCGCAAGGCAGCACTCATGGCCAGCCTTTCCGAAGGGGCTGTCCTGAGCGGTCGGATCAAGAACCTGACAGACTACGGGGCGTTCGTGGATTTGGGGGGACTGGACGGGCTTCTGCACATCACGGATATCTCCTGGGGCCGCATCGGTCATCCCTCGGAGGTGCTTCAGGTCGGGCAGGAAGTCAACGTCAAGGTACTGAAATATGACGCGGAGAAAGAGCGCATCTCTCTGGGGATGAAGCAGCTCACTCCTGATCCATGGGACCAGATTGCCGGCACCTATCATGTAGGCGATCGAGTCACGGGCCGAGTGGTGAGTGTGACCGATTACGGCGCCTTCGTGGAGCTCGAACCGGGCGTAGAGGGTTTGATCCACATCTCCGAAATGACCTGGAGCCGCCGGCTCCGCCACCCTTCCAAGCTGGTCAAGGTCGATGACCGGGTGGAAGTGACCATCCTGGAGTTGAACACGGCTCAGCGGCGAATCTCTTTAAGTCTGAAGCAGACTTTGCCCGATCCCTGGTCAAATCTGAGTGAGCGGTTCACCACAGGGTCTGTGGTGCAGGGCAGAGTTCGCAACTTGACGGAGTTCGGCGCTTTTGTGGAAATCGAGGATGGTGTAGATGGGCTGATTCACGTCTCGAACCTTTCCTGGTCCAAAACCGTGAAGCACCCTTCGGAGGTTTTGAAGAAAGGTCAGAAAATCGAAGCGGTCGTTTTGAGCCTGGACCCTGCCAACCGCCGGCTGGCGCTGGGACTGAAACAACTCCAGCCCAACCTCTGGGATACTTTCTTCGCGAAGACCCGGTTGGAGGACGTGGTGCGGGGACGCGTAAAGCGCATGACGGACTTTGGCGCATTCGTGGAACTCCAGGAGGGCATCGAGGCGCTTTGCCACAAGTCGGAATTCGATACTGATTTTGCCGGCAATCTTCTGACGAAGCCGGAGGTGGGCAAGGAACTCAATTTCCGCGTCATCCGCCTGAGCCCGAGCGACAAGAGGATTGGACTGAGTCTCAAGGGAGTGGACCAGGAAACGGAGCCGATCACCCTGAGCGCGGCGGCCTCAAGCTCTGAGACCAGCACCCGGCCCAGCGCACCAGCGGCTGACCGAGGGACGGATTCCAGCCACTCTTCGGCAGTTCACAAGGCCGAGCCGTAGTCGGCTGCGGACTCACGCTCGGTAAACACCGTTGTGGGAACGACAAGGTTGGTGGGAAACGGGCCTTAAGCGATCGGCGCCAGTTGACAATTGCGAGGCGTGGGCATATTCAGGCGCTAGGAGCAGACAATGACCAAGGCAGAGCTGATTGAGGATGTTTCGCGGGCCGTCGAAATGAGCCGCAAAGACTCGGAAATTATCGTGGAAACGATTTTCGACAGCGTGGTGAAATCCCTCCGGGCAGGCGACAAGATTGAAATCCGCGGGTTTGGGAGCTTCCGCACGCGCCAAAGGAAGCCGCGGATCGGACGAAACCCGAAAACCGGCGCTCGGGTGGATGTCCCGGCGAAGAAGATTCCATATTTCAAGCCCAGCAAGGAACTGAAGGATCTCGTCAACGGTGTAGGTGCGGCGGCCGAAGCGGCGCCGGCCCCGGAACCCTCCGGCTCGGGCAGTCCGTCCGCGCCCCCGGTGACGACCAACACCCCGTCGGCCTAACCCCTCTTGATCCGCACATCGGCGGCACCGGAACTATGGATTACCTGTGGAGCCCCTGGCGTTATCGCTATGTAAGCCAGGCGGGAAAGGGCGCTGGTTGTGTGTTCTGTGAGAAGGTCTCGCTGGACCCCTCCCAGGACCGTGAACACCTGGTGCTTTACCGTGGAAAAAACAACCTCCTGCTTCTGAACCTCTTCCCCTATACCACCGGCCACACCTTGATTATTCCCTATCAACATGTGGGAGACCTGATCCATCTTGACGAAGACACCCTCGGCGAAATGATCAGCCTGGCGCGCAAAATTCAGTCCGCACTGGAAGCCGTTTACAAACCGGAAGGGTATAACCTGGGGATGAACCTGGGAAAGTGCGCGGGCGCCGGCGTTGCGGACCACCTGCACATGCATGTTTTACCCCGCTGGACCGGCGACTCCAACTTCATGACGGTGATCGGCGAAACGCGGGTACAGCCCGAGGACCTCCCAACCACCTACGATAAGCTCGTGGGCCACTTCGCGAAATAGGCTGACGCACGAGCATTCACTTTCCTCTGGACTTTCTTTTCACGGTGGCGGACCGCGGAGCCTTCAGGCCCTTGGGCGGTGCCTCAAGCCGGGCGCCGACACCTTTTGCCGAGCCTGCCGAAGTGGTCACGCGCTCCTGACGCAGCGGCTTGGCAACGTATTTGAACGCCAGGTCGCCGCGATGCGTGATTTCATCGGGCAGGACCAGCTCGAGCATCAACGGTTGGTGGAGCTCGAAGCTCTCGGGAACCACAAAATAGATCCCGGACCGGGACACATTGCGCGTGGTGCCGCGGACGAAATCGATCCGTCCGTCCTGTTCTTTCCATCTCACCTCGATCGGCAGCTCCACCTTGTAGCGGCGCTCTCCCCGGGGAACGGGCGGCGCCCCGGGATCCGCAACCAACTCCCGCTCGGGCAGTTTGATTTCCAGGCCTTCGGCGGCACCGGTGACGGCGGGGAATTCCATTCGGGCTCGTTCCACCAGGCCGTCAATGAACAGGTCGTCGCTGTCCGGGTCGTGGTGAAACAGGACCAGGTGCCGCACCCGGCTCTCGCGGGCGATGCGGATGGCTTCCGCCCACGAGCTGTGTCCCCAGCCTTTCTTCTCACCTTGCAACTGCTCCGGGGTATACTGAGCATCGTAGGCTAGAATATCGGCCCCCTGCGCCAGCTCGCGCACCGCGCGGTCATGCACGGGCGATCCGGGTTCAGTGTCCGTGGCCAGGACGAAGGTGCTGCCATCCCCCTCGACCCGGTAGCCCACACATCCCTGTGGATGGTTGAGAGACGCCCAACTGATCCTCGCGCCGTTCACGTTGATCACGGGCGCGTCCAGTTCATGAAAGTGCCGCGATGAAGCCATGGCGCCCATGTCCACAGGAAAGTAGGGATTGATCATCTGCCCTTCGATCGTGGCCTTCAGCTCGGATCCTTTGCGCAGGACCGAATAGAAGTTGAAGGTGTTCCCGGCTCTGTAAAGCGGCGCGAAAAAGGGAATTCCCTGGATGTGGTCCCAGTGGAAATGCGTCAGGAAAACGTAACCGTGAATCGGGCGGCTGCCAAACTCTTCCAGCAGTTTCTTACCCAGGACCCGCATCCCGCTGCCGCAGTCCAGGATAACCAGCGTGCCGTCGGCCAGCCGGATTTCGACGCACGTCGTGTTGCCGCCGTAACGCGATGTTCCCCGGTCCAGAGCCGGCGTGGAGCCTCGGGCCCCCCAGATTTTAATCCTCATGGTCGTCTGCTCGTGTTCGGATCGTGCCTGCGGTCAGCTCCGCGACGAGCAGTTCTCTCCTCCACGATTCGATTGCACCCGCTCGCCGGCGAGAGGCGGATGGCCGCAAGTCGGGCCGAACCTGCCGAGAGATTATCAGAACATTGCACTGATGTCTATCAAGTCAACACTAGAATTGTCATAAATTGACTTCATAAGCAGCACGGTCCTTCAGGCCGGCCGTGGCCATCCTGCCGGCCGCTCGATGGACACGGAAATCAACCGAAGCGAACGCATGAAGGGTGGCAGAAACGCAGTCATACCGATGCCGAGCGAAGCGCTTCGTTGACCCTTCTCGCACGAGACGGCTAGAATTGAAAAACGGACGAGGCAGGGCATGAGGCTACAGAACTCGCTCCCGTTTGACCCCGCGGCCGGCATCGAGGCCTGGCTCGATTCCATCCCCAGTCTGCACGCGGTGTTTGCGCTCTACCCGGACTCGGCCGCCAGCCCGAACGCGGCGCCTTATCTCGGCCGCACGAAGGATCTGCACCGCCGGCTGGCACGGCTTCTGGCGAGTCCGCGGGCGAGTTCGAAGATGCTCAACCTGCGCGCGTTTGCCCGCCGGGTCGACTACCAGGCCGTCGGCTCCACTTTTGAAGCCCAGTGGCTGCTCTATCTCCTCAACCGGTTTTATTACCCGCGGCTCTACCGGCAGCGGCTGCGACTGCGTCCGCCCGCCCTGCTCAAAGTGAATCTGCGCAACCGCTTCCCGCGCTGTTACCCGACCCGGAGGCTCGCGAACGACGGCTCGCTCTATTACGGACCGTTCCCGTCTCGCGCCGCCGCCGAGCGCTTTGCGGGAGAATTCCTTGACCTTTTCAAGATCCGGCGTTGTCACGAAGATTTGAACCCTGATCCCTCACATCCTGGCTGCATCTATTCGCAGATGAAAATGTGCCTCGCCCCGTGCTTTCAAGGCTGCACCGACGACGAGTACCGACAGGAGGTGGGCCGCGTCGTTGAGTTCCTCGATGCAGCGGGAAAGCCGCTCCTCTTGAGCCTCGAGGCAGAGCGCGCCCGGGCGTCGGAGGCGCTGGCATTCGAGGAGGCGGCCGCAACGCACCGCCGGATTGAGAAAGTGCACGAGGCGCTGCGCCTGAGGCCCGATCTGGTCCGCAACCTGCGCGAATTGCATGCCGTGATCATCGTGCCGGGCGCCCAGCCGAAGAGCGTCGCCTTCTTTCGCCTCTCAGCCGGCGTATTGCGCGGGCCGGCTCCCCTTTCCCTGGATGAGAACGTCCCGTCTCCTGTTCCGCTTGACCAGCGCATCCGGGCCACGCTTGAACCTCTGGAGGCGAACCCCGGTCCGCCTTCTCCCGGTGAAACTGCGCCGCCCTGGGAACACTTGAGCCTGCTGGCTCGATGGTATTACAGCAGCTTTCGCGAGGGCGAGTTGGTCCCACTCAATCCCGGCCAGCAAATCCCTCACTCCCGCCTCATTCGCAGTTGCCGGAAAATCCTGGCCGACACGGGCCTTTAGCCTGGAGGCGCTCCGTTCCTCCCTGTCGGCGTGCGCTCCACGCACCCCGCTTGTCGTCCCGGGCGAAGAATCCGTTTCCTCTTCGCGAATCGAAAATCCGCCGGAAGGCGCAGAGCAAAGCTCTGGGACTACTGGTGATGAGGAGTACTCCGGGTCTGTTGCTCCCCGGATCGGGAGCTGCGGGAGCGACAATGTGTCACTTTTTCTTCGGAATCGAGAGATGACGTAATAAAGACAAGCCACTGAATCTAAAGCACATCGTGGTTTTGGTTGAGTACCTTCCCCGCCCTGCCCCACGGCTCGTTCACCACTCGCTTCAGGCGTACGACACGCCTCACCTCTCGACCGCCTCCCGAAAGCCCGCACTCCTGCATAGTTCATCCCTATAGCCTACAGCTCTGGAATGGATTTGTCAAGCGCGGTGCGGACCGCGGGCTGGACGGCCCGTGCGTTTGGTGTGTGGCGATCCCCCGGAGGCTTGACTGATGTCGTGCCCTGACGCGGGTTGCACGAGGCACTGCAATAGCTTATAGAAAAGTAAGCGCGCAGGCACCCGGCCCGCCCCTACAAAAGACATCATTGCCCGGTGCCGGAATTCGACGATGCGCCGCAGGGGAGGACCCTTGCGGTCCTCCCGATTTTGGGTTTCGGGAGGGCCATAAAGGCCCTCCCCTACAGGTTCCATTTCGGGAGCACCGTGAAGATCATCCCCTGCGCTCACACCTTCTCCAACGCAATTTCCAGGTCGCGGATGATGTCGTGCCAGTCTTCGAGGCCGATGGAAAGCCGCACTCCCTCGGGGTGCATGCCGAAGGCACGTTTCTGCTCATCGGGCAACGCGGAATGGGTCATGGAGAAAGGATGCTCGATGAGCGTTTTGATCTGCCCCAGGCTCACGGCCAGGGTGATGGAATAGGCGTGCTCGGCGAGATAATCCACCAGCTTTTCGGCGCGCGACTGCTTCGAGTCCGTCCCCTTGAGCACGAAGTACAGCATGCTGCCCGGAGCGAATTTCCCGTCGGGACTCACCATCTGCCGGCGGGCCAGGCTCTTTTGCCCGAAGCACTCGACGCCCGGGTAGCTGACGCTTGCGATCTTGGGATGCTTCGCGAGGAACTCGGCCACGTGCTGCGCGGTCTTCTGCATGTTGGCCATGCGGGCGGCGAGCGTCGGCAGGCCGTACACCATGATGCCCCAGGCGCTGCGCGGCGCGAGCACCCCGCCGAAGTCCTTGCGGAAAAGCATCAGCAGGTTGTACCACGCCGCCGGTGCCGTCACCGCGCCGCCCATGTCCGTCCCGAACCCCCCTAGTCCTTTCGTCAGGCTCTCGACCACCAGGTCCGCGCCCAGCTTGAGCGGGCGCTGGCAATAGGGTGTGGCGAAGGTGTTGTCCACGATGACCAGCAGCCGGTCGTTTTCGCTCCGCCGCGCGTTCACTTCGTCGGCCACCCGTCGGATGGCCGCAATGTCGATCAGTTCCAGAGTGGGATTCACGGGGGTTTCAAAGTAGAGTACGCGTGTTGAGGGAGATATCTGCTCCGCCAGCGACTCGGGTTTCAGGAAATTGGCGAACCTGGCCTGCATTCCGAAGCGCGGCAGCCAGTTGGTCATCAGACTGTAAGTGCATCCATAGAGAATTTCGTGCGCCAGGATTTCCTGGCCCTGCTTTAACGCCACGCCCAGCACCGCGCTGATCGCCGCCATGCCCGAGGCAAAGGTCACACAGACATCTCCGCCCTCGGCATAGGCCAGGTTCTCCTCAAGCATCGCGCGCGTGGGCTCGTCCAGCCGGTCGTAAATGTAGATGGGGATGTGGCCGCTCAAGGCTTCGTCGGCGGAGGCAAATTGCACAAATCCCTTCGCCCCGCGCTCGAGGGAGCTCAGCCGGAACGCTGTCGATTGAGTGAGCGGCGGCACGACGTGGTGGTCGTAATCCCACTTCTTGCTTTCGTAGTTGCCATGAATCATGTGCGTCCGCAGCCGGTAGTCTTCCTTCTTGCGATGTCGTTTTCGAGTCTCCATAGCCGCACCTCGCTTGCCTATGTTCTCACAGAATCAAAACCAGGCGCACGATGTTTGTCGGAATCGGACAATATGTGATTGCCCACATTCGGTCCGGTCCGGGCTCCTCCCTGCAAAGGGAATCATTCCAAGTCCGGCCGCTGTCGGCTGAGGGTTACAGTGCAGCCTCTGGCCTTCATCTCGGGGAGGAATGAGGGGTTTCAGGGCGTTCGTAACCTACGCGATTTCAAGCGAAAGACGCGCTTCGGGGATTGGCGAATCGATTGCAGTCGCACCTAGCCAAGATCGTGAGATTTGTACTTCGCTGCGTCACCGAGGCCTGCATATGAAGAATCCCGCTGTGAGTTCAAGCATGATCACACTCGCGGCCCTGCTTTCACTTCCACTGGGCCCGGCTGTAACGATGGCGCGCAGCGGACAGCCGCCTTCTTCGGGCAGTGGACCCTCGACGATTCAGGAACAGGTATCGCATCTCCCAAAAGGGAGCGTCATCGAAATCGTACTGGCCAACGACGAAAAGTTTCGAGCCAGGCTGGTGAGCACCTCGGATGGCTGCGTCGTCGTCCAGTGGCTGAACCGCGACAAGATCGAAGACCGAAAGATCTCCTTTTCAGAAATTAGATCCGCCGAGCCGGTCCTAAGCCGGCCATCACGGCTCAAGACCTGGGGACGTTACGCCCTGGTGGGAGGATTGGGAGGCGCCGTGGGCATTGCGGAATTGGCTAGAGAAGACAGACCGTGAATTTCACTCTTGAAGAGCGGGCGGGAACCCTCCATCGAACGGAGACACGCCCCGGAGATTAGCTCATTCAACTTGAGGAGGAACCCTTGTTACACCGGATACTTTCGCTCATCCTTCCAGCCTGCCTGATTTGGCATCCCCTGGCTGCGGCCTGTGGGACCCCCGCGAGCGTCCCCACGCCGAGCGATTCAAGCCGGGAGGTGAAGCTGAAGGCTCGCGTCCTCGAAATTCCCGTAGGCACGTCCATTGAAGTACGACTGGAAGGCGGAGAAAAGGTTGTCGGCACAATGGGAGAAGTCTGGAGCGATACGTTCTTAGTGGAATCGGTGGGCGGCAACCCTGGCGCACGGCGCGAGATCAGGTTTGCCGATCTGCGGTCAATCAAGACGATCCACCCGGGCCCGTCGATTGCCAGGCCGCTTCTGAAGGCGCTGGTCGTGATGGGGGTCGCCTTTGGATTGACGGCAATCGCTGTAGCCGGCATGGATTGACCCTGCCGGACTGAGGATCATCCGGGCGAGTGTAAGCCCTGTCTGCAAAACCGTCGCAAGGCCTCGCGAGGCGCATCAAAAGCTCGCGCGCAGACCCAGCCTGCGAGCGATATCCGATGCTGGCTCGCTCCATCCCTACGGTCTGGCTTCAAACACCAGGTTGAACGGCGTCTGGGTGGCGCGGCGGAAGCGAGTGAATCCGCCTTTCGTAACCACGTCGCGCAAGCGAGCTTCGCCTGCCTGAGCCCCCAGCGCCAAACCCACTTCCTGCGCCTTCGATGCTGGGGTGCAGATCATCGTTGAGGCGGAGTAGAACATGCGTCCAACAGGATTCAGATTCTCCTCGACGCGGTCATTGGCATAGGGCTCGACGATCATCCAGGTGCCGTCTGGCGCCAGGGTCTCGCGCACGTGGGCTGCGGCGCCCACGGGATCCCCCATGTCGTGGAGGCAATCGAAAAACGCCACCAGGTCATAATCCTTTCCCGGAAAGCCCTTGGCCCAAGCCACCTGGAATCCCACCCGATCCGCCACGCCGGCCTGGGTAGCCCTTTGCCATGCATGCTCGATGGAACGCCCGTGGTAGTCGAACCCCACAAACTTCGACTTTGGATAGGCTTGCGCCATGAGAATCGTTGAAGAGCCATGCCCGCAGCCCACGTCAGCCACTTTGGCCCCGGCCTTAAGCTTGGCCTCGACGCCGTCCAGCGCCGGAATCCAGGAGCTGATCAGGTTGGCGGCGTAGCTGGGACGGAAAAACCGTTCGGTGCCTTCAAAAAGGTCCGGATCGTGTTCGTGCCAGCCCACACCGGCGCCGGTCCGAAAGGCTTCCGCGATGCGAGGCTGGTCTTTGATGACCGAAGCGATCACCTGGAAAGCCCCCGGCAAGTAGGCCGGGCTGTCTTCCACCGCCAGCGCAAGCGCCTGTTCATCAGGAAGCGTGTAACGCTGGGTGGCTGCGTCGTAAGTGACATATCCACCGGCGGCCTGCGCGTTCAGCCACTCCCGCACGTAGCGTTCGCTCGTGCCGGTCTTCCGCGCCAGCTCCTCCGAAGTCAAGGGGCCCGCCCCCGCCATTGCTTTATACAGGCCCACTTTTTCACCCAAAAGCACCAGCGCAGCGTTTATCGCCGCGCCCATTTCGCCGACTGCTTTCTCCATGAACTTCTCAAGCTTTCCCTGGTCGATTTGCATCGTTTTCCTCCTCCCGGCGGGCGATCGATTTGGGGCGGCCGTTCAGCCGCTCGTCATTCTTTCTAAAGACGACCTGGGTACGTTGGTTGAAGTGATTCGCCCTGCCAGACGGCGATAATTCTATCTCAGGCGCTTCCCGGAGGCAACGTCACCGCACAGGTAACGCTCATTCCGTAATTTCGCGATGGGCCGCTCCAGAGAAGGGCTACTGCACGAGGCGGGTGAGCGTCAGGAACTTGATCCTCTGGGCTTCCGCCGCCGCCAGCGGAGAGTAGTAGTAGTAGAGGCTTGCTTCGACCTGGGCCTGCGTTCCCTGTTGAATGGGAAAGGAGAACTTCTCCGTGCGTGTCTCATTCGGGGCCAGGCGCGTATCGGA
>Ga0070741_10016635_pt1 | contig 12216 bp, 11 predicted proteins | sample Coa_R1_4_FD_66440 | JGI IMG/M metagenome (GOLD analysis project Ga0070741, IMG submission 66440) | Surface soil microbial communities from Centralia Pennsylvania, which are recovering from an underground coalmine fire - Coalmine... | ecosystem: Environmental > Terrestrial > Soil > Unclassified ...
CATCCGCTCCTTGGGGAAGTGCGGATCCCACTCGGACGCGCGGAAGACGCGGACGGAGTCCCACCGTTCCGCCTCGGCGAGTCCGATCCCGACCCGGCGTCGGAACAGCCGGTCGGCGGCGTCCTCGTGCAGACGCTCGGTCGCCGCGAGGAAGCTCCGGCACTGCTCCGCGAGCTCCTCGAGGCGGAACCCGAACCGACGGTGCAGCTCCACGTAGTCGGGCGCCCCGAGCTCGTGGACGGCGTGCCGCTCGGTCTCCGCCGCCTCGACGTAGATCGGGTTCAGATGCTCCTCCCCGAGCGCCGCCCGGGCGTGCTCGAGGCGCTCGCGCCTGGCGCGGTCGGGGCTGTTCGCCATCTCCGGCCGCAGCATCCGGTAGGGGATCGTCTCGCCGTCGACGCTCGCCTCGAGCGACGCCTCGAGCGCTGCGACGCGCTCCGCATGCTCGCGCGTGAGCCTACCCATGTACCCGTCGCAGGCGAACCGCCAGAGCTCGCGGAGGCGACGGTTGCCGTCGACCGCTTCGCCGAGCGCCTGCGCCCACTCGAGCTTCGTCAGCTCCGCATGCCGCTCGTAGATCGGCTCCAGCTCGAGCGTGTCCTTCAGCCCGGCGGTGTGAAGGTAATACTCCTCGTCGATCTCCGCGACGAACCGGTCGGCCCCCTCGCGGTACGACTCGAGCTCGCCCGGCGTCGGAGGGGTGCTCGGCACGGCGCAGTAGGATACCGCCGTGCGCGAGATCGCCGTGACGACGGAGCGGCGCACGCAGCTCGTCAACATCACGCGCCAGGTCGAGGAGGCGCTCGCGGGCGCAGGGGGCGACGGGGGGTCGGCGGCACTCGTCTTCGTCCCGCACACGACCGCGGCTGTCACGATCAACGAGCACATCGACCCCGAGCTCGTCCACGACTTCGAGGACGCGCTCGAGAACATCGTGGGCGACGACTGGCGCTGGCGCCACGAGGATGCCGACGGCGCGAACGGGCCGTCGCACGTGCGCGCCTCGCTGATCAGCCCGCAGGTGCTCGTCCCGTTGCGCGACGGCCGGCTCGCGCTCGGCACGTACCAGGGGATCTTCCTCTGCGAGTTCGACGGGCCGCGCCAGCGCAAGGTGTACATCACGGCGCTCCAGTAGAAGCTGGGGCAGCAATAGGCTGACGGCATGGCCGCGCCTGTAGAAAGGGACCAGGAGCTTGAGCTCGACGTCGACTCGCTCGCCTATGGCGGCAACGGCGTCGCGCGCCTGGACGGATTCGTCGTGTTCGTTCGCCGCGGACTTCCGGGCGATCGCGTTCGCGCGCGGGTGACGAAGGTGAAGCGCAACCACGCCGAGGCGCTCGCCACGGAGGTGCTCAGGCCGGGCCCGAATCACGTCGACGCGCCCTGTCGGCACTACCCGGCGTGCGGCGGCTGCCGGTTCCAGGACCTCGCGTACGACGCGCAGGTCGCCGCGAAGCAGGAGCAGGTCGAGGATGCGCTGCGCCGGATCGGCGGTCTCTCGGAGCCGGCGCTCGAGCCGATCGTCCCGGCGGAGTCGGTCTTCCACTACCGCAACAAGCTCGAGTACTCGTTCACGCAGACGCCGTCGGGGCCGGCGCTCGGGTTCCACAGGGCCGGTCGTTGGGACGAGGTGCTCGACGTCGAGCGCTGCTGGCTCACGACCGATCTCGGGAACGCAATCCGCGAGGCGGTGCGCGACTGGGCGCGTGAGGAAGGACTCCTCGCGTACGACCAGGCCGAGCAGACGGGTTACCTGCGCCACCTCGTCGTCCGAGAGGGCCGGAACACCGGCCAGGCGCTCGTCTTGCTCGTGACGGCGCCGGGCGAGCTGCCGGACGCCGATCACTTCGTCGACACGCTCAGGCGGTTCTCCGAGGTGCGATCCGTTTACTGGGCGGTGAACGACCGCCCGGCCGAGGTGACGAACCTCCCCGCGCGGCTGCTCTGGGGCGATGAGGCGATCGAGGAGGAGCTCTGTGGCCTGCGCTTCCGCGTCCGGCCGAACGCATTTCTCCAGACGAACACGGCGATGGCCGAGCGGCTCTATCGGCTCGCGATCGATTACGCGGACCTGAGCGGCGGCGAGACGGTGTACGACCTCTACTGCGGGATCGGGACCATCGGCCTGTCGATGGCCCACGCCGCGTTGACGGTGTGGGGGATCGAGGTCTCCGAGGAGTCGGTCGCGTGCGCTCTCGAGAACGCCGAGCTGAACGGGATCGGGAATGCCGCGTTCTTCGCCGGCGAGGTCGGCCAGGTACTGGACGACCTACGCGAGCGCGCCGGTGCGCCGGAAGTCGTCGTCGTCGACCCGCCGCGAGCGGGGCTGTCGGGCAAGGCGCTGCGCCGCCTCGGCCGGCTCGAGGCACCGCGGATCGTCTACGTCTCGTGCAATCCGACGACGCTGGCCGGCAACGTCAAGGAGCTGACCCGGGACTGGGGCTATCGCCTCGAGCGGGCGCGGCCGGTCGACATGTTCCCGCACACGCCGCACGTCGAGACGGTGGCGCTCCTGACGCGCGAGGCCTCGTAGAACTCGTTTCAAGATGAGTCTTGAGCCGTTCGGCCGCGCTGGACCGCGCGAGGCGGCGTCCTCGGTCGCGCGCATATCTCGGTCGATATGGGCGCGAGTCTGCGTCCTTGCTACGCGCCGTCCAGCGCAACCGATCGGCGAACCTTCATTTTGAACCGTTCTTAGGAGATTCTCATGCTCGTCTCACTGGCGTCTTAGGCGGGCTCGGTGTGCTGTGCCTGGACGTCGACGAAGGGAGCGAGATGGGGCTGACGCCGGTGGCCAGCGACGATCGTGTAGCGCCTGCCGCCTCGGGTTTTGAGCGCCAGTCGGCGGCGCAGCGCGAGATCCAGGCCTTGCTCCTGCGGATCCGAGGCCTCGTCTTCGTCCGCAGCGTGCTCGAGGGGCGCGGGGCGTCGGAGCTGGAACTCGAGCGCCACCGTCGCGAGACGGACCGCCTCCGAAGCCGGCTTGCCGCGCTCGTCGCAGGCGGCGGGCCCGACGCGGCGGCGTGAAGCCGGCGACGAGCCGTGGGCCGGGAAGTCACTGTTTCAGCACGCGCGTGTCACACGGGTGTTCGCGTTCGAGGGTTAGGCTGAAGCCGAGCAGGGGGCGGGTCGGGCCCGAGGTTAGACGCGCGCGTCAACCTCAATAGGCAATCGCAGGCGCGCGGTTCGAAGGGCTACGCACGCTCGAGGAGCGGCTTGACCTCGCCGACGAAGCGTTCGAGCGTCTCGCGATCGAACGGCGCGGGTGTGTCCGCGTAGATGTGCCGGAATCCGAGCTCGACGTACGGCGCGAGCCGCTCCGCGACGAGCTCGGGCGGGCCGACGATCCCCGGGCCTTCCCAGTCGCCATTCCGGCTGCCGATCTCCCGGGCGACGCGCGCCGCCTCGTCCGCGCTATCGCGGATCACGAGCGAGCCGCCTGACAGCGTCCGCTCGATCTCCGCCTCGTCGCGCCCGACCTCGTCGCACCAGCGCCGTAGCACCTCGTCCTTGTGGCGAACACGCTCGACATCGCCGCCGATGTTCCACGCGTCGGCGAAACGCGCGACCGTCGCCAGCGTCTTGCGCTCGCCGCCGCCGCCGATCAGGATCGGCAGCCGCTCCTGCACGGGCCGCGGGTCGTTGCGGACGTTCGTCGCGTGGTAGTAGCGCCCGCGCGCCGTCGCCTCTTCGCCGTGGAGCATGTCGCGCATCAGCTCGACGGCCTCGTCGAGCCAGTTGAGCCGCTCGCCGAAGCCCGATCCGAAGTCGATCCCAAACGCGACGTGCTCCTCTTCGAACCACGCACCCCCGATGCCGAGAACCGCGCGGCCGCCCGAGATGTGGTCGAGCGTGGTCACCATCTTCGCGACGAGGGCCGGATTCCGGAACGTGTTGGCGCCGACCATCAGCCCCAGCGTCGCCCGCTTCGTCACGGCCGCCCACGCCGCAAGCAGCATGTACCCCTCGAGGATCGGCCCGCGCGAGCCGCCGACGATGGGATAGACGTGATCCCACGTCCAGATCGAGTCGTAGCCGAGGTCGTCCGCGGTCGCGGCCGCTTCGCGCAGCTCGTCCCACTCGGCGCGTTGGTTCCAGAGGAGGACGCCGAGCTTCAGCGGCGAGGAGCTCATCCGGCGAGCCGCGTCCGTTCGACGAACACGTTCTCGAGCGCGTGCCGCAGTCCGACCGCGAGGGCACCGCGAAGGACAGCGGTCTCGCCGAGGGTCGAGACCTCGACGCGGGGGGGATAGGGGAGCCACGTGCCCAGCAGGTCGCGGACGGGACCGAGGAGCAGGTCGCCGTTGGCCCCGAGCCCTCCGCCGAGCACGACCAGCGCGACGTCCGCCACGGCGGCGACGGTCGCCGTGTGCAGCGCGATCCGCCGCGCCACCTCCGCGACGACCTCGCGCGCGAGGCGATCGCCGCCACGTGCGGCGGTGAAGATCGCGCGCGCGTCGAACGGCGGGGCAAGCGACGTCTCGGCCGGCCGCTCCGCCGTGAGCCGCGCGGCGAGCACCGACACCGCGCCGGCACAAGGATCGACGTCGTGCTCCAGGCCCGTCAGCGCGTAATCGAGCTCTCCTGCCGCACCGTGATGACCCCGATGCAGCTCTCCGTGGAGCACGAGGCCGGCGCCGAGCCCGGTCCCGACCGAGACGAAGACGAAGTCCTCGACTCCCTCCGCGACCCCGAACCAGTGCTCGCCGAGCGCGGCGAGATTGATGTCGTTCTCGAGCGTCACGGGCAGTCCGAGCAGCTCCGCCAGCTCCTGCTCGAGCGGCAGGCCCTCGAGGCTCGAGAAGTGCGTGAGCCGGACCGTGCCATCGGCGCCGACGACGCCGGGTACGCCCACGACGGCGCTGTCCAGCAGGTCGGCCGACAGGTCGCTCGCCGCCACGAGCGAGGCTCGGAGGCCCTCGATCGCGCGGAGGACGGAGCCCGCCTCGACACCGCCGAGCTCGACGTCCTGGCGCGCGCGGACCTCGCCGCGGAGGTCGCAGATCGCGCCACGAAGGAAGCGAGCGCCGAGATCGAGCCCGAGCACGAGCGCGGCGTCGGGCACTGGCTCGAAGAAGAGCGCTCCGTAGCTCGGCCGACCGCCGTCGCCCTCCGCCTGTCGGACGAGCCCGGCGGCAAGCAGCGACTGCAGCGCCTGGGAGACCGTCGGCTTCGAGATGCCGGCGCGGCGCGAGATCTCGGCGCGCGAGATCGGCGCACCGGAGCGGATCGTCGCGAGGACGGTTCTCAGGTTCAGGTCCTTGAGGAGCGGCGGGATCGCCGCTGACGGAGACCGCTGCCGCGCCATCTGGTGAAGGAGCTTAACCCAAGAGCGTCAGAGAACCGACCCACTTGACGCCGCGGCCGCCAATGGTTAAGGATCGCGTTCGGAAACTTAACTAACAGGTCGGTCGCGAGCGACGCGCCGCGTCCGGCCGGAAAGCCGGGGACAGTATCGTCCACCCACTCCCGAGGAGGGGCTCATGAAACGCGTCGCGACCGTCGCCGCCGTGCTCGTCGCGCTCGCGCTCGCAGCCGGCGTCGCGGCGAGCACGAAGCACTCGCCGAGCGGTGTCGAGAAGGCAGCCGGGCCGAACAAGCTCACCGTCTGGGTCGGCTGGCAGGCACGCGAGCTCAACGAGTTCAAGAGCGTCGTCGCCGAGTACGACAAGGCTCACCCGGACGTCACCGTCGACGTCGTCGGCAACATCAACGACGACAAGATCACGGCGGCGATCCGCTCGGGCAACGCGCCGGACGTCGTCAGCTCGTTCACGTCGGCGAACGTCGGCGTCTACTGCGGGACCGGAGCGTGGATCGACCTCGCCCCGTTCATCGCGAAGTCCCACATCAACCTCAGCATCTTCCCGAAGGCGAGCCTCTACTACACGCAGTACAAGGGCAAGCGCTGCGCGCTGCCGCTGCTCGCGGACGTCTACGGCCTTTACTACAACAAGACGCTCTTCAAGAAGGCCGGTCTGACCCGGCCTCCGAAGACGTTCACCGAGCTGACGGCGTACGCGAAGAAGCTCACGCAGCGCAATCCCGACGGCTCGCTGAAGGTCGTCGGCTACGACCCGGTGTGGACGTTCTACTCGGGCAATGCGCCTGACATGAGCGTCTACTTCCCGCTGTTCGGCGCCAAGTACATCGATGCCAAGGGCGATTCGATCCTGTCCAAGGATCCGGCCTGGTCTCGGCTGCTCCAGTGGCAGAAGGGTCTGATCGACTGGTACGGCTACAAGAACCTCGTCAAGTTCAACACCGGCGCCGGCCAGGAGTTCTCTGCCTCCAACGCGTTCGAGACGGGCAAGATCGCGATGCTCCTCGACGGCGAGTGGCGGGTCGCGTTCATCGCCGCCGAGCATCCCGAGCTGCAGTACGGGACCGCACCCGGGCCCGTCGATCCCGCTCATCCGGACCTGTACGGCGCCGGCTACATCAACGGGACGATCATCGGGATCCCGAAGGGCGGGCACAATGTCGACCAGGCCTGGGACCTCGTCAAGTACCTGACGACGAACGACCACGCGCTCGCGAAGTTCTCGAACGGGATCCGGAACGTCCCGTCGACGACGAGCTCGTCGCGTTCGAAGGAGCTGAAGCCGGATGCGCACTTCGCGACCTTCCTCCGGATCTTCACGAACCCGCACTCCGGGACGACGCCGATCACGGCCGCCGGCAACGCCTACGGAACGCTGATCTCGAACTTCGTCAACAAATGGCAGGCCGGGCACGCGAAGGACCTGAAGAGCGGCCTCGCGAGTCTCGACAAGGCGATCGACGATCAGCTCGCGCAGGCGGAGAAGGGCGGCGGCGGCCCTCCGTAGCGCGATGGCTCAGACGCCGGTGATACAGGCCGGGGCCTCGGCCCCGGCCTTCCCGGCCCTCGACCGCCGGAGGGCCAGACGCGCCGCCGTGTGGCGCCGGCGTCGGATGGTGCTGCTCTTCATGAGCCCGTGGATCGTGGGCTTCTCCGCGTTCTTCGGCTACCCGCTCGTGATGAGCGCGTACCTCTCGTTCACGCACTACGACCTGCTCTCGTCGCCTCGGTGGATCGGCTTTGCGAACTACCGGTACCTCCTCACACAGGACCCCCTCGTCTGGCCGGCCGTCAAGAACACGCTCTGGTTCATCGCGGTGGGCGTGCCGCTGCAGGTGTTGTTCGCGTTCGGGATCGCGCTGATGCTGACCCGCGCGAAGTGGGGTCTCGGCTTCTTCCGGACGGTCTTCTACCTGCCCGCGCTCGCGCCGCCCGTCGCCGCGGTACTCGGCTTCGTCTTCCTGCTCAACCCGGCGACCGGTCCCGTCAACACGATTCTCGGCAAGCTCGGCATCTCGGGGCCGCTCTGGTTCAACGACCCGGCCTGGTCGAAACCCTCGCTCGTGATCCTCTCGATCTGGACCGTCGGCAACACGATGATCATCTTCCTCGCCGCAGTCCTCGACGTGCCGAAGCACCTCTACGAGTCGGCGGAGCTGGACGGGGCGGGGCCGCTGCGTCGCCTCCGTTGGGTGACGCTCCCGTCGGTCAGCCCGGTGATTCTCTTCTCGATCATCCTCGGAGTCATCCAGGGCCTGCAGTACTTCACGCAGGCACTCGTCGCCTCGAGCGTCGCCGCCGGCTCCGCGGTCCAGGGCGGCGACAACCCGCAGACGATCGGCTACCCGGAGAACTCGACGCTCTTCTATCCGGTCGAGCTGTACCAGGAGGGCTTCCGCTTCTTCCACATGGGCTACGCGTCGGCGCTCGCGATACTGCTGCTCGTCGTCTCGTTCGCCGTGACGACGATCATCGTCGTCAACTCGCGCCGCTGGGTGCACTACGGGGCGGCGGCGCGCTGATGGCGACGGCGAGCGTCCAGCTCGAGGCCGCGCCGTTCGTGCGCCGGAGGCCGCCGGCAACGGTCCGGCGGAAGCGGCTGCTGATGGCGATCGGCGAGCACAGCCTGCTGATCGCCGCGGCGCTGATCTTCCTGATGCCGTTCGTGTTCATTGCGCTGACGGCGCTGATGACGCACAACCAGGCGCTGTCGGCGCAGATCTGGCCGCACCCGTTCCGCTGGAGCAACTTCGTCGACGTCTTCCGCCAGGCGCCGCTGTGGCGCTGGTTCCTCAACACGCTGATGTACTCCGGGCTCGCGACGCTCGGAGTGCTCGTCTCGAGCGTCCCGGTCGCGTACGCACTCGCGCGGCTGCGCTGGCGCGGGCGCGAGGCGGCGTTCCTGATCGTGCTGATCGCGCTGATGCTCCCGCCGCAGGTGTCCGTCGTGCCGCTCTACGTGATGTGGTCGAAGCTGCACCTCGTCGGGACGCTCTGGCCGCTGATCATCCCCAACTGGCTCGGCGACGCCTTCTCGATCTTCCTGTTGCGCCAGTTCTTCCTGACGATCCCCGAGGAGTACCTCGATGCGGCGCGCGTCGACGGCTGCGGCGAGATCCGGATCCTGACGACGGTCGTCCTGCGGCTCGCGAAGCCCGCGATCGCCGCCGTCGCCCTGTTCTCTGCGCTCTACACGTTCAACGACTACTTCCTGCCGCTCCTCTACGTCGGCGAGAACTCGCACAACTGGGTCGTGGCGATCGGCCTCTCCGAGTTCCGCTCGCTTCATCAGGTGCTCTGGAACACGACGATGGCGGCGACCGTCCTGGTGATGGCGCCCGTGATCGTGATCTTCTTCCTCGCCCAGAAGGCGTTCGTCGAGGGCGTGACGCTGACCGGGGTGAAGGGATGAAAATTGCAGTTGTCGGCGGAGGATCCACGTACACGCCGGAGCTCGTCTCTGGACTGTCGCGCGACCGGCACCGGCTCGACCTGCGCGAGCTCGTCCTGCACGACATCGATCCCGAGCGCCGCCAGGTCGTCGGCGAGCTTGCGGCGCGGATGCTCGAGCGCCAGGGCTTCGGCGGCGAGCTCCTCGTTACCGACGACCTCGATCGTGCGGTCGACGGCGCCGACTTCGTGCTGATCCAGATCCGCGTCGGCGGCCAGACGGCCAGGCTCTCCGACGAAACGGTCCCGCTCGCCTGCGGCTGCATCGGTCAGGAGACGACCGGAGCGGGGGGCCTCGGCAAGGCGCTCCGAACGGTGCCGGTGGTGCTCGGTATTGCCGAGCGCGTCCGCGAGCTTGCGCCCGACGGTGCGTGGATCGTCGACTTCACGAACCCCGTCGGGATCGTCACGCGTGCGCTCCTCGACGCCGGCCACCGCGCGGTCGGCCTCTGCAACGTGGCCATCGGCTTTCAGCGGAACATCGCGGGCCGGCTCGGGGTCGCTCCCGAGGCCGTCGTCGTCGACCAGGTCGGGCTGAACCACCTGACGTGGGTCCGCGCGGTCTGGGTCGAGGGCCGCGACGTCCTTGCCGAGCTGCTCGAGGAGCACGGCGACGAGCTTGCGGAGATGGTCGACCTGCCGCGTCGGCTGCTCGAGGAGCTCGGCGCGATCCCCTCCTACTACCTGCGCTACTTCTATGCGCACGACGAGGTGCTCGAGGAGCAGCTCGTCGGTGTGCCGCGGGCGGTCGAGGTCGCCGAGATCGAGCGCGAGCTGCTCGAGCTCTACCGCGACGCGGAGCTGAGCGAGAAGCCCGCGCTGCTCGAGCGGCGCGGTGGCGCCTTCTACAGCGAGGCGGCGATCGGGCTGATCGGATCGCTCGTCACGGGCGACGGCGCCGTGCACGAGGTCGACCTCCGGAACGCGGGCACCCTCGACGGCCTTGCGGGCGACGACGTCGTCGAGGTCCCGGCGCGGGTTCGGGCAGACTCGATCGACCCGCTGCCCCAGTCGCCGCTGGCGCCGGAGCTGCTCGGCCTCGTCCAGCACGTCGCCGCGTACGAGCGGCTCGCCGTGCAGGCGGCGACGACCGGTGACCCGGTGCTGGTTCGGAAGGCGCTCCTCGCGCATCCGCTCGTCGGTCAGCATCGGCTCGCCGACGAGCTCGCCGAGCGGCTGCTCGACGCCGGCGTGGAGCATCTGCCCCGGTTCGCGGCCGCGAGGGCGGCGTCGTGACGCAGCGGGTCGTCCTTGCGGTCGACGGCGGCAACTCGAAGACATACGTCGCGCTGCTCGGCGGCGACGGCGAACTCCTTTCGCTCGTCCGCGGCCCGCTCAGCTCGCCGCACCACATCGGCGTGGACGGCTGCCTCGCCCTGCTCGAGGAGCTCTTCGAGCGCGCGGTCGCGGACGCGGGCCTGACGGACGCCCAGTTGCCGGTGGCCGAGGTCGCCGCGATCCTGCTCGCCGGCGTCGACTTCCCGTCGGAGGAGGAGCATCTGCAGGAGCTGGTCGACGCCCGCGGCTGGGCCTCGCGGGCGTTCGTCGAGAACGACACCTTCGCCGTCCTGCGCGCGGGCACCGAGGAGGGATGGGGCGTCGCCGTCGTATGCGGTGCGGGCATCAACTGCGTCGGCGTCGCGCCGGACGGGCGCCACGCGCGGTTTCCGGCGCTCGGCGCGATCACCGGCGACTGGGGCGGCGGGCGCGACGTCGGCCTCGCCGCCGTCTTCGCCGCGGCCCGGAGCGAGGACGGGCGCGGCCCGAAGACGAGCCTCGAGCGGCTCGTCCCGGGCCACTTCGGCTTGCGCACGCCGAAGGAGCTCGCCGAGGCGATGCACCGCAAGCTGATCCCGGAGAGGCGTGTACTCGAGCTGCCGCCGCTCGTGTTCGCGGAGGCCGCTGAGGATCCGGTCGCCGCGTCGATCGTCGACCGCCTCGCCGACGAGATCGTCGCGCTCGCCCGGGCGACGCTGGAACGTCTGGAGCTGGTGCAGGAGCCGGTCGAGGTGCTGCTCGGCGGCGGTCTGCTCCAGCGCGGCGACGGCCGGCTGCTCGACGCGATCGAGCAGGGCCTCAGGGACGTCGGCCCGCGGATCGAGGTGCGCTCGACCGGCTCGCCGAACATCGTCGGCTCGGCGCTGCTCGCGCTCGACGAGCTCGGCGCCGGGCGCGAGGCTCAGCGCCGCGCGCGGGCGGAGCTCGGCGCCGCGGTCGACAGGATCGAGAGGAGCGCGACCGGTGGCTGACGTCCAGTTCGTCGAGGCGACGAGGATCTACCCGGGCACGGACGTTCCCGCGGTCGACCGGCTCGACCTCCACATCGAGGACCGCGAGTTCATGGTGCTCGTCGGGCCTTCGGGCTCGGGCAAGACGACGGCGCTGCGCATGCTCGCCGGCCTCGAGGAGGTCGACGGCGGCGCGGTGCTGATCGGCGGGCGCGACGTCACGTTCGTTCCGCCGAAGGACCGCGACGTCGCGATGGTGTTCCAGAACTACGCGCTCTACCCGTACCTCACCGTCGCGGCGAACATCGGATTCCCGCTCAAGATCGCCAAGGTGAAGAAGTCCGTGCGGGAGGCGCGCGTGCGCGAGGTGGCGAGGCTCCTCGGGCTCGAGGAGTTCCTCGAGCGCAAGCCAGGGCAGCTCTCCGGCGGCCAGCGGCAGCGCGTGGCGATGGGGCGCGCGATCATCCGGTCGCCGAGCGTGTTCCTGATGGACGAGCCGCTTTCGAACCTCGATGCCAAGCTCCGGGTGCAAATGCGGGCCGACATCGCCGACCTGCAGGCGCGCATCGGCGTCACCACGGTCTACGTCACGCACGATCAGGCGGAGGCGATGACGCTCGGCCACCGCGTGGCCGTGCTCAAGGACGCCCGGCTCCAGCAGTGCGACACGCCCCGCGCGCTCTACGAACGCCCGGTGAACACCTTCGTCGCAGGCTTCATCGGCTCGCCCTCGATGAACCTCTGCACGATGCCGGTGGCGAACGGCGGCGTCTCGCTCGGCGGCGTGGAGGTTCCGCTCCCCGCGTCGGAGAACGGCCGGGCGCGCGTCGTGGTCGGGCTGCGGCCGGAGTCCCTCGAGCTCGCTGCCGAAGGTCTGCCGGCCCGCGTCGAGGTGGTCGAGGAGTTCGGCGCCGACGCGTACGTCTTCTGCGCGGCCGAGGTGGCAGGCGAGGAGGTGCGGCTCGTCGCAAGGCACGCCGCGCGGCGTGCGCCGGAGCGGGGCGAGCGCGTGGCGCTTCGGCCGAGGCCCGACGAGGCGCATCTCTTCGATCCCGACACGGACGAGCGGCTCGCAGACTGACGGCCGGGGTCGGGAGCCCCGCAACCGGCAGCCCAAGGCGGTCGGCTCGAGCTGTGACGACCGGGTACGGCGATCACCGCCTGAGGCGGGCCCAGAGCAGGTCGCCGTTTGCGAGCAGGAAGGCGATCGAAAGC
>Ga0070741_10016636_pt1 | contig 12216 bp, 5 predicted proteins | sample Coa_R1_4_FD_66440 | JGI IMG/M metagenome (GOLD analysis project Ga0070741, IMG submission 66440) | Surface soil microbial communities from Centralia Pennsylvania, which are recovering from an underground coalmine fire - Coalmine... | ecosystem: Environmental > Terrestrial > Soil > Unclassified ...
CATAACCCCCGATGACGTCCAACCCGACGAACAGCATCCCTTTCGCCGCGAGCGTGGGGCCGATCTGGCCGACAAGCCAGCGGTCACGATCATTGAGCGGCCGGCCGACACCCTTCGCCCCCGCCGCGAGATTGCCGCGATTGTCGTTCGCGGAGGGGATGCGGGCGAGGGCATAGGGCACCGGCTCGCCGTCGATCACGATGACCCGCGAATCGCCCGTATGCACGATATCGGGGATGTAGCGCTGCACGATCGCGAACCGCTGTCCGTAGTCGGTGAGCGTCTCGAACACCACGTTGACGTTCTTGTCGTTCAGCTCCAGGACGAAAATGGAGCGTCCGCCCATGCCGTGCAGCGGCTTGCACACGATCCGGCCGTGCTCGCGCAGGAAGGCCTCCATTTCACCCATATCGCGAGTAATCAGAGTAGGCGCACAGCATTGGGGGAACCAGGCCGTGTATACCTTCTCATTCATGTCCCGCAGGCCCTGCGGGCGATTCACGACGAGGGCGCCTTGCTCCGCGGCGCGCTCGAGAATGTAGGTGGAATAAATGTATTCAGTGTCGAATGGCGGATCCTTGCGCATCAGGATGCAGTCGATCTCGCCCAGGCGCTCGGTGCGCGGCTCACCTAGCGTGAACCAGCTCTTGGGGTCGGCGGCGACCGTCAGCGGCCGCACGCGCCCCAGCGCCACCCCATCGCGGAGCATCAAGTCTTGCAGCTCCAGGTAGGCCAACTCGAAACCATGGGCTTGGGCCGCGAGCAGCATGGCCAGCGTGGAGTCTTTCGCGTACTTGATGGCGCCAATGGGATCCATCACGACGCCAAGGCGGAGGCGTTCGGTCATCCTCGAATCCTTCATCTCGTTCGATGGCCTGATTATGCTCGTCCGGCACGAATATGTCCGACAACGGGCCCACATAAGGGCCCATCCCGCATCGATCGCGAAAAACGTGACGCGCGTTGCATAGCAGGGGGTCTACCGATATGTTAAAACCCGCGCTGCGTTTTTCCCTAGTACCGCCACGACATACGCGTGGCCCGTTCAAGGCTGTTAAGGAAGGAGTTGCCTGACCGTGACCGGCAGCAACACGAAACTCCAGGGTCTCAAGGTACTGGTCATCGACGACAGCAAGACGATCCGTCGCACAGCGGAAACCCTCCTCGCGAAGGAGGGCTGCGAAGTCTTCACGGCGATTGACGGGTTCGATGCGCTGGCCAAGATCGCCGATCACCAGCCCGACATCGTATTCGTCGACATCATGATGCCGCGGCTGGATGGCTATCAGACCTGTTCCCTCATCAAGCACAACAAGGTATTCCGTTCCATCCCCGTCATCATGCTGTCCTCCAAGGACGGCCTGTTCGATCGGGCACGGGGTCGCATCGTCGGCTCGGAGCACTACCTCACCAAGCCGTTCACCAAGGACGAGCTCCTGAGCGCGATCGAGACGCATATCGGGAGATAAAGGGATGCCGCTGATACTCATCGTCGACGACTCGCCCACCGAAGTGCACGTGATGCAAAAGGCACTGGAGAAACACGGCTACCGCACGGCCGCCGCGGCCGACGGCGCCGAGGGCGTGCGCCTGGCTCGCGAGATGAGCCCGGATCTGATTTTCATGGACATCGTCATGCCCGGAATGAACGGATACCAGGCGACCCGCGCGTTGGCCAACGACCCGAAGACCCGCACCATTCCCATCATCATGGTGACCTCCAAGGGCCAGGAGACCGATCGCATCTGGGGCCTGCGTCAGGGAGCCGTGGACTACATGGTCAAGCCCGTTTCGCCCGATCAACTCGTCGCCAAGGCGCAGGCGACTCTGTCCGCGTGAAGCGCCATGGATACCTCCATCAAACAGGTGGCGAGTTGCAATGGCTGACGAGATTCCACTGAAATCCTTGCGCGACCGGCCCTTCGAGTTGCTCGCGGAGCTCGAGCGCCGTGGCCGTGCCGTTTCCGCGCAGGTGAACCAGGAGAGCGCCAGCGGCCGTGAGTGGGTCGGTGTTGCCCTGCGCATGGCCGGCGACCTCTACCTGGTCGCCCGCGAGGAGACGCGCGAGGTGCTGGGCCTGCCGCCCGCGCTGACCCGGGTCCCAGGCGCGAAACCCTGGATCAAAGGCCTGGCCAATGTCCGCGGACAACTGCTCCCGGTGATCGATCTGCGTCAGTTCCTGGGGAGTGGCACCACACCGATTACCCGCAACACGCGCGTCGTGGTGGTGAACCACCGCGAAGTTCCCGCCGGATTGCTGGTTGATGAAGTTCTCGGGTTCAGGCGCTTCGCCGAAGGCGAGTTCTCGGGCGATGCGCCACCGACCGTAGCCCGCTGCGAGCGTTATCTCGCCGGCGCTTTCCGCCGCGCGAGCGAGCAGTGGCCCGTTCTGAGTCTGAGGTCCGTGCTGGAAAGCTCGGCATTCTCCGAGGCAGCAGCCTGACATGCCAACAGTAATACAGCCATGAGCCCCGCGGCACCCCTCCCCACCCGTGTAGGCGGCGGCCTCGCCGTGCTGCTACTGGCCGCAACGCTGCTACTCGCAGCGGCCACGGTCACGTACTTCATGCAGGACGGTCAAACGGCCTCCGTCACGTCTCGCGCACCCATTGACGCGCTTTACGGCATCGCCGTCGACGCGGAAGGGGTCTTGGCCGGAAACGACACCGCCCTGGCGAGCTTCCAATCCCAATTGCGCCAGCTCAAGGATGCGGCCGCGGCCTCCTCGAGCGCCCCCTTCGCGAAGGACGCCCGTTTTGCTCGGCTGATGAGCAATGCCGCGGCGGTGACTGAGGCCAAAGGCGCGCTGACGGATGCCGGCAATGCAGCTCGCGAGACCCGCGACCTGGTGCCCCGTCTCATTACCGAGATGGGCGCGATCACCGGTAATTTGTCGGGCGCGAACCTCGATGTCGGGAGTCGGGCGCTGGAGCGATTCGAGCTCCGGGCGCAACGCGTGCAGTTGGATGTCGCGGCGCTGGCCGCGGGTGGGGCGACCAACCAGACCGCGCAGCGGCTGGCGGAGAGCAATGACTACCTGGGCCAGGTCATCCAGGGTCTGCAGGGCGCCAATACCGGACTGGTTCTCCCCAAAGTTCCCGCGGGACCGGACACCGATAAGCGTCTGAAGGCTCTCGATACCATCTATAGCGATCTGCGCAGCGCCGTCCGCCGTGCCGTCACCGCGGCTCCCGGATTGCCGGCCGCGCAGGCAGCCGCGCGTGACGTCATTACGGACGCGCGTGCTTTGGCAATCGCCGAGAAGGCGGCGGAGCCCACTGCCGCGGAGAGCAAGGTGCCTGGCTGGGTACCTGGGGTACTGGCCGCTGCCGCTCTGGTTCTCCTGGTCCTGGGCGTCGTGGCCGCTCTGCGCATGCGCAAGGTCGTTGAAACCCAACGACAAACGGTTGAGACCCAACGCAAGGAAACGGACCGCAACCAGCAGGCCATTCTGCGCCTCCTGGACGAGCTTTCGAGCCTCGCCGATGGTGATCTCACCGTGCAGGCGACCGTCACCGAGGACATCACCGGCGCGATCGCCGATTCCATCAACTACGCGGTCGACGCCCTGCGTGGCCTGGTCACGACCATCAACCAGTCCGCCATTCAACTGGACAGCGCCACGCGCCAGACGCAGGCCCTCTCCCAACATCTGGCGAAGGCGAGCGGCGCCCAGTCGAAGCAGATTGCCTCGGCCACCGAATCGGCCGGCAGCATGGCCTCCTCGGTTGAAGAGGTTTCCGGAAACGCCGAGCGTGCCGCGGACGTCGCGCGCCACTCGGTGGAAGTCGCCCACAAGGGTGGGGATGCCGTGCGGCGCACGATTGATGGCATGAACACCATCCGCGAAACCATCCAGGACACCTCCAAGCGCATCAAACGACTCGGCGAGAGCTCGCAGGAGATCGGCAACATCGTCGAGCTCATCAACGACATCGCCGAACAGACCAACATTCTCGCCTTGAACGCCTCGATCCAGGCCTCGATGGCCGGCGATGCGGGCCGGGGCTTCGCGGTCGTCGCGGACGAGGTGCAACGGCTCGCCGAGCGCGCCGCCAATGCGACCAAGCAGATCGAGGTCCTGGTGCGCACCATTCAGACCGATACCAACGAGGCGGTGGTCTCCATGGAGCGCAGCACGACCGACGTGGTCGGTGGGGCCTTGCTGGCGGAGAACGCCGGCGCCGCGTTGGAAGAGATCGAGCAGGTCTCCAACCAGATCGCCAGCCTCGTGCAGAACATCTCGGGCAGCGCGCGCCAGCAGACCGGCGCGGCCCAGAACATCGCTCGCAACATGCAGGTCCTCAAGGAGATCAGCGTCCAGACCGCGGAATCGACCAACGCGACCTCGGCCGCTATCGCGAAGCTGGCCGAGCTCTCCGCCGGACTACGCAAAGCCGCCGCAGGCTTCCGGCTTCCCGGAACCAGCACCGAGCCCATCGGGTCCACGAACGCCTTCAAACGCCTGGAAGAGACCAGCAGGGGCGCCGTGAGCGGCCCCGCGGTCCGGCCGGTCTCCGCGGTCGGTGGCACCTGAGCCCTACTCCCTAAGAGCTTTTCATGCCGGAAGTTGCTTCCCAGACGCTGGATTTTGTCGGTCGTGAGCTGAACCTCACGCTCGCCGAAGCCCGTACGGCTCTCGAGAACTACGTCGAGCAGCCTGACAACATCACTCTCCTGGAGCGCTGCACCCAGGAGCTGCACCAGGTGCAGGGTGTCCTGCGCGTGCTCGAGATCTATGGCGCGGCGCTGTTGGCGGAGGAAATGGAGCAGGTCGCCAACTACCTGCTGGCGACGGCCACCGAGCGCAAGAGTCAGGCTGAGAGCCTGGACGCTCTCATGCGCGCCATGGTCCAGCTCCCGAGTTACCTCGAGCGAGTGCTCGCCGGCGGTCGCGACCTCGCCCTCGTCCTCCTGCCTTTGTTGAATGACCTGCGTGCCGTACGCGGGAGCGCCTTGCTCTCGGAAGGCACGCTGCTGCTGCTGAATCTCAAATCCGACAAACAGGCCCAGCCGGTTGCCGCCGCGCCCGGCGAGCCGCCGCTCACCGTGGAGCAATGGGCGCGCCGCCTGCGTGCGCGCTATCAGGTCGGCCTCATCGGCTGGATCCGTGGCGAGCGCACCGAGCAGAATCTCGACATTCTCGCGGCGGTGGCCCAGAAGCTGGAGCAGATTGCGACCCGCCAGCCGGTATTCCAACTGTGGTGGGTGATTGGCGCGGTCATCGAAGCCTTGCAGGAGAATGGCGTCGAGGGCGGGGTCTCCGTAAAGCGCCTGTTGGGATTGGGCGATCGCGAGATCCGGCGGCTCTACGAGCAGGGTGAGGCGCGCTACTCGCAACAGCCCGCCGTCGAGCTGCTCAACAACCTTTTGTACTACGTCGGCCGCGCCGAGTCTTCCGGCCCGCGCGTGAGCGCCGTACGTGCCTCCTTCCGCTTGTCCGAGCTGCTGCCGGTCGATGAGAGCATCGAGCAGGAGCGCGAAAATCTTTCCGCCCCGAGCGTCAAGCTCATGCAGACCGTGGCGGCGGCGATCCGGGAGGACCTGTCGAAGGTCAAGGACGTACTGGACATCTTTGTCCGCCGCGGCGCTGGCCAGCCGAAAGAGCTCGCCCCGCAGGTGGAATTGCTGCGCAAGATCGGCGACACGCTCGGCGTGTTGGGTCTGGGGGAGCTGCGCGGCAAGGTTCAAGGTGAGACCGAGCGCCTGGAGAAGATCGTCGGCGGCGAGATCAAGGCTGACGAGGCGACCCTGGTGGACATCGCCGCGACTCTCATCGGGGTCGAGGATCGGCTCGATGACGGCCTGGTCGGCATGATCCGGCCGAAGACGGATGAGCTGTCCGAGCCGGACGAGGACATTGAATTCCAACAGGTCCAGGCGGCCGTGCTGCGCGAGTGCATTCTCAATCTCGCGCGCATCAAGGAAGCCATTACCCAGAACGTGGGCGGGACGCTCGATGCGGCCGGCCTCGATAGCTGGCCCGATCTCATGCGGGGTATGAAAGCCGGGCTCCTGATGCTCGGCAAGACGCGCGCCGTCGAGGTCATCGAAGGCGTGACGACGCAGTTGAAACGTGTCATGCAGCCGGGCGGGCGCGGTCTGCCGCCGGGCTTCCTCGATCGACTGGCCGACGCGATCGTGAGTGTCGAGTACTACATGGAGACGCTGCAGGCCGGCCGCAGTGATCCCTGGTACATGCTCGACAACGCGCAATCCTGTGTGCAAGCGCTCGAGCAGACACAAACGCCTGCGGTCCCCACCGTGCCGGCGTTGGATCCGGGCTCGTTTGCGAAGACGGTTCAGATTTCCACCGTCGGTGGAACTGTCATCGACGTCGGTGATCCGGGTGCAACGTTGGTTGGCGCGGGGGGGCCGGCCGTGCCTCCGACGGTATCGCCCTCGCGCACGTCGGTGGTTCGCGCGTTGCAGGAGAGCGCGGACCCCGAGTTGGTCAAGCTCTTCATCGAGGAAGCTCATGAGGAATTGACCAAGATCCAACGTCACTTCCCAGCCTGGGATCAGAATCCCATGGACCGGGAGTCGCTCGTCACGGTGCGCCGCTCGTTCCATACGCTCAAGGGCAGCGGTCGTATGGTGGGCGCGCGCGATCTCGGTGAGTTCGCGTGGTCGATCGAGAACCTGTTGAATCGCGTTCTCGATAACACCTTGACACGCACGCCGGCGATCCTCGCCGTGTTGCGCGAGGCAGTGGAGGCGTTGCCGCAGCTCATCGCGCAACTCGAGCACGGCACGCCGCCGCAGGCGGACATGTCAGGGATCTCCGCGCGAGCGCATGCGCTCGCCGCGGGCAAACAACCGACGACTACGGCGCGGACGCGTGCTGATGCGGAGAACGGTGCCGGCCAAGGCGCCTCCTCCGGCGGCACTGCGACTGTCGCGGTTCCAAATATACCGGGCGCCCCTAGGCCCGCGACCGACCCCATGGGTCCGTCCGGTGGGGGCGCAAGCTCTGGCGGCTCGGGCCCGATGGCCTCAGCGGACCCTCACTCGCTTTCCGCGACCTTCACGATGACTGCGGCGCCCCCTCCACCGGGCGCGGACGCCGCCACGCAAGTGCTGGCTCCCTCTGCTCGTGCGCCCGTTAGCCCAGTCGCTCCCATGTCGGTTGGCGGCTCGCCTGCGCATGCCGCGGGTACGGTTGGTCCGGACGCCGGTATCGCTGCTGTCCAAAAGACCCACGGCGAACCAACACAGGCGAACTCCGGTGCATTGCCCGGCTCGATGGCTTCCGGCGCCGCGCAAGCTGCCGCATCTCCAGGGACCGCCTCTACCGCTGGCGCCGCAGCGACGAACGGTGCTGGCGCCAGTGCACCTTACGGCGCTTCGGTGAGTGCTCTGACTTCCGCAGGCGCCTCGGTCGGCTCGAGCGGGCCAACGTCAGCGGGCGCGCTAACGCCTCCGTCGGCGGCACCGTCGGCGAATGGGCTAACACCTTCAGGCGCGCCAGCACCGGCGGCCGGGCCAACTCATTCGGGCGTGCCAACGTCGTCGGCCGACTCGCCCAGCAGCAATCTCTCGGGGGCGGCACCGCACGGATCTCGCACAAGTTCCGCGAGTGGTCCGTCGGCAGCCTCAGGCGCCGCCGTCATCTCTGCTCCGTTTGGCGGCGGTGCGAGCACGCCAGCCGCGCCCGCCCCAGCGGCGCCGTCTGCAGCCGTCACGCCACCCAGAACAGCCACCATAACGCCTTTCCCGGGGCCCGCTGCGTCCGGAGGCGCGGGGTCGGTACAGGCCGCATCTGGGTCTGACGGCCAACCTCCGGGTTTGGACGACGTGCTGCGCGAGATCTATACGCGCGAGACTAACACCCACATCGCTACGGTCCGTGGTTACCTCGACCGGGAGGCGGGTCTACCTGAGCCTCACGTGCTTCCGGAGGAGGTTTACCGCGCGTGCCATACCCTTTCGGGTAGCTCGAAGATGGCACAGGCACGCCACGGCACTCGTATCGCGGAACCGCTGGATCACTGGTTGCGACGTGTGTTCAGCAGTGGGTTGGGTCTAACACAGCGGGACATGGCGCTGTTGTCGGACTGCATGGTCGCGATGGAAACCGTCGCAAGTCACCTCGACGAGCCTACAGGATATTTCGTCACCCATTGGGGTTTGCAGGAGCGCATCGCCGAAGCGGACAAGGCTCTCGATCAGCGTATCACCGCCGCTACCGCGGCCCGCGCCGCGCAAGAAGCAGCGGCCGCCGCTGCCGAGGATGCGATGCCCGAGGAAGATCTAGAGACACCTGATGACGCCGGTGACTTCGACCCCGAAGTTGCGGCGATCTTCACTGAAGAGGCCACCGAGCTGATCGAAGCTTCCGAGCACGCCCTCGGCGACTGGCGCTCGGAGCCGTCCAGCGCGGAGTATCGCCTGGCGCTCAAGCGACCGCTGCACACGCTGAAGGGTGGCGCTCGCATGGCGGGCATCATGGCCATGGGCGACCTCAGCCACGAGCTCGAAACGCTCGTCATGCAGGTCGACAATGGGTCGGTTGCCCCGGATGACACCCTGTTTGAAGTGGTGCAGGCGAGCCTCGATGAGCTGGCCCGCATGCGGGAGCTCGTCGCGAACGGCCGGCGCGTTTCCCCGGCGCGCGCCATGATCGCGCGTATCCATTCTTTGACTCGGCCGAAGTCCGCTCAGCCCTCGAGCGCCCCGAAATCAACACCCGCGCCGGCTCCGCGCGCGGCCGCACCGGCGGCCATTCGCCCGAGCGCGGCTCCTGGCCAGGCTGGGGCCTCCCCCTTTTTTTCAGAACCCGCTGAGCTCGCGCCCACAGAGCTCGACATCGACCTCACCGAGCTCGGCGCCGACGCCCCGCCGCTGACACCCGGTGAATCGAGCTCGACGCCGGCATTCGCGCTCGCAGCAGGCTCGCCCGAAGCGGCGCCGGAGGCCGGCTTTGGCTCGCTGACGAATGATTCCTCGCGTTGGGCACCCCCCACGGATGAGTCTGCCCCCGCCGGCGCGGCCGAAATCTCCGCTGACGCCCTCACACCAGTGCCGCCCGATCCCGAGTCTGGGTTCGAAGTAACCGAGCATGCGGCCGGTGCCGAGGAGCAGCCCTGGCGGACGGAGACCGCCTCTCCATGGAACTCCGCGGAAACCAACATTGCCGAGGCTCAGCCCTCGCCCGAGCAGGCGTGGCTGAAAGACACCTCCTCCGAGCCGTGGCCGGCGGAGTTGGCGCCCGAGGATGCGAGTGAGCTTGGAAACGCCTCCGACGCGAGCGAAGCGGCGAACGCGACGGCTTTCCTGGGCGCCGAGGGAGGAGATGATGGCGTCGCCGGCGAGGATGCATTCGCAAACGGACGCGACGTCGGCGCCGGCGAGGCGCCGAGTGCCGGGACATGGAGCGGCGCGGACCACGGGCCGAGCTCGGGCGATTTCGGGCGCGGCGATCGTGGATCGAGCTTGGATGCATTCAGCGGTGCCGACCATGCGACTTCTGGCGATTTCGGCTCCGGGGAGCGCGGACCCGAGTCAGAGCGCTTTGGGCTCGTTGATCATGGGTCGGTGTCAGACGGCTTCGGGCGCGCCGATCGGGGATCGTCCTCAGACGCACTCAGCGCTGCCGACCAACCGCTCGCGGGCGATTTCGCTCCCGCTGATCACGGACCCGACTCAGACCGCTTTGGAGGCGCTGATCACGGACCAGCGTCAGACGCTTTCAGCGCCGCCGACGCCGGGTCCGGCGCGGGCGGCTTCGGCGATACTCACCATGGCGCGGCCTCCGACGCTTTCAGTAGCCTGGAGCATCGGGCTGACGCGACTCATTTTGGCGATGCCGACTCACTCCGTGCGGCAGCCTACCTGCAGGACCAGGGCGCTGAGCCCGCCGCGGGTCAAGCCGCCGACCTGGGCGCCAGTCTGGCTGGCGCCGATGACGCCGGCATCATTGTCCAGGAAGGCGAGCCGCTCGATGCGATTCCCGCGGTCGAGCCTCCGCCCTCAGAGATCGAGCGACTCTCCGCGACGGGCGTCAGTGCCACACTGACCCAACTCGAAAGCGCCGCCGCGCAGTCCGCCGCGATGCCCCCACCGATGCCGTCAGCCTCAGTGGCCACGCCCCCGGTTGCGAAGAGCGTATCCATCAGCTTCGAGCGCCGCTCGGAGCCACGAGGCACCGAAGAGGGTCTCGTTCCTCCACAGCCGGTGCCTCCGGGACGCGAGCCGGTCGCGCCGGTCGAGCGCCAGGAAATGGCGCGCGTCGACGCCGAGCTGTTGGACAACCTGTTGAACATCTCGGGCGAGGCCAGCATCGCGCGCTCGCGCCTGGAACAGCAGCTCGGCTCGTTCGATTTCAACCTCGGCGAGCTGTCACGCACGGTGACCCGCTTGAAGGAGCAGCTCCGCAGCCTGGAAATCGAAACCGAAGCGCAGATCCTGCATCGTCACGAGGACGACAACGGCCACCGCAGCGAGTTCGATCCGCTCGAGCTGGATCGCTACTCGTCCATCCAACAGTTCTCCCGGGCCCTCGCCGAGACCGCGAACGACGTCGCGAGCATCCAACAGCTGTTGGAGAACCTGGCGAAAGATACCCAGACCCTGTTGCAGCAACAGGCGCGTACCATCACCGAGCTGCAGAACGGGTTGATGCGGACCCGCATGGTGCCCTTCCAGCGCCACGTGCAGCGACTCGCGCGCATCGTGCGCCAAGCCGCGTCGGACACGGGCAAACGGGCCGAGCTCATTGTCGAAGGGGCTTCCGGCGAGCTCGATAGACAAGTGTTGGAGCGCATGTTGCCCCCGTTCGAGCACATGCTGCGCAATGCGGTCGTGCACGGTATCGAGAAGCCCGAAGATCGGGTGCGCGCAGGTAAGCCCGAAGCCGGTCGCATCGTCCTGGAGCTGCATCGCGAGGGCGCCGAGGTCATGGTGCGCCTGACGGACGACGGCGCCGGTATGAATCTCAAGGCGATCCGTGCCAAGGGTCTGGCCCTCGGGCTCATTGCTCCCGGTCACGTGCTCAGTGACGAGGACGCCATGCAGCTCATCCTCGAGCCTGGTTTCTCGACGGCGGGGTCCATCACCCAACAGGCCGGCCGCGGCGTCGGCATGGACGTGGTGGCGACCGAGATCAAGCGGCTCGGCGGCGCGCTGCACATGGAAACCAAGGCAGGCGAGGGCACGGTATTCACCATCCGATTGCCGTTCACGCTCGCGATCAGCCACGCGTTGGTGGTCCGGACCGGTGAAGAGTTTTACGCTTTGCCGCTGCCCACCGTCGAAGGCGTGTTGCGCCTGTCGAAGGCGGAGGTCATGGCGCACCTGGGTCGCGACGCCGCGGCGTTCGACTACGGTGGACAGAAATACCGGTTCCAACACCTGGCGACGTTCGTGCATCTCGAGCCCTCGCCACTACCGGAGCAGGACGTCACGATCCCTGTGGTTCTGGTGCGAGCCGGCGAGCATTCCACGGGCCTCGTGGCCGACGAGCTCGTGGGTAGCCGGGAGATTGTCGTGAAGTCGGTCGGTCCGCAGATCTCGAGCATCCGCGGTATCTCCGGTGCCACCATCCTCGGCGATGGTCGTATCGTGATCATTCTCGACATCGGAGCGCTCGTGCGTGCCGAGTGGCGCTCTCGCCCGCAGGCGCCGGTCGTCCCGAAAGAAAAGGCCGACAAACGGGTCTTCGCGATGGTGGTCGACGACTCCATTACGGTCCGCCGCGTGACCCAACGCCTCCTCGAGCGCAACGGTATGCGGGTGTTGACCGCGCGCGACGGTATGGACGCGGTGGCACTCCTGCAAGACAACATTCCTGACATCATCCTGCTCGACATCGAGATGCCGCGCATGGATGGCTATGAGGTGGCCGCGCACGTGCGCAATGACCCACGTTTGAAAGACGTGCCGATCATCATGATCACCTCGCGCGTTGGCGAGAAGCACCGTGCGCGGGCGATCGAGCTCGGAGTGGATGACTATCTCGGCAAGCCTTACCAGGAAGCGCAGCTCCTGGAGGCGATCGCGCCGCTGGTGGAGCGTCGTCGCATGGCAATCGGCAGCCATTTGTATGCCGCCGAGTTAGGGTGAGAGATTCCTCATGGCTGAACGTGTTACGGAAATCTACAGCCTGCTCGTACCGCTGGTGGACGGACGGCTGATCATCCCGCGCGCCTGTGTCGCGGAGGTCATCGGGTTCCAGACGCCATCCGAGATGACCGGCGCGCCGCCGTGGTACATCGG
>Ga0070741_10016637_pt1 | contig 12215 bp, 7 predicted proteins | sample Coa_R1_4_FD_66440 | JGI IMG/M metagenome (GOLD analysis project Ga0070741, IMG submission 66440) | Surface soil microbial communities from Centralia Pennsylvania, which are recovering from an underground coalmine fire - Coalmine... | ecosystem: Environmental > Terrestrial > Soil > Unclassified ...
CTCACCGTCGGCGGCGCCGAGCCCGCCCCGGTGGGCAACGGGCTCGCCGGCGCGCGAACGGCCTCGTTCACCGGCGTCGCACGGCAGCTCGGCGAGGCCAGCATCGTGGACCCGACGGTTGAGGTGCAGCGGTCGCGCACGGCCGGCGACGGTTCGGTCGACGAGCGGATCCGCGTCGTGTGCTACGCGGACGGCGGGCTCGACAGCGAGATCGCGCTCACCGTGGCCGCCGACATGGCCGCGCTGACGGACATCAAATCCGGCCGGCACACAGGCGGGCCGGTCCCGCTTGAGCTGACTGGCGAGGAGCTTACCTGGGGAAACGGCGATACCCGGGTGCGGCTCCGTGCGCTGGGCGCCACGATCTCGCTCGCCGAGGGCGCCGCCGTGCTGCGCTGGCCGGTCCGCATCGCCGGCCGCGGCGCGATCGAGCTGGGCTGGCATCTGTCGGTGCGCGATCCGGCCGCGGTCGTGATCGCGGGCCGGGAGCCGCGGCCCGTACCCGTTCGTGCCGAAGCCGACGACCCGCGGTTGCCCAGCCTCATCCGGCAGTCGCTGGCGGACGTGGACGCGTTGCGGATGGCCGTGCCGGCGGCACCGCGAGACGAGTTCCTGGCCGCGGGCGCGCCGTGGTACTTCACGCTGTTCGGCCGGGACAGCATCTGGGCCGCGCGGCTGCTGCTGCCGTTCGGCTGGCGGCTCGCGGCCGGCACGCTGCGCGCGCTGGCCATCTTCCAGGGTCAGCGCGTCGACGTGGCGACGGCGCAGGCCCCCGGCAAGATCCCGCACGAGCTGCGCCGCGGTGGTCTGCCGTACTACGGCACGATCGACGCCACGCCGCTGTGGGTGTGCCTGCTGCACGACGCCTGGCGCTGGGGCATGCCGGAGGCCGAGGTCCGCGCGCTGCTGCCCGCCCTGCGTGCCGCGCTCGACTGCGTCCGCGAGTACGGGGACTCCGACGGCGACGGTCTGCTGGAATACATCGACGACAGCGGCCACGGGCTCGCCAACCAGGGCTGGAAGGACTCCGGCGACTCGATCAGGTTCGCCGACGGCCGGATCGCGTCGCCGCCGGTGGCGCTGTGCGAGGTCCAGGGGTACGCCTACGAGGCGGCGAGGCACGGCGCCGACCTGCTCGACGCGTTCAGTGAGCCGGGCGCGGCGCAATGCCGGGAGTGGGCGGACCGGCTGGCGTCCGCTTTCCGCTCGGCATTCTGGGTCGCGGACGCGGACGGCGCGTACCCGGCGCTGGCTTTGGACGCGGACAAGCGGCCGGTCGACTCGCTGACCAGCAACATCGGCCACCTGCTGGGCACCGGCCTGTTGTCCGGCGCCGAAGAGGCCGTGGTCGCCGCCCGGCTGGCCGCGCCCGACATGGCCTCCGGTTTCGGGCTGCGGACGATGTCGTCGCTGTCCGGCGGTTACAACCCGCTGAGCTACCACTGCGGCTCGGTGTGGAGCCACGACACCGCGATCGTTATCCGCGGGCTGTTCCGCACCGGCCACGGCACCGTCGCGGCGGCCCTGGCCGATGGGCTGCTGAACGCGGCGAGCGCCTTCGGCTGGCGGTTGCCCGAGCTGTTCTCCGGTGCCCCCGGCGGGGCCGCCGGCCAGGCACTGCGCGCAAGCGTACGGCCCCCGTCCACGCCCACGCCCTACCCGGCCGCGTGCCGTCCGCAAGCCTGGTCGGCCGCCGCGGCGGGCGCGCTGGTACAGGCGGTGCTCGGGCTGGACGTCGACGTCCCGGCCGGCGCCGCGCGCATCGACCCGCCCGGCGCGAGGATCCGCACCGCCGGCCCCCGGTTCCATATCGATGGCCTGGTCGCGGGCGACCAGACGTTCAGCGCCGGCCTCGACGCGGCGGGCGTCCCCTACCTGCGCGGCCTCGACGGCGGCTTTCCGTCCCCTCGCCCTCGCCCTCCTCACGAGCGCGGCAGTGGCGCCGACCAGCATGTTCCCGCCAACCGTCCAGGCCGCCGCCCCGACAGCAATCCCGACTTTTGACCATATTCCGGGCGCACCGCGAGGCGCGTCAGATTATTGCGGACACTTACCCCCCCGGTTTGGGGGGGTAAGCCATCGTCACCCGGAGGGTGGTCGCATCCGCGAGAAGATTTTGTTTGCGCTGGTCAGGAGACCGCTCGGGTCAATCTTCTTGGTCAGTGTCCGCAATCTTTCCCGGGTCGCTTGCCGTGACCTAGACCACCGCGTTGATCCCGGCATAACGGACACGCCCGGCGCGCGCCTCGCCAGGGATGCGAATTCGTAATCACATCTCTTTTCGCCAATTGTGGTCATTTGGCGGAAAGGTGTCGTACGATGACGCCTGGCTAGAAGCTCGTAAGCTCTTGGGGGGAACCAAGATGGCCTGTTCAATGCCGCGCATGCTGGCTACCCGCCGGGACTCAACGTGTTCCGGTGTGCGGTTGAGTAAAGCCAGGCGCCTCGTCTTAGCTGGCCGCCGCGGGCAGCGGCGGCTCCATTGCACCTGTTCCTGCCGTTGATCGCTTCACGCGCCGGCAGTCTTTTGGAATACCGCAATCGCGCGTCAGCACCCATTAACGCTAGGGAGTTTCTCATGGCATTGATCAAGGTCACCTCCGAGGATCTCGCGAATGCGTCAGCGCAGCTGAGCACCGGATCGCAGGAAATTGACAGTCAGCTCAGCACGATGCATAGCCTGGTTCAGGGACTGGTCTCCAGCGACTGGCAGGGCGCCGCATCGTCGTCCTTCGAATCCCTCTACCAGGAGTGGAACACCTCCGCCGCCAACCTTCGCGAGGCGCTGGACGGTATTTCCAAGCTCCTGGCCAACGCGGCTAGCTCGTACGCCGCCACCGAGCAGCACATTCAGCAATCCATGCACGACTGACCGGGTCCATCCGATGACCGAGGTGTTCTTCACGGCGGATCCGGATGGCCTCGATGCGCTGAACCGCCGCGTGGCCGTCATCGAGGACGGCATGCGCGGTCTCACCGTTGGCATCGAGCGCTACAGTCAAGGTGATCTGAGCCCCACCGGGAACGTGTGGACCTCGTTGTACAAGTTCAGCGAGTCCTGGTCCGAAGCGCTCGGCGTGATCAACACGAATATCGGCGCGTTGCAGCAGCGACTCGCCCGGGCAAGCACGCTGTACCGCGCGGCCGACCAGGGGATCAGCGACGCGGCCCGGCAGGACGTCGCCGCGCTGCGCCAGGACGGGGCACGCGGGTGACACGGACGCTGGAAATTCTCGGGACCACGGTATCGGTGCCCGACCCCGGAGCCGCGACGGCGCTCAGCGCGAGCTTCGGGGAGATGAGCGGCTCCCTCGCCGACGCGCACGACACGCTGCAGACGCTGACCAGGCCGGACGCGTGGGGAGTATGGACCGGCCAAGCCGCCGACGCGTTCGGCCAATCCGTCGGAAAGCTGCCCGCCGAACTCGGTGACATACGCGACGCCTATGGCGCTGTCTCGGCGGCGTTGCGGGAGTACGCGGCCGAACTGGAGCCGGTGGTCAACGCGCTCACCGCACTGGCCTCGCGTGCCGACGAGGCCGAGGGCACGCTGACAGCGACAAGGAATGCCAGGCAGCACGCGATAGCTCAAGGACACGACCCGCACACCACCGGCTGGGACGCCAGGCTGGTGGAGGCCACCGCGGTCGTCAGCTCCCAGCGCGCCCAGCTGGAGCGACTTATCAGTGAGCTTGACGGGCTCGCCACGACCTGTACCAAGCGCATCACCGCGGCCGAGCCGAGGCAGGCGAAGAAGAGCCTGTTCGGGGAGCTCGCCAGCGACTTCATGCGGGACGTGGCGGATCCGCTCGGCCGCGGCATCGTCGCATTCGGGCACGCCGAGGCCGATATGGCCGGAGCAGTGCTCGCCGGAGGCATCACCCTGGGCAAGGACGCCCTCAAAGTGGGGGAGATCGCCGGGAAGGGCCTGCTCGGCATCGGCGCGGCCCTGTTCGTCCATCCCTTCACCGATCTGCCGCACGACCTCTCCCGCTATCTCAGCGATCCGACCGCGGCGAATCTCGGGAGTGTTCTTGGCGACGTGGCGGGAATCCTCGGCGTCGCGGCCCTGCTTGTTCCCGGCGCGGACCTCTTCGTGGCCGGGGCGCTGGTGGTGAACGCCGGGGCCGCTGCCGCGGACTGGACGGCGGTCGCGGAGCACGAGGATGGCGCTTCGGTTCTGGACGCGGGGCTGGCGACAGTGGGCCTCGGGCTCGGTGGCGTCAGTTTCGTGGCGGGCCGGGCGGTCGACGCCGATACAGCGCTGGGCCAGCATGCTTTTGACGACGGTGACTGGCAGGGGCTCGAAGACCTGAAGAACGGAGACGATGCGCGCGCGTCCGCTGCCACATTGTGGCAGGACGGGGTGTCGCAGCGGTTCAGCCTGACCGACGTCAAAGCCAGCCTGTCGGACTCAGTCCATCAGGTCCTCCACCTGGGCGACGACGGCTTCACCCACAGTCCCGCCGCGGTGAAGATCGAGCACATCAAGTGGAGCGTGGACCGGCCGAACGACGTCGTGACCTACATCGAAGACAAGAGAAAGCACGCACAGCACCCATGACCGCGCCGTACCTAGAGCAGATCCCAAGCGAGCTGGCGTTCGCGACACCGGGCGACTGGTTTGCCCTCCGGGTGCCGAAACAACCGGCCGACGCGGACACCCTGCCCAGCCAGATCCTCGCCGCCCAGCCGCGCCTCACGCGACGGCGCGAAGCGGTGGAGCGGATGGCCCGGGGCCTCGTCACCGCGTGCGCCCAGCTCGATGTCCTGTGCGCGTACACGACCGCGCTCGACGTTCCCGGCGGCCCGCTGCCGGCCACCGTGCTCGCGAACGCCTACCCGCTGAACGGGCTCACCGTGTTCCAGCTCGCCGAGCAGATGTCCGGCGACGAAGGAGCCGAGCTGGCCCGCTTCACCCTCCCGGTCGGCCCGACAGCGCGGATCGAGCGACTCCAGGAGTGGGACGGACCGGACGGCGATCAGCGCATTGTCTTTCTCGTCGTCCACTACATCGCGGAGATCCCCGGCAGCGGTATCGCGATCATGCTGACGTTCGCGACGCCCGCGCTCGCGCTTGCCGTTGAGCTGCGGCGGCTGTTCCACCAGATCGCGTGCACGCTCCAGTTCACGCCCCCGGAACAGCGATGACACGGCTGGCGCTGTCCTGGCATACCGCGCAGCGGACGAGTCAGCTGCTGGTCGCCGCGCATCCGCTGACCAGCCTGCGCGAGCTGTTCGGGGAACAGGCCGATGGCCGGCTGTTCGTCAACGACCGGGCGGTCAGTGCCGAATCCTCCCTGGCCGCGGCCGGGATCCGGGATGGCGCCAGCGTCGGCAGCAGGCCCGTCCGGCCGACCGTTCCGGTCGCGCCGCCCGGCAGCCTCGCGCTGCTGGTGGTCTCTGGCCCGGCCGCGGGTGCGAGCTGCGAAATACCGGCACACGGCACCGTCGTCGGCCGCGAAGGCCCGCTGCCGCTCGGTGACAACGAGGTGTCGGGCAGGCACTTCCAGGTGACCCCGGCCGGCGACCAGGTGGAAGTGACCGACCTCGGGTCCACCAACGGCACGATGGTCGCCGGCGAATGGGTCACGGCCCAGCAGTCGCGGAACCTGGTGCCGGGGGAGCTGATCTGGGCCGGCCGCACCGCGCTGACCGTGACGACAGCGCCCGAGCGCGATGCCGCGCTCTCGGACGCGCCCGACGGCCGCCGGCGATACAGTCGGTCACCGCGCCTCATCGAGGCCCCGCGAACACCTCGCCTGGCGCTGCCCGAGCCCCCGCCGGAGCCGCAGAAGGCGTCGTTTCCCATGCTGGCCGTCGTCGTGCCGGTCCTGGCCGGCGTGCTGATGGCCGTCTTGCTGCACCAGCCCGAGTTTCTCGCGTTCGTCGCGCTGTCCCCTGTCATGCTCATCGGCAACGCGATCACCGAACGCCGGCGCGGTAAGCGCGGCCACCGCCAGCGGATGGCTGACTTCGAAGAACGCACCGAACGGGCACAAGCGGACCTGGCGGCGGCGCGGCAGGCCGAGCTGCGATACCGCCGCCAGGTTCACCCCGATCCGGCCTCGCTGCTGCTGATCGCCACCGCGCCCAGCCGCCGGCTGTGGGAGCGCCAGAGCGGCGACACGGACTTTCTCGCGCTCCGCATCGGCACGGGCCACGTCCCCTGGACAGCCAAGGGCAAAGGCAAAGCCAACAGCGCAAGCGACGCACCAGACCAACTACGAGACGCCCCCGTCGTTCTGCCACTCACCGAGCACGGAGCCGCCGGCCTGACCGGCGACATGGCAGCGACCAGGGCGCTGGCGCGCGCCATGCTCCTGTCCGCCGCCGTCCTGCACAGCCCGCGCGAGCTGACGATCACGGTGCTGACCAGCCACGACACCGCGGCCGACTGGGACTGGGTGCGCTGGCTGCCGCACACAAGGCACCCCGATTCGCATCCGTGCCTGGTCCGCATCGGGAACGACGAGACCAGCATCCGCCAGCGGCTGACCGAGCTCAACGCGGTCTTTGAGAGCCCAGAAAACGACGTCACACACCTGGTCGTGCTCGACGGCTCCTACTCCTTGCGCCTCGGCTTCGAATTCGGCGCGCTGCTCCGCGGGGGACCTGCCGCTGGCATGTACTTCCTGTGCCTGGATCAGACCATCGCCCAGCTGCCTACCGAATGCCGGCACGCGGTCGTCGAGCTGACCGACGACGCCGGCTCGACGGTGGCGCGCGTGCTGCGCGCGGGCGACGAACACGACGACGTCGCCGCCGACATCCTGCCCGCCGCGGTGTGCGAGACGGCGGCCCGCGCGCTGGCGTCGCTCACCGAAGCCGGCGGTGGCCGTACCCCGGGAGGCGGCCTTCCGTCGGCGGTCAGGTTTCTCGATGCCGCCGGGCTGGAGCCGCCCGATCCTCGCCAGATCCAGGCCCGGTGGACGGCGGGCGGCCGGACCACCGAAGCCCTGCTCGGCGTCCGGGCCGACGGGCCGTTCGTCCTCGACCTCGCCCAAGGGCCGCATCTGCTGGTCGCGGGCACCACCGGCTCGGGCAAAAGCGAACTGCTCCAGACCCTGGTCAGCTCGCTTGCCGTGGCCAACCGGCCGGACGCGATGAACTTCGTGCTGATCGACTACAAGGGCGGCGCGGCGTTCCGCGCCTTCCGGTCGCTGCCGCACACCGTCGGCATGCTCACCGACCTGGACGAGTTCCTCGTCGAGCGGGCCCTCGTCTCGCTGCGCGCCGAACTCCAGCGCCGCAAGGCCATCCTGGACCGAGCCGATAAGTCCAACATCGGCCGGTACTGGGACGCGCTGTCCGGCATGCCGGGCGGCGACCCGCTGCCGCGCCTGGTCATCGTCGTCGACGAGTTCGCGGTCATGTCTGAGCAGCTGCCCGATCAGCTCGCGTCGCTGATCGACATCGGCCGCCAGGGCCGGTCCCTGGGCATCCACCTCGTCCTCGCCACCCAGCGGCCCGCCGGCGTGGTCACCGCCGACCTGCGCAGCAACATCAACCTGCGCATCGCGCTCCGGGTCGCCTCGCCGGAGGACAGCCGCGATGTGATCGACGCGGTGGACGCCGCGCGGATCCCGGTCGAGGGTTGCGCCGGGCGGGCGTACGCGTGGCTCGGCGGCGGCCGGCCCGTCGCGTTCCAGGCCGCCCGCGTCGGCGGCCTGCGGCCCGGTGCCCTGCGGCCCGGTGCCCTGCGGCCCGGTGCCCTGCGGCCCGGTGCCCTGCGGACCGGCGCGCGCCCAGGCCAGGCCCGCGCGCAAGTCATCCCGTTGCGCTGGGAGGACCTTGGCTACCCGCTGCCCCAGGACCGGGAAGCGGAGCCCGACCAGGAGGAGACACAGCAGACCGACCAGGCCGTCCTGGTCGACGCGATCAGCGCCGCCGCCCGCGACGCCCGCCTGGACGGCCAGCGGTCACCGTGGTCACCGCCGTTGCCACGCCAGCTGACCCTGACCGAGTCAACCGACCAGAACGAAGGCACCCTCCAGCTACGGTACGGACTGGTGGACCGGCCGCGCGAACAGCGGCAAGTGCCGGCCGTGTTCGACATCGCCCGTGGCGGCCACCTGCTGGTCGCGGGCGCGCCGCAGTCCGGCCGGAGCACCGTGCTGCGCACCCTGGCCGGCGCGCTGGCGGCACACGTCGAGCCGGACGAGGTCCAGCTGTACGTGCTCGACGGCGGCGGCGCACTTGCCGCGCTGTCCGCGCTCCCGCATTGCGGCGCCGTGGTGACCGCCGCCGAACCGGAGCGAGTCGGCCGGCTGCTCGACCGGCTCTCCGGCGAGCTTGCCACGCGCATCCGGCAACTGTCCGCGAGCGGCCACAGCGACCTGACGGAGTTCCGCGCCACCCAGCCGACCACCCCGCCGGCCCAACGGCCGCCGTTCCTGCTGCTGTTCGTGGACCGTTACGACGTATTCCTGACCGCCCTGGAGCACATCGACGGCGGACGCCTGCTCGGCCAGCTCCAGCAGCTGATGCGCGACGGCCTCGCCGCCGGGATCCGGGTGATCGCCACCGGCGACCGGACCCTGCTGACCGGCCGGCTCGGTGCGCTGGCGGAGCAGAAGGTCGTGCTGCGCATGGCCGACCGCACCGATTTCGCGCTGGTCGGCCTGCACGCCCGGACGATACCCAAGGACATGCCCGACGGGCGCGGCTTCCACCTGCCCAGCGGGGACCTGCTCCAGGTGGCGATGCTGTCCGCACAGGCGCAGGGCGCCACCGAGAACCAGGTCCTCCGCGAGCTGGCCGGAAAGCGAGCGCCGCACACCCGGCCGCCGTTCCGGGTGGACCAGCTGCCGCCCGCCATTTCCGAAGCTCGGGCGTTGGCGCTGCCCAGTACGGGCCCGGGCATCCTGATCGGGGTTGGCGGGGACGAACTCCACCAGATACGAATCGAGACCCCCGGCCTGCTGGTCCTGGGCCCGCCCGGTTCTGGCCGGAGCACCGCGCTCGCCGTGCAGGTCCGTTCGCTGTCCCAGGCAGGCGCACATCTGGTGCTGGTGAGCCCACGTCGTTCCGCCCTCCCGGCCGCCCTCGACCCGGCCGCCATCATCCAGCACCTCACCACCAGCGACGCCGCCGCGGCCGAACAACTCGCCAAGACGCTGGCCGACGCCAGCAACACCACGGTCGTGGTGGACGACGCCGAGCTGCTGAACGACACGCCGCTGGGCCAGGAACTGACCGCCAGCTACCGCCGGATCAGGGACAGCGGGCACCGGCTGCTCGCGGCCGCCGCCGCGGAGACCTCCTTCGGGCTGCGCGGACTGCTCCCCGAACTGGCGAAGACCAGGTGCGGGCTCGTCCTCGAGCCCGCCAGCACCACCGACGGCAGCCTGCTCGGCGCGCGGCTGCCGGCGTCTGTGCTCGCTCCGGGCGTGCGGCTGCGCGGAGCGCTGATACACGGCGGCCGGGTCGTCGCCGTGCAGGTACCCGCCCTCGCGGGCACGGAAGCAAGGGAATCCGATGGCGAAATCGCTGGGTAGCGCATACGTCCTGCATCACGCGCTGGGCCGGGGCGCCATGGGTCAGGTGTTCGCCGGGAGCGTCCGGGACAGCGGTCAGCCGGTGGCGGTCAAGCTGCTGCGACCCGAGCTCGTCTCCGATCCCGACGTCGTGGCCAGGTTCATCCAGGAGCGGACGATCCTGATGTCCATCCATGACCCGAACGTCGTGCGGGTTATGGACCTGGTCGTCGAGGGCGAAACGCTCGCCATCGTCATGGAACTCGTCCAGGGCACGGACCTGCGCCGGCACCTCAGGGAACGGCACACGCTGCCGCCCGCCGAAGCCCTGCGGCTGACCGCTCAGGTGCTGCGCGGCGTGGCCGCGGTGCACGCGGCCGGCATCGTCCACCGGGACATCAAGCCGGAGAACCTGCTGCTCGACACGTCCGCGGCAGAACCCGAGGTCAAACTGACCGACTTCGGCGTGGCCCGGCTGACCTACGGCTCTTCGCTCACGAGGCTGAGCGGCGTCATCGGCACGCCCGAGTACATGGCGCCGGAACTCGCCGAGCAAAACCATGCCACCGCGGCCGCGGACGTGTACTCGGTCGGCATCGTGCTCTACGAAATGCTGTGCGGGCACACGCCGTTCGCGGGCGGCCACCCGCTCGCGGTCTTGCGCCGCCATGTCGAGCAGGACCCGCCGCCGATCCCCGGCCTGCCGGACGGTCTGTGGAATTCGATCGCGCGGATGCTCGCCAAAGATCCCGCCTCGCGGCCCGCCGACGCGGGGGAGGCAGCGGCCGCGCTGGTCGCGCCGGGAACCTCGGATGGCACGGTTCTTCGCCTCCGCAATCGCAACGGCTCCCCGGGACCGGGCGGTCGCGCCCCGCTGGCCGAGCCGGCGAAGGCAACCAGACAGGCACGGCCACCGCGCCGCGGCCGGATCCAGGCCCGCACCGCCGTGCTGGCCGCCGGTATGGCCGTCGTGATAGCCGGTGCGGCGACGGCGATCGCGCTGGCGTCCACGAGCAAGCCCGCTGTGCTGCGGCCGGCCGCCGCACGTCAGGTCGCCGCGTCGAGCGCCGCCCCTGTCGTCACGGTGCGGCCGGCCACCGTGCGGCCGAGGACGGCCCCGTCGGTGGTGGTCGTGACGCAATCGGCGCACGCGGCGGTGGCCAGCACGCACCCGACGGACGCACAGTCAGCGGTCTTCCCGCCAGTCGCGCCGTCGACCGGCGCCATGTCCAGTCCGCCGCCGACCTCCCCGCAGCCGTCCGCCACGTCGGCATCGCCGACGCCGGCCGCCTCGCTGACCGACGCCGAACAGCAGCTGGCCGGCCTGCTGAACGCCAACATCATCGGCCAGTGCACGGCGCGTGCCGACCTGGAGGGCGGCATCGTGCTCGCCGCCGTGAACTGCATCCCGGTGCACGTCGGGCCGACGCGTCATCCGCTCGCCGAGCTGATAGCCGCGGGCGATGCCGGTACCTGGTTCGCCCGCAACACGAGCGGCTTCACGAACAACAGCCACGACTGCGCCGCGGGCCAGTACCTGGGCAACTGGAGTCACAAGGGCGTGGTCGCCGGCCAGCTCGGCTGCACCCTGGAGAGCAACGGCCTGCTGCGCATCGTCTGGGTAGTGGACAACCAGGTCGGGCTCATCGCCGAAGGGTCCGACGCCCAGACGCTGTGGAGCTGGTGGCAGTCGAACGCCTGCGAGGTCCCGGCCGCCTGTACCTAGCGCTTTTCAGCAGAACGGCAACGGTGTCACCTCTGATAACGCTGCATCGTGGAAAACGAGGCCGAGCGTGTGGCGGCGCCCGGAGCGGATGACCGAGACGCCGTGCCGGACCGGGGCGGCCGACCAGCCCCGTGCCGATGCCACCGGGCGGTCCCTGGTGGTGAAGACCAGGCCGTGGCCCTGCGGGATCGTGATCGCGGTGCCGCGTGACTGGGCCCGTGGCCGCTGCTCGACGAGCAGGAACTCCCCGCCGGTGTGGTCGTCGCCGGGCGCGTTGAGGTTGATCACGACCTGGAGCGGGAACACCTTGTCGCCGTACAGGTCCCGGTGCAGCGCGTTCCAGTCGCCGCTCTCGTAACGCAGCAGGATCGGGGTCGGCCGGGTCTGGCCCGCGCGGTGGCAGATGTCCAGCCATTGGTCCAGCGTGTCCGGCCATTCTGGCTCGCGGCCGAGCCGTGCGTACCAGTCGCGGGCGATCGGCAGCAGCCGCGGGTAGAGCGCGCCGCGCAGCTCGCCGACCGGTTCGGGGAACGGGGCGGCGAAGTAGCGGTACTGGCCGGAGCCGAACCGGTGCCTGCGCATGTCGATCGTGGCGCGGAACCGCGCGGGCTCGTCGTACATCGCGGCGATCCGCGCACATTCGCGGGCAGTCAGCAACTGTGGCAGCAGCGCGCAGCCGTGCTCGTCCATGTCCGCGGCGACGGTCTTCCAGTCGGTGTTGGCGATCTTCATGTCCATAGGACGCGGCTTCCCGCCGGAACGTGAGAATGCATTAGATACTTAATAAGTTGCTGATATAGTTGCGCGGTGGACGGAGAGCTGGACGCGAACGAGATGGCCGCCGCCGTGGAGGAGTTCAACGGCTTCTACATCCGGCTGCCGGCCGTCCCGCGGCTGAGCTTCACCACGCTTTCTGTGCTGCACACGCTGTCCCGGCGCAGCCCGTTGCGGCTCGGCGAGCTGACCGCGACCGAGCAGGTCACGCAGTCCGCCGTCACGCAGCTGGTGAC
>Ga0070741_10016638_pt1 | contig 12215 bp, 9 predicted proteins | sample Coa_R1_4_FD_66440 | JGI IMG/M metagenome (GOLD analysis project Ga0070741, IMG submission 66440) | Surface soil microbial communities from Centralia Pennsylvania, which are recovering from an underground coalmine fire - Coalmine... | ecosystem: Environmental > Terrestrial > Soil > Unclassified ...
GATCAAGAGACCAGAAATTGAGTACAGCCGAGAGCAAGATAATGAGCCCCAAAGCGATTTTTTGCCAGTTGTGAGGTGCTGGTGCAGCTGGCTCTATCGATACAGTATCGGGTTGGTAGGAAGTTGTTCGCTCAGTGATACTCACGCCAGATTTCTCCCATATATTTTTTCATCATCATAGCGGTTGTTTATTGGAATTCTTCAAGCAAGCCATCAAATATCTTTAAAATTTTTGCAAAGAAATGTCAGTAGGACTGTGGTGCGATGAGGACCTGTCATAGACAAACTGTTACACCAGGGGCTATAATGTGTAAAGGTAGTATATGATTGTTCAATGGGGAACAAGAGGTCTTTAGTAATATGCATATTCGTATTATTGGTGCACCTATAGATCTGGGTGCGGATCGGCGTGGGGTAGATATCGGTGCAAGCGCGATCCGCTACGCGGGTCTCAGCGATCATCTGTCTCAACTCGGTCATATCGTTCATGACGTAGGAAATCTCGCTATTCCTCAACCAGAAAGCCAGGCCATAAGCAATCCCCGGCTGAAATACCTCGAACCGATTGTCAAGGCTTCAGAAGAATTAGCACATCTTGTTACCGGGGCGCTGAAAGAGAACGAGTTTCCGCTTGTCCTGGGGGGCGATCATAGTATCGCACTTGGCTCTATCAGCGGCGTTGCGGCAGTGCACAGGCGGCCTGGAGTGATCTGGATCGACGCGCATGGCGATTTCAATACGGAGGAAACCTCACCATCAGGCAACATTCATGGCATGGTGCTGGCTGCATTGGCTGGTCTGGGAGATAGCCGTCTTACCCACATTGGCGGTTGGTCACCAAAACTCAATAAAGATACAATTGTTATAGTTGGGGCACGTTCCCTTGATCCAGGCGAGAAAGATTTGTTGCGTGCCCGCCATATTCATGTCTTTACCATGTCTGATATTGACCGGCGTGGTATGCCCGACGTGATGCGGCAGGCTATTGCTATCGCTAGTCAGGAAGGAAGCTCGCCCGTGCATCTCAGCCTTGATCTGGATGCCCTGGACCCGCGCGAAGCCCCTGGCGTTGGCACGCCAATACCCGGCGGCCTGACCTATCGCGAAGCCCATCTCGCGATGGAAATGATCGCCGATTCCGGCAAGCTGATCTCAATGGATGTTGTTGAGGTCAATTCGATCCTTGATCGTGAGAATATCACAGCCCAACTCGCTGTCGAATTTATTCTCTCGGCCCTGGGGAAAAAGATTTTTTGAATAGTGAAGGAGGAAATGATAAGTAGCAGACATGCCGCTTATCTGCATAAAACATGGACGCAAAAATACTCTTTATGAATGGTGAGTTTATCCCGGCAGAACGTGGCGTTATTTCTGTACGCACGCATGCTTTTGCGTATGGCACGGCCTGCTTTGAAGGCATTCGTGGCTACTGGAACGAGGAAGATCAGCAGATCTACCTGTTCCGCCTCCGAGAACACTACGAACGATTATTGAACTCGTGCAAGGTCCTTCAGATCAAGCTGCCGTACAGCGTTGAGGACCTCATGGATATCAGCATCGAGTTGGTCAGGCGCAACAATCAACGCCAGGATGTCTACCTGCGTCCGGTTGCCTATAAGAGCGATGAAATAATTGGCGTGCGGCTCCACGGCCTTACAGATCAATTTATCCTGACCTCGGAACCAATGGGCAACTATGTCGAGATCGGGGGCTTGAATTGTGGCGTCTCCTCGTGGCGGCGCATCGATGATAATGCCATGCCTGCACGCGCCAAAATCTGCGGAGCTTATGTCAACTCTGCCTTTGCCAAATCAGAGGCGATCCAGAACGGCTACGATGAAGCTATTATGCTCACCCATGAAGGCCACGTCTCCGAGGGCAGCGCGGAAAATATCTTTTTGCTCGTGAATGGCGAGCTTGTCACTCCTGCTCCAAGCGAGAATATCCTGCTGGGCATCACGCGCGACACGATTATCAAGCTGAGCCAGCGTGAACTGGGCTATATCACGCGCGAACGCCAGATAGATCGCACCGAACTCTACGTTGCCGACGAAGTTTTCCTCTGTGGTACCGGTGCGCAGATTGCGCCCGTCATCAGTATCGATCACCGTCCTATTGGCGACGGTAAAATGGGGCCGATCAGCCAGAAGCTCCAGAAGCTCTACTTCGACGTGGTTCGTGGTCGTCACTCCGAATATAACCACTGGTGTACCCCGGTCTACGCCGAGGTTGCAGAGCACTCCGAAGTATTAGACTAGAGAACATTCAAGCCCTCCATGCGCTCCGCGCATGGAGGGCTTGGATGTTCTCTTTTATTTTACTGTCCAGGTTTGTATGTTTCTAGCATCGTCGTTTATCAGCACCAGTTGGTGGGTATCTGGCAGCCAGCCAAGTGTCTTGACTGCGCCCGCAAGCCCCTGGTAGCTGTTCGTAATAATTCCACTGAATGGATTCCACACCTGTACCTTCCCATCACTGGTGGCGGTCGCAAGATGCATCTGGTCAGACAACCACGTCAATACAGGATCGAGTGGTGCCGCGAGCGTGGAGATCAATGTCCCTTTTGTAGCGTCCCATACCTGTACCATTGTATTGCTCGCCGAAGCAATGTACTGCCCATCAGGCGACCAGGCTGCCATTGCTATGAGATCTGTCTGACCCGCAGTGTTGCTGACGCCGCTACTATTTTGCACATTGAACACTCTTAAAATGTTACTACCGTGAGTATAAGCGAGGTTCTTGCTATCCGGTGACCAGGCTACCACATTCATCAAATTCTGGTTATCTCCCGATCCTTGCGGGTTGGGAAAGGCGAAGATTGCCTTTCCATTACTTGCATCCCACACGTTCGCAAGGATATCCAGGCTTGCTGAAGCGATGTATTTGCCATCAGGAGACCACGCTAATGCATTCACCGAACTATGGTGTTTCTGGTAGGTAGCTATGTTTTTGCCATTGACAGCATCCCAGATCTCTATAGCGCCAACTGTTACTCCCTCCCCGGAGAAGCTAAGGGCGATCTTATCACCCTGCGGCGACCATGCCATAGCCGTCACCGAACGAGGAGAATGAATCTGGTAGACGAAGACAGGTTGCTGTGTTCCGTTACTCACGTCTAGCTGTGAAATCTGCACTGATCCGTCACTGCGCGCAAAGGCGATATTCTTACCAGTAGACGAGAGCGCGGCTGACGCTACCTGGAATGCCTGTGCATTCATGCTCCTGTCATCTGCGTCCCCATCGTCCCTGTGACGACCATCCCAGCCATTATAGTAGCCTGAGCCTGGGGAAGAACGAAAACCTGGTCTTTGCAAGGAGGCTATGAAACTTCCAGCTACCAGCACCATAGATGCGCCAATCGCCAGTTTGACGAACGTTCGTCGCCCTACCGGGAAAGGAACATTGCTTTGCTGTTGCTGCTGCATCTGTAACTGCCCTGACCCATAGTTAATCGTCTGCCAGGTCTGGGAACCTGCTGGCAACGGGGCTTGTCCGGGAGGAGGATACCAGATACGTTCTCTACTGCCCTCGGCGAGGGAAAGCTGCTGGAGTTCTTCCTGGACCATCTTGATGCTCTCTGGCCGTTTGCTGGCATCCATCTGGACCATGCGCATGATCAGCGCTTCGAGCTTATTGAGTTCATCGCTGCCATAGAGGCGCAGCGGCGCGAAGTAAAAGGGAGTCTCGGAGGGGTCATCTCCGGTGAGCAGGTGATGGAGCACCGCGCCCAGGCTATAGATGTCGGCGCGTGCTGTGGTCTGTGCCTTGCCATACTGTTCGGGAGCCGCGTAGCCGGGAGAACCAAAGGGGATTGTATCTTTGGTCTGGCCAGGCTTGAAATAGCGTGCGATGCCAAAATCGACCAGGAAGAGATGTCCGCGCTCGGTGCGCAGGATATTGCTTGGCTTGAGATCGCGGAAAATCACGGGAGGTTGGCGCGTATGCAGGTAATCGAGCACGGAGCAAAGCTGGAGACCGATGGACAGGACCTCATCAAGCGGCAAACCGGCCCGTCCTGAACGAGAGTCTCGGGCAGATCGTTCCAGGTAGCGCTCCAACGTTTCGCCCTCCACAAAATCCATCACCAGATACCAGTGGTTGGCATCGGTAAAATGCTCATGGATACGCGGCAAGTGGGGATGCTTGAGGGGAGAAAGCACCTGTAGTTCGCGATGAAAGGCATCAGTTGCCTCAATTGTCTGCTGCGCCGTCAATTTGCGCAGGTTGATCTGCTTGACTGCCACCAGTGCGTCAGCCTCTAGCGTATCGACGGCCTTATATACCACGGCGAAGCCTCCCGTACCTACAGGAGTCAGCAGACGATAACGTTCATGCAGCAAGTGCTCGCTCTCATCACCCTGCTCAGCGCGCTCCTGTGAGCAAGCGAAACAGGTATGATCTTCGTCCTCATTAGCAGCACCGCAGCTTGCGCAAAACCATAGTGATGGCTTCATTTGATGTTCCTCTTGCATATCTTGCAATACGAACCTGATCGTATCTACCAGAGAGGGCAAATCAGACCCATTTTAAAAGAAATCTATTCTATTGAAATTATATACTACCTACGATGAAAGCAGAAGTGATATCTGACCTATTTCTCTCTTATTCTCTATATGTCTTCATATACCTTCTGGCATTGCCTCGCCAATACCAGGACGCTCCACAATTTCGGTCAATACAGTATCGTCATAGCGCCAGGGCAGACGCTCCAGGTTGTGTGTGAAGTAGACAAAGAACTCGGTCACGCCATGACGCGGCTGCAAGGCCAGTTTAGCAGTTCCAAGCGCTACCAGTCCGGTTTCTACGCCAGCGTCCAGCACGTTGCGTAGTGCCCCCACCAGCAATGCGAGACTTTCGACCTGTCCGGTACGTCGTGCGCTCGCGCTCTCTACCTCAAATAGTGGTTTGAGCAGTGCCAGGATTTCCCCGCCAGCAGGTGCGAGCAGGGATGCTGCTACAGGAAGTGCCTTTGTCAGCGAAAGGTATGACAGGTCGAGCGAGATAAGCGTAGGAGGCGGATCTAGCCCGACCAATACAGGATCGCTAAGGTTTGTGCGCTCCAGATTGCGGACACGGGGATCGACGCGCAGACGACCTACAAGCTGTCCATGCCCGACCTCTACGGCATAGACCAGTGCCGCTCCGTGTTGCAACAGGCAATCGGTAAATCCTCCGGTGGAGGCACCACTGTCGAGGGCAACGCGTCCCGCAACATCAACCTGAAAATGCTCCAATGCAGCTTCTAATTTATAGCCACCTCGGCTCGCATAGCGCTGCCGTCCACGCACACGCAGCGACGCATCAGCAGGCACCAGCATTCCAGGCTTATCGATGCGCTGCTCATTGACCAGAACCTGTCCCGCCATAATCCAGCGCCTCGCCTCGTCCTCGCTCTCAAACATACCCTGTTCAACCAGCAGCGAGGCAAGCTGGCGTTTGCGTGCTGATCGCCCCACAAGTACTCCTCTTTCTCAAAAGAAAATTGCAAGTAGTATCTTCTCACATCTCCGCTCAGCAAGCAAGTCAAACGCCAATCGCAAATTTATAAATTTTATATATCACTTGTTTATAAGAAGCAAGTTTTGTATACTATGCAATAGATAATATGCCGGTGATGAGAGTCTTCTTGTGTATGTGGCTGGTGTATGCTAGCAAGAAAGCGAGCGGGGTATTATGTCAACTAGGCTACCAGCAGGTGAGAATACGTATATTTTTGATGTTGAGAGTGCGGCGGAAATGGCTCGTTTGATCGACCAGGACCGTATTGTGACAAAAGGGATGGGAGGATTATTAGCAGAACAAGGCTCTCCTGAGCAATTTCACACGATCCTCGATCTGGCATCTGGTCCCGGTAGTTGGGCACTTGATCTCGCGTTTCAGTATCCCGGGATCGAGATCTCTGGGATCGATATCAGCAAAACGGTGGTTGATTATGCGAACGCGCGCGCACGGACGCAAGGGCTAAACAACGTCTCCTTTGGGGTGATGGATGTCCGCAAACCGCTGGATTTCGCGGATCAGAGCTTCGACCTGGTTAATGCGCGATTTCTGCTTGGCGTCCTATACCGAGAAGACTGGCTCAGCCTTCTGACAGAGTGCAGGCGTATCCTGAGATCGGGGGGAATACTCAGGCTGACCGAAGCTGATGTTATCAGTTTAACTACCAGCCCGGCCTTTGAGCAAATAAGCGAGCTGGCGGCACTGGCCTTGCATCGTGCAGGCTATGGCTTCTCTCCCGATGGAGGAACATTCGGGATGACCCCGGCGCTAGCACGATTGCTCAGGGAAGCTGGTTTTATCAAGATCGAGAGTAAAGCGCACGCAATCAGATTTTCACCCTATGATGAGGAGACGTATGCCGATATGTGCGCCAACATTCGCGTCAGTGCACAGCAGGGTCGATCACTCTTGAACAAGATGGGGCTGATCACAGAAGAGGCTTTCGACAAGCTGTATCAACAAATGCAGATCGAGATGCTTTCCGATGAGTTCAGCGGAGTATGGCCGTATATGACGGTGTGGGGGACAAAACCGTAGACAGAGTATATGTAGCATAACAATACAATCAGGGAACTGTGAGAAATTTTTCCTTCCTATTTTGTTCTTCGAGCAAAATAGGAAGGGAAAATTTCTCACAGTTCCCTGATCGCCTTCTCTTGTATACAAAAGCTATTGCTTATATACTCTAAAAGAGCTACAATTGATGAGAAAGAAGCCTTTTTGTGTGCCATAAAAGCAGGGAAGCGAGCAAAGCATTATGTCAACCAGTCTACCAGAAGGTGAGAACACATACGTATTTGACCCAGAAAGCGCAACCGAGATGGCTCGTTTAATCGACCTGGATCGGGTGATCACGAAGGGAATGGAAGGACCGCTGGCTGAACAGGACCATCCTGAGCGATTTCGCGCTATACTGGATCTGGCTTGTGGACCTGGCGGCTGGGTGCTTGATACCGCGTTTAAGTATCCTGAGACTGAGGTGGCCGGGGTTGATATCAGTAGAACGATGATTGACTATGCGAATGCACGAGCGCGGACGCAATGCAGAAACAACGCCTCCTTTGGCGTGATGGATATCCGTCAACCGCTGGATTTTTCCGACCAGAGCTTCGATTTGATCAACGCGCGCTGTCTTGTTGGTGTGTTGCATCAAGAGGTCTGGCCCAGACTGCTCGAAGAGTGCAAGCGCTTGTTGCGGCCAGGAGGCATACTTCGTATCACGGAGACCGATAGTGGCGGTTTCACTACCAGCGCAGCCTGCGAGAAAATAAATACGCTCTTTTCCCAATTCTTACGTCGTGCAGGTTATGGCTTCTCACCTGATGGACGCACAAATGGCATAACCCCTGCATTGGCGCGCTTGTTCAGGAAGGCCGGTTTTGTTGGGATAAAGGGCAAGGCTCACGCTATTCTATTTTCTCCGTATGATGAGACCTATGCTGATATTCGTGGAATGGCACGTGCTGGCGTGTTGCAAGGGCGTCCATTTTTGACCGGTTCGGGACTAATCACTGAAAACGAATTTGACAAGTTGTATCAACAGATGGAGCTTGAGATGCTTTCCGATGAGTTCAGTGGGGTCTGGCCGTTTCTCACTATATGGGGCACAAAACCATAGCGGGTGTACCTGTAACATAATATTAGCTGAAAAGCAAGGGAGCGAGCGGAGTATTATGTCAACTGATCTGCCAGAAGGCGAGAACACATACGTATTTGATACAGAAAGCGCAGCCGAGATGGCACGTTTGATCGACCTGGATCGGATGCTCACAAAGGAGATGGGCGGGCCGCTGGCGGAGCAAGACCATCCTGAGCGCTTTCGCTCCATCCTGGATCTTGCCTGTGGACCTGGGGGCTGGGCACTCGATGCTGCATTTACCTATCCTGAGAGTGAGGTTGCAGGGGTAGATGTCAGCAGGCTGATGGTGGACTATGCCAACGCGCGAGCGCTATCGCAGCATCTTCACAATGTTTCCTTTGGAGTGATGGATATCCGCCAGCCTTTAGATTTTGCGGATCAGAGTTTTGATTTAATCAACGCACGTTTGCTGGTGGGCGTCTTGCATAGAGAAGTCTGGCCCAGCGTTCTAGCAGAGTGCAAACGACTGCTCAAGCCCGGGGGCGTCCTTCGTCTCACCGAATCGGAGGGTGGTTTCTCAAGTAGCCCGGCTAGTGAAGCAATAGATGTGATGATCGCACAATTTCTGCATCGTGCAGGCTATGGATTTTCATCGACCGGACGAACATATGGAATGGTGCCCGCGTTAGCACGCCTGCTCAGGAATGCGGGTTTTGTAGATATACAAAGTAAAGCACATGCCATCAGATTTTCTCCGTTTGATGAAACCTACGCTGATATTTGCGCGTCCTCGCGCGTCCTCTTACAACAAATGCGACCCATCCTGATCAGTACGGGAATGATCACCGAGGAAGAACTCGATAAACAGCGCCAACAAATGGAGATCGAGATGCTTTCTGACGAGTTTAGCGGAGTAATGTTGCTTATGACCGCATGGGGGATAAAACCAGCGTAATAGCATAAATTCATAGAAAATAAGCCAGCCATTCGTCCTGGATGGCTGGCTTATTTTCTATGCTTTCATGCTCCTATGCTTTTGTCTAAATTGGTTGCTGATTTCTCGTATATTTTGCACGATATTATGTGCCTGCCATTTCCATGTAACCCCTCTTCAGGTAAGGCTAAAGGACATCCAGGCCTCGCCATAAGCTAAAAAAACATATCATCCGGCCGATGTATTATATAAACTGCACAATAGTTACCATTCTTAGGCGCAAACGTTGTAAGAGTATGGGAACAACGAACACAAAAATATGTGTTAACTGTGCAAAATATACATAAGTTTTTATTAAGAAAGCTATAGTTGGGAGGTCCTTTGCTATGCTTGTTGACGTGATGAGTCCGTATGAGGCGGCGGTGGCGCAATTTGATGAGGCGGCGGATCGTCTCGATCTCTCGCAGGCGATGCGTGCCATTTTACGTACACCTAAACGAGAATTGGTTGTCCATTTTCCTGTGCGTATGGACAACGGCGACATAGAAATGTTTACCGGTTATAGAGTGCAACATAATACCAGTCGTGGTCCCGCTAAAGGAGGTATCCGTTTTACCCCCGAGGTTTCGCTCGATGAGGTCAGGGCTCTGGCAATGTGGATGACCTGGAAATGCGCTGTGGTGGGTATTCCCTTTGGCGGCGCGAAAGGTGGCGTCATTTGCGACCCTCAGAAGCTCTCGCTGACCGAACTCGAACGTCTGACGCGGCGCTATGCCACAGAAATATCTATTCTCATCGGCCCCAATAGCGATATCCCGGCTCCCGATATGAACACGAATCCACAGATTATGGGCTGGATCATGGATACCTATTCTGTGCATAAGGGCTATGTGGTTCCTGCGGTCACTACCGGCAAGCCTCTGGCTATCGAAGGGAGCGAGGGTCGTCTGGAGGCAACGGCACGCGGCGTGCAGATCGTGACACGCGAGGCGTTGCCTGATCTCAATCTGCGGCCCGATCGCTGCTCCGTCGTCGTGCAGGGCTTCGGCAATGTTGGCAGTAGCACGGCGCGCCTGCTGAGCGAGCTGGGCTGTAAGATCGTTGGCCTGAGCGATATCACTGGAGGCGTGTATAACCGCAACGGCATTGATCCCCGCATCGCTTTGCGCTACGCACGTGAGCATGGTAGCCTGATTGGCCTGCCCGGCACCGATATGGTAACCAACAGGGAACTGCTGGAACTCCCTTGTGATATCCTGGTGCCCGCAGCGCTGGAGAACCAGATCACGCATAGCAACGCTGCCCGCATCAAAGCTCGCCTGGTCGTAGAGGCTGCTAATGGCCCCACCACCCCGGAGGCAGAGCGTATCTTGCAGGATCGCGGTGTAACCATCATCCCCGATATCCTGGCGAACGCAGGAGGTGTCACGGTCAGTTATTTCGAGTGGATACAGAGCATGCAACATCTCTTCTGGTCAGAACAAGAAATCTACGACCGGTTGGAAATGATCATGACGCGAGCCTACCAGGCCGTGCAAGAGAAGGCGCACGAACATCAAACTAATCTGCGTATGGCGGCGTATTTGTTAGCCATTGCCCGAGTCGTCGAAGCCACCGAAATTCGTGGTGTATACCCATAATGCGCAATCCCCGAAGAAAAACTATCCCCTCGATATTGCGCTCTACACAATATCGAGGGGATAGTTTTCTTTTTGTATCCCCCCTTTTTCTCTCTGTGTTGTGCACAATCTTCTTTTACTATATACTTACTAAGAGTGGCAAGCGGCCTCATTTTGCTGCCTGAGTCTCAACGCCCATTTATAAAAAATAGGGCTATCCCGCGTTTATAAGAAAAAGGATATTGTACTCCCATATAATCGTAGCAAGAGAGCTGTTTTTCTCAATGTAGATTTCACAGAAGATTGAGGAGAAGAATAGGCATGGACTCCGTATATAGTCGTCGTAAGGTTCTCGCTGTGGGGCTTAGTAGTCTCACCAGCCTTGGTCTTTCCGTGCTGGCTGGTTGTGATACGTCTACTTCAACCATATCTACGCAAGTTCCAACTCCACAAAGCTCCACCTCATTAAAAATGTTTTTCTGGGGTTCTGCCACAAGAGATAGTTTGACCAGGCAAGCGATAAATCTTTTTCACCAGAGCCATCCAACGATCACTATTGCCTCGCAATACTCGGGCAATGATACGTACTACACCAAATTAAATGCGCAGATCGCCAGCGGAAATACGCCTGATCTGATTCAGATGGATATGCGCTATATATCTCAATATGTCCGAAAAGGGATATTACTCGATCTCACCGAATACATCTCTAACCAGACCATTGATCTCGCCGACTTCGATCCCTTGCTGCTCAACAGTAGCAAAGTGAACAATACGATCTACGGCATACCATTGGGCAGTAACTATCAGTGTATGTTCTATGACACGACATTGATCACGAAAGCTGGCCTTGGCCAGGTCCCAAACAACGTGACCTGGGAGACGTTTGCACAATATTGTACTGAACTCACAAATGCCCTTGGCGGTGGGACGTATGGAACCACAGATAGCAGTGGGAATTACGACAATTTTGAGGTCTGGATACGCCAGCGTGGCAAGGAGCTATACACCCGTGATGGCAATCTGGCTTTTGAACAGGCAGACGCTGCGGATTGGTATAATTATTGGAGTAACTTGCGCAAAGCCAACGCTTGCCCGCCGATGAATATCCAGGCAACATTAGATCTCACAGGGACACCAAATGACTCAAGCGTGATCAAAGGGAAAGCGGTTTTTAGCCACCTCTTCACCAATCAGTACGAGGCGTTCCAGAAGGCTACGCAACACCAACTCGCGCTGTCCGTGTTCCCTAAGGGTAGCCAGCCGGGTGTATTTCTTAAAGCATCACAACTGCTCAGTGTTGCAGCAAACACAAAATATCCAGTTGAGGCCGCGAGTTTTGCCAGTTTCGCCGTCAATGATGCGGGAGCCGTGAAGGCGCTGGGCTTTGAGCGCGGTGTTCCAGGTTCTGCCAAGGCGCTGGCAGTGCTCCAGCCCCAGCTTACCCCAACCCAGCAAGCCATAGAGGCTTTTATGAAGCAAGTGTCGGATACCGGCAATTGGCGACCGAAAGAGGTGCTTGATCCACCTGGAGCTGGCCAGGTCGCAGATATCTTACAACGGGTAGCGGTGCAAATTGGGCAAGGCAAAACCTCCGTCTCAGACGGTGCCAAAGAATTCTACGCAGGTGCTAAGAAAGCGGCTCTTCCGCAGACCTGATGATGATCATGTGGTAAAAAACTACGACGGCAAACCTGATCTGCAAAGCAGCTCCTCCAACAAGGTGAGATAGGTCTGAGGATGATTTTCGGAAGAAGGGAAACATGGCACCAACGCGCGTTGGTGCCATGCAAAAGAGTAAAGATGAGTCTCTGTCTTGTTTATGGGGCTTCCAGAGCGTGTTCCGCCAGACTACGAAGCATCTGGATGTGTCCACGATGTTCAACCTCATGTTGGATCAGGTGATGAAGCACCCATTCTGGAGTGACATCATACTCGGGAAAGGTACGAGGGCGACGAAACTCCTCAAGAGACATCCCGCGAAAGGCGGCAAGGAGATGGGTGCGTAGGGTATCAAGACGCCGCAAGTGCTCATCCAGGGAGACATGGCGAATCACACTCAAAACGTGCTGGGCATCTCGAG
>Ga0070741_10016639_pt1 | contig 12214 bp, 8 predicted proteins | sample Coa_R1_4_FD_66440 | JGI IMG/M metagenome (GOLD analysis project Ga0070741, IMG submission 66440) | Surface soil microbial communities from Centralia Pennsylvania, which are recovering from an underground coalmine fire - Coalmine... | ecosystem: Environmental > Terrestrial > Soil > Unclassified ...
ACGTTGGTGCGGCGAATATCGGCGCGCACGGAGGCGTAAAATTTCAAGGCGCGGCCCCCCGTGGTGGTTTCCGGGTTTCCGAACATGACGCCGATCTTGTCGCGGATCTGGTTGATGAAGATCAGGCAGGTCTGCGATTTCGAAACGATGCCGGTGATCTTGCGCAGGGCCTGGGACATCAGCCGCGCTTGCAGTCCCATGTGGCTGTCCCCCATTTCGCCGTCGAGCTCGGCTTTGGGGACCAGCGCCGCCACCGAATCTACGACCAGTACGTCAATCGCTCCCGACCGCACCAGCGCCTCGGCGATCTCGAGCGCCTGCTCGCCGTAGTCCGGCTGCGAGATCAGAAGGTTGTCGACATCCACGCCGAGCTTCTTGGCGTAGACCGGATCGAGCGCATGCTCGGCGTCGATAAACGCCGCCATGCCGCCTGCCTTCTGGGCCTGGGCGATACACTCCAGGGCCAGCGTGGTTTTGCCGGAAGACTCCGGCCCAAAAATCTCGATCACCCGGCCGCGCGGGAAGCCGCCCACTCCCAGCGCCCAGTCGAGTGAAATGGAGCCGGTGGAAATCACCGAAACCGGCACAATGGCGTCCTTCGAGCCAAGCCGCAAGATGGAACCCTTGCCGAATTGCTTTTCGATCTGCCCGAGGGCCAGATCCAGTGCGCGCGCGCGCTCGCGATCATCCATGGTTGTGCTCCGTTTTTATCAAGCCCGGGGCCCGCGGCCTCCCGCCGCTGTGGCAGCGCCTGCCAGGCGCCTGCCGCCAGCCTGGAGCCAGCATATCATAGGCGAATAAAAAGCGAAATAAGTTTTTCCTGGATCTGCGCCCGCCATCCCAGAAACCCCCCGCGCCCCCCATTAGCGTTCCGGTGCGTAGTAGCCCTTGCGGGCGCGGACCCGCAGATCTTTTGCAGAAGTCAGGATCTCCACCTCGTGGAAACGCCCATCGGCCACGAACGGATTTGGGGCGTACAGCAGAAAATACTGGTGCCGCAGCTCATTGGCAATGTTCTCGAACGATTGTCCGAGGTCGGAAGCCTGGAAGGGTTGAAAACTCAAGCCGCCGGTTTGCTCGGCGAATCGTTTCAGAACCTTATCGCCTTCCAGCGGCATGCCGCTGCGGTTCGTGGAGATGGTGAAGATGACGGCTTCCGCGCGGTGGGCCATCTCGAGCGCCTGCTCGCGGCTCACCTTGCTCAGATTGTCTTCGCCATCGCTCAACACCACCAGGGCCCGGCGGAACTGCTCGGGAGGAGAATCTTCCGGCAGCTTGTCTCGGCAGGAGTAATAAATTGCGTCATACAGAGCCGTGCCGCCGCCGGGACGCTGATCGCGAATCCCCTTGGCGAGCTTCTCGGCGTCATGCGTGAAATCGACCACTAGCTCCGCCGCCGTATCGAAGCGGACCAGGAACGCCTTATCCTGCTCGGAGCGCAGCACGCTGCGGATAAACTCGATGGCCGCCTCCTGCTCGAAGCGGAAGCGCTCGCGAACACTGTTGCTGGTGTCGATCAGGATGCCGATTCGCAGCGGCAAATTGCTTTCCCGCGCGAACGCCAGAATCGTCTGCGGCTTCTTGTTGTCGCGAACCCGAAAATCCTTTTGCTCCAGATTGGTGATGAACTTGCCCTTCTTGTCCGTCACCGTGAAAAGCAGCGGCACACGGGGGACCTCCACCTCGATCTTGCTTTCGGGCGTGTGATTTGGCGGAATCCTTGACTCTTGCGCCGCGAGGGGCCACAAAGTCAGCAGAACCAGCAAACCGGCTCTCATGGAGTATTCATATTATAACAGCACCAGCGCGGATCTCCCTTCGCGGAGCGCCTGCAATTGGGATTCGAGCTCCGGAGGAAGCGGCGCCAGAATCTTCAGGGTTTCGCCGGTCGAGGGATGGGTGAATACCAGCTCGCGAGCGTGAAGAAAAATCCTTTCCAGGGTGGGCTGGTGCGGCGCGCCATAAAGAGTATCGCCGGCCACCGGATGTCCGATCGTCGAGAGATGCACGCGGATCTGGTGGGTGCGCCCCGTGCCGATGCGAACCTCAAGCAGCGAGAAGCCGGGCCACTCCTCGATCACGCGATAATCGGTAAGCGCGGTGCGGCCTTCGCGCGCTCGCGCGGTCATTTTCGCGCGGTAGCGGCGGTCCCGGCGGATCGGCATTTCGAGCCGCCGCCACTCGAATCCGTCCAATACCACGGGCCGGCCCTGGCGGGAGCCCGAGACGCGCCCGTGGGCGAGCGCCAGATACGTTTTTCGGACCTGCCGCAAGGCAAACTGCCGCCCCAGGCGGACGTGGGCCGCGTCGGTTTTGGCTGCCAGCAGAACGCCGCTGGTCCAGCGGTCCAGGCGATGTACAATGCCGGGGCGCAGTTCGCCTCCCACCGCCGACAGCCGCTTGAAGCGATGCAGAAGGGCGTTTACCAGCGTGCCTTGGGTGATCCCGGCGCCGGTATGCACGGTCATGCCGGCGGGCTTGTTCACCGCCACCAGATCGTCGTCTTCGTAGAGAATCTCGAGAGGAATCTCCTGGGGAAAGGCGCGCGCGGGGACGGGTGGAGCGAGCGGTCTCACTTCGATCTGCTCGCCTCCTTGCAACCGGGCGGAGGCCTTCGCAACTGCGCCGTTCACCAGAACATGGCCCGCTCGGATCCACTGTTGCAGCCGGGAGCGGCTGGTTTCCTCGAAATGACGCGCCAGAAATTGATCGAGGCGCTGGCCGGCGTCGGCGGCGGTGGTCTGAAATATCACCGTGTTGTAGTATGAACCAAGGTTGGGGTTGTGGGGCCGTGCCGGGGCTTTCCGCATGGTATGCCATGGCCGGCCCAGCACAAAGACTCACAACCTGGAATTATCGTGATCAAAAGCGCCATCATTCCGGTGGCCGGACTGGGCACGCGCCTGCTGCCGGCCACAAAATCGCAGCCCAAGGAGATGCTGCCGGTCGCCAAAAAGCCCATCGTCCAATATGTGGTGGAAGAGCTGGCCGCGGCGGGCGTCGAGCGGATGCTGTTTATCACCGGCCGCGGCAAATCGTCGATTGAAAATCATTTCGATCACGACCCGGAGCTTTCCCGCTCGCTAAACAAGGCCGAAAAGAACGGCCTTCTCGACGAGCTGCGCTTCGAACAGTTGAAAGTCCATTATTTCTACACGCGCCAGCGCCTGCAACGCGGTTTGGGGGATGCTATTTTGTGCGGGGAAAACTTTGCCGGCTCTGAGCCGTTTTTAGTCGCCCTCGGCGATTCCATTATCGGCCTGAACGGCAGTTCCACCATCACGCGGCGGATCGCGGAGGTGCATGAGAGCGAGCGCGCCGCCTGCGTGATCGCCGTGGAAGAAGTTCCCCGCGAGCTGACGTCGCTTTACGGAGTGGTCGCTCCCGAGTCGGAGGGAGAAGTGTTCGGCATCCGCGATTTGATCGAGAAGCCCGCTCCCGGGGGGGCGCCGAGCAACCTGGCTATCGCCGGCCGCTATGTGTTTTCTCCGGCCATTTTCGAGATGATTCGAAAGGTCGAGCCCGACCGGCGCGGAGAAATTCAGTTGACGGATGCCATTCGAATGCTGGCGGTTGCGGGCGAGCGCATCGTCGGCGTCAAGCTTTCCGGCGGCGAGAGACGTTACGATATCGGCAACTTCCGCAGCTATTTCGAAACCTTCATCGAATTTGCTCTGGCCGATCCGCAGCATGGTCCTCCCTTGCGGCGGCGCCTGCGCTCGTTGCTCGGGTAGCGCTTCTTGATCTGCGCGCGGCCGCTCTGCGGTTGTGTTGCCGCGTTTACGTATCCGTAAGATCCAGGTCGGTTCGCCGTAAGGGAATTGCTTCCTCCAGCCGATTTCTTCCCCCGGGGAAGAGGGCGAGCACCTGAAACCGCAACCGCAGCAGCAACCGAACACCGGCGCCTGGCTTTCCCGGATCAATTTGCAGGAAGCTGAAAGCGCGATTCTGACCGGCCTGGCGGAAACGCTCGAGAAAAATCTTTCCGTTGAGGCGCTCCTCGATGAACTGCTCCGGCGTTGTCTCGAGGAAACCGGCCTTTCTGGGGGGCTGGCTTACATGCTGGACCAGGACGCCCGGTTCTGCTTGCGGGCGAAGCGGGGATCTTCGGATCTGGAAGCGTCCGTTCTCGAAAGCGTTCCCGGCCGGCTGGCGTTGCTCGGGCAGGCGATAGAGAGCCGGGAGCCACTGCTGATTTCCCGCTTCGCCGCCGCCGGGCCCATACGGGATTGGCTCGACCTAGCGCGGGCCGAGACGGTTCTTTTCGCGCCGCTTCTGATGGGGGCGCAGCGAATCGGCGCGCTGGTGCTGGTTTCTTCGGCAAGGGAGCTCGATGAAGGCTGGAGGGTGTTCGCCAGAACCCTGGGCAGGCATATCGGCCCTATCATCAGGCTGGCGGCGGCATTTTGCAGCCTGCGGCAGAATGAGGAGCATTTGTCGCGCATCGTGCAGACGCTGGCAGAGGGCGTTCTTATCGCGGATCGCGACGGTCGTTTCACGCTCGCCAATGCGGCAGCGGAGAGGATTTTGGGGCTGCCTGCCGGAGAAATCACCAAGCGGACCCACAATGATCCGTGTTTCCGTGCGCGTTCCCCGGATGGAGAGTTGCTCCAGTCTGCCCAGCACCCATGTGATCGCGCCGTAGCCACAGGAGAACCGGTGCGCAATGTTGAGATGTGGATCGACCAGCCCGACGGCCGCCGCGTGTTCGTTTCCGCCAACGCCTCTCCGCTGCGCGACGCCGCGGGCGAGATCACCGGGGTTGTACTTTCCCTCAATGACATCACGGATTACAAGCGCCAGCAGGAAAGCCTGGCGCGCTCCAACGCCGAGTTGAAGCAATTCGCTTACGTTGTGGCTCACGATTTGAAAGAGCCGCTGCGTACCGTCGCCAGCTTCACGCAGCTTCTCGCCGAGCGTTATAAGGGAGCCCTGGACGAAAAGGCGGACCAGTTCATCTCCCGGGCGGTGAGTGGAACGCAGAGAATGGCCCGGCTGATTGACGATCTGCTCGCCTACGCCCGGGCGGGTTCCCAGGCCCCCGACCCGCAGCCGGTCGCGGCGGAGGCCGTTTTTCAAAGCGCTCTGGCCAACCTGGAGGCGGCAATTCAAAGCAGCGGGGCCACCGTGGCCCACACGCCGCTGCCGGTGGTTTTGGCCGATCCGAGCGAGCTGAATCAACTGTTTCAAAATCTGATCGGAAATGCGCTTAAGTTCCACAACGATGCGCCGCCCAGCGTAGAAGTCTCGGCCGAGCGGAAAGGCGGCGAGTGGATTTTTTCCATTCGCGACAACGGGATTGGCATCGACCCGAAGCACGCGGACCGGATTTTTCAAGTCTTCGAACGCGTGCATAGCCACAAGCAGTATTCGGGCAGCGGAATCGGCCTGGCCACTTGCAAGAAAATCGTGGAACGCCATGGCGGCCGCATCTGGGTGGAGTCCGAGCCCGGAAAAGGGTCCACTTTTCGATTCGTTCTCCCCGCCGAAGCTGCTGCGGGCGTCGAGCCGGCGGGCTGAATACAACCGGGCCGGCGCCGGTCAGAAACCCGGGCGCCGATCGGAGACCCCGCTGACGGATTCTCCGCGCCAGCGGCGCGAGGACGCTGGTATTCCGCTGGCCGGCGTGCGGCCGGTTTTCTCGCCATCCGACATGAGTGGAACAGACCCGAGCGTCGAAGTACTGATCGTAGAGCAAAGGCCGCGGAGCCTAGCAGCTCTGCGAGAAACCCTCGAACCGGAATTCACCGTGCTTGCCGCCCGCGCGGAAGATGCGCTCGCCGCCCTTGAGCAGCGTGCTCCGGCGGTGATGGTTTGTCCTGAAACCGCCGGCAGGGATCTTTTGAAAGCAGCATCCGAACGCTCGCCGGCGACCCAGATTGTGCTCGCTCGAAGGCGCGGCCGGAGAAGCGCCCCGGCGGCAGGAGAGGGGCTTGTCTATTCATATATCGAAGAGCCCTGGGACCCAAAACTTTTGCGCGTGCTCACCGCCAACGCGGCCGCCTACAGCCGCCTGTATCTGAAGTTTTTGCGCGAGCGCGATCTGCTGCGGGCGCTGATGGAGAGCATTCCCGACCGCATCTATTTCAAGGATTCTTCCTGCCGCTACACCCACCTCAATCATGCCCAGGCGCGGCTGCTGGGAATCAGCGATCCGGAGTCGGCCAGGGGAAAGACCGTCTGCGATTTTTCTTCCGAACCGTGGGCGCGCGAAGCGCTGCTCGACGAGGAAAAAATCGTAAGGACCCGCTCGCCCCTTATTGACAAGGTCGAGACGGTCCGCCGCCCCAATGGAGAAGTGCGGTGGTTTTCGACTACCAAGGCGCCCATTCTGGACGCAGCCGGCCGGGTGACGGGGATCGTCGGCGTGTCGCGGGACATCAGCGAGCGGCGAAGGGCCGTTGAATCGCTTGCCAGACAGGCGGATGAGCTAGCGCGGTATAACGCCGAGCTTGAGCGCTTTGCTTTCGTCTCAGCGCATGATCTTCAGGAGCCCCTGCGGACCATGGCCAGCTTTGCTCAGCTCCTGGCGATCCGGTACCGGGGCAAGCTCGGAGCCGATGCCGACCAGTACATCGAAATGATCATCAGCGGGGCCGCGCGGATGCGGGCCTTGCTCGAAGATCTCCTGACTTATTCGCGCCTGGCGCGCCGCCAGCCGGGTCTCGAGCCGGTCCACACAGAACGCGTGTTCCAGAGGGCGCTGGCGCGTCTGGAAGGCCAAATCAAACGGGCTGGAGCCATTGTGACGTGCGATCCATTGCCGGTCGTGCAGGCAGACCCCGCCCGCCTCGAGCTCGTTTTTCAGAATCTGCTGGGCAACGCGGTGAAATTCCGCGCCGGCGCTCGGCCGCGAATCCACGTCTCGGCCGCCAGGAATGGAACAGAGTGGATTTTCTCGGTCCGGGACAACGGAATCGGCATCGAGACGCAGCATTTCACCAGGATCTTTCTCATCTTCGAGCGCCTGCACAGCAAGCAGGAGTATGCCGGCAGCGGCGTCGGGCTGGCCATCTGCAAGAGGATCGTAGAAGGACATCGCGGGCGCATCTGGGTGGAATCCGAGCCGGGCAAGGGGTCCACTTTCTACTTCACTATCCCCATATTGGAGGAAGCCTAACAGGCCGGCGCGGCATCTTAAAAACGGGCGGTTTCTGCTGCACCCGAGTAGCAGCGTCGGGCGAGCCCGGATTTTGCGAATTGTTATAATTTTGACGGGCACGGAAAATCATGCACACTATTGAGTCCACGCCGGAACTGGTCGAGGAAGTTTACCGGAATATGGAACGCAATCTGGCCGTTGTGCGGAAACGCCTCGGCCGGCCGCTGAGTTTGGCGGAGAAAATTTTGTTTTCACATCTGGACGATCCCGAGGGGCAGGATCTGACGGCTGGCGTGAGCTATCTGATGCTGCGGCCGGACCGCGTGGCCATGCAGGACGCCACGGCTCAGATGGCCCTGCTGCAATTCGGCCTGGCGGGCCGCGAGCACGTCGCCGTGCCTACCACGGTGCATTGCGACCACTTGATTCAGGCGCGCGCTGGGGCGAAGACCGACACGCAATTCGCCATCGTCGAGAACAACGAAGTTTACGAATTCCTGCGCCAGGCTTCCGCCAAATACGGAATCGGCTTCTGGAAGCCGGGATCGGGCATCATTCACCAGGTGGTGCTTGAGAACTACGCGTTTCCCGGCGGCATGATGATCGGCACCGACTCGCACACGCCGAATGCCGGCGGATTGGGCATGTTCGCGGCGGGAGTCGGCGGAGCCGACGCAGTGGACGTGATGGCGGGCTTTCCATGGGAAGTGAAGAATCCCAAGCTGATCGGCGTCCGGCTTACCGGCGAGCTTTCGGGATGGACCGCGCCGAAGGACGTGATTCTCTATCTTTGCGGCGTCCTCACCGTCAAAGGCGGCACCAACCGGGTGATCGAGTACTTCGGCCCCGGCGCGCGCAGCATCAGTTGCACGGGAAAGGCGACGATCACCAACATGGGCGCCGAGCTTGGCGCGACGACTTCGATCTTTCCCTACGATGAGCACATGGCGGCCTATCTGCGCGCGACCCGGCGAGCGGCTCTGGCCGATCTAGCCGGGCGGCGCCGCGAACTGTTGGAAGCCGATCCGGAAGTCGAGCAGCATCCCGAAAAATACTTCGAGCGCGTGGTGGAAATCGACCTTTCCCGGCTCGAGCCTTACATGGTCGGCCCGCATACGCCCGATCTGGCGCGCCCGGTTTCCAGGCTGGCGGCGGACGTGAAGGAGCACGGCTATCCTGATCGCATCTCCGTGGCCCTGATCGGCAGCTGCACGAACTCCTCCTACGAAGACATCTCGCGCGCGGCGGATGTCGCCGAGCAGGCCCGGGCTCACGGAGCCCGGATGAAAGCGCCGTTTCTGGTTACACCCGGCTCGGAGCAGGTGCGTTCCACCATTGAGCGGGACGGCCAGATGGCTGCGCTCGAATCGATCGGCGCCACGGTGCTGGCAAACGCCTGCGGCCCTTGCATCGGCCAGTGGAAGCGGCAGGAGATTTCCCAAGGGGAGCCGAACACGATCGTAACGTCGTTCAACCGCAATTTTCCCAAGCGCAACGACGGCAATCCGGCGACGCACGCGTTTATCGGAAGCCCCGAGATCGTCATCGCCTATGGTCTGGCGGGAAGACTCAGCTTCGATCCGTTGCGGGACGAGATCGAAACGCCGGACGGGAAGCGGTTTCGGTTGCAGCCTCCCCAAAAAGCTCCCGAGTTGCCTCCCAACGGTTTCGTCTCGACCGTGGAAGGCTTTGTGCCGCCGCCTGCCGACGGCAGCAGCGTCAAGGTTGAGATTGCTCCCGGCAGCACACGGCTCCAGGCCCTCGAGCCGTTTCCGGCCTGGGACGGAAAAGATTTCCGCGAAATGCCCATCCTGGTCAAAGCGAAGGGCAAATGCACCACGGATCACATTTCCCCTGCCGGCCCGTGGCTCCGGTTCCGGGGACACCTCGACAACATCAGCGACAATCTTTTCTCCGGAGCCATCAACGCGTTCACGGGGCAAGCGGGCCAGGGAATCAACGTGCTCACCGGTGAACGGAATGTGCCCTTCGCGAAAATCGCCCGCGATTACAAGGCCAAGGGCCTGCGCTGGGTGGCTGTCGGCGATGAGAACTACGGAGAAGGATCCAGCCGCGAACACGCCGCCATGTCCCCGCGGTTTTTAGGCGCCGCGGCGATCATCGTGCGCAGCTTTGCGCGCATCCATGAATCGAATCTCAAGAAACAGGGCGTATTGCCTCTGACCTTCGCGGATCCGTCCGTGTACGACAGGGTTCAGGAGAATGACCGGATCAGCCTGATCGGCCTGAAGGATCTGGCCCCGGGCCGGCCAGTGAAGGGCATCCTGCATCATGCCGATGGATCGAGCGAGTCTTTCGACCTCAATCACACCCTCAACCGGGAGCAGATGGAATGGTTCAAAGCCGGCTCGGCTTTGAACCTGCTGCGCCTGCAAGCCCAGCCCGAACCGGTGGCCGGCTGAGGGGTCCGAACAGAAGCCGCTTTCCGGCGTCTTCTCCAGGATTTTCCGCATTCCAGAGCCGCGGCTACGATCGCGCGGGGAGCGTGAAATAGAACGTCGCCCCTTTGCCCGGTTGGGATTCCACCCAGATGCGCCCGCCGTGGCTCTGGACAATCATTTTGCACAGGGCCAGCCCAACTCCGGTGCCGGAATACTGTTGTTTGCCGTGGAGGCGCTGGAAGATTTCGAAAATCTTTTCCGCATGAGCGGGATCGATGCCGATTCCGTTGTCGCGCACGGCGAAGAGCCATTCACTTCCTTTTCGATCGGCCGAGATGTGCACGCGCGGCGGCTCCTGTCCCCGAAACTTCAGAGCATTGCCGATGAGATTTGAAAATAACTGGCCGAGCCGTGCGGGATCCGCGAGGATAGCCGGCAGGGGGCCGTAGGTGACGACGGCGGCGCTTTCGTCGATGACGGCCCGCAGGTTTTCAATCGCCCGCGTGCAAACGGCCTGGCAGTCCGTCAGCGCAACTTCTGCGGGCCGGCGGGCCACCCGGGAGTATGCCAGCAGATCTTCGATAAGCTGGCGCATGCGCGCGCATCCGGCCACGGCAAGCTGGATGAAGCGATTGCCGTCCTGGTCCAGCTTGCCCTGGTAGCGCTGCGCGAGGAGCTGCGTGAAGCTCGCCACGGTGCGCAGCGGCTCTTGCAGATCGTGCGCCGAAACGTATGCAAAGCGCTCGAGTTCGGCGTTGTAGCGGGCCAGCTGCTCGGCCTTCGCCGCCAACTCCTTTTCCGAACGCTTGCGCTCGGTGATGTCGGTGACCATCTTCAAACTGCCGGCGAATTGCCCGTTGTTGTCGAACATGGGGCTGGCGGAAACGATGGCCCAAAGCTCGGCGCCGTCCTTGCGGACAAACCGGACGTCGTATCGCTCGGCGCCGGTCCGGCTCCGAGAAAGGAGCTTGGACCGGAAAGACTCCCGGTCCTCCTCGCTCACGAAGCTCCAGATCCGGCGGTTCATGGTTTCCTGCAAGGAGTAGCCCAGCATGTCGGCCATTGTCTGGTTGACGAAGGTTGTCTTGCCTTCCCGGTTGGTGATCCAGATGCCTTCCGCCGCCGCTTCCACAATGCCCCGAAAGGTCTCTTCGCTGCGATGCAGCCTTTCTTCCGCCAGTTCTTTCGCTTCGCGGGCCCGCTTCTTTTCGAGCGCGCTCTCGATGGCCGGCCCTAGCCGCACCGCCCGCTCCTTGATCACGTAGTCGGCTGCGCCGTTCTTGATGCACTCCACCGCTGTTTCTTCGTCGAGGGAGCCGGTCACGATAATGAACGGCGTGAGAGGCGCAAGCTCCTTGGCCAGGGCCATGGCGCTGAAGCCGTCAAAGCTGGGAAGGGAGTAGTCGGAGAGGATCAGGTCCGGCGCGAAGGTTTGCAGCTCGCGGATAAAGTCGTCGCGCGTCTCGACGCGTTTGGCGGCGAACCGGAACTTGGCTTTGCGCAGTTCACGTTCGATCAGGGCGGCGTCGGCGGGCACGTCTTCCAGCATCAGAATGCGGAGCGTCTGATCCATGGGGAAGCATCACACAGCGGGCTTGTTCAGAAGCATCCAATAGAAGCCCAGTTCGGAAACCGACCGGATGAAATCGTCGAATTCCACCGGTTTAACGATATAGCTGTTCACTCCCAGCCGGTAACACTCGGTTACGTCTTGGTCTTCGTGAGAAGACGTGAGTACGACCACGGGGATGGTTCTGGTGCGCTCGTCGGCTTTGAGCTTGCTCAATACTTCGAGGCCGCTGACCTTGGGAAGCTTCAAATCGAGAAAAATCACTCTGGGCCTGTGCAAGTCCCTGCCGTCGCCGCGGCCGAAGATATGCTCGAGCGCCGCCGCGCCGTCGTTGACGACGTGGACCTCATTGATGAGGTTATGTTTGCGCAGCGCACGCAGCGTGAGGGCTACGTCGTCCAGATTATCCTCGACCAGAAGAACTTCCAGTGGTTCGCCGTCATCCATGGCTTGTTTTCTCCGCCGGGAGCGTGAAATAGAAGGCCGCGCCCTCGTTGACTTTCCCCTCCGCCCATACCCGCCCGCCGTGCCGCTGTACAACCCGCTCCACGATGGCTAGGCCTACACCGGTTCCCTCGAACTCCTCGGACGAGTGGAGCCGCTGAAATACGCCAAACAGCTTGTTCACGTATTGCATATCGAAACCGGCGCCGTTGTCCTTGACATAGTACGTATTCTGCCGCGATCCGTTCGAGGAGCCGCCGATCTCGATGGCCGCGTTTTCCTTGTGCCTGGTGAATTTGGCGGCGTTGGACAACAGGTTCGCCCAGACCTGATGGAGCATGGCGCGGTCGCCTCGGGCGGGCGGCAGGTCGCCGAAACTGCACTCGAGTTTGCGCTCGGGCGCCGCCCGCTGGATCTCTTCGAAAACAGATCTGGCCAGTTCGCTCATGTTGACTTCGACCAGCGCCATCTCTTTACGGCCCAGCTTCGAAAATGCAAGCAGGTCGTTGATCAACTGCCCCATTCGCCCGGCGCCCCGGGCGATGGATTCGAGGTAGCCCCGCGCTTCATCCTCGAGCTGCACGCCGTAATCCTCCAACAAGGCTTTGGAATAGCCGCTGATCGCCCGGAGCGGAGCCTTCAAATCGTGCGATACCGAATAGGAAAAGGCCTCCAGTTGCTTCATCGCATAGTGAA
>Ga0070741_10016640_pt1 | contig 12214 bp, 13 predicted proteins | sample Coa_R1_4_FD_66440 | JGI IMG/M metagenome (GOLD analysis project Ga0070741, IMG submission 66440) | Surface soil microbial communities from Centralia Pennsylvania, which are recovering from an underground coalmine fire - Coalmine... | ecosystem: Environmental > Terrestrial > Soil > Unclassified ...
TCGCGCGGTGCTCTGTGTCAGCGGACAGTTCGCCGCCGGCCGACAAGACATCGAGCCTGCGCAGCGAAGGCCCGATCACCTCGGCGTGGAGCGTGATCGGCGTGATCCCGTCCTCGATCGCGGTCGCGATCGCGCCCTCGGCCATCTCGGCGTCGCCGCGTTCGAGCGCGGTGGCGAAGGTCTCGAGCGTGGACTCCACGAGCTCGTCGGGGTCGCGGCGCAGCTCCTCCCGCGCGTCCGGGCCGGAGCGGCCGAGCACTTCCATGAACGCGTCCAGCAGCACCGGGTCGAAGTGGCGGCCGCGCTGTTCGCGCATCATCCCGATCGCCTCGTCGACGGAGAAGGCCTTGCGGTAGACACGGTCGCTCGTGAGCGCGTCGAAGACATCGGCGACGGCGACGATCCGCCCCTCGATCGGAATCGCCTCGCCCTTCAGGCCGCGGGGATAGCCGCTGCCGTCCCACTTCTCCTGGTGGCTGAGCGCGATCGTGGCGGCCATGTCGAGGATCGACGAGGACGAGCCGCGCACGAGGCGGTGACCCTCCTCCGCGTGCGTCTCGACGATCGCGCGCTCCTCGGGCGTCAGGGGGCCCGGCTTCAGCAGGATCGCATCCGGGATCGCCACCTTGCCGACGTCGTGCAGCGGCGCGGCGTGGCGCAGGCGCTCGCAGAAGTCCGCGTCCATCCCGATGTGTTCGGCCAGCAGCACCGAGAAGCGCCCGATGCGCTCGATGTGCGCGCCGGTGTCCTCGTCGCGGAACTCGACCGCCATCGAGAGGCGCTGAACCGTCTCGGCCTGAGCGATCTCGAGCTCGGAGAGGGCCCGTTTGAGCTCGCTCGTGCTGGTCTCGACCTCGGCTTCCAGCGAGGCCATGCCCCGCTCCCCGAAGCCCCACCCGATCGCGAGCGCGCCCAGGGCGAGCGCGGCGGCGCAGCCCGCGGCGGCAGCGTCCGCGCCGCTCAGCGCGAGGCCGACGACCGCTGCAAGTCCGACTGCAAGACCCGCGACGATCGCGGGCATCGCGCGGCGGCCCGGGCCGCCGAGAGGCGTCTTGGCGCCGTTGCCGGCATCAGCGTGAGGGCCCGGTGCGCCGCTAGCCGACATCGCTCCACCCATTCGACGGCGCCGGCGCGCAGGCGGCAGGGGATCGACCGGCGGCCTGCGCTGCAGCCGCCGCACCATGGTTTCCTGCATCACCCCGCTCACCGAGTACTCCTGCATCCTTGGCCGACTCCAGGCTCGCCCCGCTTGTCATCGACGGACTCGGCGCGCGCGCGAGCAGCCTTGATGCGGTCTCAGCGCTCGTAGACATACGGATGAATCGGCTGATCAGCCAGCTTTCTGTAGCGCCCCGATGTCGATTGCGTTCTTCGGGGCTTCCAGCGTGACCGGCTGGTCCCAGTGCTTGAAGACGACCTTGCCGCTTTCCGAGCCGGTTTTGGAGATCTGAAGCGGGTAAGGCTTGCCGGTCGCGGCGACGAAGAGCGAGCCGCCTTTGGTGGCGTCTTTCAGTTCCACGGCCTTCTGGCCTTCGACGGTGGTGGCGGCGCCCTTGGTCACCTTGCCGTGTCCCGCCAGGGCCGTGTCGATCAGCTTGCCGAGATCGGTGAGCTCGGCAAGCGAAGCAAGTTCGCCGCTGTTCGCGGGCGCCTTCAGCCATTTGCCCTGCAGGAGCGCGGCCGCGGCCGAGCCCGAGACGTGCTTGTAGAAGGCGGCGCTGCCGTTGATGTAGACGGCGCCGCCCGTCTGCACGATCTGGATCGTGAAGCCTTCCTGGGAGATCGTCCCCTTCCCGCCTTTGCCCCTTAGCAGTTCCATGTCCAGCGAGATCGGCTTGCCGCCGTTGACGATCGTGCCGGCGATGTGCACGGAGGTGGCGGTCGAGGCGGCGGCTTTGGTCGCTTCGAGGATCTCCTGCGGGGACTTCGATTCGATGCCGTTCCCCGAGGAGGACGATCCGCCGCAGCCGGCAAGGGCGATCGCCAGCGCGGCGAGCGCGGCGAGGAGCAGGGCGACGCGTGTGCGGGCTCCCATCGGCGACTGACTCTAGCCTCCGCCGCAGTCGTCCTCCGCGGGGCCTGCTGCGGGGTTTCCGTGGATGCACAAGCGGGCGCCCCGGCACAGCGCGGCGAGCGGCTGGGCCAGGGCGCGCTCGCGGGGCGGGGTCAGGAGCGCGCGGCGGTGCCCGGCAGGCGCCGGCGGCCGCCGGAGCGCCGGGCCGGTCCCAGCCCGGCGGCAAGAACCGCCGCGACGAGCACGAGCACGGCGCCCGCGCCGAGACCGGCGTCCCCCCAGTGGAAGTCGCCCCCGGCGGGCGCGCTCGGGTTCGCGGCCATGCGGCCCCCGGCCGGAGCGCGCGTCGCGAAGCGCGGCACGTGGATCGAGATCGCCGGAACGGTCACCGCGGCGCCCCCGCCCGTCTCCGTCGCGGGCGACCACATCCTCGCCGCCGTCGTCGAGTACCCCAGTACACCGATTGCCGCTATGAGCATTGTGAGTGCGATGGCCTTACGTGTCATGTGATCCCCCTTTGTCCCAGGTCCTCTCCGGCCCGGCCGGTTCAGGTCCGGAGAAGTCCGGGCGCATCTCTCCGAGCCGGCCGGCCCAGCAGCTCCTCGATCGCGTCGGCGGCTGCCGGCGCCCCTCCCGCGGCGGCGAAGCCGCGCGCCACGCGTTCGGCTCCTGCCCGCTTGCCGGTCGCGGTGCGAACGGCGGCGCGCAGCCGGCGCGGGTTCAGGCGGTTGTGATGCAGCTTCACGCCGGCGTCCGCGACCTCCACGCGACGCGCGACGTCGAACTGATCGCGCAGGAACGGCACCGCGCAGACGGGCACCCCGGCCGCGAGGGCCTTCTGCGTCGTGCCCTGGCCACCGTGGCAGACGACGCACACCGCCTTCTCGAGCAGGGGGCGGTGCGCAAGGAACTGCTCGACGCGCGCGTTGGGCGGCACGTCGAAGCCGGCGGGATCCGCCGCCCCGGTGGTCGCCACGAGCGCCACGTCCTCGTCCGCGAAGGCCTCGAGCGCGACCGAGATCAGCCGCTCGTCGCGCTGGTAGGCGGTCGAGATACTCACGAGCACGATCGGCCGCTGCTCGCGCGCGAGCCAGTCCGGCGCGCGAAGCGGTGGGTCCCAGGTCCCCGGTCCGACCAGCCGCACCGACTCCGGCCAGTCGCTGCGCGCGTATTCGTAGGGCTCGGCGGTGTAGGCGATGAAGCGGTCCGGCTCGCGCCACTGATCCTCGTAGGCGCGGATCGGGGGCAGAGCGAGGCCGGCTCGCATCGTGTTGCGCCTGCGGACCGCGGGCGCAGCCAGCGCGCGAGCGACCGCACGCCAGAAGCGGTCGCGGGCGCGCCCCAGCGAGCCACGCGGGGGCGGCTGACCGAGCCCGTGCTGCGGCGTGTCGCGCGAGACGAACGCCGGTGGATAGGGGCAGTAGCTGGCCCACGGCAGGCCCGACGCCGCCGCGACGTAGCCGGCGCCCTCGCACTGCACGTCTACGAACAGCACGTCGGGCCGGAGCTGCTCGATCGCCGCGCGCGCGTCGGGGATCTCCAGGGCGGCGTGCTGCTCGTAGAGGCGCAGGACGCGGAGCGTCGCACCGATCTGCGTGCGCGCGCGCCAGTCGTCGAAGTCGATCGCTTCGAGCTTCGGGTCCACGGCGTCGGCCTCGAGCCCGAGCGCGGTGAGCTGCTCGATCTCGGAGGCCTTCGTGCGGACGTGGACCTCGTGCCCACGGCGGCGCAGCTCGACCAGCGTGTCCACAGGCGGGTACACGTGACCCTGCGTCGGCGAGGTGTAGGCGAGCACGCGCGCCATCACTCGAGCCCTTCCAACGCGGCGATCATCTCGAGCACGATCCCTTCGGCCGCGCGGCGGCCGAGGCCCATCTCGCGCCGCAGCAGCTTCCAGACGAGCAGATCCGTCGCGACGACGAGCTCGGTGAGGCGCCGCTCGCGCGCTGCGCCGCCAAGCGGGCCGAGCGCCTGCTCGAAGGTCCGCCCGACCCAGGCGCGATGCCACGCGCGACCGGAATCGGCCTGCTCTTTGACAGCCGGGATGCGCTCCTCCTGGGCGAGCATCCGCAGCACCGCGTCGCCCTCCTGCTCGTAGGAGTCGTAGAGAACTCGCAGCGACGCGCGGGCATCGCCGGTCGCCGCGCCTTCCCGCCGCGCCCCCTCCACGCCCATGCGCGAGCTCCAGGCCGCGGCGAACAGCACATCCTTGGTGCCGAAGTTGTTGTGCAGGGTCGGCAGCGAGACATCCGCCTCGGCCGCCACGTCGGCGAGCCGCACGGCGTCGAAGGGCTGCTCGGAGAAGTGCCGCCAGGCGGAGTCCAGCAGCCGTGCGCGCGTCTGCTCGGCCGCCTGCGCCCTCGCGACCATCCGGTACCTGCGTTTGCTCTCTGGGGTGTCCGCCATTTCACTTTATCCAGACTAAAGCGAAATTAGCCGGCTGTCAAGACGGAACCCGGCGCGGCCCCACGCGAAGGCGGCGTGCGGGAGCGACGCACGCCGAGGCGCCCTGGCGTGATCTGCCGGGCGACGGGGCGGCGAAGCCGCCGGCGCGCGCGCCGGCGAGGGTCCCGCGGCCGCGCGGCTCCGCTCGCGGCGCCGGGCGGACCAGCGCCGCGGGCAAGGCCCACCGGCTACTGGTTCTGGGCGTGGATGCTGCCCCAGGCGGCGCAAAGCAGCGCACAGAGCAGCTCGTCGCGCTCCTCCTCGGTGCTGGCGTCGATCTCGTCGACGGCGCGCACGACTGCCGAGGCGAACACGGCGGGGTCCTGCGGGGGGGTGTCGCTTCCCATCGTCAGCTCACTTGAACTCGCGTTTAGACAGGGTGTACAACGACTTCGCCTGTTAGAACGCGGGATGTTCGTCAGGGTTGCGAGCGAGCTTTGGGCTCGGACGGCTAAGGCTTCAGAGGCGCTTAGGCCGTTTTGGCCATACGGGGACCCTGATCCGCGAGCCGGCGTCCTCAGGGGAGGTCCTGCTCCCAGCGCGAGATCTCGAACGGCGCCCCGGGCTTGCCTCACGCCCCGCGACCGGGCAGCGCCGAAGGGGGCGTGGCCGGATCGCTCGTCCACCCAACATGTCATGGGCCTGCGCGAATAAATTTCGGGGCGTGAACCAGGAAACCGAAGGGCGCCCCAGGGTCGGCGCCCTGTACGAGAAGCACTTCGCGGAAGACCGGCGCCGCGAGCGGCGGCTGCTCTCGACCGGCTCCTTCTTCGCGACCTTTGCGGCGGCGCGCGCGATCACGCACGCGATCCGCGCCGAACGCGGACCGTTCCGCAACTTCACGCTCGGGGGCCACCACATCCACCACATGACCTATGGGATCACGGCCCTGCTGGTGGTCGGCTACCTGTGGCTGATGGAGATCGGCGTGGTCGACGGGCGGCGCGCATCCCAGCTGACCGCGACCGCCTACGGCGCCGGCGCGGCACTGACGCTTGACGAGTTCGCGCTGTGGCTGAACCTCGAAGACGACTACTGGTCGCGCCAGGGCCGCGAGAGCATCGACGCGGTCGTGCTGTTCGGGTCGTTGCTGGCCTTGAGCGCGATCGGGCGGGGGTTCCTGAGGGAGTTGCTGGAGGGTTGACGCCGGGCGGCCGCAGGCCCTACAGCGAGATCGCCACGTACTTCGTCTCGAGGTACTCCTCGATCCCCTCGAACCCGCCCTCGCGCCCGAACCCGGACTGCTTGACGCCACCGAACGGCGCCGCGGGATTGGACACCACGCCCTGGTTGAGACCGACCATGCCGGTCTCGATGCCCTCGGCGACGCGCAGGGCCCGCTGCAGATCGCGCGTGTAGACGTAGGCCACGAGCCCGTACTCGGTGCGGTTCGCGGCTGCCAGCGCCTGCTCGTCGGTCGAGAACGTCGCGACCGGCGCCACCGGGCCGAAGATCTCCTCGGAGAGCAGCCGTGCGTCGTCGGGGACGGACGCGAGCACGGTCGGCTCGTAGAAGTAGCCGGGTCCGTCTCCGGGCTGCCCGCCGGCGAGCGTCTTCGCGCCGCGCTGCACGGCGTCGCTCACCAGCTCCTGCACCTTCTCGCGCTGGGTGGCGTCGATCAGCGGGCCGACGTCGACGTCCGGGTCGGTGCCGCGCCCGACCTTCAGGGCGCGCATCCGCTCGGCGAGCCTCTCTGAGAACTCCTCTGCGAGCGACTCGTGGACGTGGAAGCGGTTGGCTGCCGTGCAGGCCTCGCCGACGTTGCGCATCTTCGCGAGCATCGCGCCCTCGACCGCGGCGTCCAGGTCGGCGTCCTCGAAGACGAGGAAGGGGGCGTTGCCCCCGAGCTCCATCGACATCCGCAGGATCTGATCGGCGGACTGCTCGATCAGCCGCTTGCCGACCTCCGTCGAGCCGGTGAACGAGAGCTTGCGCGTGCGCGGGTCCTTGAGCAGCGGTTCGATCACCTCGCCCGAGCGCTTGGCGGTGATCACGTTCAGCACGCCGCCGGGGAGCCCCGATTCCTCGAGGATCCTCGCGAGCGCGAGCATCGACAGCGGCGTCTGCTGCGCGGGCTTGACGACCATCGTGCAGCCGGCCGCGACAGCGGGGGCGATCTTGCGCGTCCCCATCGCCGTCGGGAAGTTCCACGGCGTCACGAAGACGCACGGACCGACCGGCTGGCGCATGGTCATGATCCGGCCTTTGCCGGTGGTGTTGACCATGTAGCGGCCGTGGATGCGAACGGCCTCCTCGGAGAACCAGCGGAAGAACTCGGCCGCGTATGAGATCTCGGCCTTCGACTCGGTCACCGACTTGCCCATCTCGAGCGTCATCAGCAGGGCCAGCTCGTCGGCCCGCGCGACGATCTTCTCGTAGGCGCCCCGCAGGATCTCGCCGCGGTCGCGCGGTGCGCTCTGCGCCCACTCGGCCTGCGCGTCCGCCGCGGCCGCGAGCGCGTCCTTGGCGTCCTCGGGCGAGGCGTCCGCGACCTCGACGAGCTGCTCCCCGGTGGCGGGGTCCTCGACCCCGAGGCGCCCGCCACCCGATGCCTCGCGCCAGCTGCCGCCGATGAAGAGATCCTTGGGGACCGCGTCGAGGACCTCGCGCTCGCGCGGGCCGGTGCTCACCTCGACAGCCATCCTGCAGCCCTCAACGGCGAGATGGGTGGCGACGAGTGCAGACTCATGGAACCTCCGGTCCTGACCGCGCTTGCGTGCCCGCGATCGTGTTCTCTAGGGAGCAGATGCCCCGCATGAGGCCAACCTACCACCGGCCGCCGGGCGGACCGCAGGGGGCGCCGATGCGCAGGCGTGCCACCCGGCGCGCGCTCGCCGGGCCGGCCGCCGCGCTCACCGCCCTGCTCGCCGCCGCCGTGCTGCAAACGGGACCAGCCGGCGCCGCCGCGCCGGTCCCACCGTCCTCGCAGACGCTCGTGGTCGAAGGCACGGGCAACGGTCACGGCGTCGGGATGAGCCAGGACGGCGCCCTGGGCTACGCCCGCCACGGCTTCACCTACCAGCAGATCCTGGCGCATTACTACAGCGGCACGGCGCTGGGTCAGGCGCCCGCAAAAGCGGTCGTGAAGGTGCTGATCGGCGCGAAGGTCAAGAGGGTCCCGCTGGAGCGTTACGTGCGGGGCGTGATCGGCGCCGAGGTCTCCTCCTCCTGGCCGGCGGCGGCGCTGGAGGCCCAGGCCGTCGCGAGCCGCACCTACGCGCTGACCGACCACGCGGGCGGATCGCGCTTCGACGTCTACTCGGACACGCGCTCGCAGGTCTACCGCGGCGCCGCCGCCGAAACCGCCGCCACCAACGCCGCGGTCGCCGCGACCGCCCGGCAGATCGTCACCTACGACGGCAAGCCCGCCATCACCTACTTCTTCGCCAGCTCGGGCGGCATGACCGAATCGGTGCAGGACGGCTTCCCGGGCGCCGAACCCGAGCCCTGGCTCGTCGGCGTCGCCGACGCCTACGAAGGCCCGGACGCGCGCTGGAAAGCCGAAGTCCCGTTCGCGGCCGCGGCCAAGCGGCTGCGCGGCCTCTACCGCGGCCAGTTCCACGGCGTCGAAGTGATCAGGCGCGGCGTCTCGCCGCGTGTCCTCACCGCACGCGTGCTCGGCACCGCGGCCGCGACCGTCGTGAGCGGCGCCACGCTCGCCGGGCGCCTCGGACTCGACAGCACCTGGGAGTACTTCTATGTGCGCACCGGCGCGACGCTGCGGCCCGAGCCGGACCACAGCGGCCGCGCGCGGCTGTTCGGCCCGCTCAGCGGCAGCTCGCCGAACCAGCCCCCGCCGCCAAGCAGCTCGGGCGGCGTCGGGCCCGGTACGGGCAGCAGCTCCGCGGCGCCGGCCGGCTCCGGGGGAGGCACGGCCGCCGGAGGCTGAGAGCCGCCGAGCGCCGGGGGAGGCGCGACACCGCATACGCTGCACCCGTGCCCGGCCCACTGCTGCTCGCCGACACCCCCTGGCTGCTCTACCGCGCCTTCTTCGCGTTGCCCAAATCGATCGTCGACGACGAGGGCAATCCGGTCAACGCGCTGCTCGGAGCCGTGAACGCGATCCTCGCGCTGATCGAGCCGCCGACCCGTGCCGCGCGGGCCGCGCTCGTGGCGGCGGGCATCACCGAGCCGCCCCGCGCCGTGGTCGCCTGCACCGGCGCCGAGGAGGCCGCGTACCGCGTCCAGCTGTACGCCCCCTACCACGCCCATCGCGACCCGATGCCGGCGGAGCTGCGGGCGCAGTGGCAGCGTGCTCCCGCCCTGCTGGAGGCGTTGGGGTGGCACGTCGCCGACACCGACTCCCTCGAGGCCGACGACGTGATGTTCTCGCTCGCCGAGGCCGAGGCCGCCGCGGGCGGCCGGGCCCTGCTGCTGACCGGAGACCGCGACCTCTACGGCGCCGTGAGCGAGCGCGTCTCGTTCGTCGAGACGGGCAAAGGCGGCGCCGTCGCGCTGCTTGGCCCGGAGCAGGTGCGCGAACGCTACGGCGTCGCCCCCGAGCTGGTCGCCGACTTCATCGCGTTGCGCGGCGATCCCTCCGACGGCCTGCCGGGCGCGCCCGGGATCGGCGCGAAGACCGCTGCCGAGCTGCTGCGGCGCTACGGCCCGCTCGAGCACCTGCTCGACGCGGCGCGCGCCGCCGAGAACAAGGTGCGCCGCGAGCCCGGCGAGATGAGCCCGCGCAGCGCCCGTACGCTGCGCGAGAACGATGCTCTGCTGCGCACGTTCAAGGAGATCGCGACGCTTCAGAGCATCGACGTGACGCTGCCCGCGGATGCGCCAACGGATTTCGCCAAGGGCGCCGAAGCGGCTGCTGCGAACGGCATGAACCGTCTCTCCGAGCGGCTCGCGAAGCTCGCCGGCTGAAGGCGCCTCCGCGCGCACGCTGCCGCGGCGCGAAGCGCAGCGGCAGCGTCCTGCCTGCCCGGCGTGCCGCCCTACGGCGTGAACTTGACGGTGATCACGTCGCCGTCGGCCATCTCGTAGTCGCGGCCCTCGATGCGAAGCGTGCCGCGGTCGCGGGCTGCGGCGTACCCCCCGGCGTCGACCAGCTCCTGCCAGGAGATCACCTCGGCGCGGACGAAGCCCTGCTGGATGTCGGTGTGGATCTGCCCGGCCGCGTGCCAGACGGACAGGCCGCGCCGCAGATGCCACGACTGCGCCGGCTTGGCCTCGCCTGCGGTGAAGAAGGCGAGCAGCCGCAGCAGCTCGAACGCCTCCTGCACGACACGCTCGAGCGGCGTGAAGCCGCCCTCGCCTGTGGTGCTCAGCTCGGCGCGCATCGCCGCCGCCTCCTCGTCGTCGAGCTCGGAGAGCTCGGACTCGATGCGGGAGGACACCGCGACGGCGCGCGCGCCCTGAGCCGCGGCATGCTCGGCGATCGCAGCCGGCACCTCCTCGGAGCCCTCGTCGACGTTGGCGACGAACAGCACCGGCTTGGCCGTCAGCGAGCCCAGATCGCGAGCGGCGTGCGGAGCCTCCTCGGGCGCCGGCACCCCGCGCACCGGACGACCCGCCTGCAGCTCGGAGATGACCTCCCTCAGCCACGCCTCCTCGGCAGCCGCCGCCTTGTCGCCGCCCCGCGCCTGTTTGGCGATGCGATCCACCCGCCGTTCGGCCTGGTCGAGGTCCGCGAGCACCAGCTCCGCCTCGATCGTCTCGATGTCGCGAAGCGGGTTCACACTGCCCTCGGGGTGGATCACGTTCTCGTCCGCGTGCGCGCGCACGACGTGCACGATCGCGTCGGTCTCGCGGATGTTCGCGAGGAACTTGTTGCCGAGACCCTCGCCTTTGTGCGCACCGGCCACGAGCCCGGCGATGTCGTGGAAGTCGATCGTGTCCCAGACGATCTCCGAGGCGCCGACGGTCGCCGCCACCCGCTCGAGGCGGCGGTCGCGGACCGGCACCACCGCGACGTTCGGCTCGATCGTCGTGAAGGGGTAGTTCGCCGCCTCCGCGCCTGCCTTCGTGAGCGCGTTGAACAACGAGGACTTGCCGGCATTGGGCATGCCGACGATGCCGATGCGCGTACTCATCCGCCGGCCCCGCGCATCCCCGGGCGCCCCGTCGTGGGCAGCCGCGTGGCCGCCGCAGCGAGCGCGGTCCCGAGCAGCGCACCCGCCAGGATGTCGGACGGGTAGTGGACGCCGAGGTAGACGCGCGATACGGCCATTCCCCCGGCGAGCCCGTACAGCGGCGCCGCCGGCAGCCCGAGACGGCTGTAGGCGAGCGCCCCGGCGAAGGAGGTGGCGGCGTGAGCGGAGGGGAAGCTCAGCCCGGTCGTGGTGCCCTGCAGGGGCGCCAGCCCGCTGAGCTGCGGGCGCGGGCGGCGCACGGCGAACTTGATCGCGGTGTTCACGGCGTACACCCCGAGCACCGTGCGCCGGGCGCGGCGCCACTCGCTCGCGCGATCGCGCTGGGCGAGCCCGCCCGCGGCACCGATCGCGAGCCACACGGCACTGTGCTCGCCGAGCCGCGAGAACAGCGCGACGGCCCGCTCGGCCGCGGGTGTGTGGCCGCGCGTGCGCGCCATCAGGAGCAGCCGCTCCTCGGCGTTCATGTCCTGGCGGAACACGCGGCTATCTAGACGACGGGCCCGACCGTTCGCCCGATCAACCGAAGCCGACCTTCGGCTCCTCGGACTCCGAGGTCACGTAGACGACCTGCCCGAGATCCAGGCGCACGGGGCCGTCCTCGCTCTCGACCTCGTGCCAGCCCTGTGTGCCCAGAGCCTTGACCAGCTCCTTGAGCTGGGTGTCAGAGAGCCTCACGGCCAGCACCTGGCCGCCCTGGAAGCCGATGCTCAGACGAGAGCTCGATGCCATCAGTGAACCTCCGCTGGTTGGACGATCTCGGTCAGCACCCCGCCCGTCGAGCGGGGGTGCACAAAGGCCACGCGCGAGTCGCGGATGCCGGTGCGGGGCTGCTCGTCGATCAGACGCATGCCCGCGGCGGACAGCGCCTGCAGCGTGGCCTCGATGTCGGTGACCTGGTAGGCGACGTGGTGCAGCCCCGGTCCCTGCCGCTCGAGGAACTTGCCGACCGGCGTGTCGGGGCCGAGCGGAGCGAGCAGCTCCACGTGGTTCTCCCCGACGTCGAGGAGAACCGCCTCGACGCCCTGCTCGGAGACGACCTCGCGGTGGACCAGCTCCATCGAGAGCGTGTCCCGGTAGAGCGCGATCGCCTCGTCGAGCTCCTTGACGGCGACGCCGATGTGGTCGATGCGGCTCAGCACGAGCGGCAGTCTATAGCCGCTCGGCTCCATCCCCCGGCGATGCCTCGGCCACCGGGATCGCGCCGGGGGCCGCCGGCGTGGGATGCGCCTCGGCGGCCGCGACCACGCGCAGGCCCAGTCCCGGCCGGCGCTCCATCCGCGGCACGCCGCTCATGATCTTCTCGATCGCGCTGCGCTCGAGCACCTCGTGCTCGAGCAGCTCGCCGGCCAGCAGGTCCAGCTGCAGGCGATGGGCGAGCACGAGCTTCTGCGCCGCCCGCCGCGCCTCCTCGATCAGGTCCTGGCGCTCCTCGTCGCGGATCCGCAACGTCGTCTCGGAGAGCCGCACGTCGCCGTCGGGCGAGCGGCCGACGCCGGCCGTGCCCATCGCGTAGTCGTGAACCATCGAGTGCGCGATGTCGGCCACGCGCTTGAGGTCGTCCGAAGCGCCGGTGGTGATCGCGCCGAACACGATCTGCTCCGCCACGCGGCCGCCGAGCAGCACAGTCATGTAGTCGAGCAGCTCCTCACGCGTCTTC
>Ga0070741_10016641_pt1 | contig 12213 bp, 9 predicted proteins | sample Coa_R1_4_FD_66440 | JGI IMG/M metagenome (GOLD analysis project Ga0070741, IMG submission 66440) | Surface soil microbial communities from Centralia Pennsylvania, which are recovering from an underground coalmine fire - Coalmine... | ecosystem: Environmental > Terrestrial > Soil > Unclassified ...
GTATATTCGCCCCATTGGGCTTTCTCAATCTCGCCGACAACTGCGGCCAGCACCACGTCACCTTCGAGCCTCACGCCGGCACGCTGTAGCGCGGCCACGGCCTGGGTGTAGCAGACCAGCGCGCCCTTCATGTTGTAAATGCCGAGACCATAGATCATGCCGTTCTTCACTACCGCATTCGGCTTGTAGCCAATTCCTGTGAGGAACTGTTCCGATCCTGTATTAGACGTATCCATGTGACCGTTGAACATTAGCGATTTGGCGCGGCCGTCTCCGTCGCCTTCCCAGCGTCCAATTACATTAGCGCGGCCCTCTTCCACTTCCTGCCAAGTCACAGTGAGTCCGACTGATTCGAAGGTCCGGCGCATGTACTCGCCCATCTTGCTTTCGTCGCCGGTGGGGCTCGGGATGTTGACCACATCGCAGGCCATGGAGACGATCTGCTGCTCGTCCACCGCCGCGACGATCCGATCGGCGAGTTCGAGTGCTTGCTTTTTTTGCGGGGCAGCCATTCTTTTCAGTCGTCTCTCTCGGACTTCTTTTCGAAGCTTAAACCGCCGCAGTTGACGGCGCTCGCGTCGTAGCCGCCAGGCGAAAATCGTCTGGATACGTGCAGAGTTTTTCGTTGCCATCACCGGTGACAAAAAAATTATCTTCCAGACGCAGACCGCCGCCCTGTGGCCAATAAATGCCCGGTTCGATCGCCAGCACCATACCTTTGCGAATGGTTCCGCCGCCCGCCTGATGCGCATAAGGCGGCTCGTGCGCCCGTGTACCCACGCCGTGACAAATTGGGTGCGAAGGCTGACCGGGGTATCCGCCTTCCGCGATGCGCGCACGGACCAACCGGTCGAGTTCGGGAAAACTGGCGCCGTCACGTGAAAAACGTACCGCCTCGCTGAAAACTTTCAGCAGCAGGTCGAGCAGTTTCTGATATTCGCGGGTGAGCTCGCCCGGACAAGCATTCTTAGTAAGATCGGTCCAATAGCCGTCGGCACATACCCAAATCTCAAACAGTGTAGGTTCATTTTTCTGAATGGGACGGTCGCCGGTCGCGGTAAATGTGCGGATCCCCGGACCCGACCACACCAGCGTAAACGCGCGCGCCATCTCGACCTCGCCTTTGTAGCCGACGCCAATGCGGTGCACGAAGCTCTCATACATGCCGCCAACTTCGCTTTCTTTCATCCCCGGACGCATGTGCTCACGGGTGTAGTCCATGGCGAGCGCGGCCAGCTCATTGGCCAGGCGCATGCGCTCGATCTCCTGAGCGGTCTTAATGGCGCGGGCTTGGCTGAGCAACGGCGTGGAATCGATCACCTGACCTGAAATCTTGCGGAACGCGTCGAAATACATTTGTGTGGGAGTTGTCGGCTCGCCCACCATGCGGTCGGCACTCTGAGTCCCCATGTTCAGCTCGATCGCCACTTTGTCGGTCAGGCCGCGGTCGCGCAGGAGCTGGAGCGCAACATCGAGGGCGCGGTATTGGGGCGGGCGCGGGTCGCGCTCATCGTAGCCTTTGAATAGTCGGATGTCCTTGGTCCAGGCGTTGCGCTGCGCATCCGCAAGCTGCGGCTCAAGCGCAATCAGCGTTGGATCGCCTTCGCGTGGGAAGACCGCGGCGTCGTAGCCCTTCATGCACCAGTAGTTCGTAAGGTAAAGAACATTGTCAGGGGCGCGCACCACCAGCGCGCTCACCTCCTGCTCTTTCATGAGAGCGCGCACGCGGTCGAGCTTCAGAGTGTCAATGGGATACGGCATTTTTTATCTCAAGATAGCGCTGCTCGGCTCGAGGTTGGCCGGTTCTCTTCATTGAACGTCCAGGATGCCTCTTTCGCTTTTATCAGCCGGTACATCGCCGAGTGTAACGGTGCAGGGACTCCGGCGCGCTCGGCCTCGCGCGCAATCGCACCACTGAGAAAATCGACCTCCGTAGGCAGATGGCGGCGAATGTCGTAAAGCATCGAAGGTGGATGATTGGTCTGCGCGCCAATCTTGTTCATCTCCCAAGGATCCTCGTGCAGTTCGATTCCACGCGCCGCCGCAACTGTCTTTCCCTCTTCGATCAGCGCATGCAGCAAATGGCCGAGATCGGAAAATTGGCGCTCGGCGGCAAAGTGCGGCGAGTGCGGCAATTCGGACAGTGCCGACACCGAGTTCACCGACGCGTTGAAGATGAGCTTCGACCATTGTGCTGGGCGCGCGTCTTCCAGCGGCTCCGCTTTCAGTCCTCCGGCAACGATCAACTCAGCCGCCTCCTTCACCACGTCAAATGGCGTGCCACTCGGCTCGAATGGCCCTAGCCAGGTGGCGGTATCAAGCTCGTATTGCACATGGTTGTCGCTGTGACGCGTGCCGCTCATAAAAGTGGTGCCGCGAATTACGTATCCGCGAGTATGCTGCGCGATTATCTCTTCGCTGCCCAGGCCATTTTGCGCCGAGATGATTGCGCCTTTGTTGAATCGCTCACCCACCGGCGCGATCGCCTCAGCCGTCTGGGTCGCCTTTGTGGCGACGATTCCCAGGTCGCACTCGGGCAATTGCCTGGAATCGGTAGTCGCCTGCAGCTTCACTGAGAACTGGTGCGTCCCCGAAACTCGCAATCCGTGCTGGTTGAGAGCGCGTGCTTGTTCCTCACGCCTGACCAGCACGTGTACCTCGGCAACCTGCGCCAGATGCGCGGCGTACAGGCTGCCAATCGCGCCGCAACCGACAATGCCGACGCGCTTCATGCGATTCTCGGATACGCACCAAAATTCGTTGCCACAAAGCTACACGGATTTCACAGATCAAATAAGATACTTCATGCCCGCACTCCCCGATTCTCAACCCGAACGCCCTTCCGCGTCTTTCCCGTCGGCTGTGCCTGCATCAGCTGAAATATCCGGTCACCATTGTTGAAGGAGTCGTCGATGATGATGCCGCGCTCGAAGAGCGCGTCCTGTAGTGCCGCCGAGATGGTGTGAATCGGAGCGGCGCCACCTTCCCCCATGCCCTTCGCGCCGCTGTAGCTGTGCGGCGACGGCGTTTGAATGTCGCCAAACTTCACAGTGGGCATGTTCACCGCAGTAATGGGCGTGTAATCGCTGAAGGTGCTGGTGAGCATGTTGCCGACGTCATCGTACGCGCAAGTTTCCATGAGCGCTGCGCCGATTCCGTGTGCCGTCGCGCCGTAAACTTGGCCTTCGACAATCGGCGGATTGATCACCGTGCCGCAATCGTCCACTGCAGCGTAGTCGAGGATCCTCGGAACATAAGTGTCGGGATCGACCTCGATGACCGCTATGTGCAGTTGCGACGCGTACGTCAGCGTGAGATTGCCGTACTTCCGAACTTTATCCGGAACTTTGAACGGCGCGCGCCAGATGTAACGGCAGTTCAAGGTTACATCGTTCAATTCCTCCGGGAGGACCGCACTGTTGACGTTGACGATGTTAGACAATCCCCAATAATTGATTGCGCGCTCGGTGCCGCGTACGCGAACTTCCGGCCCTTGCGCACCAGTGCCAAACTCGAGCTCGTCTTCTTTGGCATTCAGTGCGAACGCGGCCAGGCGCTGCATTTCTTTCTTTAATTTCTGAGCCGCACCGTGCACAGCTGACAAGCCTGAAACTGCGAACTGACTGGCATATGTACCGGAAAATCCGGTGTGAACGTTGCGATCGGTGTCGAAACCGGTGCGGACTGTCACCGTCTCCGGCTGCACGCCGAGCACGTCCGCCACTACCTGTGCCGCCGTGGTTTCGTGGCCTTGTCCCTGAGGACAGGAGCCGACCGCGACAACGATTTCGCCATAAATATCAAGCTTGACGTTGGCTCCTTGCGAATTCCCTGAAAACGGCGCATGCGGATTCACGATCTGCGACTGACCAAAATTGTTGGTACCAGAATCCAGAGTGGTACCAATTCCAATCCCCATCAGGCGACCTTCCCGGCGTGCCTGCACTTGCTTTTTCTTCCAATCGTCCCAGCCGATCAACTTTTTTGCCAGCGCCAGCATCTTGGGATAGTTGCCGGAGTCGTAGATGCAGCCGTTCGGCGTGGTGTAGGGAAATTCTTCCGGACGGATGTAGTTGCGCAGGCGCATTTCATCGGGAGGAATTCCCAGCTCATGCGCACAAATGTCCACCACACGCTCCAAGAACCAGAGGTGCTGCATGCGGGAATAGCCCCGGTTGGGCCCTACAGGACATTTGTTGGTAACCGCCTGGCTGAAATCAATACGCGCGTTCTTAAATCGGTAAACTCCCGGAAACACCTGCGACCAGATCACGCAGCCCAACGGCTCGTAGCGCGGATAGGCGCCGCAGTCGTCAATGTGGCGCGAGCTGATAGCAGTGATAACGCCGTCTTTATCGAGCGCCACCCGGGTATCGCGGAAAGTCCTCTCGTTGCCGTGCGCGCTCGAAGTCATGTGCTCGGAGCGCGTCTCTACCCATTTGACCGGCCGGCCACCACATTTGCGTGAGGCCAGCGCGCACACTGCCATTTGAGTGTAGTTCGTGATCTTTATTCCAAAGCTGCCGCCGATGTCTTCTGTCTGCACTCGGATCTTGTCAATCGGAATGCCAAGGTGCGGCGAGAGAAACTGAATGGCAAAAGACGGAAACGAATTGTTGCACCAGAAATACAGGCGGTCATCTTTCGCGTCCCAGTGTGCGATCACCACGTTGTTCTCGAGCGGCGTGCTGGAGAATCGGTGGAAGTGAAGGCGGTCGATCTCAACCACGTGCGCCGCGTCGCGAAAGGCGTTCTCAACGTCTCCATATTCGAATACTCCGCGCCACACCAGGTTTGTGCCCGCAAGTTCGTGCAGAATGCTTTTATTGGTGAGCGCCTGCTCGGCATCAACCACGGCGGGGAGCGGCTCGTATTCCACTTGCACCAGTTCGGCAGCGTCTTCGGCGATCTGCGGTGATTCGGCAACAACGGCGGCCACCGGCTCACCCTGATAACGCGCTTTGCCACAAGCCATGGGGTAGTCGGCAATTTTCTGGCAGTGATCGGGCCCGATCTCGATGAATGGCTTGGTCAGCGGCTCGATGTCACTTCCGGTCAGGACGGTAACTACGCCGGGCACGGCTTCGGCAGCTGCGGTATCTATGCTCACGATGCGGGCGTGGGCATACGGCGAGCGGACAAATCGCAGCCAGCACATCTCCCGCAGCTTGATATCGTCGATGAACTTGCCTTTGCCGCGCAGCAGCCTGCCTTCCTCCTTGCGGGGGAGAGGCTGACCTACCCATTTTTTCTGGTGTCCGTTTTTGCCGTCGCTACTCATGTCCAAAGTTTCGGCCGCGATATCTCGGTCGTTATGTAAGCGCCGCCTGAAGCGAATCAATCAACCTCTGCACATTTTTGCGAGCGAGCGGCTCGAGCAGTCCGCCTGCGATTGAGGTCAGCCGGCCGAAAATCTGCGCCTCACCGCTCCACTTTACTTTGGTGCCCGTCGGTGTCGGCGAGAGATCAAATCCTGCGGTAACGCTGGCGCTGCCGCCAGCTACACTACCCTGGCCCACATATTTGGCTCGCTTTGGACGTTCCGCCTCAGCGAGATGCATCTTCACCTCGGCCGTTCCCTTGATGTAGGAGATACCGACGTTGACCTTCACGGTGAAGTGCGTCGGGTCCTGCACGGTCAAGCCCTGAAAATCGGGTAGCAGTGGCGCAAACTTATTCGGATCGGTGAGGAAGTCATACACCTCTTCCGGCTTGCGATTGACTTCGAACTCACCGCCGAACTTAATTGCCATCCTATGCTTTCCTCATCTGACGTGCCGCCGCCTTGATTGCCTTGAAAATATTCTGGTAGCCGGTGCAGCGGCAGGTATTCCCGGCAATGGCCTTGCGAATATCTTTTTCGCTGGGATCGGCATTGCCGTCGAGTAACTGATACGTAGACAGCAGCAACCCCGGCGTGCAATAGCCGCACTGCAGTCCGTAGTTTTCGCCAAAGGCCGCCTGGATGGGATGGAGGTCCCCATTCTTAGCCAGGCCCTCCACCGTGAGTACTTCGCCCTGATCCGCATGAACCGCAAACACCGTGCACGACTTAACCGCTTTACCATTCAGCAGCACAGTGCAAGCGCCGCAATAGCTGGTATCGCAGCCTACATGCGTGCCGGTCAGGTCTAACGTCTCGCGCAACAGTTCCACCAACAGCGTTCGCGGCTCGACCTCGAGCGCGTGCGGCTTCCCATTTACCTTCACGTCAATGGGAACGCGCTCAATCTTTTCAGCAGTAGGCATGAGTAATCTCGACCCGTTCGCCTCGCGCCCGGCGCGCGGCAACTTCAATGGCGCGCTTAACTAGTCCCGCCACTAACACACGCTTGTACTCGGCTGAGCCGCGCATATCTGGTTGCGGATCAGCGGCGGCCCGCGCCGCTTCTGCCGCCTGCGCGGTAGTCTGCGGCGTAATCTTCTGCCCCCGCAGCGCGCCCTCGGCCTCCTGGACGCGAATGGGCATCAGTCCGACAGCCCCGAGGACAATCGCCGCTTCGCGGCAAACGTCACCCTCCAACGTAAGTTGCACCGCCGCACTAGCGCTGGCATACACCGGGGCAGATCGTTTAAAAGCCACGTAAGCGCCGCTGCTTCCCTTAGGCGGCGATTTTACGAGCACCTCGCTGACCAACTCGTTGGGCGCGAGCGCGCTGGTGTAAGCGTCAACAAAGAATTTTGAAATCGGCAGCACACGCTCACCCTTCGGCCCGATGCAACGCACTTCTGCCGCCAACGTGAGCAATACCGGTCCCCAGTCGCCGCTGGGATCAGCCTCTGCCAGCGAGCCGCCGACGGTGCCTCGATTACGCACCTGTACATCGGCAATGCCGGCGGCGCAGTCATGCAGGATGGGAATGCGAGCGGCAATCTCGGAGTCTTCTATTTCGGCGTGGCGGGTGAGGGCGCCGATGCGCAACTGACTATCGCCATTGGTTACATACGAGAGCCCGGGGACGAAATTGAGGTCAACCAGATGCTCCGGATTGGCAAAGCGCAGCTTCATCAGCGGGATCAGGCTCTGGCCGCCGGCCAACACTTTGGCGTCCGCTCCCAATTGCGAGAGCATCGTGGCCGCCTCTTTTAGCGAACCAGCCCGGTGATAGCGGAACGCACGGGGATACATCGTTGTGCTTCGATCAGGGCCCTACCCGAGTACGAAACGGTTCTCAGGTGGGCCGATAAGCTTACCAGAGACAGGATTTGCGCGGAAACAGACCCAGGTTGTCATGCCGCGCTGGTGGGCCTTCTGGCAAAGCCGAGCGCAACCGCAGCCAGCCCAAGAGTCACGAGTGCGGTTCCGGCCACCGCCATTCCGGAGGCCACCCGACCTATGCGCGCGGTCTGCAGGATTACACCCAAGGGAAAAATAGCGGAGCCGATCGCCAAAGACGCTGCGATCCACACTCGAACCCGAGCCGGGAAAGCCACACGATCGAAAACAACACCCAGGGCAATCAGCACCATCGCGAGACCGATCCAGTGGGAGTGAACATCCACTTCGCGGACGTAATTGAATTTCGTGGCTGCGTAGGACGCAATGGCACTATGCGCGTCGCTCATGCGGCGCTCAGCCGCGCTCGTGAAAGCGGTTTGCAGCGAGCCGCCCATCGCCTCCAGCGCCTGGTGCTCAGATAAAACGGCGTATAGGAGGCCGTAGCACATGCCCCAGAGCGCCAATACCAATCCGGAGACGATCAGCAGCCTGCGGGCTCGGCTCACGACTCAGCTCCCGCGCTGGCGTCACTTCGCCCGCTATGGCGGACGACGCCGAAGAGCATTCCGATGAGCGCGCTCACCACCAGCAAGCCGCCGAAATCAGCGATACCGCCGGCCAGCAATCCAATGTGAAGTTCCAGCAAAACAAAAACCGGCAATATCACAGAACCAATCAGCAGTACGACCGCCCAGCGCCGCCGCCAGCGCTCGCTGAGAAAAATGTAAGGCTGGATAAACGAGAGCAGCATTGCCATTAATCCAAATTCGATGATGTGAGAATGCGCCGCAATATGGACCGCCTTCTGGGCTTGCAGGTGTCCGTAATCGCTCACGTCTTGGGTAGCCGCGGCCGGATTGAACTTGGCGGCATTATCCAACATGGAACTGAGAAGTGTCGCTTCCACCGCCTCGTGGCGATATAACTCAAATCCGGCATAAAAAGCTCCATCCAGAAATCCGAGCAGGATGAGCAAAGTGCCGCCGGTGAGAAGCACGCGCCCCGACCAGCTTTGATCGTTCAGCCATTCAGGTTTGGCAATCGAAGCCGCGGAGCCGCGAGACCCTAGCAGTCCAGTGAAATACCAAACTCCGGCGATGATAAGAAGCAGCCCGCCAAAATCGGCTACAACGCTCGCCCATCCGATCGCCGCAAACGGGCTGTAGCTCAGTCCAACGTAGTGGATCAGAAAAACACCGATCGGCAGCAGCACCGCGCCCGCCAGGAATATGCCCGCCAATTGTCGCTTGCGCCGTTCGCTGATCGCCAAATAGGGCTGCACCAATGCCAGCAGCAGGGCGAGATAGCCGAAGCCCGTCAGGTGGACGTGAGTGTCCACCTTCGTTCCTCGGTCTTCCAGTTCGCCGCCAAGACCCTGCAATTGCGCGCGCACTCCGGCGGAATCTTGCGCGGCCACAGCCAGTGTTGCCGCCAGTAATTTCTGGCCGGTACGGCCGGCATTCTGATGCAGAACAAAAACCGCAAAGATTTCGCCGAAGATCATGCCGGCAACGATCAGGGCGATGCCGCCGATCATCAGCAGTCGACTGGCACTCATGGCTGCGAAACCGCGCTCACCGCCGGCGAGAGGGATTGTTACTTTGAGCGTTTGCCGGTTAGCTGCCATGGCAGGTTGGGTACGCGACTTTCTATGAGCCAGCGAGCGACTCGCCCGCCCATCGGCAATTTCCACACTTCGCAGGTCAGACTATCCCGCTCAGAACGTCAACCGTACCGCGAACTGGATCTGCCGGGGATTGAAAACTGCGCGCGGCGTTCCGTAGCCCGGATTCGGCGAGCCACTGAGGAACGTGCCCGGTGTTCCCGCCGGAATAAAATCTGGCGCGCCGTACACGGTATTGAAGAAGCGAATATTGGTGTTGTTCAAAGCATTGAAGGCTTCGGCCATAGCCTGCAGGCTGGTCCGCTCCGTTACCTTAAAGGTGCGCGAGAGACGCAGGTCAACGGTCTGATAGCTGTCACCTCTGAAGGTATTCCTGGGCTCGACGCCCACACGATCGTTCAGCGGAAATCCATCGCCGTTGACGTCAAAGCCAGTGAACTTGGTGAAATAATGCGGAGACTCCAGCGTCACGATAGTCGACAGTTCAAATCCGTTCACGACCGGATTAATGTTCGTCGGTCCGGCGAGAGTCATGTTCCCTACAAAGCGATGGGCGACGTGGTCGGAGGAGAGGGCCTTTTCCTGGCCAAAGTTGCCGCTGTCTTGAGGAATAAGCACGAAGCTCGGATTCGGGCCATTGTCCAAACTCTTAGCCCATGTGTAGCTGAGGCCATAACTGACGTGGTGTCCCATACGTTTGTTGAGATTGACGAGTAAGCCATCGAACTCTGACCACCAGCGTGAATCAGCCTCGAAAAAAGTAAAGTAAGCTGGATTCGCTGCGCCAGGAATGAGAGGCACCCCGGTGGGGCACGCCGATGGCGATACTCCAGGTATCGCACAAGCAAAGAACGTATTCTTCGCACCCAGATTGCCATGCGAATCGTGTGCAAACACTTGCCCGCTAGGCGGCGGCTGATTGATGTTGAAGAAACTTCCCAAGTGCACGCCATGGGTACGCAGATAACTCACGCCGAGGATAGTGTCCTTGAAGGGTTGAAACTCGATTCCCAAGCTGCTCTGAATCCCGTAGGGCTCCTTATGATTCTGCGTGAAACGCACAATGGTGGCCGGCAGCAGAACACCCGGCGTGGCGGCGCTGTTTGGGTCGGGATAGGTGCCGCTGGCAATTAATTGGTTGAAAGCGTTCTTGAACGCACCAGGAAAGAATCCGGCATAGCCAAAAAGTTGAGAGGTAGAGTTCAGATTGTCCTCTCCGGGCCGGAATTTACCGAATGCCGCAGTGCCGCCGCAGCTCGGCTCCTGGCACATGAGCAGCGGCGAAGGAATAATTCCGTGAAAGAGTCCAAAGCCGCCGCGCACCACGACATTGCGGCTGGTTCCCAAGCTGTACGCAAACCCGACTCGGGGATCGAAATTGTTCATCGGATTGTCCAGAACCCTACTTGGCCAAGTCTCAAAGTCCCAACGCAGACCGAGGCTCAAGTTCAGGTTTTGGGTGGCCCGCCATTTGTCCTGAACAAACAGGCCGTTGTAGGTGTGGTTGAGCGTGCCTTTGGCCTGATTGCGGATATTGGAGGGATAGCCAGCCGATCGGAAAACTGCCGGATCAAAAGAAGGTTCTGTGAAATTCGGCGCCTGAAAGCGCTCCATCCAGAGAACCACTGGCGTATGGTCTTGCAGGTTAGAGCCATTGCACGGTGAGTTGGGGTTAGTGGGATCGGGAGCGATGCACACAAAAGTCGCCTCGAAGGGATAGAACAGCGGGAACGATTCAGTTGTGCGGACAAAATTAAAGTCGCCGCCGAAGCTCAGCGTGTGGCGACCGGCGATTTTGGTCGCATTGTCCACCACCTCAAACCGCGATTCATTGTAGAAGTCGGGATTGCCGCGGTTCACCCCGATAGCAAACTGGTTCGCCACCTCCATGTGCGGCTGCGCCGTCACGGTGGGGAAATCAAATGAGCGCCGCGCATACTGCATGCGCAGCTCGTTGGTCATCGTGTTAGAAAAAGTGGAGGTCAAGCTTCCCACCAACGACTGATCGCGTGAGTAGTTGTTCTTGAACCCGGAGGGCAGGTCCGACCCATCATTCAGCGGAGAGTAGTTTTGTAAGCGGCTGTCATCCAGAAAATATCTTAAATAGACGTACTGCTTCTGATTTATGGAATGGTCCAGCTTCAACAGGGCATTGTCATAGTTGGTGGTGCGGGTGACGTTAAGGTTCTCCGCGGGAAAACCAATGCTCGATTTGAAGGCGTTGATGGCGTCGAGCCGATTAAGGATGATTGAGTTGTAATAAGGGGACTCGCTGCGCCGCTGGCCCTCATAGTTCGCGAAGAAGAAAGTTTTATCCTTGATAATCGGGCCGCCAAAGGTGGCGCCGAACTGGTTTTGCCGCAGCTTATTCAGAAAACGACAACCACCCGAACTGAGAACGCCAGGGGTGCGACAGCTGGACGGGTCCTGTGAGGCGAGGAGGCTTTTCGCATCCAGAGCATCGTTGCGAAAGTACTCATACACCGACCCGTGAAACTGGTTGGTCCCGCTCTTGGTGATTATGTTAACGATGCCGCCTACTGCGCGGCCGAATTCCGTGCTGTAATCGCTGTTGATCACACGGAATTCGCGAACTGCTTCTTGCGAAGGCGTGTATTTCTGCACTCCTGACGCCGTGGAGATATTGTCCGCCCCATCAATGGCGACAAAGTTGTAGTGAATGTTCTGACCCGCGAAGGAAAGCTTGGTGACCGGCTCAATGATGACGTCAGTGCTGCCCGAGGTCGTGTCCCCTATAGTGACGCCCGGTGCGAGCAAAGCAAAATCGATGAATTGACGGCCGTTGACGGGAAGGTTCTCGATCTTCTGCTCATCAATGACCGAACTGATCATGGTTCGCGTGGGCTCAGCAGCAACCCCCACGTCCTCTACCTTGACTTCTTCCGTCACCTTGCCAATAGCCAGGTTGAAGTCCAGGGCTGCAGTCTGCCCGATATCAAGGCTCACTTTCTTTCCCAGAGATTGAAAGCCAGACTTGCCTGCAGTTACCACGTAATCGCCCACTGGCAGCAACCCTATCTGATAGTCGCCGGTTGGGCTGGTAGTTGCACTGCGCGAGATCCTGGTTGCGGTGTTGACGGCGGTGACGTTGGCATCGGGAACGACCGCGCCGGTGCTGTCAAATACTCGACCTTGCACCGTCACCGTGACTTGGGATTGAAGCGGAGGAGCAAACAGGGCTGCGAAGGCCAGGAAGAGAGCAAAGCCGGCCGCAAGGCTACGTTTCATTTTTCACCTCAGCACAACTTACGATCGCGACAGCGTGGAGGAGAGCGATAGATTCGCTGCTTGGTGGTACTGGAAAAGACGTAGTGCTGTCAAGCACATTCGCATAGTCGGTCTAAGTTGC
>Ga0070741_10016642_pt1 | contig 12212 bp, 10 predicted proteins | sample Coa_R1_4_FD_66440 | JGI IMG/M metagenome (GOLD analysis project Ga0070741, IMG submission 66440) | Surface soil microbial communities from Centralia Pennsylvania, which are recovering from an underground coalmine fire - Coalmine... | ecosystem: Environmental > Terrestrial > Soil > Unclassified ...
ACGAGCTGCTCGGCCTGGAGGTCGAGCGCGAGCCGGCGCGCATTCCCGTCGCGGTATGACGCTCGTCTCGATCGTCACGCCTTCGCTGAACCAGGCGCGCTACCTACGCGAGGCGATCGACAGCGTCAGGGCGCAAACGCACTCCCCGGTCGAGCACATCGTCGTCGACGGCGGCTCGACCGACGAAACGCTGGGCATCCTGTCGGAGTACCGGGACCTGCGCTGGGTCTCCGAGCCGGATCGCGGCCAGTCGCACGCACTCAACAAGGGGTTCGCCCTGGCAAGAGGCGAGATCCTCGGCTGGCTCAACGCGGACGACGCGTACGAGCCCGATGCCGTCGCACAGGCGGTCGCGGCGATCCGGGAGAGCGCAGCCGGACTCGTGTACGCGGACGTCACTCGCGTGGACGACGACGGCGTGAACCCGCGTCTCATCGGCTCGCGACCCGAGTTCGACCTCTGGACCGAGCTCAACCTCGGCTGCGGGATCTACTCCCCTGCGGTCTTCTTCACACGCGCAGCGCTGGACGCGGTCGGCCCGCTCGACGAGTCGCTGCACCTGACGATGGACTACGACCTCTGGCTGCGCATCGGTAAGCGCTTCCAGGTGCGCCACGTCGACGCGGTGTGGGCCGTGCAGCGCATCCACGACGAGGCCAAGACGATGCGCCACTATGACGACTTCTGGCCGGAGCGGCTGGCGGTGAGCCGCCGCCACGGAGGCAGGCTCGTCTCACCGCTGCTCATCTCGCGCTACGTCCGCCGACCGTCCGCACGACGCATTGCAACCCGCGCGGCCGCCACCGCCTATGCAATCGCCGGCAGGCGGCCACGCTGAGCCCGCTTCGCGAAGCAACGCAGCGCGCCTCACACGTTGCCCGTCATTCCAGGCTGGCTCACCGACAAGGCGGCGACGTCTTCAATCTCGATCTGCACGTCGCGGTCATCGCCGATGTCCGAACGCACCTCGAAGACCGAGGCCTGTCGCTCGTCGACTGGACGCTCTCGGCGCACAGCTGGGTGGTGGGCCGTGCGCGAGATCCCGTCGCAGTCGTCAACGAACAGACCTGGTTCTCGTTCGGGCCGCGAGTCGCGAAGCGCTTTCGACGTGCGTATGGCTCGTACCTCCGGTCGTTTAAGGCGTTCGTCGCGACGTATCCACCGTGCTTCGCGCTCCTGTACGAGGGCTACGGGAAGCCCACGCTCGCCGTCGCCGCCACTCGGTACGAATGGCCGTTCACCCACTACGCACCCAACTGGGAATGGCTCGACGAACGCCTGCACGCGGGCGTCGAGGGCGGCTGGCTGACCCTCGCCGCCAACAACCGCGCGGACGCGGACTACATCGAGCATTACGCAGGACTCACCCCGACGTTCATTCCCAGCGCCTGCTCGTACACGGGGCTCATCTACACGGGTCGCAGGTCACCGGTCGTCGTCTGCGCCGGCGACCATCTCGCAGCCGAGATATGCCGCGTACTCAGCCACGAGGCGATCCCCCTTCGCGCTGGTCTCGGCGCTCGCTACTCGCAGGCCGACCTCTACGACCACAGAGCGCTCGTCTTCATTCCGTACAACGTCAGCATCATGGCGCTATTCGAGCACTACACCGCCTGCGCCCCGATCTATGTTCCGGATCGGTCGTTCCTCAAGAGACTCATGGCTCAGTACCCTGCCGACGTGCTCTCTTCGCTCTCGTTCACGCAGGTCACCGGCCGCCCTCCGGCCCGCCGGCCGGTCGGGCTGGATCTGAACGACATTGGTGACGAGCAGGTCGTCGACTGGTATCTCGAACGGGCCGATTTCTACGACTCGACGTGGATGCCGCGTATCCGCACGTTCGAATCCTGGAAGCACCTCGATCATCTCCTGGCGACTGACGACGTCCGGGAAATCAGTGCGACGATGGCGGATGAGAGGCCCGAACGTCTTCGTCGGATCTCGTCGCTCTGGAACGAGCTGCCCTGGCTGAACGCCGTCGCCCAGTCGAGGTGAGCTGATGTGCGGTCTCTGCGGAGTCGTGGAGCTCGGCGCGCCCCCCGCCGTGGACGACGTCGAGGCGATGCTCGTCGGGCTGGCGCACCGCGGTCCCGACGGGCGCGGGGTCTTCGCGGACGAGGGCGTGTGCCTCGGCCACCTCCGCCTCGCGATCATCGACCTCTCCGACGCGGGCCTGCAGCCGATGCGCGATGGGGAGCTGCAGCTCCTGCACAACGGCGAGATCTACAACTACCTCGAGCTCCGGGAGGAGCTGCGCACAAAGGGTCACAGGTTCTCGACCGCGACCGACAGCGAGGTGATCCTCGCCGCCTACCGCGAATGGGGCGAGCGCTGCGTCGAGCGGTTCAACGGCATGTGGGCGTTCGCGATCTGGGACGGCGCGCGCCAGACGCTCTTCTGCTCGCGCGACCGGCTCGGGGTCAAGCCGTTCTACTACCGGCTCAACAGTGGACGGTTCACCTTCGCGAGCGAGCCGTGGCTGCTCCACCGGGGCGGTGCGAACCTGCGAGCCGTCCGCGACTACCTCGAACAGGGGTACCTGGACGAGGGCGACGAGACCTTCTTCGCGGACGTCGTCCGGCTTCCCCCCGCGCACTCGCTCACGTTCGGCCCGTACGGGCTGCGCCGGTGGCGCTACTGGGATCTCGAGCCAGCCGCGCCTCCCGCCGACCCGGTCGAAGCGGTTCGCCAGACGTTCCTCGACGCCGTGCGACTGCAGCTGAGAAGCGACGTCCCCGTGGGCACGTGCCTCTCGGGCGGAATCGACTCGTCCTCGATCGCCGTCGCGGTCGCGCACCACGGCCACGAGCACCAGAAGACGGTCACCGCGTACTTCGAGGACGCCGGCTTCGACGAGCGCCCGTTCGCACGCGCCGTCGTCGAGCGCACAGGCGCCGAAGCACGCTGGGTCACCTTCGACGCCGCCGACCTCGTCTCGAACCTGCCGTCGATCGTGCGCGCCCAGGGGGAGCCCTTCGGCTCGACCTCGATCTGCGCCGGGTGGTACGTGATGCGCGAGGCGAGGAGCGCAGGCCTGACGGTGATGCTCGACGGGCAGGGAGGCGACGAGATCCTCGCCGGCTACCGCGCCTCGCTCGGGTACCGGATCTCCGATCTCCTCCGCTCCGGGCGCGTCGCCGAGGCCTCGCGTGAGCTGCGTGCGCTCGCGCATGTGCACGGGCCACGGTGGGCGGCGGTCGCCCTCGCGACGCCGCACGTCCCCGAGCGGGTTCGACTCGCGGCCCGCGCACGTCTGCGTGGAGCCTCGACGCTCGTCGCGCCGGACCTCCGTCACGCGGCCGCGGTGGGCGACGGCAACGGCGCCGCGTTTCCGGACCGGCTCCGGAGGCAGCTCCACGCGCTGCTCACTCGCCGCGGCCTTCCCGAGCTCCTGCGGTACGAGGATCGCAACTCGATGGCGCATTCGCTCGAGGCGCGAGTGCCGCTGCTCGATCATCGCCTCGTCGAGCTCGCGTTCTCCCTGCCCGGTGAAGAGCTCATCCGCCGCGGCGAGACGAAGTCGGTGCTGCGCCGCGCGCTCGCCGACCTGCTCCCGCCCGAGGTAGCCGTTCGTCGCGACAAGCTCGGCTTCGTCACGCCCGAGGCCCGTTTCCTTCGCGGCCGGCTGGGCGAGGTCGCGGCCGACGTCTTCGCCTCGCGGTCGTTCCGCGAGCGCGGGTTCGTCGACGCGCCCGCCGCGGCAGCAAGGCTCGAGTGCCACCGGCGAGGGGAGAGCACCGCGGGGATGGAGATCTGGCGCGCGCTCAACCTCGAGCTCTGGGCCCGGGAGCTCCTCGACCGATGAGGGTTCTCTTCCTCACGTCGTCGTACCCTGTTCCCGAGTTCCCGCAGCTCGGCGTCTTCGTGCGCGAGCACGCACGCGCCGCCGCTCGACACGCGGAGATCGCGGTTGCACATCTGGACCGCCGCGAGGACGCAAGAGCGATCCGCGTCGAGCAGGGGACGGACGATGCATTCCGCTCGGTGCGCGTCCGCTATCCCGCGTCGCCGTCCGCCGTGAGCTACGTCTCGAACCTCGGCTCGGCATTCCTCGCGTACCGGCACCTGCGTCGTGCCGGCTTCGAGCCGGACGTCATTCATGCGCACTTCTTCCTCGCCGGCGCGCCGGCGGTCGTATTGGGACGACTTCTGCGCAAGCCGGTCGTCGTGACCGAGCAGTGGAGCGTCTTCCTTCCCGACGACCCGATGACGCTCGGGCCGGCAATGCGACGAGTTGCCCGCTTCACCTACGAGCACTCCGACGTCGTCATGCCAGTGAGCGAGGCGCTCCGTCGCGGTATCGAGGCGATCGGCACGAAGGCCGTGTTTCGCGTCGTGCCGAACGTGGTCGACACGTCGGAGTTCCATCCGGACGGGAAGCCGATCCCGTCGGGAGCCCTCATCGGGGTCGGAAACCTGTACGACGCCAAGGGGTGGGAGTACCTGCTCGAAGCGCTCGCGCTCTTACGCGACGGCCGGCGGAGCGTTCGTCTCGATCTGTACGGAGACGGCGTGCTGCGGGAGGAGCTCGAGGCCCGGGTGTCCCGCCTCGGTATCGGCGGGCTCGTCACCTTTCACGGCTGGCGGCCGAAGCGCGAGGTCGCGGAACGGCTGCGCGGATCCGACGTCTTCGCGATCACCAGCCGCTACGACAGCAATCCGTGCGCGGTCATCGAGGCTCTGGCGAGCGGCGTCCCGGTCGTCGCCACCGCAGTGGGCGGGATACCGGAGATGGTCACCGACGACTCCGGCGTGCTCGCCGCTCCGGGGAACGTCGAGGGCATCGCGGCTGCGATCGAGGCCGCGCTCGACCGAACATGGGACCGCGATGCGATCGCGAGCTCGGCTCGAGACCGTTACGGCTTCGACCGCATCGGAGAGGACTTCGCGGCCGTCTACGAGGAGGCGATTGCACGGCGACGACGATGACGGAGCTCTCGGACGCAGCGCGCGCGCATGTCGACTCTCTGACACGGGCCTGGCTCGGGCGAGAGGGACCGCGGCTGCCCGACGACCTCGCGCGGCGGCTGTTGCGGATCGAGGAGCACGAGCATGCCCACCGCGACCAGTGGGGCAACTGGGAGTTCGCCTTCTGCGAGGCCTATCGCACCGGCAGGCTGTGGGAGCCGGACGTGGACCGCTGGCTCGCGGATAAGCGAGGTGAAGGCAGCGCGCTCTGGCCCGGCGGCCGCCCCTTCGCGGTGTGTCTGAGCCACGACGTCGACCTCGTCTCGGAGTCGGTCACGCCCCGCCAGGCGCTCCGGTCGATGCGGCTCTCCCTCCTCGGTGCCCCGACCTCGCGACGCGACACGATCGTTCGCCTCGCGCGGCCGGGCGTGCGCGCGGCAAGAGCCGTCCGTGACGGCCTGTCGAAGACGCCTGTGGCCGAGGCGCTGGAGTCCTGCATCGAGATCGAGCGCGAGCACCGCGTTCCCGCGACGTACTTCTTCACCGTCTACCCCGGAGGCGACGGTCATCGCTACGACTGCACGTATGCGTTGGAGGATCCCTGCCGGTTCGGCGGAGCCCGCGTCACGGTCGCCGACCTCGTCCGCGGACTGGATCGGGAGGGGTTCGAAGTCGGCCTCCACGGAAGTTACAACTCGGCGTTCGCGTCCGAGCGCCTCGCGGCCGAGAAGGTCGCGCTCGAAGCCGCGGTCGGATCGAGCGTCACGTCGATACGGCAGCATTTCCTTCACTGGGACGCGCGGACGACGCCGCGCATCCACTCGCATGTGGGGTTCTCGACCGATTCGACGCTCGGCTTCAACCGGAACGTCGGGTTCAGATCGGGCACCTCGCTCCCGTTCCGCTGGCTCGACGTCGAGCGCGACGAGCCCCTCGACCTCGTCGAGCTGCCGATACTCGTGGGCGATGTCGCGCTGCTGCGCGGAGACGCACTCGAGCTCGGCCTCGAGCTCGCCCGGCAGACTCTTTCCGGCCTCCTCGACCGCGTTGCCGAGGTCGGAGGAGTCGCAACGCTCGTGTTCCATCCCAACAACATCGCCGACCCTGACTACCGTGCGCTCTTCCGGCAGGTGATCGAGTACGGCGTCGAGCGCGGAGCATGGTTCGCCTCGGTGAGAGATCTGGATCGCTGGTTCAGAGGGCGCGAAGCGTGAGCATCGACATCCAGGCTGTTCGAGGGCCGCTCGACCAGGAGCGGCTCGGCTGGATCAACGAGCTCTACGGCGTCGTCGACGCGAAGTACGCGTCGTTCGAGTTCGTGCGCCACCAGTTCGTCCGGAACCCGTTCGGCTGGACCGCGCACATCTTCGTGCTCGACGAAGGCCGCGCCGTCGGGCACTGCTGCGCCGTTCCGTTCCGAGCCCGCCGCGGCGACGAGCTTCTCGTCGCGGGGAAGATCGAGGCGGTCGTCGTCGATTCCGAGCACCGTGGGCGGCGGCCGGACGGGAGGAATCTCGCCACGGAGATGCTCTCCGCCCTCTATCCCTTCGGCATCGAGAACGGGATGGACGTCCTGTTCGGCCTTGCGCCCCCGCACGTGGCGCGGGTGCATGTCCGCGCCGGCTGCCACGAGGTCCCTCCACATGCCCCCGCGTACACGATCGTGGTGGACGCCGACGCATTCATGACGAACGAGCCGTCTCGGAAACGACGAGTCGCCGGACGAGCACTGGCCCTCGCCCACGCGACGACGACGGCGGCCGCACGCACCGTCACGCACGGGAGCGCTCTCGGCCTCGGGCAGCCGTGCCCTGCCGACGCCGAGCTCGCGACGGCTCAGGCGGACGGCGGCCACTGGACGATCTCGGGATCGGACGCCTGGGACTGGTTCGTGGGAAGCGGCACGCTCGAGGCGCTCGAGCTTGCGGGTCCGGACGGCTGCCGGGCACTCGTTCGTTTCGCGAAGCCGGGAACGTCGCCGGCGCAGATCGTCGCCTGGCGTGCCCGCCGGCCCGGAATCGCTCCTGCTCTCCGCTTGCTCGGGGCAGCGGCGAAGCTGGCCCGGGAACGCGGTGCGCCGACGCTGCGCTTCCAGCCGTGGGCCGGGATCGGCGGTGACGGTGCGCTCGCGCGCGCATGCTCGCTTCTCGGCTTCGTGCGGCGACCCGAGGCGGCTCTCGTCCTGTACTCGCGCGATCCCGGCCTGGACGCGCTGCGGCTGACACCGTTCTTCTACGTCACGTTCTGACGCCATTACCCTTCCGCGAATGCCGCGCCTCGCCGTCGTCGTCCCGTGCTTCAACGACGGTGAGACGCTCCCGGACACACTCGCGTCGCTCGAAGGCGAGGAGAGTCACGAGCTCGTCGTCGTGGACGACGGCTCGGACGACCCCGCCACGAAGGACGTCCTGGCGCGGCTCTCCGACGGCGGCATTCACGTCGTCCACCGAGAGAACGGCGGCCTTTCGGCCGCGCGGATGACGGGAGTCGCAGTGACCGAGGCCCCATACGTCTTCCCGCTCGACGCGGACGACGCCGTCGCCCCCGGGGCGCTGGCAGCGCTCGCCGACGCGCTCGACTCGTCGTCCGACGCCGCCCTCGCTTGGGGCGACGTGGAGGTGTGGGGCGACCTCGACGCGATCCTCGCAGGCGCACGGTCGCTCGATCCCTGGCTGCTCACGTACGTGAACGACGTCCCCGTCGCGTCGCTCGTGCGCCGCAGCGCGCTCCTGGAAGCCGGCGGCTGGTGCATGGGCTCGGGCTACGAGGATTGGGACCTCTGGCTCGCACTCGCAGAGCGCGGGTACTCAGGCGTCCACGTCCCGCGTCCGACGCTCCGGTACCGACGCCGATCGGGAAGGATGCTCGACGACGTCACACCACAGCACGGAGCGCTCTACGCAAAGCTGCGCGACCGGCACCCTGCGCTCTTCGCCGCACGTCGCGCCAACCGTCCGCGGTCGAGCGCTCCCGTGCGCGCGAAGCTCGCATTCCCACTCGTCGAAGCGCTCCCGCTCGATCCGTTCATTCGGCACCGCATCTACCTCTTCCTCAACCGGCCGCGCCAGACCCTCTCCTTCCGGCGACTCCGGCGAGCTGCGGTCGCGACGTGAAGGTCACGGTGCTCATGGCTGTGCACGACGGCGAGCCGTTCGTCGGCGAGGCGGTACGCAGCGTGCTCGACCAGTCGTTCACGGACTTCGAGCTGCTCGTCGTCGACGACGCGAGCACGGACTCGACAGTCGAGATCGTCGAGGGATTCCACGACCCGCGCATCCGCCTGATGCGGAACGAGCACAATCTCGGCCAGGTGCCGTCGCTGAACCGCGGCCTGCGCGAGGCGCGGGGCGAGTACGTCGCCCGCATCGACGCCGACGACGCCTGCCTCCCCGACCGGTTGATGCGGCAGGTCGCCGTCCTCGACTCGGAGCCGAGCGTCTGCCTCGTCGGCGCCTGGATGCAGGCGGTCGACGAGCGAGGCCGCCGGCTCGGCCGGCTGGAGAAGACGCTCACCGACTTCGTCGACTTCGTCTACCACACGCTGATCATGCGCGTGTACGTCAGCCACCCTGCTGCGATGTACCGTCGCGACCCGGTGCTCGGTCTCGGCGGCTACGACGAGGCAACCGGCCCATCCGAGGACAAGGATCTCTGGCGGAAGCTCGTGCTCGAGCGGTACGAGGCGAGGATCGTCCCCGAGATCCTCGTCCTCTACCGGCTGCACGACGAGCAGCTGTCGCAGGTCCGCGCCGTCTATCAGCGAAAGGTCGACGGCGAGAGCCAGGACCGATTCCTGGCGGAGCTCGCACCCGCTGTTCCGGCGACGGCCGTGCGGCAGCTTCTCGCCGGTGACCCGGGGACATGGAGCTATGACCCGCATGCGACCTTGCGCGGCGTCGAGCTCGTGCTCGAGGGAGCACGGAGGCGACTCGACCTCAATGCGGACGAGTCGGACCGGTTGCGCGAGCGCGTGCTCCGGCGCTTGCTCGAGGTGTCGAACCGGCGCCCATGGCGTCCGGCCTCGAGGATCGTCGCCGCCTACGCCATCGCCCGACTCCCGGCCGGCGCTCGCCGCCGCCACGCCGTCGCCCTCGCGACTGCGCCGGCGATCGCCGCCGGCCGGAGGATCGTCCGGCTCGCGGCGGTTGCGCCGCTACGATCACGCGCCAGGCGCATCCCGCTCGCGCGCCGCCTGTACGGGAAGGCGATCGGGAGCGAATGAGCGACCTGCGCCGCGAGAAAGAGGAGATCGAGGCGCGTTACGGTTCCTGGACCGCGCACAACATCCGGCTCGCCGACGACGTGTACACGATATCGCCGCAGCCGACCGGCGACGAGGTGAAGCTCCGCCGGGTCACGCAGCTCGCGAGCGACGTCCTCGACGGCTCGCTCACCGGTGCACGCGTGCTCGACCTCGCGTGTCTCGAGGGCATGTACGCGATCGAGCTCGCGCGCCGCGGCGCGCAGGTCGTCGCGATCGAGGGTCGGGAGGCGAATCTCGCCAAGGCCCGGTTCGCCGCACGGGCAGTCGGAGTGGACGTCGAGTTCCAGCTCGGGGACGTGCGCGATCTCGCCCGTGTGCGTCACGGCGAGTTCGATCTCGTGCTCGCACTCGGGATCCTCTACCACCTCGATGCTCCCGATCTGTTCCCGTTCGTCGAGCGAATCGCCGACGTCTGCCGCCGCGCTCTCATCGCCGACACGGCCGTCGCGCGAACCGGCGGCGCGGCTTTCCATCATGCAGGACACGAGTACCACGGCGAGCAGCTCGTCGAGCACGCTCCCGACGCGACGGCGGAGGAGCGCGACCGTGCCGTATGGAGCTCACTCGACAACCTCACGGCGATCGCGCTGACGCGGCCGTCGCTCGAGCGCCTGCTCGCCGTGCAGGGGTTCACGAGCGTGCTCGAGTGCCACGTCCCGGCCGAGCCTGCGAAAGAGGTCGGGCGCGTGACGCTGCTCGCCCTCAAAGGGGACCCAGCCGGCCTGCTGACTGTTCCGGCGCCGGACGCCGGCGTCGCGGATGTCCCCGAGCGACCGCGTCTCGGCAGACGACTCGAGGCGTCTCGGCTCTCGACACTTGCAAGGTACGTCGTCCCGCGCCCACTGCGAAGACGGCTCCGCGGCGTGGTCGGCGCGGAGACGCGGCGTTACTGACCTCGGGCGGCCTCCAGGCCGAGCTTCAAGACCCGATCGTTGATCTCTCGATGATCACGGTACGGAACGAAGCAGTTGAAGTCGGAATACTCGCCACTTCGTATCCCGTCGATCCTCCAGGGCTCCAGACCGGCCTCGTCGACGAGCTTGTCTCGGTTGAGGCGCCAGTAGAGCGTGTAGTCGTCGTCGAGCAGCCACAGCCGCTCCGACCGTGCCGGCCACGAGAGCAGCCTCTCGTAGAGGGTCCGCTGATCCGTGTACCACCCCGGCCAGCCACGGCGGCCGTCGTACTCCAGTCCGGCGGCCCAGCGCGCCAGCTCCCCCCGGACGTCGTCGATCGTCGACACTCCGAAGATCTCCCCCCACGTCGCAGGGAGCGCCGCGTTGAACATCATGTCGATCTCACCCCGTTCGAGTCGATCGTCGCGGTAGACGACGAAGAAGCGCGCGTCGAGCGACTTGACCGGATCGTGGAAGTAGCTGGCGCGGAGGGGATATAGGTCCATGTCGGCGATGATCACGGCGCCGCCCGTCTCGACCAGCGCTGGGTAGAGAAGGCGGACGCACTGGGCCTGAAAGGCGGAATGCACGCCGGCGAGCGGCTCGAAGCGGATGACCGAGTCGTCATCGAGAAGCTCTTCCGGAACTTCTTCCGCCCGCGCGACCAGCACGAGGATCGCGTCGAGGCCCACGATCTCGGTCCAGGCCTGGCGCGTGGACGGCCAGAAATCGAGATAGTCGCGATTGAGGTCGCACGCCAGCAGGACAGAGCTCAGGCGAAAGGGTCTCCGGCCGCGAACGAGTCGAGGCCGAGGCACTTTCGGCGAGGAGATCGGGTAGCCCGTCGCTCGGGCAGCGCGAAGCCATGCTCGCCGGAGGGCGACCTTCGCGCCGCTCGGAACGGCGTCGCGTAATCCGGACGACACGTACGCGCGCCGGATCCGGTTCATGGCGCGGCGGCTATTCATCGATCGAGCGGCAGATGTCGGCGATCCTCTGCGCGAACGCGGCGTAGCTCGAGAGTCGTGCACGCTCGAGCGCACGCCTTGCGCACGCTTCGCGCAATTCAGCATCTCGATAGAGCTGCGTCACCGCGTCGCGGAAGCCGACTGCGTCGTGTGCGTCGACCAGGAGCCCTTCATCTCCGTCGTGCACGTAATCGACGACGCTCGTCGACCGGGTCGCGACGACCGGCTTGCCGAGCGCCAGGGCCTGTACGAGCGTGGTCTGGCCGAAGTCGGAGTCGGCGGCTCCGAGCGGCACGGCGACGACCCGGGCTCCCGCGAGTCGGTCCACGAACTCCGCGAGCGGCATCGCCCATTCGATCCTGACGTTCGGCGGTAGAGGCTCGTCCCAGCCGAGCGTGTGCGGGCCGAACGTGACGATTCGCAGCGGTATGCCCGTCTCTCGCAGGGCTTCGATCAGCGTCGGGAAGTCTCGCTCGGTGCCGCCCCCGGCGAAGACGTATCCGTCGTCGCGAGGCCTCGCATCGCCGTCGACGCCGTCCACGGGCAACGGCACGAACACCGCGCGCTCGCGGGCGACGCTGCGCTGACCGTCGATCCACGCCTGCGAGTAGACGACGTTCCTCTCGATCAGAGCGAGCTGGCCGTCGTCGAGGTTGAGCTGGTTGGTGACGATGAGCCGTGCTCCACCGAGCAGGCCGAGGCGTCGGACCCGGATAAACCAGGGCACGGTTCGTTCGACGGAGCCCAAGAGGATCACGCGCGGACGCCGGACCAGGATCGTCAGGAGGGCCTGAACGAAGACTGCTCCCGAGTTCAGCAGATTCGTGCTGTGCCCGTAGAAGACCCGGGCGAAGATCCGGTGCGGAAACCGCTCCGCCTCCGGCGAAGCCCAGAAGCTCTTGCGGACGGTGACGACCAGGACGTCGTCGAGTTCAGCCGACCGGCGCGGCAACGTCGGTTCGCCACGAGAGCTGAGGTCGCAGATACGCCTTCCCGCGCGCGTTCGAGCCGTGACCGGCGAAGTGGAACGAGAGCTCCGCAACGGATGCGTAGTCCAGCACCTGATTGACCTCGGAGATCAGGCTGACGTTCAGATTGAGCCGTGCATCGCCGAGAAGCCCGCGCGGGATCGTCACTGCCGCCGTGTAGTCGCCGCGCTCGAGCCGGGGCGGAGTTTCG
>Ga0070741_10016643_pt1 | contig 12212 bp, 10 predicted proteins | sample Coa_R1_4_FD_66440 | JGI IMG/M metagenome (GOLD analysis project Ga0070741, IMG submission 66440) | Surface soil microbial communities from Centralia Pennsylvania, which are recovering from an underground coalmine fire - Coalmine... | ecosystem: Environmental > Terrestrial > Soil > Unclassified ...
CGATACAAGACAAATTGTAAGTATGAATCCCGCAAGCCTTGGTAAATTGTATCCTAATGTCGTTCTTGTGAAGGCGGGATTTATAAAAGGCATTATATTGGCTGCGATTGTTATAATGAACCAGTTAACCGGCCAGAGCAAATGATCCACAAGTACGTTAAATAGGATCAGAGTCTTTTTGAAGAACGGGACATCGGGGATCGTTAACCACCATTTAACAAAGAGTGGATCGTCCGAAACTCCCCATGACCAACGGTGTTCCTGGTCGTATTTGTTTTTGAGACTTCTAATATAGCCTGTAGATAATGCGGCATCCATCGACGTTCTAAGATAAATTGGTTCGACCCAAACCCTACCCTTAAGTTTAAAGAAAGCTTTGAAGAAAACACGATAGTCTTCGGGAATTACGTCGGTGTCCCAAAAGCCTATTCTTTTTAATAAAGAAAGAGAAAGAGAATAAGTAGCATTTGGAATTAATCTGTATTTCTGGACCAATACGCCTATTCTCCAAAGACTTCCGAAAAAGGAGATAAGCCTTGTAGGAGCTGGAACTTTCCAGAAATTGTTGTGATATATAGTCGCGGATTGCCAGAATTTGTTGTATCTTGAGGGGTCTTTGAGGAAATTGTAAGAAAGATAAGCAAAATATTGTTTGTCAAAAATAGAGTCGGCATCAACCGAGGAGATGGTTGTAAACTTTTCGTCGATTTTTCCGCTTTCGACCAGCCTTTTATATGCTTGTTTTGCGGCGTAAGCTTGATTTGAAGATTTTCCCTTGACCTCTCCCTCTATATCCGGATGGAAAGTTGCGAATATATCTCCGAATGAATTTCCAAATTCCGAGATAAGCGAATCAGCCCTTTCCATTGCTCCCTTTTCTCTTTCTTCCATTGCCAAAACAACGTATATCTTTTTAGATGGTAATGTCTGATTTTTTAAAGAAGCGATGGTTTCCCTTACTTTATATAGAGGTTCTGTGTAGTTGGGAATAATCGCGATATGTGCGACTTTTTTGAACGCTGGGAAATCCTTTGCTTTTTTTAACCAATCAGTATCCTGCGCTTCTTTTATTCTTTTAACTGCAATATAGGCAGTAACCGTAAGGGAGAATGATTTGTATAGCCAATAGACATCGAAAAATAGAATGAAGATTGCCAGGGCAACCGGTGCGAGAAATGACCCCCAAATTGGGGAAAGAATTAAAGCCCACGAAAAAAGACCCGGCAAGATCTCCAAAGATCTTGTGGTTTTATTTGGATAACGAGTAAAGAGCGAATCAAAAAAGCTATTCATGTGTTATATGTTGAAAATTTTTTTAGCGTTTTCTGAAGTAATTCTTTCTAACTCTCCAAAAGGGATTTTCTTTAAATCGGCTAAAAATTGCCCCACAATTATAACATTTTGAGGTACGTTTCTGCTACCTCTCAGGGGCACAGGAGTCAGAAAAGGAGAATCTGTCTCGGTTACTATTCGATCCATGGGTGCAAACGAGGCTAAATCCGAGAGCTTGGTGTCCTCGCCCTTGGCAATTCCATCATAGGTTATATTGCCGTCAAATCCCACGTAAAATCCCAATTCCAAAACTTTTTTGAGATGTTCGAGATTGCCGGAAAAACAGTGAAACATCCCCGGAGTATCTAAAAGCTCATTCTTGTAGTTCATTAAGATATCAACGAGATCCTTTCCCGCGAGCCTGTTATGAATCTGCAAGGGAAGCTTCAGTTTTATTGAAAGTTCGATTTGTTTTACAAAGATATCTTTTTGGAGTTTAGGGTCAACGATTGCATTCGAACGATATGAATAGTAATCCATTCCGCATTCTCCGATTCCGACTACTTTTTTTGAACTCTTTGCCAGTTTTTCAAGTTCATTTATCCAATTTTCTCCGAGTTTGTCGGCGTGATGGGGATGGATTCCTATAATCGCATATAAGCTGTCGTATTCTTTAGCTAAATCAACAGCTTCTCTAGAAGAATCCAATTTTGTTCCTACGTTTATTATTCTTTCGACTCCCGCTTCGAGAGCCTGTTTTATTACCTCGTCGTAATCTTTTTCAAAGGAATGGAAATTAAGATGGCAATGGACGTCGACCATAGCTTAATTATTATCTCATACTCTTTTCTTTCAGATTATTTGTTTTTGATTCAAGCAGTTCAATTAATGTGACTATGAAAGGAGGAACATGTTATACGTAGTTGGTTGGTTATTGGGGGTTCCGCTCAGCCTTTTGGTTTTGATTTGGCTGGTGACCCACGTTTTTCATTAATAAGGGAGCCTTTTTGCTAGAGATTGAGGACTTTCTTCGCCTACTCTGATACGTGGCAGAGTAAACATCGCCGATCTCGAAAGATAGCTTCCAAAATTCGTTCCAAATCCTCCAACGAACCCGGCTTTAGTCGCAATCTTGGCTATCCTTGCATCGACGTTTCCATAGGGATAAGCGATCCAGTTAATAGGGTAGCCTAGATGATTTTTAAGATCGTTTTTGCTGTCGGTCATTTCCTTTAGGGCTCTCGCATCGCTTAAATATGTAAGAGCATAGTGGTCAACGGTATGAGCTTCGAATGTAAAAACTCCGCTGTCTGACATTTGTTTTATCTCGCCCCAGGTTAAAAAAGAAGCCCCTCCGACAAAACCTGTAATTACAAATTCAACAGCCTTTAATCCGTGAGCTTTTAAGATAGGATAAGCTTCTGTATATGCGTCCCTATAACCATCGTCAAAAGTAATAACGATTGGCTTTGAGGGAAGGATGTAATCATTGAGTAAATTAGCTCCAAGTTCATCCAAAGAAATAGTATGGTAACCGTGACTTTCCAGATAATCCATTTGCCGAGAAAATTCCCAGGGAGTTACGGATAAACCTACGCCAACTTTATCATTGGGGTCAGCGTATCTTATATAATGGTACATTAAGACGGGGACTGTGGCAGAAGCTCCAAGAACATATCTTTGATTGTCCTGTGCAAGATTCTGTAATCCACTTTCCTCTGCTTGAGAAGTTTTTTCTTTCTGATAAAACTCCGAGATCCTTACCCCCTGGTCCGCTTTTTGATTAAGCGGATTTAACGCTTTAGATAGTTTGTAAGAAATTACAGCTCCCTCGATTTTATTCGCCAATACGAGCTTATCTGCAAGGGAACTTATCAAAGAAGAAGAAACGAGAAATAAAGCTAGGGTAAAAGCAAATATAAAGACAAACTTCTGAGCGCTTTTTCGATGCTTTTTCTTCACTTTGTATATTAATCCAGAAAGGAGGGGAGAAGTCAAATTCGAGGAAAGAGAGGAGCAGAAGCTTTTACTTTAGGACCTTTAAAAATTTCTTCAATCTTTTCCGCCGTTTCAGGAAGAAAAGGCTCTAATAGTTTTGCTATATCGCGAATTGATAGAACAGCGTCATCTGCAAGAAACTTTTCAATTTCTTCTTTGCTTTTATTCTCATTATCCCAAGGTTTAAACTCAGCAATCTTTTTATCTAAGTTAGTGATTTGTTGCCAAACTATATTTAAGACTTCATTGAATTTAAAATTTTCAACCTGTTCAATATATTTTTTTTCAAGGCCGGGTTCGGGAAGCCAAAAAATTATTTTGTTTTGAACTCCAGCTTCTGTTTTTGAAATTGCTCGTATATTTATGTCGTTGTTCTCGCACAGTTTTGCAACCCGCGCAACAAGGTTTCCCAAGCCGTTAGCGAGGTCGGAATTGTAAGCTTCTTTAAATTTTTCCTCGGAAAAATCTCCGTCCGAAAATGGAGAAACGTGTTTTAAGAAATACAAACGTAATGCATCTGTGCCGTATTTTTCAATAAGTTGAACTGGGTCAATTACGTTGCCGATACTTTTGGACATTTTCTCGCCATTTATAGTTATATATTCGTGGACGAAAATTGTTTTTGGAAGTTTTAGTCCCGCGGAAAGTAAAAATGCCGGCCAATAGATAGCATGGAATCTTAGAATTCCCTTTCCTATGACGTGGACGTCTGCAGGCCACCATTTTTCGTATTCTTTTTCATCTGAACCAAAACCGATTCCTGATTGATAAATGTTTAGAGCATCAAACCAAACATACATTCGCTGTGTTGGATCTCCCGGAACCGGAACTCCCCAGTTTTTTGCGCGCTCATTGCTTCTGGATATACTAATATCATTCAAACCTTGTTTCAAAAAAGATAGGACTTCGTGTTTTCTATTTTCCGGAATAATTTTTATTTCATCACTTTCAATTAGTTTCTTGATTTGTTCGGTGTAATTCGAAAGTTTGAAGAAATAGTTTTCTTCGGAAACTTCTTCAAGTTTTTTCCCGGGGTGTTCGAAACATTCTCCGTTTTCGTTCAACTCCGAATTTTCGTAAAACAGTTCACACCCAACACAATATTTTCCCGTATATTCCTTTTTATAAATATCGTGTTTACAAAGTTCCCAAAGTTTTTGCGAGGCCTTGTGATGTTGAGGGGAACTTCCTTTTTGGAAAACGTCGAAGGAAATGTTCAGCTTTTCGCCAAGTTGTTTGAAGAGCTCGGCGTTCTTATCGATAAATTCTTGAACCGGGACTCCGGCTTCTTCGGCGGCTTTTACATTCTTAATTGCGTTTTCATCGGATCCGGTTAAGAATTTTACTTCGTGATTAATCAATCGGTGGTATCTTGCCACGGCATCCGCTTGCACAAACTCCAAGGCGTGGCCTATATGAGGTTTTGCGTTAACATAAGGAATCGCAGTAGTTACATAAAATTTGTTCATTATGCAATTTTACCACAGTAGTCACTTTTTTCTGCGGAATAGAAGCTCAAGGGCAATAAAAAGAGCGATAAGAAGAACGACAAAAATTGGGTGGGTTAAGTTATTTAATCTTAAGATCAAGAATCCAACTATCAAAAATGAAATCAAAAGTCCTTGGGCGAGAGCCTTAAAGATAAAAGTAAAAAGCGACAAAGAGAAAACAAAAAAGGAAACAAAAAATAGTTGAGTCGGCGAAAGCTTTAGATTTCCAATAGTTAAACTCTTATCAGGAGAAGTAAAAATAATCAAATAAAATAGAGTAAATAGAAATAAAATACTCAATGCTGCTAAAAGAACTGGTCTCTGTTTCCTCATATCAATATATTACCACACCCCTTGACAACTTTTGGCAGTCATGTTATATTAGTGCTAATTCAAGCCTCATCAGGCAGGATTCAAAGATTCTATGAATGAATTGACACAGCGTCAAGTAGAAATTCTTCGATCTTTAATCGAAGAATACATCGAAACAGCCGAACCGGTCGGTTCGGAAACCCTGGAAAAAAAGCACAACCTCACAGCAAGCCCTGCAACCATTAGAAACGAAATGGTTAGGCTCACAAATTTAGGATATTTAAAGAAACCCCATGTCTCGGCAGGCCGAATTCCAACACCACAGGCAATGAAATTTTATGTGTCACAGCTAATGAAAGAAAAAGAATTGTCCGTTACCGAAGAAGTTAATATGAAAGAGAAAGTTTGGGATTTTAGAGAAACAGAGGAAAAATTCTTACACGAACTAACCCGAAATTTGGCTGAAAAAACGAAAGCGCTTGCTATAACTTCAACGGATGAAGGCGATTTTTTTGCGTGCGGTTTTGCAAACCTCTTAGACATGCCCGAGTTTTTCGATATTGATATAACAAAGAATCTTTTTGCCGCAGTTGACCAGTTTGATTACATGAGAAGCTTATTTTCAAGCGACGATAACGATGAGATTCACGTTCTTTTAGGTGAAGAACTGGGCCCAAAACTTCAAGGACCCTATGGTTTTGTTTTTACAACTTATATGACGCCGGGAAAAATTCGAGGACAAATTGGGGTTTTAGGGCCAAACAGACTCGATTATACAAATATAGTGCCAACGGTCCGATATTTTGGTAATCTAATTGAAGAGGTAGCAAAGGGATGGTAAAAAAGGCAGACGATCAAGTTGAGGAAGTAAAAGAAGAGAATTCGGAGTTAAAGAACCTTGAAAATCAATTAAAACGAACATTGGCAGACTACCAAAACTTGGAAAAAAGAGTAGCCGAGGATCGCACAAGGTGGATTAAAAGTTCAAACCGCGAGCTTTTGCTAAACCTCTTACCGGTTTTGGACACATTGTTTTTGGCCCAAAAGCATTTAAAAGATGAAGGGCTGGACCTTTCTGTAAAACAATTTTTGGACGTTTTACAAAGAGAAGGAGTCGAAAGAATCCAAACAGAAGGAAAAGATTTTGATCCAAAAACAATGGAAGGAATAGAAACTGTAGAAGGAGAAGAAGGAAAAGTTATCGACGAAACGAGGCCGGGATTTATCCTTCACAACGAAGTTTTAAGGCCGGCACAAGTTAAAGTCGGAGGAAAACTAACAAACTGATATGTCAAAAATAATTGGTATAGATTTAGGAACAACAAATTCATGCGTTGCCGTAATGGAAGGCGGATCACCTAAGGTAATTCACTCAAGAGAAGGTCGAAACGTTATCCCTTCTGTGGTCGACCCAATAACCCATGTTGTTGGAGACGTTGCGAAAAGACAATTAATATTAAAGTCTAAAAGCACGATTTTCTCCATAAAAAGGCTAATGGGTAAAAAGTTTACGGATCCCTCTGTCCAGTTTGACATGAAATGGCTTCCGTACACTATTAAAAGCGGACGAGATGGGATGGCTGTTGTCGAAGTAGAAGGACGAACGTTTACTCCACAGGAAATTTCCGCAATGATTCTTCAGAAGATTAAATCTGACGCAGAAGCTTATTTGGGCGGAAAAGTAACACAAGCCGTAATTACGGTCCCTGCTTACTTTGACGATTCGCAAAGACAGGCGACAAAACAAGCCGGAGAAATTGCGGGCTTGGAAGTTCTTCGAATAATTAATGAACCTACAGCTGCGGCTCTGGCTTACGGTTTGGACAAGAAAAACGCCCACACAATCGCAGTCTACGATTTGGGTGGAGGAACTTTTGACATCTCAATTCTCGAGCTTGGAGAAGGAGTTTACGAAGTAAAATCCACAAACGGAGACACGCACCTTGGAGGAGACGACTTTGACCAGCTTATTATCGATTATCTTGCAGAGGAATTCAAAAAAGAAAATGGAGTAGATCTTAAAAAAGATCCCCAAGCTTTGCAAAGACTTAGGGAATCGGCAGAAAAAGCAAAAATCGAGCTTTCAAGTTCGCAGGAAGCCCAAATAAACCAGCCTTTTATTACTCAAGGTTCGTCCGGTCCCTTGCATCTTACAATGACTCTCTCGAGAGCAAAATTAGAACAGATTGTTGATTCTCTTGTCCAAAAAACCTTAGGACCCGTCGAGCAGGCTCTAAAAGACGCAAAGGTTAAAACATCGGATATCGACGAAGTAGTTTTGGTTGGTGGAATGACCAGAATGCCAAAGATTGTCGAGACCGTAACCAAATTCTTTGGAAAAGAGCCCAACAAATCGGTTAATCCGGACGAAGTAGTCGCAGTCGGAGCAGCTATTCAAGGTGGAGTTTTGGGCGGAGAAGTGAAAGATGTACTTCTTTTGGATGTTACACCTTTAACTCTAGGAATCGAAACCCTGGGCGGTGTTTCAACTCCACTTATCAATAAAAACACAACTATTCCGACTAGCAAATCCCAGGTTTTCTCAACAGCCGCGGATAATCAAACCCAAGTTGAAATTAATGTTTTGCAGGGAGAAAGGCCGTTGGCAGTCGATAACAAATCCCTTGGAAGGTTTATTTTGGATGGGATTCCTCCTGCACCGAGAGGAGTTCCTCAGGTTGAGGTTACCTTTGATTTGGATGCAAACGGAATCCTAAATGTAAAAGCAAAAGACAAGGCAACCGGAAAAGAACAGAGCATAAAAATAACCGGCTCAACGGGGCTAACTAAAGAAGAAGTCGAGAAAATGACCAAAGACGCCGAAATGCACGCCGAAGAAGATGCGAAGAAAAAAGAGCAAATTGAGGTTAAAAACATGGCAGACTCGCTTATTTTTACAGCCGAAAAGGCTCTAAAAGACGGAGGAGATAAAGTCCCGGCAGAGGTCAAGAAAGATGTCGAGGATAAAATTGCAGACCTTAAGGGAGTTTTGGAAACCGGATCAAAAGAGGATTTGGAAGTAAAAACAAAAGCACTTTCCGATGCCTTGCAAAAAGTCGGAGAAGCGGCTTATAAAGCAGAACAAAGCCAGCCTAAGGGCTCAACCGAACAACCGGAAGAACCAAAAAACGGCGAGGCAAAAGACGAAGATAAAAAATCCCCAGACGAGCCCGTTGAAGGCGAAGTCGTAAATTGAACTCCCAGTTTGTTGTAAAATACGCATATGGCAGATAGTAAAGATTTTTATGAGGTATTGGGAGTTTCAAAAAACGCATCGGCCGACGAAATAAAGAGAGCGTACAGAAAGCTAGCTTTAGAGTTCCACCCCGACAGAAATAAAAGTAAGGACGCCGAAGCTAAATTTAAAGAGGTAACAAAAGCTTACGAGATCCTCTCCGACCCGCAGAAAAAGCAAACTTACGATCAGTTTGGCGCCGCAGCTTTTGAGCAAGGAGGAATGGGTCAGGGGCCTTTTGGAGGATTTGGCGGAGGCCAGCAGGGCCAATACGGACCATTTACTTATACCTATTATTCAAACGGCGGCCAGGGCCAGGGAAATCCGAATATAGACTTTGATTTTGGGGGATTTTCCGATCCGTTTGAAATTTTTGAGCAGTTTTTCGGCGGCGGTAATCCTTTTGGTCAGCAAAGATCAAGGCGCCAAACCTATTCACTCGCAATTGACTTCATGGATGCGGTAAAAGGCGCGACAAAAAGGGTAACGATTGGCAAAAAAACCCAGACTATTAAAATACCTGCGGGTGTTGATAACGGTTCGAGAATAAGGTTTGGAGACTACGATGTAATAGTCGAGGTCAATCCGAGTTCAAAATTCCAAAGAGAAGGCTACGATATTATTTCAAACGAAGAGATTAGCTTCACTCAGGCTGCTTTGGGAGATCAAATAAATGTTGAAACTATCGATGGTCCGGTAAAACTTAAGATCCCCCAAGGAACACAGCCAGACACCGTCATACGCCTTGCAGGAAAGGGTGTGCAGTCCGTTCGGGGCAGTGGACGTGGAAATCACTATGTCCGGATTAAAGTCACAGTTCCGAAGAATCTAAATTCAAAACAAAAGGAAATCCTCAAAGAATTCGAAGCCTCCAAATCCAGCAAGGGCTGGTTTTAAGCTGCATCTTCTTTATAGTCAATAATTTCTTGATCAAGCCACGCCGGTTTTAAAGGTGCGATTGGTGAGCCCTGATCTGCAATTATCTTTGCAATTTCAATGAGTTTCTCATTCATGCCTTTATTTTTCTCGCCCCAATTATCGCGAGACTCGAATTCTAGAAATTCTTTCAATTTTTGGTAATTACCTTGTTGAGCATCAAATACTGCAGCCTCAGATTTGCCTCTTTCGAGGGGGTTGTGAAAACCTCTAAATTTTTTGTCTACATCTTCCGTTGATGCCCATTTCCATTCTTCTTCGGATACTTCTTCTCCTTTACCATATAATTCCTTCGGAAATCTCGATAGCTGAAAGGTATCGTCGGAGATTAGGAGCATGTCGTCGGCAATATAAGACGCGAATTTATGAGCAAGAACAAGAGCTTCTTGAGAATTACCTTTGAATTCAATTATTTCTTTTGTTGTCTTTCTAACGGCTTTGCTAGTGAGTTCTCTTTTTTCTTCAACGCTTGGTTCTTTAATAGAATTTCTTATCTCAGCTGGCTCATCCATAAGAAGATTATAACGGAACGTTGAAAGGTCTGCTTATAACGGAAGATTTAAAGCTTTGCTTATAGCAAGAAAATCCAGAAAAGCTGGTTTTAACCCTATAGTTGAAATTTCCATTTATTAGCAGTAGAATCCAAATTCATGAGAGAGTTTGAAGGTCGTACATCCGAAGGAGTCGAATTACCATTCTTGCCAGAGCTTGAATCAAAACTTGACGCGATTGTTGTGCTTGGGAAAAACATTGGGGTGGATTGGACCAAGGATACGATTCGTAAGCAAAGATTTCATCTAAGTCCCCATGCCAGAATAAGCGTCGATGCTGCTGGGTTATTGTATAAGGCAGGTTTTGCAGAGAGAATTATTTTCTCCACGGGTAAAACTGCAGACTCAGATATTCCATCAGAAGCGGCATTAATGAAACTTCATTTGCAAAGAATTTTCAAAACAATTCCGTTTGCTTCAGATTACGTTTTGGGGGCTAAGGCTCCAAGATTCTTAGAAAGCTATCGTTCATCTCCTTTAGTCCAGCAAGAAATTGAGAAAGAGGCAAAAGCATATAGAATACAAAATGCTCCGGTTGCTGGACCGATCCTAAGTGCCGCTGTAAGTATGGTTACTAAGGTAACTAGAGCCTCAAGTAGATAAAGGATTAGATGGCGATATCTTCTTAAATTTGTTTAGACCACAGGGTCGCATCATAGCTTCAGATATGATATACTTCTCCCACTAATATGCCGGCGATACAAAGAAGCGAGTTTGCATTAGCACTAAATCAGGTCTCGACAGAGCGCGGGATCGACCCTTCAATCGTACTCGAAACAGTACGAAACGCCATTTTGGCAGCTTACAGAAAAGACCATCCCGAAGCGACAATCGAAGAATTTACGGCGGAATTAAACTCAAACACGGGTGAAGCTAAAATACTCCACGACGGAAAAGACGTAACGCCTCCGGGATTTGGAAGAATCGCGGCACAAACTGCAAAACAGGTTATCTTGCAAAAAATCCGAGAAAAGGAAAAAGAAGCAATCCTATCCGACTACAGACTTAGAATCGGAACCATCGTTAACGGAATGGTCTTAAGATTTGCAGGCCCAAATATTATTATTGATGTAGGGAAAACCGAAGCAATAATGCTTCCTCAGGACCAAATTCCAAACGAAAGATACCACCTTAATCAGCGAATTGTTGTCTACCTTTTGGAAATAAAAGAAGGATTAAAGGGAGAAGAAATTTATGTTTCAAGAACACACAACGGACTTTTGGAAGGGCTTTTCAAACGAGAAGTGCCGGAAGTTTCCCAGGGATCTGTCGAAATAAAAGCAATTGTAAGAGAGCCGGGAAACCGAAGCAAAGTTGCGGTTTATTCAAACCAATCGGGAATTGATCCGGTCGGAAGCTGCGTTGGTCAAAAGGGAGTACGTGTTCAAGCCATAATCCAAGAGTTTGGGGGACTTGAGAAAATCGATATAATCCAGTGGCACGATGACCCCAAGGGTTATGTTGCGGCTTCGCTTTCTCCAGCAAAACAGGTAAAAGTCGAAATCGACGAGGACAAAAAAACGGCAAACGTAAAGGTAGCAGGAGACGAGCTTTCCTTGGCGATTGGAAAAGATGGACAAAATGTAAGATTAGCTTCCAAATTGACCGGTTATAGGATTGAAATCGAAGAAGATCCGGATTTACCTCCGACACCTAGACCCGAGCCAAAACCTATCGAGGAGGTTAAGGCAGAGGCTGTTGCTGAAGTTGTAAAAGTCGAAGAGGCAACAGACGAAACACCATCTGGCGTTCAAACACAGCCGGAGCCTGTTCAAGCAGCGCCGACACCTCCACCGACAGATGAAAAGCCCGAAGAACTTCTGGCGGACGATTCAAAATTACCAAAAGAAGAAGCGGAGCCTCAAACTCAGGAAGGCCCGGTCGAAGAGACGGCGGACAAAGATCAAACAGACGAAACAAATAGTACGGACAAGACCAGCTAATATGGGAAACTTGTCTTTAAAATTATGGCAAAAAAGGAAAAGAAATTATCAGATACTAACTCAACTGTTCCGGTCGTAACAGTTCTTGGCCACGTTGACCACGGCAAGACCTCGCTTTTAGACGCAATCCGAAAAACCAACGTGGTTGCAAGGGAGCACGGAGGAATAACCCAAAAAATCGGAGCTTCCCAAGTACAAGTCCAAAATCGAAAAATAACCTTCATCGACACTCCGGGCCACGAAGCTTTTATGAAAATGAGGGGTCGCGGGGCCTCGGTTGCAGATATCGGTCTCTTGGTTGTGTCAAGCGTTGACGGAGTAATGCCCCAGACAAGGGAAAGCATAAAAACTTTAAAAGAGGCAAAAATTCCCTATATTGTTGTTTTGACAAAGTCGGACGTACCGGAAAAAAATCTCGAAAAGGTTAAGGGCCAGCTTCTAAAAGAGGAAGTAATGCTCGAAGGGCAAGGAGGAG
>Ga0070741_10016644_pt1 | contig 12211 bp, 9 predicted proteins | sample Coa_R1_4_FD_66440 | JGI IMG/M metagenome (GOLD analysis project Ga0070741, IMG submission 66440) | Surface soil microbial communities from Centralia Pennsylvania, which are recovering from an underground coalmine fire - Coalmine... | ecosystem: Environmental > Terrestrial > Soil > Unclassified ...
TTCGGCGCGCGCGTCGAGGTCGAGGACGAGAACGGCGAGCGCAAGCGTTATCGCATCGTCGGTCCCGACGAAGCCAACGCGGCGGCGGGCGACATCAGCATCGATTCGCCGCTCGCGCGTGCGTTGCTCAAGCGGCAGAAAGGCGACGTGTTCGAAGCGCACTTGCCCGGTGGCGAGCAGGAGCTGACGCTGATCTCAGTGCGCTACGGGTGAGGGCTGCTGCGCAGGCGCTGCCGCCACCGGAGCTTTCGTCACCTTCGCGACGATGCCGAGCTTGGGGCTGTCGAGATAGTGCAGCTCGTCGCGCTTCATCTTGCGCACTTCCTTCAACGCATAGCTGACCAGCGCACCATCGGACTGCGGCTGCGTATAGAGCAGATCGGCGTCGAGGAACAGGTAGCGCGACAGGCGCAGCGCGACGGTGCCATCGACGGTTTGATACGTGGGGGGAGGCGGCGCGGCCGGGTCGGCGCTGCTCGGCAGCACCGCCAGCGGCAATCCGTAGTGGACGTGCAGGGGCAGCGCGCGATCGGCGGTGGGATCGGCCTGGATCCACGCGAGCTTCACCAGCGGCTGATAGCGCTTCGAGTAGCGCAGGCGATTCCATACTTCCGGCATGCCGAACTGCGCATCGGGCACGAGCTCGATGCTGCTTCCGGCGAGCGCGGCGGGATCGAGCTCGAGCGCTTTGGTGAGATCGGGCGCCACGAACGGCTTCGGCAATTCGGTGGTCATGCCGCCCCGATCGAGGAAGACCACGAGGTCGACGCGGTAGCGCTCGGCGTGCGCAGCGAGCGGCAGCGCCGCGATCAGCAGCAGGAGGAGTGCGCGGGTCATTCCGCCAGTGTAGCCAAGAACGCAGTCGCAGCGATCGGTCGCTTCGCAGCGTCGTCGAGCGGCGCGAGGTACTGCAGCTTCGCCTGGCCTTCGAGCTTCCACTGCTTCGGCTGCGTCTGGATCAGCTTGATGACGCGACGCGTGTCGACCTTGTTCTCCGCGCCGAACTCCGCCGTGATGCCGCGCGCGTGCACGCGCAGCTTGGAGATGCCGAGCGTCTGCGCGCCGAGCTTCACGCCGGTCAGCGCGAACAGGTTCTCTGCCTGCGGCGGCAGCTTGCCGAAGCGATCGATCAGCTCCGACTTCAGATCGCCGAGCGCGGTCTCGTCGTGCGCCTCGGAGATGCGCTTGTAGAGGCCGAGCCGCGCGTGCACGTCGGGCACGTAGTCGTCGGGGATCAGCGCGGGCAAGCCGAGGTCGACTTCGCATGCCGACTGCCCGAACGGCGCGTCGTCGAGCTTGCCTTGCTTCACGGCCTTCACTGCGCGCGCGAGCATCTCGGCGTAGACGGTGAAGCCGACCTCCTCGATCTGGCCGCTCTGCGCTTCGCCGAGCAGCTCGCCGGTGCCGCGGATCTCGAGATCGTGCGTCGCCAGCATGAAGCCGGAGCCGAGCTCGCCCATGGCCTCGACCGCCTCGAGTCGCTTGCGTGCGTCGCCCGAGAGCGCGCGTCGCGAGGGCACGAGCAGATACGCGTACGCGCGATGCGAGCTGCGGCCGACGCGGCCGCGCAATTGATGCAGCTGCGCGAGGCCCAGCGTGTCGGCGCGATCCATGATGATCGTGTTCGCGTTCGGCACATCGATGCCCGACTCGATGATCGTCGAGCAGACGAGGATGTTGAAGCGGTTGTGGTAGAAGTCGAGCATCACCTGCTCGAGCTCGCGCTCCCGCATCTGGCCGTGCGCGAAGCGCACCTTCGCTTCGGGAACGATCTCGGCGACCTTGCGCGCCGTCTCCTCGATGTCGCGCACTTCGTTGTGCAGGAAATAAACCTGGCCGCCGCGCCGCAGCTCGCGCAGGCAGGCTTCGTAGATCAGCGCGCGATCCCATTCGGCGATGAAGGTCTTGATCGCGAGGCGTCCGGAGGGCGGGGTCGCGATCACGGACAGATCGCGCAAGCCCGACAGGCTCATGTTCAGCGTGCGCGGGATCGGCGTCGCGGTGAGCGTCAGCATGTCGACTTCGGCGCGCAGATTCTTCAATCGCTCCTTGTGACGCACGCCGAAGCGATGCTCCTCGTCGACGATGACGAGCCCGAGATTCTTGAAGGCGACGTCTTCCTGCAGCAGGCGATGCGTGCCGATGACGATGTCGATCTTGCCGGTGAGCAGGTCCGAGATCATCTGCTTCTGCTCGGCGGCGCTGCGCATGCGTGACAGCGCCGCGATCTTCACCGGCCAGCCCGCGTAGCGATCGGCGAAGTTCTTGTAGTGCTGCTGCGCGAGCAGCGTGGTCGGCACGAGCACGCAGACCTGCCGGCCGTTCTGCACGGCGGCGAAGCTCGCGCGCAACGCGACTTCGGTCTTGCCGAAGCCGACGTCGCCGCAGACGACGCGATCCATCGGCTTCACCGACGCCATGTCCTGCAGCACGGCGTCGATCGCGGATTGCTGATCGGGCGTTGGGATGAAGGCGAAGCCGGCGCAGAACTTCTTGTAGTCCTCGACGCCGACGTCGAGCGACACGCCGGGCCGCGCATGACGGCGTGCCTGGATCTGCAGCAGTTCCGCGGCGACGTCGTGCGCCTTCTCACGCGCTTTCTTCTGCGCCTTGTCCCAGCGATCGGAGCCGAGCGAATGCAACGGTGCGTTCTCGGCCTCGGCGCCGGTGTAGCGATGCACGAGCTGCAGCGACGCGACCGGCACGAACAGCTTGTCGCCCTTGTCGTACTCGAGCACGAGATATTCAGCTTCCATGCCGCCGGCGGTGAGCTTCTGCAAGCCGCGATAGCGGCCGACGCCGTGCTGCACGTGCACGACCGGGCTGCCGATCGTGAGCGAGGACAAGTCGCGCAGCAGCGTCTCCGGATCGCGCACGCGGCCGCGCCGGCGGATCTCCTGCTGCGGCGCTGTGAGTCCGAAGACCTGCGCTTCGGCGATCAGCGCGACGCCATGCAGCTGCGCGCCTTCGAGCAAGGGGCCGATCGTGATGCCGTAGCGATTCGCGTGCGACTCGAACTCCGGCCAGCCCTTGAACTCACGTGCCTCGATGCCGATCGGCTTGAGCCACGCAGTCAGCGCCTCCGCGCGGCCGGGCGACTCGGCGATGAACAGCACACGGTCCTGCGTGTCGCGCAGGAATTCCTTCGTCGCTTTCGGACCTGATGGCGTGGCCGCGTAACGGAAGTCGACGGCGTCGGAGTGCGCGTCGTCGATCCGCACGCGTCCGTGCGCCGCGAGGCGCGGCGTCGCCAGATCGGGCGGCTGGAACAGATCTCGCGGCTTGAGCAGCGGCCGCTCGAGATTCCCCGAATAGCGCTCGAAGCGATCCTCGATCTGCTTCCAGTCCTCCGCGAGCGCCGCATCGAGATTGCCGATCTCGACGAGCAGCGCGCTTGCCGGCAGGTAATCGGCGAGCGTCTCGGTCTTGTCGAAGAACAGCGGCAGCCACGCTTCGATGCCCGCCGGCATGAGGCCTTTGCTCACGTCGGAATAGATGCGCGACCGCGAGGGATCGCCGGCGAAATATTCGCGATAGCGCGCGCGGAAGGTCTCGATCCCCGGCTTGTCGGTCGGGAATTCGCGCGCCGGGAGCAATCGCACTTCTGGAATCTTCTCGGACGAGCGCTGCGTCTCGGTGTCGAAGCCGCGCAGGCTTTCGATCTCGTCGTCGAACAGGTCGACGCGATAGGGCAGCTCCGAGCCCATCGGGAACAGATCGAGCACGGCGCCGCGCATCGCGAACTCGCCGTGCGCCTGCACTTCGGAGACGGATTGGTAGCCCGCGGCGACGAGGCGCTCGCGGAACGGCATCGGATCGAGCTTGTCGCCGACTTTCAGCATCAGCGCCCGCGACTCGAGCCACGATCGCGGCGGCAGGCGCTGGATCAACGCGTCCGCGGTCGCGACGAGCACGCCGCGCTGCATCTGCGGCAATCGATACAGCGCAGCGATGCGCGCGGAAAGGATTTCCTGATGCGGCGAGAACTGGTCGTACGGAAGGATCTCGGTGTCGGGCAGGTGCACGAGCGGCAGGCGGTCGCCGAGGAAGAAGCGGATCTCCTGCTCCATGCGATACGCCTGCTGCTCGCCGGTGCAGAGCACGATGAGCGGACCGTCGTGCCGCAGCGCGGCCTGCGCGATCGCGAGCGGCGCCGCGGTCGCGAGCCTGCGCCAATGCTGGATTTCGCTCGGCGCCGGCAGCGCTGGAATTTTCGGCAAATCGTTCATGCGTACAAAGGTCGACGCGCCAAGGCGCCCGTGCGCCCGGCTTCAAGGGGGCGAAAGTATAGGCGTAACATTCGGACCATGAAACCCGAACTGCCGATGCGCCACGCCGATCGCTTCACCACGCACGCCGTCGAGAATCAGGCGCCTCAGTTATGGCCGTATGACGCCTACGCAACCGACGTGCCGTTGCGCGAGGCGCTCAAGCGCGAAGGCGGCGCCTGGGCGGAGAAGCCGATCGCGAAGTTCGGGCCGATCGCCGGCGGCGAGCTGATGCAGCTCGGCTTCGCGGCGAACGAGAACAAGCCGAAGTTCAAGCCGTTCGATCGCTACGGCCATCGCATCGACGAGGTCGAATTCCATCCCGCGTACCACCGGATCATGGAGCTCGCGTTCGAGAACGAAGTGCACAGCTTCGCGTGGCGCAACGAGAAGAAGAAGGCTGCGCACGTCGCGCGCGCTGCGCTCTCCTATCTCGCCGGGCAGGCGGAATCGGGCACGGGCTGTCCGCTGACCATGACCTACGCCTGCGTGCCGACGCTGCGCCAGCAGCCGGACGTCGCGAAGCAGTGGCTGCCGCGGGTTGCTGCGGCTGAATACGACTCGCGCTTCATTCCAGCGTGGGAAAAGAAGTCGAACCTGATCGGCATGGGCATGACCGAGAAACAGGGCGGCTCCGACGTGCGCGCGAACACGACCAAAGCGTTTCCGATCGGCAAGGGCGGCTCGGGCGAGCTCTACGAGATCGTCGGCCACAAGTGGTTCTTCTCGGCGCCGATGTGCGACGCGTTCCTCGTGCTCGCATACGTCGAGGAGGGACTGTCGTGCTTCCTGCTGCCGCGATTCACGCCGGACGGCAGGAAGAACGCGATCCGCATCCAGCGCCTCAAGGACAAGCTCGGCGACTGGAGCAACGCGAGCTCCGAAGTGGAATTCCAGGGTGCGGTCGCGTGGATGATCGGCGAGCCCGGTCGCGGCGTCGCCGCGATCCTGCAGATGGTCGCGCTGACGCGGCAGGACTGCATGATCGGCAGCTCGGCGCTGATGCGGCAGTCGCTCGTGCAGGCGATCCATCACGCGGCGCATCGCAAGGCGTTCGGCAAGCGGCTCATCGAGCAGCCGCTGATGCAGAACGTGCTCGCGGATCTCGCGCTGGAATCCGAAGCGGCGATGGCGATGACGCTGAGACTCTCGCGCGCCATCGACGCCACGCCGCGCGACGAGCGCGAAGCGGCGTTCGCGCGCATCGTCACCGCGATCGGGAAATACTGGATCTGCAAGCGCACGCCGGCCTTCGTCAACGAAGCGCAGGAATGTCTCGGCGGCGCGGGCTACGTCGAGGAATCACTCCTGCCGCGGCTGTACCGGCAGGCGCCGCTCAATTCGATCTGGGAAGGCAGCGGCAACATCCAGTGCCTCGACGTGCTGCGTGCGCTGTCGAAGGATCCCGACACGCGCGATGCGTTCTTCGGCGAGCTGATGTCGGTGAAGGGCGAGCATCCGGATCTCGACCAGTCCATCAAGTGGCTCGGCCAGGCGTTCGACGATCGCGCGACGCTGGAGATGCGCTCGCGCTACGTGGTCGAGCGCATGGCGCTCGCGCTGCAAGCGGCGATCCTGCTGCGCGCGGGAAATGCCGACGTCGCCGATGCGTTCTGCGCGTCGCGGCTGGAAGGCGAGCACGGGCTCGCGTTCGGGACCCTCTCTGCGGATGCGCCGCTGCAGAAGCTGATCGCGCGGGCGTTTCCGGACGCGCTCTAGTTGGTCCCGGCGCCCGAGGCGTCGCTCATCGCGCTGATCTGCTTCGGCGTCTTCTTCTTGCCTTTGAGATGCGGCGCCTTGTACATCGTCTTGATCTGGGATTTCGTCTGGTCGAGCGTGCCGGTGGTCACCTTGCGCAGGATGCCGTCGTCGAACCAGTAGAAGACGCCGTGATCGGTGGCGCCGTTGAGATAGTAGACGTCGGTGTTGCCCTTGCTGCCGACGAGCTGCGCGCCGCCTTTGCCCGCCAGCCCGGCCTGATGCGTGAAGTCGTCGAAAGCCATGCCGTCGTACGGATCGAACGATGCGCATCCGCACAGGGTCACGGCGACCAGCAGCAGGAGTGTTTTCACGTTTTGTCCCCGTTGTGGCCGGCATCCATGCCAGCGCTCATCCAGCGGGGCCATAGTGCGCAATCGATTTTGCGCGGGCAAGTAGAGATTGTGAGCTAGCCCGCAGTTTGCAGGCTGCGTTTCCTAGCCGCCGCCGGCGACGGCGGTCGTGGCGCCGACGTGATGCGGCGCGCGCTTGAGATGCTCGGCCTTGTACATCTTCTTGAGCGCGACCTTGGTCTGGGCGAGCGAGCCGCTGGTGACCTTGCGCAGCGTGCCGTCGTCGAACCAGTAGAAGACGTTGTGATCGGTCGCGCCGTTGAGGTAGTAGACCTCGGTGTTGCCGTTGCTGCCGATCAGCTGCGCACCGCCTTTGCCGGCGAGCCCAGCGCTGTGGTTGAAATCGTTGAAGGCCATGCCGTCGTACGGGTCGAACGAGGCGCAGGCGCCCAGGCAGAGCGAGAGAGTGGTCAGCAGGATCGCGGCAATCTTCGGCATCGTCTTCTCCCTGATCCGCGGCGTCTGTGCGCCGGCGGATTCGATGGCGCACATGCTGCGAGGGGAGGTCTCCAGGAGCAAGTGAAATATTGTTTCAGGAACGCGTCCAGATTAAGGGACGCGCGACGCCGGGTAACTGGTGAATTGCTACTTCGATGCCGTAAGCGGATGAGAGAATTTCTCCTGTCAGCGTCGCGGCCGTGGGGCCGCTCGCGAGCACCCGGCCGGCGCGGAGCACCGTCGCGTCGTCGCTGTAGGCCAGCGCGAGGTTCGGGTCGTGCAGGACGACCAGCACGCCGGCGCCGCTCTCGGCGAACCGTCGCGCCGCGCGCAGGCAGTCGTGCTGATGGGCGAGGTCGAGGCTCGCGGTCGGCTCGTCGAGCAGCAGGAAGCGACCTCGGTCGCCGGCGGCTTCCCAGAGCTGCGCCATCACCCGCGCGAACTGCACGCGGGCTCGCTCACCGCCGGACAGCGTCGGATAGATGCGGTGACGAAGCTGCGCGACGCCGGCGGCCTCGAGCGCGTCGCGAACGATCTCTGCTTCGCGCGAGCTGGGCACGCACGGCAATCGCCCGAGCGCGACGACTTCTTCGGCGGTGAAGCCGAAGCGCAGGGAATCGTGCTGCGGCAGTACCGCGCGCCGGCGCGCGCGCTCCCCTGCGCTCCATTCGCCGAGCGGCCGCGCATCGAGCGCGACGGCTCCGGAGTGCGGCCGCAGATCGCCGGCCAGGAGCTTCAGCAGCGTCGATTTGCCCGCGCCGTTGGGGCCGAGCAGCGCGTGCACACGACCCGGCGCGATCGTCAGCGACGCCTCCTGGAGCAGCTGCGCGTCGCCGGCGCGATAGGAAACGTCGAGCGCGCGCAGCATCACAGGAGCTCCGCGTGACGGCGGCTGCGCACGAGCAGCCACAGGAAGCAGGGGCCGCCGAGCAGCGCGGTGAGGATGCCGATCGGCAGCTCGCCCGGCGCGAGCCCGACGCGGGCGGCGGTGTCCGCGAGCGTCAGCAGCAATGCGCCGGCCAGCGCGGATGCGGGCAGCAGCCAGCGATGATCAGGGCCCGCGCGCAAGCGGATCAGATGGGGAACCAGCAAGCCGACGAAGCCGATCAGTCCCGCGAGCGCGACGCTCGTCGCCGTCGCGAGCACGACGACGATGAGCGATCGTCGCTTGAGCGCCTCCACGTCGACGCCGAGATGGCCGGCTTCGGCTTCGCCGAGCAGCAGCGCATTGAGCGCGCGTCCGTGGGGCAGCATCAGCGCGATCGAAACGAGGACGATCGGCGCGCCGATCGCGAGCTCGCGCCATCCGGCTTTGCCGAGGCTGCCGAACATCCAGAACGTGAGGTCGCGCAGCGCGAGATCGCTCGCGATCTGCGAGAGCAGCCCGATGCCCGCGCCCGCGATCGCGTTGAGCGCGAGTCCGGCGAGCAGCATCGTCGAGACTGGCGTGTAGCCTTCGCTCTGCGCGAGGCGCTGGACGAGCAGCGCTGCGGCCAGACCGCCGGCGAACGTCGCGATCGGCAGGAGCCAGGGCAGCGGCACGATCCGGGTGAGCCCCCAGTGATGGCCGAGCACGATCACGGTCGTCGCAGCCAGCGCGGCGCCTGCAGAAACGCCGACGAGGGACGGATCGGCGAGGGGGTTGCGGAAGATGCCCTGCATGGTCGCACCCGCTTGCGCGAGCGCGGCGCCGACGAGGACCGCGAGGCACAGCCGCGGCAATCGCAGATCGACGATGATCGAGCGCTCGAAGGCGTCGAGCGGCGCCGAGCCGATGCCGAACGCGGCGAGGACTTTCGCCGGCGAAAGATTCACCGGCCCGAGCATGAGCGCCGTGATCGCGGCGGCGACGAGCGCAATCGCGAGTCCGGCGAGGAGCAGTGTTGGCGGGCGGCGCCACATGGGGCGGAAGCTTAGCGGAGGCGACTGCTATAATTTCCTGCAGCACCATCCAGCCGCACGCGAAAGTGGCGGAATTGGTAGACGCACTGGATTTAGGTTCCAGCGCCGCAAGGCTTGGGGGTTCGAGTCCCTCCTTTCGCACCAGCAGAGAACATTCCATGGAAGTCCAGCTTGAATCGCCGGGCGCGTTGCTCCGGCAATTGAAAGTCCGCATTCCCGCCGACCAGGTGGCCAAGGCCATCGACCAGCGGCTGAAGAACATCGCCGGCCGCGCGCGCGTGCCGGGCTTCCGGCCGGGCAAGGCGCCGTTCAAGGTGATCGAGCAGCAATACGGCGAGTCCGCGCGCATGGAGGTCGTCAGCGATCTCGTGCGCGGCAGCTATGGCGAGGCGGTCGCCAAGGCCGGCGTGAATCCGGCCGGCGCGCCGCAGCTCGAAGTCACCGCGGAGAAGCCGGGCGAGCCGCTCGAGTACGTCGCGCGCTTCGAGGTGTACCCGGAGATCAAGCTCAACGACCTGTCGGCCCTCGTCGTGGAAAAGCCGAAGGTCGAGGTGACCGACGCCGACGTCGAGAAGCTGATCGGCAATCTGCGTCAGAGCCGGCGCACGCTGCACGCGGTGACGCGCGCAGCCGCCGAAGGCGACGTCTGCAAGGTCGACTTCGAAGGCAAGGTCGACGGCGAGACCTTCGCCGGCGGCAAGGGCACCGACGTCAGCATCGAGATCGGCAAGCAGCAGTACTTGCCTGGGCTCGAGCGCGGCATCATCGGGCATGCCGCGGGCGAGTCGTTCGAGTGCGATGTCGATTTCCCGGCGGACTACCGCGCCGAGAACCTGCGCGGCAAGAAAGCGAAGTTCGCGGTGACGCTGAAGGAAGTGCAGGAGCCGAAGCTTCCCGAGCTCGACGCAGAATTCCTCAAGGCGCACGGCGTCGAAGAAGGCGCTGGCGTCGACGGTCTCAAGAAGAAGGTTCGCGAAGCGCTGGACGCCGAGACCGCCAAGGCGGCGCAGAACCGCATGAAGTCGCAGGTGATGGAGCAGCTGCTGCAGGCCAATCCGATCGAAGTGCCCGGCGCGCTGGTCGCGCAGGAGATCGGCAACATGCGCGACCAGGCGCTGCAGCGCTTCGGCCGGCAGATGAAGCAGGAGCAGGCGTCCGCGCTGTTCCCCGACGATGCGTTCAAGGACGGCGCCAAGCGTCGCGTCGCGCTCGGGCTGCTGCTGTCGGAGATCGTGAAGACCCAGGAGGTCAAGGTCGACGAGTCGCGCGTCGAGAAGGCGCTCGACGAGATGGCCGCGCAGTACGAGCAGAAGGAGCAGTTCAAGCAGATGTACCGCGGTCGCGGCGACCTGATGCAGGGCCTGCGCTCGATGACGCTGGAGGATCAGGTGGTCGAGCGGCTGCTGTCGAAGGCGAAAGTGATCGACAAGAAACTTTCGGTCGACGAGCTATTGAACCAGCGCTGAGTGGCACCATAGCGTTAGCAACCAACCATGAGAACAAAGATGACCGACCCGATCACCCGCGCCCAGCACCTCGTCCCGATGGTGGTGGAGCAGACCGCTCGAGGCGAGCGCGCGTTCGACATTTACTCGCGCCTGCTGAAAGAGCGCCTGGTGTTCATCGTCGGCGCGATCGACGATCACATGGCGAACCTGGTGGTCGCGCAGCTGTTGTTCCTCGAGTCGGAGAACCCGGACAAGGACATCCACGTCTACATCAACTCGCCGGGCGGCGTGGTGACGGCAGGTTTCTCGATCTACGACACCATGCAGTACATCAAGCCGGACGTGTCGACGATGTGCATCGGCCAGGCGGCGAGCATGGGCTCGTTCCTGCTCTCGGCCGGCGCGAAGGGCAAGCGCTACGCGCTGCCGAACGCGCGGATCATGATCCATCAGCCCCACGGCGGCGCGCAGGGGCAGGCGACGGACATCGAGATCCAGGCGCGCGAGATCCTCTATCTGCGCGAGCGGCTGAACAAGCTGATGTCGCAGCACACCGGCCAGCCGCTGGAGAAAATCTCCCGGGACGTCGAGCGCGACTTCTTCATGAGCGCCGACCAGGCGAAGGATTACGGCCTGATCGACCAGATCCTCGAACGCCGCCCGCCGGCGCCGGTCTAAAACTTGCAGGACACCGATTGGCGTTTCGAGAAGCAGTTCATTTTGCGGACAGTCGGTTGCGTGCTATAAAGGGATTGAGCCCGGGGCAATGGGCCCACGGGTCCCCAGAGGACTCTGATGAGTAATGAAACACGCGGCAGTAGTCATGGCACTCGGGTGCTCTACTGCTCGTTCTGCGGCAAGAGCGAACACGAGGTTCGCAAGCTCATTGCCGGCCCTTCCGTCTACATCTGCGATGAATGCGTTGACCTGTGCAACGACATCATCCGCGAGGAAGTGCACGCCAAGCCGCAGACCAAGGGTCTGCCGAAGCCGCACGAGATCCGCGGCGTCCTCGACGAATACGTGATTGGTCAGGACCACGCGAAGAAGGTCCTGTCCGTCGCCGTCTACAACCACTACAAGCGCCAGGGCACCAAGGACGTCAAGGACGGCGTCGAGCTGCACAAGTCGAACATCCTGCTGATCGGCCCGACCGGGTCGGGCAAGACGCTGCTCGCCGAAACGCTGGCGCGGCTGCTCGACGTCCCGTTCGCGATCGCCGACGCGACGACGCTCACCGAAGCCGGTTATGTCGGTGAAGACGTCGAGAACATCATCCAGCGCCTGCTGCAGAAGTGCGACTACGACATCGAGAAGGCGCAGCGCGGCATCGTCTACATCGACGAGATCGACAAGATCGCCCGCAAGAGCGAGAACCCGTCGATCACGCGTGACGTGTCGGGCGAGGGCGTTCAGCAGGCACTGCTGAAGCTCATCGAAGGCACGATCGCGCAGGTGCCGCCGCAGGGCGGCCGCAAGCATCCGCAGCAGGAGTTCCTGCAGGTCAACACGGCCGGCATCCTCTTCATCTGCGGCGGCGCGTTCGCGGGACTCGAGAAGATCATCCAGAACCGCACCGAGAAGACCGGCATCGGCTTCTCCGCCGACGTGAAGTCGCAGAAGGACGCGAAGCACATCAACAAGGTGCTCTCGATCTGCGAGCCGGACGACCTGATCCGCTTCGGCCTGATCCCGGAGTTCGTCGGCCGTCTGCCGGTGGCCGCGATCCTGGAAGAGCTCGACGAGGCGGCGCTGATGGCGATCCTGAAGGAGCCGAAGAACGCGCTGGTCAAGCAGTACCAGAAGCTGTTCCAGATGGAAGGCGTCACGCTGGAGTTCCGCGAGGAGGCCCTGCGCGCGATCTCGCGCAAGGCCAAGGAGCGCAAGACCGGCGCGCGCGGCCTGCGCACGATCATGGAGAACATCCTGCTCGACGTCATGTACGACCTGCCGTCGATGCAGAACGTCAGCAAGGTGGTGGTCGACGAAGCGGTCGCGCGTGGCGAGGCCAAGCCCTTCATCGTCTACGAGAACACCGATGCGC
>Ga0070741_10016645_pt1 | contig 12211 bp, 9 predicted proteins | sample Coa_R1_4_FD_66440 | JGI IMG/M metagenome (GOLD analysis project Ga0070741, IMG submission 66440) | Surface soil microbial communities from Centralia Pennsylvania, which are recovering from an underground coalmine fire - Coalmine... | ecosystem: Environmental > Terrestrial > Soil > Unclassified ...
CGCCAGCATTGGAACCCGCACTTCAGCCGAGCTCGAGAAACAGATATCGCTGAGCGAGCGCGCCGGTGATCTGCAGGATTCCCCGCCAGGCCAACCGACCTGCCTTTTCTGCTCCACGCTGGGCGCGTCCGGTTGAGTATGATCCGCAGGGTGGCTCAGAGGCCGGACTGCCAACCTCCCTAGATTCCCAGTGGCCGCGAGCGCGCGCCCATGGGGGGCAAGACACCCAGTTAAGACTTCGTCCGCAATCCGTACAGCACCCTTGTCATGGTCGAGGTCGCTGAAGGGCCAGCGTGATCAGTGTCGTCACACCGCTCCTGGCTGGTGAGATCCACGCCGTCTTGAGCGGGCAGCCAGCCAGCGACCTGGCTCCGGTCGTCGAGCTCGATATTCTCGATATCGATTGGACTCACTGTCGTGGGTGTATGCTCCGCAACCTGAGGTCCTCGCCCTCTTGCCCGCGGTCCGAGAGTAGTTGGAACTCCGCCCGCAACAGTTCGAGTCGCTGAATGGTGTCAGTATCGTCATCCGCGATCTGATGCCCGAGCGCCGCAGCCTCACGCTCAATTCGATATGTCGCCTTGATGACCACTGTTGGCATTACCAGCCACCAAGCGAAGAAGCCCACCCAGGCGACCCAGAACGTTAAGACTCCATTCCAGGCGAAAGGCCCATCCTTGAAGAAGTACAATAAGAGTCCGGAGCACATGGTAACTACGAACCAGATGTTGAGATATCCGACCCAGCGTGGAATGAACGGCGTATCGCTTCGGTCCTTGAAAATGGCGATTGCTATCACAAGTCCCTGCGGTATCACAGAGAAAAGCCCACCGAGGAACATGATCCACCCGATGTCGCTCAGCAGGTAGATCAGCTCGTCGCTGCGCTCGGCCCGGTAAGCGGCCACCTGGAAGAAGAAGAGGGGGATCACGTTAAAGATGAGTAGCAGCGCGCCCAGAAGCGCGTTACACCATGCCAAAGGTGCGTAGCGACCCTCGATGCGCTTCAAGACCATCGAGATGCTCACGGCCCATGGAATGACCAGGCCGGACCCCACGGAGAAGAGCAGGAGTCCGGCGCGGATCGCGATCTGATGCTGGCGGTACATGTTCGTCAGCTCGGGTATGGGTGTCTGGGGAGATGGAGCGGGAACGAACCCTGCCTGCAGGCCGAAAAGGAAGAAAAACCCTACGATCCAAAAACCGAACGCGACGAAGCCGCACCAGGCGCATAACCGGGTAGTGTCCATTTTCATTGCAGTGTCCTCTCAACGGCAATACTCAGGGTGATGTGATCACTGAGCAGTCTCCTGATCGAACCGAGTCGCTTTGAAGCAACCCGTCAGACCGACGGTGCCGGAGATCGCCATCTCCTGCGGCCACCCGGTACCGACGCAGTCGCTTGAATTCGGAACAGCCGTTCCGTAGTAACCATAGGGCACCCACTCCGGGGCCTGTCAAGGACGCGGAGACGCTCAGCGTGAACCGCGCTGGTCCTGGGGAGCTCTGGAGTGCACCTGGGCTTGAGGCGAGGTTGAGATGCGTGCCGGACGTATCCGGACCGAGCTCGCCCGGTGTGTCGACGTAGGTCGCCGACGAAGCCTTCACTGCATCGACCTGACTACAAGATGACGATCTTGCTTAGTGTCGAGCGACGCAGAAGCGCGATGGACCTCCTTGACAATAATCGGCACGTGCGTACCGTGGTTTCGGTAACTCCGAACGTCGGTTCCGAAGTTGTCGAGCCCTCCTGAGGTCGGGCTTGGGCGCGGGATGTGCACGCCGGACCCATGAAGCGGACTTCGCCCACGAACGACAGGGAGATGGAATGAGTACGGCCACTGGTGTCGAGGTCGATCGCGCTGTCGAACCGGGCGGGGTGTGGTTGACACCGTCGCAACGGGAGGTCGATCTGATGGCCCAAGAGTTGCTGGACCATCCCGCGGTGCGCTCCGCGCGGGCCGAGGCCGTGATCCGGTTCAAGAGCGCGCCGGAGTACGAGAGCGAGGACGGAAAGCGGACGTTGGCGCCGGCGGTGGACAACCTTCTGTTCAGCTGCCTCCAGATGGCGGTGAATCGGGACCCTGCGCGTCCGGGCGTTTTGTGGACCGCGCGGTTGCCGTACTCGGTTGACGGGCACGAGATCCCCGACAGCCATTACGGAGCGGACAGCCCGGATCGCATGTATCGCATGATCGGCGTCAGTCCGGATTACAGCTACGAGATCACCGTGCACCGGCACCCGAGCACGCCGTCTAACGACGACAACAGCTTCGAGGCCTTGCCCTTTCCGGGTTGGTACGGCCCGCCCATGGTGGCCTTGCAGCGCCATATGTACGACGTCGACGGCGACACCTTCGTGATCACTGCCGATTCCAGGCCCGCCGACGGGCGACGAAATCATCTGTACCTGCCGCAGGGCACGGAGCACATCGCGGTCCGGGACACGCTGCTCGACTGGGCCAGGCAGGTGCCGAACATGGTCGAAGTCCGCGTGGTCGATGGGCCGGAGCGCAAGGTCCGCGATCCGGAGGAGATCGTCCGGGAAGGCATCACACTGTTCAACGGCTGTGTCGACCTGACCTTCGTGATGGTGCAGAACTGCATGCGCAACTACCCGGCCAACCAGCTGGTGCCGTTCAAACGAGCGGTGCACTGGGGTATGGCCGGCGGCCTGTTCGGCCTCAACCGGTTCGAGCTGCAGCACGACGAGGCGCTGATGATCACCTTCGAGTCGCTCGGGGCGCAGTACTGGACAATCGCTGCCTGCGACGCCTGGACGACGTCGATCGACTACGACCAACACATCTCGTGCTTGAACAATGCCCAGGCGCAGCCCAACGGCGACGGCAGCTTCACCGTGGCGATTTCCCCGACTGACCCCGGGATCCACAACTGGCTCGACACGGGCGGCAACCGAAACGGGGCTGTGGTGGCACGCTGGGAGTCGATGTCCTTAGAGGCGAAGACCAGGGGCGACGCCGTATCCACTCCGGAGGCCGGGCGTAAGCCGTGGGATCCGGAGAACATCGTCACCAACGTTGTCCGTGAGTGCCGGGTGATTAAGGCCGCCGATGTCCTCAACGCCGCCCCGGCCGGCCAGGACCAGGTCTCACCTGAGCGGCGCACGCAGATGCAGGCTGACCGCGCGGCGTCGCACCGGGTGCGGATGACCGGGTGGCTCTGAGTGTCAGCTGGTCGCGCGGCCGTCGAGGTCGCGGCGGAGCCCATCTATCAAGATCGACAATCCGTACTCGAAAGCCCGCTCGGGGTCGTGCTCGGCCCACTCGCTGGCCATATCGGTCAGGTACGGGTAATCGTGAGCTGACAACTCCCGCATGCGTTGGACCTCGCGGGAGTCCTTCACCCGGGCGCGATCGGTCACCGAGAACCCGAGCACGTAGGACACCACGAGAGCCAGGACGTAGGCGGCATCCTGCCGGGAGAAGCCGGCCTGACGCAGGATCCGCATCAGCCCTTCACGGACCGGGTCGAGGGTCGGACCGGGCATCACCTGCGCGCTCAGCACCTCGACAAATCCGGGGTGCTCGCGCTGAACCGCGCGCAGCCGGCGCAAGGTCTCAGTCAGCTGCCGATCCCAGGGTAGAGCGTGGTCGAGGTCGGCAACCAGGCTGTCGATCAGTAGAGTCTCCACGCCCTGCAGTAGCTCTTCCTTGTTCTTGACGTAGTCGTAGAGCGTGGTGGTGCCGGTCCCCATGGCTTCGGCCAGCCGGCGCATCGTCAGCGCCTCGCGTCCGTGCGCGTCGATGACCTCCAGGGCGGCACGGAAGATCTGCTCGCGGGTGAACTTGGGCAGCGGACCTCGGCTGCCGACCCTGCGGCCATCGATGTGTTCGGTTCGGGTGCCGACGACTGGCTGGTCGATGAGAGGGTCTCCCGTCGGGCTTGGTTCCGATCGCGCGCCGGCACCATCTTCGCAGCTGGCCGTTAGACGTCTTCGCCCCCTGTCCACACTGCCTTCTTCCTGGGCTCGATCGGTATTGAACTAAACATCGAACGCGCGTACCGTTATTTCCGTTACCCCGAACAGCTGTACCGAAGTTTCGCTGAGCCGACCCGATCGTGGGCCGTCGACGGGGCCCCGATCGATGAGCGGGCCAACCCGGACTTCCAGCAGTGACGAAGGAGCAGGACGCAATGACCGCGACCGACGACCTTGCGACGGCCGTGCCCGCCCATGTGCCGGCAGAGCTGGTGCACGACTTCGATTTCTACAACATGGGCGACGAGACGGACGTGCACCGCTTCTACCGGTCGTTGCACGACCGGCCCGACGTGCCGGACATCTTCTGGACTCCACGCAATGGCGGCCATTGGGTCGTCACCCGGTATGCGGACCTGGTACGGGTCTTCGAGGACAGGGAGAACTTCTCCAGCCGCCAGCAGCTCATCCCCGCCCCTCCGGAGGGTTTGCTCGGGTTGGTCACCCTGGATGGGGAAGAGCACTCGGCGTTCCGCAAGCTCGTGCAGCCGAGCCTCACCACCCCGTTCGTCGAGGGCAACACCGAGGGCGAGCGGATCGACGCCTACATCGCCCGGGTATGCAACGACCTGATCGACGACATGCTGCCGCGCGGCGGGTGCGAGTTCTTCACCGAGTTCTCCACCAAGATGCCGATCGAGGTCGTCATGAAGACCCTCGTCGACCTGCCCGAAGAGGACCTGCCCCGGCTGATGCCGCTGGTCGACGCCGTCGCGCACGCCGGCTCCGACCCCGAGGAGTTCGGCGCGGCGTTCTTCGGACTGGCCATGTACATGGCCAGCGAAGTCGTGCCCAAGCGGCGGGCGAACCCGGGCAACGACATGCTCAGTGCCATCGTCCACGGCACCGTGCTCGGCCGCCCGCTGACCGACGAGGAGATCATCGCCACCTGCAACGTGATGATCATCGGTGGGCTCGACACCGTGACGTCGATGCTGCTCTACACCGTCTGGCACCTCGCCGAGCACCCGGAGCACCGCAGGCGTCTGCGGGAGGAACCCGCGTTGATCCCCAAGGCCGTCGAGGAGCTGCTGCGCCGCTACGCCATCCTCAACGTCTGCCGCTACGTCGCCCGCGACACCGACTTCAACGGCATCCACTTCGCGGAGGGCGACCTGGTCCTGGTGCCCTCCACCGCCGGCGCGGTCGACGAGTCGCAGTATCCCGACGCGATGACCGTCGATTTCGACCGCGCGAACAAGAAGCACGTCAGCTTCAGCCGGGGTGCGCACTCCTGCGTCGGCTCGTTGCTGGCCCGCCGGGAGATGCGGATCTTCATCGCCGAATGGCTACGCCGGATCCCCGACTTCTCGGTCAAACCCGGCACCACGGTCGAAATGCAAGCCGCGATCGCCAACCGCATCAAGGAGTTGCACCTGGTCTGGGACGTCCCCGAGACCTCCGCACCTGCCAGCGTCCGATCCGCTCCAACAACCCGCATCGGAGCCTGACACATGACCGACACCGCCGTTCCCGAATCCTCCAGTGTGCTCTCCTCCTGGCGGCCCCCACCCCGTCCGGAGTGGGTGCAGCGCCTGAACGACGAGGGTGACGTCATGGAGATTCGCGGCATCGTGCCGCTGGACGAGAACTCGCTGCTCGCCTCCGCGCGGGAGGCCACCGGGCTCGACGACTTCGGCGCCGAGGACTGGCACGAACCGTTCCAGGTCTATGTCAGGGCGCTGGACACCGAGGCCGACCTCAACCTGATGGGCCGGCTGCGGGCCCGGCAGGAGGTGCTGCTGTTCCTGCAGGCCCGGTTGCGGATCGAGGACACCTACAAGCGCCACCCCGAGATCGACGACGAGCAGATCGTCAAGCCACTGATCGTCACCGGCCAGGGCCGCTCGGGCACCTCGTTCTTGCAGAACGTGCTGTCCGAGAATCCGGAGAACGAGACCCTCCGCCACTGGGAGATGATCCTCCCCTACCCGCCGCCGGAGAAAGCCACCTACCGCACCGACCCGCGCATCGAGCAGGCCGACAAGATCGTGCGGCAGTGGACTCGCGTGGCGCCCACGCTCGAGGAGATGCACGAGTTCGGCGGGGACATGCCGTTCGAGTGCACGATCATGATGTCGATCAACTTCACCTCGGAGGCGTGGCTGGGCATCATCGGCCAGGTCCCCTCCTACGCGGTGTACATGGCCGGCCACGACCCCGACCTGGCCATGGCCTACCACAAGCGTGTGCTCAAGTTCCTGCAGTGGCGCAACCCCCGCGAGCACTGGGTGCTCAAGGACGTCTTCCACCTGTCCCGGCTGCCCGCGCTCTACCGCACCTACCCCGACGCCTGCGTGGTGTGGGCACACCGAGATCCGGTACGCGCCTTCGCGTCAGTGATCAGCATGATGGCCACGATGCAGTGGGTGTCCAGCGACCACCCGCTGCAACACGGGGCGCTGGAGTACTTCCGCGACCCCAACGTCTCGGCTTCCCGGTTCAACGACGTCATCGACCTGATCGAGGCCGGCGCGCTCCCGGCCGGGCAACTGTGCAACATCCAGTACCAGGACCTGGTCCGGGACACCATGGGCACGCTCGAGCACATTTACGACTTCTTCGGCATCCCGCTCACCGAGGCGGGCCGGGCCGGCATGCAGCGCTTCCTCACCGAGAAGCCCCGCGACAACCGGCCGCCGCACCGCTACCCGATCCCGCAAGGCGACGAACTCGACGCCGCCCGGGCCGCCTACCGCCGCTACCAGGACTACTTCAACGTTCCATCCGAGTGAGTTGCCAAGGAGTCGCACTGTGAGTGTAACGACGAGCAAATTGGATATCGGATCAGCGCAGCTGGATGCGGCGCGCACAAATCGGAGGATCCGGCTACTTCTGATCAGAGCCGCCGTACCTCTATTGATACTGATGTTCGGCGGCCTGATCATCGCTGGATTCATGGTGCCCATTCCGCCGTCGCACAACGCCGCCCAGGTGGTGGCTCAGTACACCGAGGACAACTTCCGCATCAAGTTGGGTCTAGGCATCGCATTCGGAGGGGTCCTGCTGCTGCTCGCGTTCGGTTCCGCAGTCGCTGGCCAGACCCGAATGATTGAGAACCTGCCTCCAGCGCTCACCTATTTCCAGGTCGCGTCGTTCGCTTCCGGATCACTGACCTTCGTTATTCCGTGGATCTTCTTCCTGACAGCAGCGTATCGCCTAGAGCGCGCCCCCAGTGAGATCCTCATGCTCAATGACCTCGGCTGGATCGCTTTCGTCTTCGCCTACATCGCCTTCACAGCATGGAATTTCGCTATCGCGCTCTCGATCTTCTGTGACAAGAGTGCAAATCCGGTCTATCCGCGTTGGATGGCCTACTTCAATATCTTCGTAGGGCTGTCCTTCGTGCCCGACACTTTCATCGCTTTCTTCAAAAGCGGCGTGTTCGCCTGGAACGGTCTGATCCCGTACTGGATTCCCTTCGCCATCTACGGGGTCTGGATTACGACCACCATGATCATGACGGTGAAGGCGATCAAACGGGAGGAGGTCGAGCAGGGAAGCGTGAAGGCATGACCCTATATATCGACAACGGCCCTCAGGGCGGACTCCAGCCGATGGCCACGGCTTGTGGAGTGGTTACTCGTCCTTCCTGCTCTCCACCGTCGGACCTGGGCGAATGACGACGACGCACACCCCGCGAGGCGTTCCGGAGCACGTGCCCAGCGAGCTGGTGTTCGATTTCGACTTCTACGACATGGCGGGGGAGACCGACGTCTACCAGCGCTACCGCAAGGTGCAGGAGACGTTGCCGGACATTTTCTACACTCCTCGCAACGGCGGCCATTGGGTCGTGACCCGGTACGACGTGCTGGTCAGCGTGCTCGACAACCCGATGGTGTTCTCCAGCCGGATTCCGGTGATCCCGGCGCCGCCGGAGTCTGGAGGGTTCGGGCTGGTCAATCTAGATGGTGATCGGCATGCGGCGCTGCGCAAGCTGATCCAGCCGACCCTGGTGCAGCCGTTGAACCGACCGAGCAAGCAGGGTCAGAAGCTGGACGCCTACATCACCGACGTCGCCGTCGGGCTGATCGAGTCCGTGCGGCCCCGAGGTGAATGCGAGTTCTATGCCGACTTCGCCAGCAAGCTGCCGATCACGGTGGTGATGAAGACGATCGTGGACCTGCCCATGGAGGACGCACCCCAGCTCCAAGAGCTGGTCGGCGATGTGGCCCGAGCGGGCAGCAACCCGGCCGAGTTCCACGCGGCGTTCGCCGGCTTGGCCCGCTACTTCCAGCAAGAGATCATTCCGCTGCGCCGAGCCCATCCGGGCCACGACACGATCAGCGCCATCGTGCACGGCCGAATCGACGGCGAACCGCTTAGTGACGATGAGATCATGGCGGTCTGCAACACCGTGATCGTGGGCGGGCTGGACACGGTCACCTCCGCACTGCTGTACAGCGCGTGGTACCTGGCCGAACACCCCGCTGAGCGGGCTCGGCTGCGGGAGGATCCGTCGCTGGTCACCGGCGCGGTGGAGGAACTGCTGCGCCGCTTCGCCATCATCAACACCGCCCGGTGCGTGGCGACAGACGTGGAGTTCCATGGTGTGCGGTTCGTAGAGGGCGACCTGGTGTTCGTCCCGTCCACCGCCGCCGCCGTGGACGAGCGTCGCTACCCCGACGCCATGGCTGTCGACTTCGGTCGGGCGGACAAGAGGCACCTGACCTTCTATCGAGGCCCGCACGTGTGCCCGGGCGCGCAGATCGCGCGCCGGCAGCTGCGGATCTTCGTGCGCGAATGGCTGAGCCGCATCCCCGAATACCAGCTCAAGCCTGGCGTACAGGTTCGGATGATGGCCGGGCTCGGCAACCGCATCGTGGACCTTCCCCTGGTCTGGGACGTCCCGACCCAGTATTGACTCACCGGTTCGCCCGGGCCGTCATCGGCGCCACTACGAGGAGTCCCCATGACCGAGACCCTGACCCACTCGCCCACGTCCTGGCCGCCGCCCGCGCCGGAGCCGGTCGAGCCCGGCCCCATATGGCTGACCATCGACCAGCGTGAAGTGGACACCCGAGCACTGTCGCTGTGGGACCACCCGGCCGTGGTGGCCGCTCGAGCATCCGGGGTCGAGCGGCTGAGAACGTGTATGCAGTTCGCGGTGACCGACGGGCCGCGCACGCTGGAGCCGGCGGTAGACAACCTGCTGTTCGGCATCCTGCAGGCCGCCGTCAACGACGACCCCACCCGCCCAAAAGTGATCTGGAGCGAGCGGCTGCCCTACACTGCCGGTGGGATGGAGGTGCCCGGCTGCCGGTACGCCGCCGACACCCCGGACCGGGTCTACCGAGGGGTCGGTGTCAGCACTGAACACCGCTACGAGATCACCGGCCGGCGCGACCGGTCACACCCGACTGACAACGACTTCAGCGTCGAAGCGATCCCGTGGCCAGCGATGTGGGGATCGGCCACCAACACCGTGCAGGCCCCCAACGGGATCGACCTCAACCCCGACGGCACCTGGACCGTCATCGCCGACTGCACGCCGACCGACGGACGCCGCAATCATCTGCACCTACCGCCGGGTACGGCCAGCCTGTTGATCCGTGACACCCTGCACGAATGGGGCAGCCAAGTCCCCAACGAGGTCACCGTCCGAGTCCTGGACGCCGAACCGGCACCAGAACGCAGCCGCGACGAGGTGGCCGCCACCGCCGTCTCCATGTTCGCCCGCTCCATCGAGCTGAGCCTCGGGCTCTTCGACGGATGCTTCGAGCAGCCGGTCAACGAGCTGCACGCGTTCTACCGGGGGGTGAACTGGGGCGTGGCCGGGGGCGTGATCGCCTATAACCGGTTCGACCTGGCCGACGACGAGTCTCTAATCATGACCCTCGACATGCTCACCGGCGAGTATCTGGGCATCAACACCTCGTGCCCGTGGATGTCCTCCGTCCCGTGTGACGCGCGCACTTCCTGCCTCAACGATCGGCAGCTTCAGGCCGAGCCGGACGGCAGCTACACCGTGGTGCTCGGTCCCGCCGACCCCGGAGTGCACAACTGGCTCGACACTGGCGGCCTGCGCTCCGGGGTCGTGTGGATCCGGTGGGAACGCTTCGCTGAGGCCCCCAAGGTGACCTACTACGAGGACGAGGAGACCCGCGCCGCCCGCTGGGCGGAGCGCCCATGGTCGTATGAGGAGAACAGGGTCGAAGGCGCGGTGCGCAATGTCCGCGTGGTCAAGACCCGGGAGATCGCCGACCTGATCGCGGCCGGTCAGGACCGGGTCACCCCCGAGCAACGTGCCCAGCTTCGCGCCGACCGGCTAGCCGCCTACCAGGTCCGGGTCACCGGAACCCCCGTCCGCGCCCAGAGGAGAGTCCGCACATGACCGACACGCTCGACCCCGCCCCAGACGCCGCCGGTATCGGCAACGTCCCCACCGAGCGGCAGGGGCCCCTCAAGTGAACTCCACAGAACAGGCGCCGACCTCCTCTTACCGCGCGATTGTGGTTGGCGCGGGTATCGCCGGACTGGCGGCGGCGTTTCGGCTCAAGCAGGCCGGTTACCAGGTGACGGTGTACGAGGCGGGGCAGCGAATTGGCGGGCGGATGTCCACCGAGCGCCGTGACGGCCACGTGATGGATCTGGCCGCCACTGCCACCTCCACCAAGTACCGGGAGATGATCGCCCTGGCGCACGCCGCCGGGATCGGAGACAAGATCGTCGGCTCGTCGGACATGGTCGGCATCCCGCTGCGCGGCGAGGTTCAACGGATCCGCAGCGGCACCCTCACCGACCTGCTCACTACGAAGCTGCTGCCGATCTCGGCCAAGCTGATGGCGGCGCCGCTGCTGATCGACGCGCGCCGGGTGGCGAAGAAGTCGAAGTGGTACGACCTGGGGGCGGCCGGCGACGTCGACGTGGAGACCGCCGCCGAGTGGGTGGCCCGGCGCGGGCACCCGGAAATCGACGCGGCGGTGTTCAACGCGCTGATGCGCGGGGCGTACCTGGCCAGCTCGACCACCATGTCCGTGCTCGACCTGCACTTCCTGATCAACGGCTTCTTCGGGGTGGACCTGTTCACCTTCGCCGGCGGGCTAGGCACGCTGCCCGAGGCGCTGGCCGCGCACGTGGACACCCGGCTGGGCGCGAAGGTCACCCAGGTGCTTGCCGCCGGGTCTGGTGTGCGGGTCAGCGTGATCGAGGGAGACGCGGCCGAGCGCACGGAGAGCGCCGACGTGTGCGTGATTGCAGTGCCCGCGCCGCTGATGACCGAGATCTACCCGCAACTGCCGGCCGAGCACCGGGCCATCGCGGCGAACGCCGACTATGTGCCGCTGATGACGGTCAAGCTGCTCACCGACGGCCGCCCCGAGGAGAAGGCGATGTTCCTCGCGCTGCCGGAGCGGGAGAGCCGGGAGCTGGGTGCGCTGTTCTTGGAGCACGTCAAGTACGCCGACCGCTCCCCGGAGGGTAAGGGCCAGGTGGGCTGCTTCTGGGACGGCCGGTGGAACGCGAACGAGTGGGAGACCGACGACGACGTGATCGTGGACAAGTCAATCGGCGCGGCGGAGGAGTACCTGCCCGGGCTGGAGAACATGGTCGAGGGCTCCCAGGTGATCCGCTGGCGCCACGGGGTGCTCAACAGTCGCCCCGGCTCCTACCGAGATCTGCACATGCTCGCCGTCGCCGAGGACTCGGCAGATCGGGTCTTCCTGGCCGGCGACTACTTCGGCGGCCCCAGCGTCAACGCGGCGCTCTGCTCGGGTGAAAAAGCAGCTCAGCGAATTGTTTCAAAGCATCGGAGCGGATCATGAATAGAGCACCAGCGGAAACGCGGCCTACTGGGGGTGGGCGCGCCCAACAGCCACGCGGGCCACGACATGCTGCGCGGCATCCTCGACCACCCGATCTCGAGCTGGCTGGATCGTGTGAGTACACAGCAGGGGAGAAACACGGCCGCGACGCCCGCGAACTCGCTTGACTGGGCTCCGTCGGAGTCACCACTGCGGCTATGCCCAGGACGTCGTGAACCTTGAGGTTCCCCCGCCAACTCAGCGCGCTGGATAGCCGACCGGGGTCGGCCCGCCCTCCCTGCTGGCCTGACGGCGGGCGCTCGCACTTCGACGTCATCGAGCAGTGCCACACTACGAGCCACATCGGCAGACGCGTGCGCGCGACTTCTGGCTGCTGCCATGGCGTCAGTACCCGTGCCCGGAAGATCGCTGTCGGCACGACCGATAACAGCTGACCGGAACTGCTG